>ENA-UOOR01000088-UOOR01000088.1-fermentation-metagenome-genome-assembly--contig:-NODE-88-length-126314-cov-16.769624_pt1 | contig 126314 bp, 119 predicted proteins | sample MGYA00245780_ERZ724029 | MGnify/ENA primary metagenome ERZ724029 (study PRJEB28704, sample SAMN03018315) | fermentation metagenome | biome: anthropogenic terrestrial biome; feature: soil...
ACACAAAAAACAAAAAGAAAAACCGATATTTCAAACAAAAAATCTAAGGGGCTACACCTCTTTTATTTGCAGTGTATGGTTATTTCAATTATTATTTCATTGCTTCCCGGGCCAGGGCATAAATTATTACCAGGTAAGCCAGGGTCCTAATTACTATGATGGAAATTTCACCACTCGAGGCTCCCAGGAGTGTTGCCAGGTGGGAGATGGCGAAAAGTCCGAAGCCAATGGCTACGAATATTGCCAGGACTATTTTCTTTGCCTGGTAAACCCATATACCAAGGATCAGTATTATCACTGCAAAAATTAAGTTCAGTAAAGTTGTTGGGTCAAATGCCACTTAGTCACCTCCTAAAAATTTTTAATAGGAAAACTTCTCCTATGATAAAGTTTATTATTCATCCATATTAAATTGTAAAGAATACCATCCCCATAGATCAGCAGATTAATTCTAAATAAAAGAAACAACAATATTAATTAATTAATTATTCACGAAATTAAGCTCGCTGGAGAACCCAGATGTATGAGAAGATCTTAATACCCACTGATGGCTCAGAAAATGCCAAAAGAGCAGCTAAACATGCCGTTGAACTGGCTAGCAAGGATAAAGCAAACATCATAATATTGCATATTATCGAAGAGTTCACCACACAAACTGCTGTGTTACCCATCTCCACCCTACCAGAACCCTGTGAAAGTATATGTGAGGAGTTGAACCGGCAGGGAGAAGAAATTATACAGGATATTAAAGAAGAGATCCTGGAAACCTGCCCGGGAAACTGTGAAAATATCACCATAACCTCCCTGATCACCTATGGGAAACCGTACCTGGAGATACTTAAGGTTATGCAGGATAAAGACGTGGACCTGGTGCTTATGGGGGCTTCAGGCAGACATGGCCTGGACAGAGTTATACTGGGCAGCGTCACAGAAAGGGTGGTAAGAGAATCCACCAAGCCCCTGATGATAATACCATAGGGTAAAAACGAGTTATTTTTTGAAATCAACTATATAGGACAGGTGTATTTTTGGTAAGTAACGTTAACGTAGATAAAAATGGAGCTGGAGCACGTGGCTCCAGCTATAAATGGGTAGCCCTATCAGTGGTGGTCATATCCTCCCTGATGGGTTCCATCAACATGAGCATCGTGCTCATATCCCTTCCCGCTATATTCAACGGGATCCATATCAATCCCCTCACTTCATTCCAGTATCTATTATGGATCTTAATGGGATACGGACTGGTAACCGCCACTCTTCTTTTAAGTTTCGGCCGTCTTTCCGATATGTACGGTCGGGTTAAGATGTTCCGACTGGGTTTTCTAATATTCACTCTGGGGAGTATTTTACTCTACCTCACGCCTTCCACCGGAGATGCCGGTGCCCTGGAAATCATCGGCTTCCGGGTGATACAGGCAGTGGGTAGCGCCTTATTCATGGCCAACAGCGCCGCCATACTCACCGACGCCTTCTCACCCAACGAACGGGGAAAGGCACTCGGCCTAAACATGGTAGCATTTACAACCGGACAATTCATAGGTCTGATACTAGGGGGTGTACTGGCCTATTTCGATTGGAGATTTGTTTTCCTGGTCAGCGTACCCTTCGGACTTTTAGGTACCATCTGGTCTTACCTCAAATTAGAGGAAACATCTATCCCTGTTCCGGATACTAAAATAGACATATGGGGTAATCTCACCTTCGTGGTGTCCATCACACTCCTCCTACTGGGAGTGACCTATGGACTCATGCCTTACGGTAACGATCCCATGGGATGGAGCAACCCCTGGGTAATAGCGGCCATGGTAATCGGAGTCGTGCTTCTCCTTTTATTCCTGTTTATTGAAAGCAGGGTTGAATCTCCCATGTTCCGTTTGGATCTCTTCAAGATAAGGATGTTCAGTTATGCCAATGTGGCAGGTTTGCTGTCTGCCCTAAGCAGGGGTGGGATGATGTTCATGCTCATCCTACTGCTTCAGGGAGTCTGGTTACCGCTTCATGGTTACAGCTATGAATCCACACCCTTCTGGGCGGGCGTCTACATGCTGCCGCTTACAGCGGGGATAGCCATTATGGGACCTATCTCCGGGTCTTTATCTGATAAATATGGGCCACGCTGGATAGCAACTATTGGAATGGTCATCAGCGCCATATCCTTCCTGATTCTTGCTGTCCTCCCCTACAACTTCAGTTACTGGGAATTAGGTTTAACCATCTTCATGATGGGTATAGGTGGTGGAATGTTCGGTTCCCCCAACACGGCATCCATCATGAACTCCGTCCCTCCCCATGAAAGAGGAGTGGCTTCGGGGATGATGTACACCATTGTAAACACGGCTTTCACCGCCAGTATGGCCATATTCTTTACCATCGTAATCGTGGGGATCACCCAGCAGTTCCCGGAAGCCATCACCACTTCACTGACCAGTATCGGTGTTTCTCAACTGGCTCCTTCCATGAGCAGCATTCCACCTACTGGAGCGTTATTTTCAGCGTTTCTTGGTTACAACCCGGTTGAAGCCATGTTATCTGCCCTACCACCGGCACTGGTGGCAACCATACCCAGTTCTACCCTCACCACCTTAACCGGTACGACCTGGTTCCCCTCTACATTTGCCGTTGCATTCATGCCCTCACTCCAGACCTCGTTTTTCATAGGTGCTCTCTTATGTGCAATTGCAGCTGTATTATCCGCTCTTCGTGGGGAAAGATATATACATGAGGAGGAAATCTTTATAGACAGTAGTGCGGGGAAGGAAAATTAAAATCATGTGTACTTCCCTTAGAATTTTTTAAATTCCCTAAATTTTATTTCTTAATTTTTTTAACTAATCTGTTTCTAATAGGGTTTCATTTCATGAATAGGGGCTAGAAAATGGAGTGTAATGAAAACCTTTATATACTATGATGACACATGTTCTATTATATGACAGTGTGTCATTTAAATGGTGTCATGTCTAAAAAGAATGATGACTGTTTAACATTGTTTCATATTGTCATAAGTATAACATGATGTCTATGGAAATAGGCATCCCCTAAGTGAGAAACATTGACAAAAGCTAGCCGAAAGGAAAGAGAACGTGAATTACGGCGCAACGATATTATCGATGCGGCAGAAAAGTTATTTTTCTCTAAAGGTTACGATAACGTGTCTATGAGTGAAATAGCCAAAGAAGCAGATATGGCCAGAGCAACGATATACCAGTACTTCAAAAACAAAAAAGACATCAACGCAGCCATTGCCGGACGGGGAGCCCAAATCTTATATGAAATGTTTGAAAAAATCCCCGAGGATCTTACAGGCATTGAAAATATAAGGGCTCTAAGTAAAACTTACTACCAGTTCTACAAACAACACACAGGATACTACAACGCTTACTACCACTCAGGGGCCTTCGAATACGAGGACAGCCCCTACCTGGAAGAACTGAAAAAACTAAGAAAGAAGAACTTCCAGTACGTAATAAAAGCCATCAAAAAGGGTTTCAAAGACGGAACCATCCGAAAAGACATAGATCCAGCGGCAACCACCCTCATAATGATCCTCATATCCAACAACGTCCATAACATCTTACCATTAACCCGGATGTACATGGATGAATACAACATGACCCAGGACGACCTGTTCGAAGTCAACGTGGACCAGATCATACGTGCTATTGAAAACAAGTAACCAGCCGTGATTTAGAGAGACCGTAGATTAGTAGAATTTTAAAGATTGATCTCTTACCCTTAGCGAAAGCTATCAACGATTATTACCATCTATTGCAACACAATCCATAAACAAAAGTAGAAAAATCTGAAAATATTCAACATAACTTACTCATCCAAAGCAGGAAAACAGAACGGATGACCATTTAAAAAAGATTTGAATGACCAATTAAATTATCAAAACACTGAAAAGAGAAGTAAAGTCTTTTCAACTTCATTGGAAGAACCATTGAAGAATTTCATATGTACCTAATCACCAAATCTGGTGGAATTACATTCACGTAATAGGTACTGTCTATGAGCTTCTCCTTTTAGGATGTATCTGGATTCTTATTTTTGATAATAATACCGCCTCAATTTCAAAAAATTCAAGGTACACCTTTAAGGAGTTGTTTCTAAGACAAAAAATACCTAAAAAGAAATAAAAAAACAAAGTCCACCAGAATAAAACCTTAAAACAGGAATACAACTTTAAAAGCCAAAATACAATTTAAAACTTAAAATACACTTTAAAAACTTATATATTTTTTAAACCGGATGGATTCAAAGGATGAATTCCAGTTGAAGATAATCCATTTATAAGTAACCCTTTTTTTAATAGATGGATTGAATTTCCTTTTTTAGAAAATTTCCACTTTTAGAAATACGATCAATCTCTTTTATGCAGGCAGTTGCCTTTGCCAGAATCAATGCCCTACGGACGCTCTTCTCCATCACTTTCTTGTGAGTCTTGGCTGTTTCCATCATATGGTGGGTTATAGTCTGATGATTGGTCGCCTGATGAATCACCGTCTGATGTGTCGCCTTCTGATGATTCATCGCTTGATGTTTGTGGGCTCGTACACCCGGATACAGCTACGACTAGGACAACTACAGCGATTAAAAAGAGATATTTCTTTTTTATCATGGTTTGTTAACACCCCGGTTATTCTATGTACATTATATATTATTGTTATCTAAAAAAAATTTCTGCCTCTAATCAGGGTTTCGGACAATTTATGCTAAAAAAAATAAATTTCATCAGCCAGGATATCGTGGATTTATTACTGGATGACTGACTTGATACCGGTAATAATCTGGAATCAGAGGAGAAAAAGGTCCCTGAAAGAGAGAATCCATCCTTACTCTACAGATGATTCTTTTTTATCAATCTATAAATATGACCTTCGACCAGATAGTATTGCTATTTGGAAAATTTTTTTTTAAAAGAGGTCATGTTATTTAACAAATGGTTATGTTTTTTTTAACAATGGCTGAAATTCTAACCCCTAAGGTGAATGTAAGATGCTGTACCGGGAGATGGGAGAAACAGGGGAGAATGTATCTATCCTGGGTTTCGGTTGTATGCGACTTCCAACCGATGGTAGATATGAGCATATAGACCGTAAACGAGCCTCTGCACTCCTGGATTTCGCCCTGGACAGTGGGGTTAACTACCTGGACACCGCCTACACCTACCATGGGAGGGATAATTCAGCGGGTGGTGACAGTGAAGTATTCCTGGGAGAGTATTTCGCTCGAAACGGTCGCCGGGAGGAGATTTACCTTTCAACCAAATTACCGGTCTGGCTGGTCCAAAACAGGGAGGATATGGATAGATTACTGGACTCCCAGCTTAAGCGTTTGCAGACGGATTATATCGATTTTTACCTTTTACACTCGGTTAAAGAGAGGAACTGGTCACTCTTGGAAGATCTGGGTGTTCTGGATTTTCTTGATAACGCGGTATCTGATGGGAGGATAAAATACACCGGATTCTCCATCCATGATGAAACGGAACTCTTCAAGGATGTCACTGATTCCTATAACTGGGATATGTGCCTCATACAGTACAACTACCTGGATGAGAATATACAGGCCGGCCGGGAAGGTCTGGAGTTTGCTGCAGAAAGAAACATGGGAGTAGCAGTTATGGAACCACTTAAAGGCGGAGTTCTAGCACGATACACCCCACCTGAGGTTAATGAGATCTGGGATAAAGCACCCGTGCAGAGAACCCCTGCTGAATGGGCTTTCCGTTACCTGTGGAATCACCCGGAGATAACAACGGTACTAAGCGGTATGAATACTATGCAGCACCTGGTGGAGAACATATTCACCGCCATCGACGGTGAGCCTTACTCTTTAAGCTCATATGAAATGAAACTGATGGATGAGGTAAAGGAAGCTTACCAGGAGAAGATAGAAGTGGAGTGCAGCGCCTGTGACTACTGCATGCCCTGCCCCAATGGGGTGAACATACCACAGTGCTTCAGCTACCTTAACCAGGCAGCCATGCTCAACGACCCCACACATATTCATACCCAGTATAACTTCATGTTAAAGGATGAAGAGAAGGCGGACAACTGCCTGGGATGCGGGGTCTGTGAGGAACTATGCACCCAGAAACTACCCATAAAAGAGAAGATGAAGCGAGTGAAAGAGGAGTTCCGTTAGTTTGAAACTTCGAATTCAGGCAGGTTCAACTTCCAAATTCAGATCTCTAACTGCCCACTGATATTTTCTCCTATCCTCCAGATAATAATAGAAAATAAAGATCAAAAGCATCAGCAAACTATATGATGCCCAAAATACAATTGAGGGATAGACAATCGTATCTTCTCCGAGATTTATCCTTTGCACGCCGATGATTACAGAAACAGCTAAGAGAAATGCCATCACTAAAAGCGGTGCTAAATCCTTAAAAGACATCTGATACACTTCTTTTTTAGGTGTTACCCTGAATTTAAGCTTTCTATTCAACATCCCCATGACAAATGCCCGGGTATAGACTGGAAAAAGGCTGAAAAAGAGTGCCTGGGCCAGGATTAATTTTATGATAGAGTAGCCACGTTCCACATGGCTGCTTAAGGTCTGTATAAGAACCATGGATACGAAGATATAGAACGGGAGATTTAAAGGGCCTAAAACAAGGGGCTCCAGATCAAGGAGTATTATGGTAACGGGATACAGCAGCCAGATGAAGATACCCACTCCAATGAAATACCAGGTACCGTTTAAGATCAGGTACTCCCACCACTTGAGGAGTTTCATTTTTCCCGGATCCTTTAAAAAAGTGGAGATCACCTTTCTGGTGTTCTGGAAGGTGCCGTAGGACCAGCGTAGCTGTTGACCGTAATATGCAGATAGGGATGGGGGTGACAATCCCTCAGCATAGACCTTATCAATGTAGAGGGATTTGTATCCGTTACTGTGGAAGGTGAAGGAGGTGGCTATGTCCTCGGTGATGCAACCTTCATCCATACCCCCTATCTCCTCCAGGTGCTCTGTCCTGATGAGCACGTTGGTCCCGCAGATATATGAGCTGTCATTAACACAGAGTCCCCGGCAGATGTGCTTATAGAATATGTGCTGCTGGTAGGAATAGGCCAAACCCAGCCTATCACCATCCGGCCCATTGAAGTACTGGGGTGTCTGGATAAAGGTTAGTAAAGGATCATCTTCGAAGTAGGGCACCAGATCATGGAGTATGGAGGGCTTAAGACGGTGGTCAGAGTCCAAGACCATAACGTATTTGAAACCGTTGTCCAATATTTGGAGGGTGTCGTTAATGGAACCCGCCTTGTAGCCCCTTAAGTTATTCCGGAATAGGTATCTTATCCCAAGTTCTCTGCATAACCGGTAGGTATCCCTGCGGATCTCCGGGTCGGTGGAACTGTCCATAAGAACCACCTCAAAGTTACCATAATCAACACCTATAGCCTTCCGGAGAGTTTCTCTAACCATCTCCGGGTCTTCATTTAAGGTGGGGATGATGATGGCCACGCAAGGTTCTACACAATCATTGTTCGATTTATTTAGGGGTGAAGGGTTCTGTGATTTTTTCAAAGGAGAATAACCATGATATAAGGTTAATGACTTTATGAAATGGTCCACATAACCTACACAGTGCAGGGCACTGTAGATGAAGGTAGAAATTAATATTGTAGAGATGAATTTTTCAAATAAGGATAGATTCACATTAACCAGTACTGGTAAGAGATTGGAGAGGAGTAGGACAGATATAGTGGTAAAAAGGACCACGGAAAATAGTGTTACCAGGGTGTTTAATTTACCATTGAATCTGGTAGAAAAGTTGATATGAAATTTTTTCCTCAGGGAAACCAACTTCATATGTATTTAATATGGATTTCCGTGGGGATAATAATTTTTATTTTCGAAAAGAGGATTTGTTACCCCCTCAGCATATCTGAAATCCCCACATCAGGGTGATGATAGCCTTCGGGTTGTTCACCAAAGCCATGGATGGCCTCCTGGGGGCACCATTTGATGCAGGCCAGGCAATTCTCACACTGGTGCTTCCATACTGGCTGGTTATCAACTATTTCGATATTGCCTACCGGGCAGATTCTGTAGCAAGTTTTGCAGCCCATGCAGTTTCCACCCGTATGGTAACTCCGGTCAATGAAGGGTATAATTTCACGAACAGTAAGATCTGAATCTCTTGGAAACTCCGCTGTTTCTTTCATAGGTTTTATAAAGAGTGGTCTGAAAAATTCATTTTTCATCAGCTGTAATAGAATAGTCCCCACTATCTTCATAGAGAAGTTATCGGTGTCGAAATGAAGATCTCTCTGGTTTACATGTTCACAGATGGAGTCGAGCTTTTTATCCTTCCATTTGCTGTATAGTTTTTTTCTGTTTTCAAAGGGTTTACTGAAGGCATTTTGTGGCATCTGGACCCCGAAACCTGCTTTTAACCGGCCACCGCGTGCCCTGATCATCTCATCCAGTATGGTCAAAGTGGGGCCGGCCCCACCGCCATATGTGCATACTGCGAAGATATACTTGTTACCTATATTATCCAGTTTACTCGTAAATCTCTGGACGATAAGGGGAATATTGATCAGTCCTACATAGTAAACAGGGAATACGATTCCGATTACATCGGCATCGGTTGTTATTCTTTCTTTATTTACCACGGAATGTATGGGTATTAAATCTCCTTCAAGCTTTTCTGCAATATCTCTGGCAACCACCAGGGAGTTGCCTGTGCCTGAAAAGTAATAGATTTCTGTATTATTCATTCTATAACCTTCCTGGTTCGTCTTATTCATCTTTACCCTCCTGGGTTGTTTCTCTTTGAATGGTGGATATTAGAAGATCGAAGGAGTATTCCTTATACTGATCAGGAGTTATCTTGTGCATTTTTAAGAATCCTAACATGTCCAGCCCAGGGTTTACAAGTTTTTCACAGCAATTCACCACCAAAACAGCAGTTTCCATTGATTTTAGATTCTTTTTCATACTGCCGTCTTCTATCCCCATTTTAATGGAGTCACTCAGGGCATCCATAAGCTCCCCGGCCACCATGACCTGCTGGTCTGCATTTTCTATTTGACTGATATCGAAATTCCCAGCCCGCAGGTAACTTAACTCACGGTAATATCCCGGGTATTCCTGGTAATAGTCGAAGAAGGCCTGACATAATGAGATGAGTCTTTCCAGCCCATTTTGGTCTTCTTGAACTGCATCCTGGAATGCTCCTCTCATGAGATTTAGACCGCGCAGGAGCACGGCGAAGTAGAGTGTGTCCTTGTTCTTAAAATAGAGATAGAGGGTTGCCCGGTTTACCCCTACTGCCTCTGCTATATCGCTCATAGGAACGTTTTCATATCCTTTATCCAGAAATAATTTCTCTGCAGCGTCGATTATGTATTCACGCCTTTCTTCTTTTTCCTTTTCCTTTAAATTTTTATACGACAATTTTCTCACCATGAAAGAATGGGGATTAGTAACTCAATGATTTTTTTATAACACTATGTTATTTATATAACTTACTGTTATTCTTGGTTTTGTCACATAGATAGGATATTTTTGTGAGATAATACGAGTATTTATATTGGATGTGGTTCCATTGTTTATTGAATCAGGGGATTAATACTTTCAAAAATTGATATTACTCCATATGTGATTGATTCACATAAACATAGATTTATATCCATCTAGGATTAAAATATTATATGAGAAGAAGTGTTTGACTGAATTTTCCATTTTTTAACTATATTTGGAGGTTTATAAGGATGTCAAAGTCAAAGAAAGACAACTTAATCAAAGCAAAGGTTGCATGTTTAAAGGGAAATACCAGGGAGAATACAGATACCATCCAGTTAATTGTCCCTGTGGATGAAGAGAAAGGTTTCAGTGAAGAAGAAGATATTGTGGTTTTAAAGTGTTCTGAATTCCCGGAGTTAACCTCTGTTAAAAATTCAGTGGAACTCAGGAGAAAGATCGATGAACACACCGATAATCTTAAGAGGGTGCGGGAATTAAAACAGAAACTGGAGAGTGCAGAAGAATCCTTCAACGAAAGCCTCAACGTCCTCAAAGTCAAAACAGACCTGGAAATAGAGAACCTGAAGAAAGAGAACGAGACACTCAAGAAGGACAACAAAGAACTAAGTCTTCGTTTAAAGGACGTGACCAGAAGGATAAATGAACTCAACAGTTTGTTGAATGATTTATAATCCCTCTCAAGGTTTTTTTTAATAAAAATATTACTTTTTAATTTTTATCCTGTGCTGTTAATTTATTTTTCATCGCTTTCTTATTGGTTTTTATCCCTTTCTTTAATTTAGTTTTCTTATCCTGTTCTTATTTATCCTATTTTTATAAATGGTGGGAAGTTCACCCCTTGCCCGCCGGTAATCACTATGCCCAGATGGTTAAGTGTAGTTGTGGCTGTGGTGGTGTTGTTTCCTGTCTCGTTTCCTGTATTATTTCCCGTGTCATTTCCTGTCTCATTGACTACCAACTGTTCATGCCACCTATCCAGGAATTCCTGGAGGGGTATGTATCCCCTGCTTCCCATTATGGCCGGGTCTTCCACGTAGATGTTCTCTTCATCCATCCCGATAACCACTAGATAGTGGCCGTCTCCGGTATGGTTGGTCCAGTTACCGGTGGTGTTATCCGCCCAGGCCTGGCAGAGTACGATGGTGGGTATTCCCTGGTTTATATTATCCTGCAGTTCCTTGAGGGTCATGTTCTCCTTCACCTCTGCAGTGAAACCAGAATCCCGTGCTGCCTGGGCAATATCCCCTGGTAAGGTCCCGTTTTCTGTGGTGTTGGTCATGTTTACCAGGGTATCCAGGAAAGTATCGGTACCGTAATAGGCCAGGACCGACTGGAGCGCTGCTGCTCCGCTGGAGGAATTGTTCGGTTGTCGCACGTCCGGAACGTTTAAGAGGGTGGTGTTGTTCTGGGTTATATTGTTTTCCTCGAGGATAGTGGAATAAATGCCTAACGGTATAATAGCTACCAGAAAGAGTGAAATTAAAAGCAAAATTTCTAATCTAAGCTTCATGTATTACTATTAGGGGTTTTTGTTATTTATAATTTATTTTTATTAAAATCTGTATTTAAGTATAAGTAGTGGTATCCGTACCGTTTGTATCGTTTATATATGAACCATTGTAGGCCCACATGATGAGGTTGACCAGTACCTCAGCCTGCTGGGGTGACAACTCGGGGTGTACACCGCTTAGGACTATTCTGCCTTCTCCGTAATGGTCTCCTATTATGGCTGCGTAGCCTTTATAACTGGAGTTATAATCAGCGTAGGTGGCGAAGGTAACCGTACTGTAATCTGTGCTATACATGGCCGGTCCGTTGATATGGGATATCCATCTATCTGTGCCACCCATTATTTCTGTTCCTGATGAGGTGGTCTGGATGGTCACATTCCCCACATCCACGTATGGTAGATTTACAACGTTAGGTGCCAGTCCCCAGCCATAATACCAGTTATCAGTATATTCTGCTGCCGAGTATGCGCCGGCACATATCCCCATAAACCCTTTACCACTGGCTACGAAACTTTTAAGGTCGGCCACATTTACATCGTCGTTATTTATGTAGTTAAAACCTGTTTCGCTTCCAGCCATGATAAGCACATCGTAACCGGATAATGTTTGATTGTTAATTATCTTTGAAGTATCATAAACGAATTTAACACCAGGAACCAGGTTCTGGGAGTTAGCTTGGTCCATACACTTTTTTATCTGATTTATGGAATTTTCACTGGTGTCATTACCACTGTACACCAGCACTTTAACCACTTTGTAATTATTTTGGGAACCATCATCTCCTAAAGATAGGGTGATGCCTAAAGATAGACTGATAACTGTTAAAATAATAATCAGAGGAATAAAAATCTTGTTTTTTATAATATGCCTGTTCTGTCTCCCTTTTCTTCTTGGATTTAACGAACGTTCCGCCTTCACCATTATCTAATACTCCTGAATTAACCATAAAAAAGATTTTACTGGATTGTTTTAAATATAAAAAGTGTAATATCCTGTTTTATCTAAAAATCACCGATTTATAAAGATATTTTGAATAGGGGGGTTACCCAGGGAATGATGAAGTGTTACTGACCAAATTAACTGTTAATTTTCCCTGGGGACTCTTAAGAGTTTTACAATATTTAATCGGAGCTTAAATATTCATTTTCCCAAATTTACCTCACCTACTATAAAATATTTAAATTGGGGGTTTACCCAGGGAATTATGGAGTGTTATTGACCAGATTTGCTGATGTTTTTGCCTGGGAACTCTTAAGAGTTATTACAACAATCAACAGGAGCATAAATATAGATTTTCCCAATTTAAGCCCAAAACAATACCAGATAAACCCAAAACTATACCAAATCTATAAATAAACTAATCTACAAACTAAAATCAAAAATGGGAACTGTTTTGGTAATTAACATATATTCCAACTGAGGGATTTGAAAAGAGATTTAAGCAGGGGTTTGGTGTCTTTAATGGTGGATGATGAACTACTTAAGAAGATTAAAATAGTAATAATCATCGCCCTAATAATCGGAGTTGTTGGGGCTGTTATTTTTCTGATCTATGGTTTTGCTTTAATGTGGCAGGCCATGGCCGCCACGGTGATGATTATATTCCTGGCTATTGCGACCATTCTATTTCTGGCACTGTCCATTTATCTCTGGATAAAAAATTGGATACTTAAAAGGGAACTGGATAAGCAAGGGAAGGAACTCGAAAGGATGTCCCATAACCTTAAAAACTGCAACCGAAGGTTAAGGACGATTAAATCTACAGATGAGGAATGAGAAAGGAAAATCCCTTTTTTTATCCTATTATCAAAATAATTCCATTATACTAATCACCTGTGTTTAAACTAGTTGCATCCTTTACATATGAACCATTATAGGACCACATGATCAATTTTGCCAATAGTTCGGCCTGTTGGGGTGATAACTCAGGGTGCACGCCACTTAGAACGATCCGGCCTTCACCGTAATGGTCTCCAACTATAGCGGCGTAGCCATTATATTTGGAGCTACTATCAGTGTAGGTGGCGAAGGCAACTGCACCGTAACCAGAGATGTGCATAGCGGGTCCGTTGATATGTGAAATCATCCTAACATCCTTGCCTATTATCCCTGTTCCCTCTGAAGTGGCCTGAATAGTTACATTTCCTTTTTCCAGGTAGGGTAGGTTCACGATGCTAGGTGCCAGGCCCCAGCCATTATCCCAGTAAGCTGTGTAATTAGCTGCCGAGTATGCACCGGCACATATACCAATAAATCCCTTACCACTGGCTACGAAACTTTTAAGGGCAACCGTATCTACGTCGTCGTTATATATATAATGGACACCAGTTTCGCTCCCGGCCATTATAAGTACATCGTAACCGGATAGTGTTCTATTGTTAATCACCTTCGAAGTATCATAAACGAATTTAATACCAGGAGTCATGTTCTCCAAGTTAGACTGGTCCATACACTTTTTTATCTGTTCTATGGATATATCACTGGTGTCATTACCACTGTAGATCAGCACTTTAACCACCGTGTAATCAGTTTCAGAGCTGTCCTCCCCCAAAACCAGGCCCACACCCAGAGATAGGCAGCTAACTACTAAAACAATAACCAGGGAAATCTTAATCTTCATCATATTCCTGTTATCTTTCGGCTTTATATCCGGAATTAACGAACGCCTTGCCCCTACCATTATTCATACCCCATGATTTGACCTAAAATAGATTTTCCAGGATTAGTTCTAAATATGGATTTTCTATATTCTATTTTTCTTATTTCACCTAATTTTTCATTGAATTTCAAAAATGAGCCCCTTTATCCCCTCTACCTATTTCCAAATGTATGACATTTCCAAATGATAAAACCTTTTGTGTTTTTATAAACACTTAAAAGGAACTGGAATATATATTTTCCCCTGCTCAAAACTTGATGCACCAATCCATGAATCGACAGATAGACAGGGATAGTTCATGATAAGTCACACCTATCACCATGGATGGTATAAAATAGTATTTAAGTCTAATGGGTGTCTTTAAATGGAGAAAAATGAATTATTAACCTTAAAATGGGGTTAGGGAAAATTTATTACCCTCCCATCCTATATTATTAATGTGAGGTGTATTTCATGAGATCCATATGGTCAGGCCACGTAGTATTTGGTACGATTTTCATCCCGGTCCGGTTGTACGCAGCCAGCGGGAATCTACACGTCCCCTTCCACCAGGTGCATAAGGAGGACTGCGGACGGGTGCGATACAAGAAAGTATGTGAGAAGGATGGTGAGGAATTATCCCGTGAGGATATAGGGAAAGCCTATATAATAGCCGGTGAATGCATCCAGTTTACCGATGAGGAGATCGATGCGCTTAAACCCGCAGCCACCCGTACCATGGAGGTGCAGGGGTTCTGCGACTTTGATGAGATACCAGTGATTGCTTTAAACAGGTCCTACTACCTGGGAACAGAATCACCCTCCCGGGGCGGTGTGGGGCAGAGCTTCCAGTTACTGAGAGAAGCCATGGTAAAGAGGGGTAAAGTAGCCATTGTGAAATGGGTGGCCCGTAGCAACGAGTACATCGGTGTACTGCAGCCCCACCACGACGGTTTCCTGTTAAAGCAGTTATTATACCACGAACAGGTACGGTCGCCAGAAGAAATGGAAGTAATTGAGGCGGAGGTAACCCCTGATCTGGTTGATAAAGGGGCTCAGGTGGTGGATAGTATGGCCTTCCATTTCAACTGGGAAGACTACACCGAAACCTACACCCAACAGGTGAAGGAGTTAATTGAGAAGAAAGCCCTGGGTGAGCCCATTGAGATACCCGAGTTTAAACCGCCGGAAGTGAAATCCTTAGAGGCGGAGCTGGAGAGGATGCTGGCTACCGTTGAGGATTAAATGGTATTTCTAATTTATTTTATCTTCTAGGATGTAATGACCTATGATGGAACCCATGCTGGCCAAACTGGAAGATCCAGATATAAAATTGAGTGGAACCTGGATCAGCGAACCCAAATATGATGGGCAGAGACTAATCACCGAGTACGACGGAACCACCATGAAGATGTGGACCCGGAGACACCTCCAGGTTGCCAAGAAGTTCCCAGAACTAACCGAGGCACTGAAGAAGAATGTGAAGGGTAAAAGCTGGATTTTAGATGGTGAACTGACCGTGCCAGGAGGCCTGGCCAAGCTGGTTAACCGTAACGTGGACGATAAATTACGCATCAAAATACTCTCCAAGAAAATGCCCGCCACCTACCACATATTCGATATCATGGAGTACGATGGGGAAAACCTCATCAACCACCCCCTGAAAGAGCGTAAAAAGATACTGGTAGAGGCCCTCCACCCCGATGAACGCATCCGCCTGGTGCCCTTTAAATTGGTGGACAACTCCACTATAAAGGAACATTTCAAAGAATACACAGGGCAGGGACATGAAGGGGCTATCCTGAAAAATATCGACGCCCCTTATGAGCCGGGTAAGAGAACCGGCCAGTGGATCAAGATCAAAAGAGAAGACACCGTTGATGTATACATCATCGGGGCTACCAAGAGTGATAGTGTCCCCTTCGGCGCTCTGATGATGGAGAGGAACGGGGAGTACTTTGGAAAGGTAGGTACTGGTTTCAGTGACCAGGATAGACGGGACATGCTGAAATTCCTTAAACAAAACGAAGCTCCCCTCCATGTGCCGGTACCGCCAGATGTGGAGGACCAGATACTAATCACCACCAAACCACTCTTTGCCGAGATCAAAGTCAACGAACTCATCAAGGGGGGTAAGTCACCAAGGGCTCCGGTCTGGGTGAGGTTCCGATGGGACTAGAATCCAAAAAAAAATTACTAAGTTGGAGTACTCATGGTCAATAACCAGTTAAGAATGGAAGGTTTGATATGCCAATCCATAAGGGATAAAAAACTCCTGAAAATCCATTATAGGGGAGGACCTGAAAGGATCATCGAACCCTATGTTTACGGACGGGATAAATATGGTCTGAAATTAAATGCCTACCAGATTTCCGGTTACAGCATCAGTGGAAGCATACCTGAATGGAGATTGTTCAAGGTTGAACTGATAAACCATATTATGCAGCTGGACCAGCAGTTTAAGATGAGAAATACTTATAATCCTGATTATGAGATTGTAACTGAAGTTATCTGTAGAATCTAGGATTTATTCATATCTTACTTCGTAAATATGCCTATTTTTTCAGAATTTAGTTAAATTCACAACTTAATCAATTACCAAAATTTTTATCTAAATAAAACATAAAATAAGACCATGACAGATCTCTCTTTCTACGGTGGTGTCGGTGAAATTGGTGGTAACAAGATCAAGGTGGGTGGGAAAGAGAATTCATTCTTCTTCGATTTTGGATTGACGTTCGGCACGGCCAATAAATATCTTGACGAGTTTCTACAACCCCGTAAATCTAACGGAATACTTGATTTTGTTACTTTAGGATTGTTGCCCTGTATTAAAGGGGTATACCGTGAGGATTACCTGAGGCATTCGGGTCTTTCCTACGAAAAGGAGCCTGCAGTGGACGGTGTTCTTATAAGCCACTCCCATGTGGACCATGCGGCGTACATCCATCATTTACGAGAGGATATACCAATTTACCTATCTGAACAGTCTTATCTGATTTTGAAAGCCCTGGAGGAGACTGGTATTGCATCTTTTTCTGATTACACCCAGCTTAGGAAATCCTTCCATCTGGAGCCTAAAACACGTGGTGATGGTTATAAACGATCCAAAGTCACAGTGGATAGGGATATCCAGGTTTTAAAGCCATATCAAGGTTATGAACTCGGTGAATTTGAAATCAAACTGTTGCCTGTGGACCATTCCCTTCCAGGGGCGTCTGGTTATATCGCAGATAACGGCGAAGACATCATAGCCTATACCGGTGACTTGCGGTTCCACGGGCGGAGGCCGGAACTGACCCGTAAGTTCACAGAGCTTGCCGCTGAATCAAACCCCACCATCATGCTCAGTGAGGGAACACGGATAGCAAGCGAAAACAACATCAGTGAAGAGGATATAGAAAAGCGTGCAGTAGAGGTGGTTAACAACGCCAAGGGTTTGGTTATGGTTAATTATCCAATGCGTGATCTGGACCGTCTGTTGACCTTCTACAACGTGGCCCAGGATACCGACCGGAAACTGGTGGTGAGCCTTAAGCAGGCCTACATACTCGGCCTTTTCAGTGGGCAGGGATATCCCGATATTAAGGATGTTATTGTTTACAAGCCCCGTAGGGGGTGGGGTATGGTAGATGACCAGACTTTCGCCTGTGTGGAGGATGAATGGCTGTGCACTTCGGACCTCGATTCTGCCCAGGTTGAGAGGGATTATAAAACCTGGGAGAGGGAGTTCCTGGATATGGATAACCTCATCAACTACAGGGACCTGCAGGAAGAGCCGGGTGAGTACCTATTCCGCTGCGACTTCTTCGAGTTTAAGGAACTCATCGACATAAAACCGGTAGATGCTATATATATAAAGTCCAGCACCGAACCATTTGACGCGGAGATGGAGATAAGTGAAAGAAAGGTTAAAAATTGGCTCGATCTATTCAACATCCGCTATGTAGATAAGGGCTTCCATGCATCTGGGCACGCGAACGGTAAAGAGATTTTAAACATGATCCGTGAGGTAAATCCAGAAAAGCTTTACCCCATACACACCCAAAAGCCAGAGGAGTTCAAGGTTTTGGAGGATGATGGGATCGAAGTGGTGTATCCTGTAATCAATTAGTCTTGTTTTATTGATATAACAAACTAGAAATTCCCAGATCTCTCTTTTTTTATTTTTCTGAAATTAATAAAAGGAAAAATTAATTATATTCGGTTTATAAAAGAACATAATGAATGCCAAACATCTGATACCATCCAATTTCATCAGTATTCAAAGATAAAACTTTTAAATGGAATATTCACTGCAAAAGTTTACAAAAATTACTTTTAAATTTGGTCGTTCAAAAAAAAAAACGAAGTGGAGGTGAAAATAAATGAAAAAATCAATAACTCTATTTTTACTAATAATCTCCTTAGGCCTCGTATTTGCCGGGTCGGCTGCTGCAGCACCAGAAGTAACTGTAGAGGTGGATCAGAATGGTACACCAGTCAATGTAACCAGTCCTGGCGAAGAAGTCAACCTCACTGCCAATGCAACCACTGATGAATACCTGTACAACCCTGCAGTCTTAATCACATTGGACCCTGAATCCGGGTTAACCTTCAATGAAGACGAAGCAATAATGATCTACGACGGTGAACTGTTTACCAATGACCCTAACGACCAATTCTTCTACTGGGACGACTACTACCAGGCATGGATATGGTGGGTAGGCTGGGTTTACGGCGACCAGTACCCCGGAGAAGATGCTCAACTATTCGTACCAGCCACAGTTTCAGCTCTTGGTAAGATAACTGTAAACGCAGATTATATGCGGGTGGATGAAGAATTAAACGAACCAATAGTGGTGGCCACTGACAGTTACACATTCCTATCAGTTGAGCCAACACCAGTTAACCCGGTTAACGGCGAAACCATTCCAATGCAGAACACCGGTGTACCAGTGGCTCTTGCAGCACTAAGTTTGCTCAGTATCATTGGTGGAACACTTTACGGTAAATTGAGGTAGATTCAACTTGGTTTACCCACTTTTTCTATTTTTAAAATTTGTTCCTAAACATACTTCCCAACAAATTTTAAATAATCCAGAAATCAACAGATCACTAGTCTATTTTAAAATTTTAATTATAATTAGAGGAATCCAATATGTCATCCATCAATGAAAACTATCTGCTACTGGAGAGCAGTTATTTATTTGCAGAAATCGATAACCGTGTCGAAAAATACCAGAATGAAAATCCTGATGCCAATATTATCCGTATGGGTATTGGTGATGTGACAAAACCCTTACCACCAGCGATAATTGACAAATTCAAGACAGGTGTCGATGAAATGGGTCAGGCCGAGACATTCAAGGGCTACGGACCATACCGGGGTTATGATTTTCTCATCGAAGAGATCATCAAGCATGACTTCACACCACTGGGGATCCAATTAGATAAAGAAGAGGTATTCGTAAGTGAAGGGGCTAAACCGGATACCGGGAACATCCAGGAGATATTCGGTGTAAACAACGTGGTAGCCGTAACCGACCCGGTATACCCAGTATACGTGGAGAGTAATATAATGGCCGGCCGTGGAGGTCCTATGGGAGAAGATGGTAAATATGAGGGCCTGGTCTACTTACCCTGCACTGAAAAAAACGGGTTTGTACCGGAACTCCCAGAAAAACCCGTAGATCTAATTTATCTATGCTTCCCCAACAACCCCACTGGTACTGTACTTAACAAGGAAGACTTGGCCAAATGGGTGAATTACGCCCGGGAAAATAAGACGGTAATCCTATTCGATGCTGCTTATGAAGCATATATACAGGAAGAGGATATCCCCCACAGTATCTATGAGATTGAAGGTGCTAAAGAAGTGGCTATTGAATTTAGAAGCTTCTCCAAAAACGCTGGCTTTACCGGTACCCGGTGTGCATATACTGTGGTGCCCAAGGAACTGGTGGGTTATGATTCAGATGGTAATCCCCATTCTTTAAATGAATTATGGTACCGGAGATTAACCACCAAGTTCAACGGTGTCTCCTATCCCATACAGGTTGCAGCATCAGGAATCTACACCCCACAAGGACAAAGGGAGATTAAAGATCTGGTAGATTATTACATGAAAAATGCAGCTATCATCAGGGAAAGCTTAACTGAGATCGGTTTGAGCGTTTACGGTGGAGTAAACTCACCTTATATATGGATTAAAACACCGGATGGTATCGATTCCTGGGACTTCTTCGACCTGCTCCTGGAAAAGGCGCACGTCGTAGGCACACCAGGGGTTGGCTTCGGACCCAGTGGAGAAGGTTACCTGAGATTAACCGCCTTCAACACCCTGGAAAATACTAAGAAAGCCATGAAACGTATAACCAGGTTACAGGAAGAAATTTAGGTTTAAGTTCTCTCCCTAGGTTTAAGTTCTACTTCTAGGATTAAGTTATTCCTCTAGGTTCAAGTTCTTCCCCCTAGTTTAAGTTTTACCCTCCAGGTTTAACTTCTTCCCCACTTACTGTTTTTTTAATTTTTTATACGAATGATGTTTGTTACCATAAACATTATTTATCAGGAATGACAATGATTGATTGTGGGGGGAGTTGAAGTGGAATGTCACTATTGTAATGAGGAAATTCCAGATGATGTTCAGGTATGCATGAACTGTGGAAGTGACACCATCTACAAAAAGAAATCCTGGCATTCATTACACAAACTTCTCTGGGATAATAAAATCAATCAGGATATATTAGAGACCTTAAATGAATTAAGTCACCAGGAGAAATAATTAAAGAAAAGCATTTTGTGGATGTGGCCCGTAATTTAAATAGAACCAGGGAAAGATGATCCCATCTTTTTAAGATGTTGAATTTCCCCTTTATTTTTAAAATAAATTGATTTAAAATAATTAGAAATAATTATTTCCCTGGTGATGGGTGGGGGTTTCCCACGGTTATGGCGCTGTCTGTGGTGTTCTGCAGGGCTATGCTGAAGCCTGGTTCGGCACCGATCACTATGGTCTCCTTACCATTTTCCTTGGTCTTGTTTAAGAGTGGCAGGAAGTCAGCGTTACGGGTCATCAGGGCCAGTACATCTATGTTAGGGTTGTAGATGAGTTCCATTGCCTCCATGGCCAGGTGTACGTCGGTATCACCGGCTACCACGATAGGGGTGAACCCCTGATTTACAATGGCTTCTATCAATTTGTCCGAGGCGTACTGGTTTAATAGGACCTTTCCCACCCTCATCTTTCCGTATTCAGACATCAGTCCCCGGATGGATTCCAGGTCAAGATTGAATTCCTTACGGAGCATGTTGGGACCGTCCACCAGCAGTCCTATATTTTTCTGGGCGGATACTTTCTTTTTAAGTGGAAGATAATCTCTTATAGAGCTAGGTTTATTAGAATTACCCATTTAATTTCTCCTTCTTTATTTTCTCATGTATTTCTCTTTTTTTATCTTATGCAACGTTTTTTTTTAATCTCTTATGCAAACTTTAAATTTAAGTAACTTTATGTTGAATTTTATTAAAGTAACTTTATGTATGATTATTTCTATTTAAACTTTGCCTAAAATAGATATGCCCAAATTATGCCCAAATTAATCCAACCACCCAAAAACTGGTTAATTCTACAAGTTGGGATTTTAGGCGGGGGTGCATCTTAATCTTGTGGAGTATACAATCTTGTGGAGTATATACTCTAACATGAGAAGTTGATCAAAAAAAAGGATGATATAAACCAGTGGGAATTAACTCTCAAGATGCGGCCAAAGAGCCGGTGAGTGGACCAGGAGGCGGTGAAACTCCTAAGAAGTGTTGGTCCACTGGGATATACAAAAACGAGTTTGATTATAGCCGGCCAGTTGGATGAACCACTTTATGGGAGTTAATACCTACGTAGACAGATAGTTAACACCCATAGACGGGATTGTTAATCTTACGTAGATAAACTGGTTTATAATCAACAGATTCTAACCATCAATTCCCATAGGGAACTAGAAAAGCTTTCGAGATTATTTTATCTCCACTTGGAAGCTTTCTTCTTTTTCCTCTTTAGGGACTTCCACGGTTAAAACGTCCTGGTCAAAGCGGGCTTCTGCTTGTTCTGGTATCACTTTTCTGGGGAACCTTACTGTTCTCCTTAAATAACCACTTTTCTGGTCGTTTATGGTTATGTGACTTCCCCTCTCGACTTTGCTGGTGATGTCGAATTTTGCTTTGACTTTCATCCTTTTATCGGTTACGTTTAGTTCGATGTCCTCTTTCTTGATGCCGGGCAGATCCACGTGCACTATTACGCTGTCGTCTGTTTCTATTATGTCCTTACCTGGGACGAATGTGTAGTCAACTATGGATTTTTCAATGTCGTATCTGATGTTGTCGATGGTCTGGGCCGTGTCTTCCAGCATCTTCTCGACTAAACCTTTCCTATCTAAAATAGTCCTGTTTCTTCTTCTCATTTTTTATCGCCTCATATCTTGAGTCATTTAGTATGTTACCTAAGGATTAATATATAGTTATCGTTATCTCACAGGGGGTTTACGAAAAGAGAGTTTAAAGGATTTTAAGGAAGTACGACTGTTAAAAATATTAAAAAATTAGTTCATTAGATAAAAAAAGTTAATTTAGATAAAAGAGAGTTAATTAGATAAAAAGAACTAATTAAATTTAAAAAATGATGTTTTTCATCATCAATCCCTGTAGATCAATCCCAGTATGAACCTGACTATATGGACTACCAAAGAAATAACAGACGCCACTATCATCAGTGCGATGAGGATCTTCAGGGCTATGTCCACGCCTTCACCCACCAGGAAGGGGAATACCGTGAAAAAGGTGTAGGCAGTTATTATAAACAGCACATCGACTACGGCTTGTAGGAGGTTCCTTAACCAGTTAGGGTGATAGAATATGAATATCAGGTTTACTATGATGACCGCCAGGAGGGAATAGTTCACAATCCATAAAACATCGGCGAAAGTAGGGGCTATGAAGCTGATATGCCAGTTCAGGAGGTTGTTGGCTATATAGTAGAGTATGATGTTGACGATCACCGCGACGATGAACTCCGCTCGGTGGTGTTCTTTACCCTTTTCTAGAAATTTATCCATCTTAGATAACTCTTTACTGTCGTTAGTCATTTAAAATCTCCCTAAGTATAAAAATTAGTTTTTATATTTTAGAAAATCAGTCATGATTCAGGGCTATCTTGTATCTGCATAGTGGCTTGTTGATGCTGGCATCGGAAAGTGATTCTATATCCCCATCAATACCGGTCCAGTTTAAGGTCTGTTTCAGGATAGCCTGGCATATCAGGCAGCAGAATATGTTTTCATAGTTTCTCTCACACCAGGTGCAGTCCCGGAAGGTGACTATCCATTCATCCCTTTGATCGAATACATCCACTTCAAAGCCCAGGTTCTGGAAGAAGGTGATGATCCAGTTGAGGTAGACCTGCAGTTTACCTGTTTCTGGGAGTTTATCGAATACTCCCTTATCGTATCTCCCGGTTTCCTTGAGGAATCGGGGTTTCATGAATTTTTCGAATTTCTTGTGGAATATCCCCAGGAAGGCCCCTCTCTTATCAATGGATAGGTTGGATGATAACTGGGGAATCATGCTCTGGAGGAAAACCTGCACATCACTTAAACTTTCGGATTTAGTGTTTTTGAGTTCTTTCTTGTTATTTTTGTAGTTGTGAATGGCGATTTCGATGTTGCTCATCAATTCTCCTTCAGAGATAGGTTTAACCAGGAACCCTGCGCCTTTGGTATTTTTAAGCCGGTTTGGTTCCACCGATTCGAGAGCGGTGATGTAGAGAACCGGGATATCCATGAATTCCTTGATCTTACGGGCGGCGTCTATTCCATCTATTTCTCCCTTCAGGATGATATCCATCAAAATTAGATCGGGTTTTAAGGTTAGAGCTTCTTTTATAGCGTCTTCACCACTGTATACCACGGATAAAACTTCGTAATCTGCTGATTCTATTACATTTCGAATTTCTAAGGCAGTAATGGCTTCATCTTCTACGATCATTACCCCTGCTTTTGCCATCTGTACTCTCCCTTCTACAAAACTAATAGTAATTCCTAACACAACCTTTGATTTATTTTATATATAAATATTGGGAATTGGATTTTAGTTAACTCCTAGGCAACAGATTTTGATATAAAATTTAGAGAAAACTTATTAATAGGTTCGTATAAATAAAATTACGGTGATGGGGATCTGATTGCGGAATTTATATTTATTTTATTAAAAGGAGTCCATATGGTCCGGGTGTAAAAACCCATCACCATCATCTTTATTTTATTGTTATTAAACATCCTCTGGAGCATTCATCACTTCAAATCCAGATTTTTCATACATCTCCTGGGCAGATTCCCACTCACTCAGGCACATCTTCACCTCTTCAAGCCGGCACAGCATCCTGTGTTCTAAGGCATCGTAGAAGCAGTGCTCAGGGTTAATCCAATAAAAAGATAGTCCTATCTTCACTTCGAAGCTTTTAAGAAAAAGTATATCCGGTACCTCTATGTCCCTTCCCAGGAGATATTCATTCAGGACTTCAGTTACCTTTTCATCTGTAACTTCAACTCTGCGCTCAACCCACACCCTCATTTTCTCACCAGTTATATTATATGTCCTGGCTGGTACTTGATTTTTTAGTTGGTAATATTCATGGGGGGTTTCAGTTAAAAGGTATTTTCACCTTTTAGATGGTATTCCCTGGTGGTCTGGCCCACAACGTAGAGGTATATATGGTTTTTCAGGTCTTCCTGGACTGGTTTCCACCCATTGAATTTCCAGTAATAGGTTACCACCCTGGTCCCTGGCTGGAGTTCGACTTTCAGTTTACGTTTTAAATTCTGATTCGCTTTGCGGGAGAGAAATAGAGTTACCACCGTAGCCTCGCTGATATCCTCCCGGAAGAAGTTACCCCACCGGATATCCACCTGGTTCTGCAAGCCCAGAAGTAACACCTTCGCCTTCGACCATAAAAATCTCAGTGGATCGGCTTCAATCCCCACTGCCCCTGCGTTGAAGCTCCGGGCGGCTTCTATCACTATCCTGCCATCACCGGATCCCAGATCATAAACTACGTCACCTGCTTCTACCCGGGCCATCTCTAACATATTTTTAACTATTTTCCGGGAGGTTGGTTCGAATCCTGCACCCAAAACATCTGACCAGAAAATCCATAACATGAAAACAGCGAAAATTATTAGGGAGATGGTGATGAAGTCAATTATCTGGCTGGTGATTAACATAAAACTAGGCTCCTGTATTTAAATATCGATTTTTTTCACTTATCAAGTTATCAGGTGAAATATTATAAAAAGGGATTATTGTAACAAAAATGATTGTATTTACTATCTTTTTATAAATAAACTTGTACTACACCTTATTTCTCTTATCTGTTAATTATTATCAAATTAGATGATAAATAAGTCCATATAAAATGTTATTACTAAGTAGGTTTGTCCAAGTTGATTCAATTGGCTGGTGAAACACAGTCCTATAGATGATTAAAATATAAATAGATAAGATTACGGTAATTAAGGTTTTAAATGGATTCATATTTTTAATAAAAAAACTAAGAACGCTTATTTAAAATTGTCATGTTAGATAACATCACAGCATGTCTTAAATTGGTTAAGGAGGTTTGTGAACGACTTTTTTTGCCTAAAAAACCAAAAACTATATATGTAGTCAAGAAATGATCAAAAAACATCCAAATAAATTCCTTAAAATGAGTTTATAGGATAAGGAGGCGGTATAATAAACAAAAAAATTTTATTTACAGTGTTAATTTTGTTGTGTTTAACACTGACCCTGAATGCTGTTTCTGCAGCAGCAAATACTACAAGCACTGCAGATACTACGGCACAGGATAAGAAAGTAAATACTACAACTACAACCAAAACGACCAGTACTAGCACGAATTATGCGGCGGGAAGCCCTACAACCATAAAGGTTTTAATCTACAGCGGTCCAGAAGCTGCATCAGACTGTGTTGCTGGAGTGAAAACGTCTCTGGCCACTGCCAACTCACAGAATCTGGTAAACGGAGTTAAATTCAGCTACGCTACTTCCACCAGAATTACCACGTCAATATTATCAGGTTACGACCTCCTGGTTATGCCGGGAGGAAGTGGTGGTGGGTACTACCTGAAGAGTAGCAATATATATGGTACAGCCATAAAAAACTTCGTTAAAAACGGTGGAGGATACCTGGGTATCTGCGCTGGAGCATATGCTGCCGCAAATTTTGTCCATGGCTATTACAATGGATGGGGAATAGCTCCCCATGTAAATGCATATGCAGTCGGTTATACGGGAAACCTGCCAGTAACCTTCACCTCTGACGGAACTAGTGTGATAAAACGTAGCGGTACACTAACCCTTCACCATTACAACGGAGCAGCTATGTACCTCAGATCCTCTGGAGCTAAGATCTTCGCAAAATACGCAGACAGCAAAAGTGGATACAAAGGTTACGCTGCCATTGTGGGCGATTACTATGGTAATGGAAGAGTTGTTCTAAGCGGACCACACCCAGAACTGAGTCCACAGTACCCAGATATAATCGCCAATCTGATTGTATGGGCTACCAAGACCACAGTCAGTACTACACCTAGTACCCCAACCACTCAGAAAGCCACTGTAAGCCAGATACAAACAGCAGCAGCCAGTGTTAAAACTTTCTATGAAACCAACAAGAGATTACCCAACTATGTAACCGTCAACGGCGCCCAGTTAACCATGCCTAAATTCATGTACCTTTTAGCTACAGCAACTATTCAGTTAAACAGCGGATCAACATCGACGATTACAGTTAAAAACGTTAACCCTGCCCCTAAAATATCAGGGAACATCAAATCAGGCAACATCCTAAAGGCGGAGTACATAACCGTGGCTAAAAACATCGTGAAATTCATCAACATCAATGGAAGAGCACCGAATTTCCTGACCACCAAACTGGGAACCTTGAGTTTCACCAAGGCTGTCTACACGTTTTCCAAGGTACTGGCTTTCTACAAAACAGATAAGAGACTGCCCAACTTCGTGGCGGTAAGTAAATAGGAAAGTATACCAAAATTTACTTTCTATTTTTTTATTTTTTCAAACAGGGTTTTACCTATATAAGATCAAACTTTTTTTTATATCATTTACACCAACCAAGATCAAACTTTTTTATATCATTTACACTATCTGCATATTAATTTTAGATAAATATATGAAATAAGAATGATAACTATTCTATTGATAATCTAAGTGTAAGCTCTTATAGGGGAAGATCATCATGACCTCCCAGGATGATCAGGGAAATGATAGAGACGATTTTACGTTACATCCCAGTGACGGTAGTTTCACCATAAAACCCAGGAAGATCAGTTTGAAAAAGCACAAGGGTAAAAAGAAAAAGGACGTACGAAGTGAACTGGACAACACCAAGATGGATATGATACAGTAATTCATTCGGGATGTACTCAGTAAGATAATTCATGAGGGATATACCCGGTAAGATATTCATGGGGGATCAAAGTAAGATATTTGTAGAGTGTAATAAAATGGGAAATCAAATAACATTCTCTCCAAAGAAGGATAGATCTGTAACCGGTGAAGACACCCTGGAGATAGAAAACATCCAGCTTAAGGCCACCAACCGAAAACTGATATCCAAGTTAGACCAGCAAAAACAGTTGATCAAAAAGTTGAACCGGGAACTCCAGATAGTTAAGACCAGCAAGGAATCTAAAGATTATAATCAGCTTAAAAAGGAATATCACACCTTAAAAAGTAAGAACGATAACCTGGAAACCCTACTTTTACAATCCAAGAAGGAGATAACCCACCTTAAAAGGGAGTTGAGTAAATTAACCGGGGATTCTGGTGAGCCTAAGAGTTCCCCATGGGATAAGCTGAAGAAGATAAGGAAATAGTATATAAAAACTTTGAAAATTTAGAATTGAAAATAATAAATGTTTAAGAATTTAAATTGTTTTTAAAAAAATTTTTAGAAATCCAAAAAATTTGAACATAAAAAAGCAAAAATTTTCTGAATTTAAAGAAATACTGAATTTTAAAAAAAATAAAATTTTTACTTCTATAAGGCGTTACTTCTTCCTTTTCTTAGTGTTCTTTACTTCCTCAATGGTAGCTCTACCTGAGATCTCAATGGAGTACCCGTTTTCAAAGGCCATGGTCATCTGGGGATTGAATTCATGGTCCTGAAAGGTTATGTATTCCAGGAATTTATTCCCCTTCAACTGGGCTATGCCCACTTTCTTAAACTTCCCGTTTTCACCTTCGCTTAGTCCGATTTTTATTGTCTCGGCAGTTATGCCGATGGTGTAGGTTTCGTCTTCATCCAGGCCATCTGTATCTTCAAATGTTAGTGTAATCCCCTGGACGTTACTGGTTTTTTTCTGACGCTTCTTTTTAGCATCTATAACCACTTCGCCCCTGGCCTGTTCCAATTCCTTGTATGTTTCTTCTTCGAATGCCTCTTCTTCGAACCATTCATCTTCATAATCCATTTCCATCTCAAATTCCAGTTCTTCAATCATTTAATACCACCTACTTAAAATACGGTTCGGGAACCTAGAATTTCATTTTTTACTAAAGATGACACACCCTATTACATCTTAATTCATTATAATTTCTTGGCTCATATAATTTATATATGTTACTCCCCAGATTATCAGGTCAGCTTAATCAGGATCTTTCTGGACATACTGGCTATTAAACCCCCTATTATACTAAATAATGAAGGTACCAGGAGATAAACTGCACATAAAGCTAGAAAAAATGCTATACCGTCTGGCAGGGAAGATTCAACCTGGTATATGGGGTTGCTCAGGTAATAGTAGGTTACGATCACCAGCAGCCCGGAGATACAGGCCGCATAAAAACCGTTGGACACACCGGATCTGATGTTTCCACCGGCAATTACTGCAGCTACCAGTCCACCAGCACCCCACAGGTAAAAGGAGATGTTGTTGTTATATACGAAGTTGGACGAGTAAGGGTCTGGTGAAGAAATATAAAAGGACACCAGTATAACCACCGCACCTACGATTATACCGGATATCCTCCGGATGTTTAGGGCAGAAGTTATTTTATCGGTTATCTTCTGGTCTTCAATTTTCTCCACGTATTCCAGTTTACCTCCACACTGGCACCGGTCAAAATCCTCTGGATGCTCCCCCTCCTGAAGCTGATAGTACCCATCACATTCCTTACAGATTAGATAGCCCATAAATATCATCTAACAAGGTTAAAAGGTTAATATCTCTTGTGAGTCTATATCTACTCTTAATATGTTTATAAAAGTTATGGGTTAGGGTTAATATAGTTATCCCATTTTCACTTTGTAAATCAATGAAAAAAAATCATGATGAAAAATTATATGATTAAAACAAAAAAAACTGAATAAAAAAATTATACAATTTAAATAAATCGCACCAAAATAAAAAAAATTAAGTTAAAAAAGTCTTACCTGGTTGTTTTTAAAAAATTGAGTTTTATCCTTTCTGTCGTCTGGGTTTTAGAGGGACATGGCCCATGAGACCATCGATGAACTTGGATATGAAACTTTTTTTAGGTATTTCGGGCATTAAATAGTCTTTATCAACCAGGTAAGATGCTAAATCTAGAAATGAATGTGATACCTCGGATTCTGGGTCTTCTATAATTATTGGAGTACCCTGGGCATAGAATTTAATTAACTCCGTGTCTTCGGGTATGATGCACAGGATGGGTGCTTCCATGATGGCTTCCACTTCTTCTGGGGATAGGAAATCCCGGTCATTTTTATCCCGGTTTAAGACCACGCCTAAAATGTTGATTCCCATCCTTTCAGCCAGTAATTTGGTCTTGAGTGTATCGGTCAGGGATGTGACCTCTGGGGTGGTTACCAGGATCATCTCATCTGCGGGTGACATGGCAGCCAGGGCGTCTCTTTCGAGACCTGCTGGTGAGTCTATGAGGATTATGTCCACGCTCCCAATGAGCTGGTCGAAAACCTTTTCCATTCTCTCCCTTTTTATGTACTTGAGGTTGGGCAGGGAAAGACCGGCAGGGACTATGTGAACTCCTCCTGGGCCTTCATATATGGCGTTTTGGATGTTCTCTTCTCCGGCTAAAACCTCCTGCAAGGTAACCTGCTTTCCCTCCAGTCCCAGGATCAGCTCTAAATTAGCCATGTTAATATCCATATCAAGTATTAGCACGTCCTCCTCCAAGAGAGAAAGGGCTATGCCTAAATTTGCAGTAACTGTTGTTTTTCCGACGCCCCCTTTACCAGAAGCAACTGCAATTACCCTTGTCATATTTTCACCTTGCCAATTTTCTAAATTATTAAGGAAAGTTTAGATAATTATTAATATTGCACATGCATTTTTATTTCACATTAAAATAAAATTTTAAAAAATTTTTGTGAGTAATATCCCAAACTTATATTCATGACCAGTTAAAATCATGCCAAAAAGTATTATAAACACATCTCATATTGATTAACAATGTGAGTTCTCTCTTACATAAAAACCAGGGGATAATACATAAAAATACACTCTAAAATCGGCAAACAACTCTTTTTTAATAAAAACGCTCTAAGTCTATGAAAACTTATTTAACTATTTCAAATTTTTTTAAATAAAAATTCTCCACCAATTAAACTAGTTTTCCTCAATGGAACTTTTAATTAAAATACAACTACTAATAAACCGATAATCATACGGACTCAATAACAATTAAAGGGGCTTTTTTAGGCAAATAAACTTTTATTTGACTTAAATTGTTAAAAATAACAATAAAGAAGGATTCTTCCAAATACACCCTTAATTAAACCTTTCAGAGTGTCTTAAATTTAAAAAAGAGCTCTCTAATCCTATTTTTTCGGAAAAAAAATCAAAAACTTTATATACCATACGCGAATGAGTATAACTATTGTTCAGAATATATCCAATTTCTAAATTTTGGACAAGGAGGCGGTAAAATTAAAATTAAAGTAATATTATCAGTGCTTTTACTTTTCTCTTTAGCACTGTTTATAAATGCAGAAAATGTTTCTGCTGCCACTACTACTACTGTAGATGCGAATTCTATAATTAAATCATCAGACACAGTGAAAAATTACGTGGAAACTAAAAAAGCAGTTCCAAGCACCGTAACAGTTGGTAGTAAAACAGTGACAAAAGAACAGTACCTGTACCTGTTAGCTTCAACTACGACCAACCTCAATAAAAACAGTAAAACATCAATTACAGTGAAAACCGTTGCCAAAGCACCCAACCCCAATGGAAATTTAAAGACTGGTACCCTAACCAAAAGTGAATACGTCACACTAGCCGGTAAAATTACCACTTTCATAAACACCAACGGAAGGCTACCCAACTTCATGTCTACTTCCAAGGGAAACATGAGAACCGAAAACCTGATCTACACTTACTCCAAGATCGTGGCATTCTATAAAACCAACAACCGACTACCCAACTTCGTATCAGTAACACCATGGACTAAAAGTGAAGGAACCAGTTCATCAACAAGTACAGCTAACCCGGCAACCAGTGGAACCAGCTTCACCATCCCTCAGATAGTCACCGCAGCGAAAAACTACAAAAACTACGTTGACAGCAACCATAAAACACCATCCACAGTAACCGTAAACAACGTAAAAGTTAACACACCACAGTTCCTGCAGCTATTAAGCTACGCCATAGTCCAGTTGAAAACCGGATCCAAAGCGTCCATCACACTAAAAACAGTCACTGGTTCTCCAAATCCTACTGAAACGGTTAAAGCCGGTACTTTACAGATGGCAGAATATGTTAAATTAGCACAGAGTGCGATATCAATCATCAACAGTGCAGGCAGAGCACCTAATTTTGCGGACAGTACACTGGGAAAGCTGCGATACGAAACATTGACCTACAACTTCGCCAAGGTCATTCAATTCTATGGTACAAATGGTAGATTACCCAACACCCTTGAAATCGTTCCCTACTCCGTCCTGAACAGTAATGTTCAAGGGACAATAGACCAAATAGGAAGAGACGAAGCGAAATACGGAACAATACAGGGTAATAAATATTCATACCTAGATGTCTTCCTTGCCGAAGGTAAAGGAAACTGCTGGGGTAGTGCTCTGTATCTATACTGGAGACTAACTGCTTCAGGAATTCAGGCCAGAATAATGGGTTACATAGGCGGTATAGCCAATAACTCATTCAAACACGCATGGACACAGGTCCTTATTAATGGTGTATGGACAAACTGGAATTACGCAAAATACAGTTCAAAACACTGCGGTGATGTAGGCGGCGGAACCAGAGTAGTTCTTGTAGATCAATATGAGGGTAAGGGATTAGGTACATCCTCTTTAACCAATTTATTAATCCAAGAATACTACGCGGTCCTATAAAAAAAACCAAAATTTTGAGAGGTAAATGCAAAAATTACCTCCAACTTACCTTTTTTTAAACTTTCTGCATTATATAAAAAATAGAACTATTAGCCTCAGGATTATTCTTAAACATTTCAACTTCAACTTCTTCAATCTTCAAAGCCTTTAGTACTTCCTTATTTTCCTGATACTTTTCTATTAAATTTTTAACGTGTTCTTCATAGGGCTGGTAAAAGTAAGACCACCAGATACTGTGGTGGACCAGGAAGAAGTCCAACAATTGGTATCCTGAGGCTTTAATGGAACTTATCCTTGCCTGGTGGTCCTGGTGGGGTATATGAAGCACCATGAAACCGTGGCCCCTGATTAAATGTCGCCAGTCCCTTAATGCTTCTTCAAAACCAATCTCAAACAGGGACCCCTCAGCCCAGATCAGGTCGAAACTTCCACCGGGAAAATCTAAATCAAAAAGAGAAGAATTAACAGTCTTTACCTGGTCTACAAGTCCACTGGCCCTTATTTTCTCGTCAAGGCAGTTCAGTGCCTCCTGATCTATGTCTAGAGCTAATATTTCCCCGTCACTTATCCGGGCCAGTTCCAGGGTGGGGACTCCAGTACCACATCCCACATCGAGTATTTTAGGTTTATCCATTATAGGGAGCTTAATAAAAGCTTTGCGGGTGCATTCATTTAAATTTTCCCTGAAATGGTCTTTGTCTATTATCTTTAAAATATCAAAGGTCATAGTGATTATTTAACAGTGCATACTACCTTATTTAACGTACTGCTTCACGTTTCCCCTGATCACAGCGGATGCACCGTAACCTTTTATTCCCTGTAACATTTCCGGGAATTTGTTCTTAGGGATGAGTACGTTTACCTGGGAATAGTCGCTTCCCTGGGATATGGTGGGTTCATCACTGCAGTACTTGCCCTCCACCAGGAATTTCTTAACTTCCTCCACGTTTTCATTGGATATGTTGAATTTTATATCGAAGTATTTCCTGGCCTTCACCGCACCAAAGAGCTGGTCGTAGATCATCTCCGCCTTAGCCATCTTATCACCAGTACAGCTTGGGCCAGCGTAGAGTCCGGCGCTGGATTCCATTATGGTCTCCAGGATCTTAAGGCCGGCTTTTTTAAGGCTGCTCCCGGTCTGGGTGTTGTCCACGATTAAATCAGCACCCTTGGCTATGTATACCTCGGTTGCACCGTCTGAGTTTATTATCTGGACCTGTTCATTGTCCCCATTGACCAGTCCCCTTATCTGGACCAGGGGTATGCTGTCTGAGTAGATCTCCTGGTATCCCTGGTTGGCCATTATGTGCTGCCGGGTTAAGTTGGGGTACTCTGTGAAGCACAGGATGGGCGACTCCCTGTCCTGGTTATCCCTGAAAAAATCAGTTAAATTCTGGTAAGGATCACTGCTGGGTACAGCCACCACCAGACGGGTCTGGCCGTAATCCAGATCACCTAACTTCTTTATTGACTCTTCATCGTTGGCTATGGACTCCTCTTTTACCCAATCTTCACCTATAATTGCTATGTCAACCATCTTACGGTTGAGCTCCACTGGTGCGCTCTGCGGCCTGGTGAGGTAGGCTTTTATCTCTGGATCGTTGATTACGTTGATTTCGTAGGCTTCATTTCCTGGTTCGTATCCTTTAACCTCGTAGCCTGCGTCAACCAGTAACTTGTGGGTGTTTCCCCGGTTAACATTATTTAAACTCCCCTTGGGAAGTCCTAACACTATTTTCTCCATATACAATAAGCAAATGGAAATGTGATATATATTTTTCTGTAATTGTGTCTAAACTTGATATATGGGTAAATATCAAATTTGATCCAAAAAGGTTCAAATCATCATGTGATCAAAAATTTCGAGAAGATATTTGTTCTACAAATTTATAATAATTACTTTAGATACTTATTAATATCACACATACCAAAAAAAAACTTTATTCTATTCAATTCCTCCGAAACGATCGAAGGAAACCCCCAAACACATCCTTAATAGACTGTAGCAGTGGATTTTTAACCTGGGGGGCTGTTTTCATACCTTCCAACCTGTCCACTCGGAAGTATATTGGGGGGTGGGTGTCGAAGGAAAGCCAGGTGGGGATCCTGGTCATTGCGGATCTTTCCATCTGTAACCGGGCGTATCCTATCTTTCTAAGCGCGGAGGCCAGTACTTCTGGCTGTCCGATCTTCATGGCACTGACCAGGTCGGCCCGGGTCTCGAAGAACTTACCGATGAAGAATATCACCAGGAAAGCCACTATGATGTAGATAATGGGGTTTATAAGGACGATGGGTAGAAACAAGGTGAACCGGAGTATGAATTCCAGGGATATTATACTGAATAGCACCAGCGGGTCCCTTCCCTGGAGATGGCCCAGTTCATGGCCCAGTACACTGAGTATCTCCTCTTCCTCCAATTGCACCAATAATCCGGTGGTTATCAGCACGAGTCCCCTGCGGGGGCTGGGGCCGGTGGCCGCTGCATTGGGCACCATGGTATTGGAGAGCACTATTTTAGGCACTGGTAAGTCGAATTTGTCTGTGGCTCTTTTGACCATGCTGTATACATCGATTACCTTGTTTATCCTGCTTTCCGGGTTGCACAGGAAGCCGTAGTACTCCATGACTTCCTCCCCTACCTGGCAGGTGGGCTCCTTACCCACGGCTAAGGTCCTATCGTAGATCTCCTTCTTCATCCGGGTGATGGTTTCCTTGCCGAATTTCTCCTGGAACTCCTTATATTCCTCTACAGGGAGCTGGTATTCTATGATGTGCACCTGGGGGTTTTCCGGTGTGATCCTCCACTTGTTCCGGAGGAGGAATAAACGGTCGGATAGGAGTACGATGGCTAGCTGGAATATTATAATTGCAGCAACAGCATATACCAGGCCTAATGTTAAAAATAGGGCGATGTTTACCATGAAGAATAGGATGTAAATGAGGATCATGTTGCTGCTGAAGAGCCGGTCGGACATCCTTTTACGGGTGGATGGGGGTTCTTCCGGTATCACATCCTTCCCCTCTATCCAGGCGAAGTAGAGTGTGGAGTGGCGGAGGTTATCCTCGAAGAACTGTACCAGGAAGAGTAAGTCTTCCTTTATTACATCCAAGAATTCTGGTGAGGTATCATGTGGTGTTAATATTAACTGTAAGGGATTGGTGGATAGGACTTCCACCTGTATGGTTCCCTGTTTTTCTGGTTCATGGGCCGTGAATAATAGCCGGTCACCTTGCAGGTCAACATGGGTGAAGGTGTCCTTCTTGGTCATCAGGTAATTTTCATTGATAAATTCCAGTACTTCCCTCATGTGGGCTGGGGCTATCTCCACATCTACGGTGAATATCCTCTGTTCTGGCATTTCTTCTCCCATGGTCAGATTTTTCAAGTGGTTTATTAGTCAATTTTTTTAAGTAGTTTATAATATGTCCCTGCGTTTAAAAAAATGGTTCTATTTATTCCCACGCCAATTTTTAATTCTCCATAGGAATTAATTCTCCACACCCTAATCCGACTCATATTATGATTAATCCGCTGTTAAGTATTATAATGGGTAAATATTTACGTCTCTGTCACAGAATCGTATTTGAAACTCTAATTAGATGCTTTTTGTAAAATTGAACTTTGGTTAAAATTATGTTACTGAAAATTGAACATAACCCCACAAATTTAGAAGCCACCGAGCTAATAAACGAAGCAATCTCCAAAAGAGCCTTCATGATACTGGTTGTCTGCTGTAAAGTTAACTATGAGGGTAGGGCAACCAGTAAACTAGGCTTCGGGGAAAGAACAGTGTTGATTAAAGGGGATGGATCCTTCATAATTCACCAGGATCGCAACCTGGAACCAATTAACTGGCAGCCACCTCGCACCAAAATAGGGGTGAAGCTGGAGGATGATGTAATTAAGATCATGGGCAAGCGACGAAAACCCAAGGAACAGTTGGAACTGGTAATCCGCAACGTCCACCTGATCTCTTATCATTTAGGATCTGATACCAAGGATATTGAACTGGCCGGCTACGAGGAAGACATGCGCCAGATGATCATGGACAACCCCGAGCTAATTGAGAAGGGCTTCCGGCCCACATCCAAGGAATACCAGACACCCCAGGGATTCATCGATATCCTGGGAAAGGATGATGCTGGTAAGTTGGTGGTCCTGGAACTTAAAAGCCGTAAAGCAGGTGTTAACGCAGTTAAACAGCTGCTGAGGTATGTGGACTGTTTCTCTGATAATAAAGAATTTGTGAGAGGTATCCTAGTTTCTCCATCGGTAACTGAAGAGGCCAAAGAAATTTTAAATGAATACCAGATGGAACATATATCCTTATCCCCTCCTAAGGAATTAAAGGTTAAAAGCAGTACTACTCTGGATTATTTCTTTTGATGGTATGAACGTTTCTATGCATTAAGGAAATTTTTTTATAGGTAAAACAACCAACGATGATTAGACAGATTTAAGGAAAATAACCTGATTTGTTGGTTACTTGTCAATATAAAAAATTATTTGAGGGAACCCAATGGCCTACTGGATCTGTGAAAAATGTAAGCTCCATATACCGACTACGAGTCGACATAAGATAAATAAGAAATGTAAATGCGGGGGGCAACTGATTTGGCATGATAAATTGCCACAAAACTCTGAAGAAGAGGAGGGTTACTATTATAAAGAGATAAGCCCCTTCATGCATAAGATAATTAAGGGATATGAATCTGCTATATCCCGGATCATACTCAACTGTGTCGATGAAGTATATTTCCCGGTGAGCACCAAGATCACCATGTTAATCTTACAGGGAAACCTCACACCATTCATCACCAAGTACCAGTTAAACGAACTGGAAACCTATTCCATGCTCTCCAATTTCACGCAGAAGCAATTATTAACCATTTTAGATATTCTGATTACCTATAACTTCTTAAAACTGGAGCACCAATCCCGTTACAGTGACAAGCCTGTCTCGAACCTGAGGGATGAGGGTATGAACTACGTGAGTATACTGAAACTTACCAGTGAGGGTGAAGCGTTCTTAAACAGTGATAAAAACATGTACCTAGGTTTCCTGGATAAACTGGGAATATTGAAAGGGTAATACCAGTTCTAGGGAATATTAAAGGGTAACATCATATTTTTGGGAATATTAAAGGGTAATATCCAAGTTCCATTAGCTGTACTTCATCGTAATCCTATTACGGGCTTTAAGATTTTAAGTAAAGATATAAATATTATTGATAACGTAGTTTGTTATTATCAATTGTTTAAACCAATGTTCTAAATAAAAGGTTAAGGGTCTTTGAAATGAACATCTTTTCCGCATTATCCTTGATTATATTCCCATTTTACATATTCATGGGATGGTACGTATATAGGCTGGACCCTAAATCCCGGTTAAACCGCCTATTCATTTTCTTAGCCTTTTGTTTTTCTATCTGGGCCTTTACCTTTGCTTTCTTCTACTCCGCCCCCGATAAGGCAACCGCTGGGTTCTGGTATGATCTATCTGCCATTGGAAGATACTTCTATCCAGTGGTGCTTTTAGATCTGGCCTTGATCTTTACCAGGAACAGATTCAGTAAAAGATGGACCAACTCCATCATATTCTATATCATCCCTGTTATCTTCCTTATCGCCACATTAACTGGTCCATTCATAACCCAAGACCTGGTATTCATTAACGGGCAGTGGTACGAAACCCTGATCACCGATAACATCTGGTGGTACGCGTATACTATATATTACCTAAGTTTCCTCTCGGTAACCTTCCTTGCCGTCGGCTGGTGGGGATATAAGTCTACTGTCTTAAGAGAAAAGAAACAGGCTATGATAGTGATTAGCACTGGATTAACCGCCATCGTACTGGGAATACTTACCAACACCGTCTTCCAATTCTTCAATCTCCATATTTTACCTTCGATGGCCCAGATCATCGGTGTAATATTCTTCACCGGGATCACCTACGCCATCGTAAAATATAAACTGTTGAAGCTGACCGCCACAACAGCGGCCAATCAGATCATCAGTAAGATCACTGATCTGGTATTTTTAATCGATAACTATGGTAAAATTATCAGCACCAACTCCCGGGCCCGGAGACTCCTGGGATACTCCAAGTCAGAGCTGGAAGGTCAGGACTGGGAGTTCTTAATTAAGGATGCCCAGGACAGGGAACGGATTGGTAAATACATAAGCAGTGAGTTAATCGAGGATGATGACAGCTATAAAAATATGGAAATTAAATTAAACACGAAAAAAGGAAATTACATACCTGTTAATTCCTTCCTGTCTGGTGTTAATGATAACTTTGGACCCATAGGGGTGCTCATGGTGGCGCAAGACCTGAGGCAGACCAAAAAGTTGCTACACGAGATCCGGGAGAAGAACGTGGCCCAGAAAGCGGCTAAAATCCATGAAGAACAGCTTAAAAAATCCCTCAATGAGAAGGAATTACTTTTGAAGGAAATCCACCACCGGGTGAAGAACAACATGCAGATCATATCCAGTTTACTCAACCTGCAAGCAGGGTATTTAAAGGACAAAGAAGCTGTGGATGCATTAAAAGAATCCCAGGCCCGTATCGTTTCCATGGCCATGATACACGAGAACCTGTACCGATCTGACAATCTGACCGGTATTAATTTTGAAAACTACATCAACCACCTCATAAGGAACCTGTTCCACACCTACAACGTGAGCATGGAGAAGATCAAGTTCAACATCATAGCTCCGGATGTATTTTTGAACATCGACACGGCCATACCATGCGGGCTCATGATCAACGAATTGGTAACCAATTCCATCAAACACGCCTTCCCCCAGGGAACCTCTGGGGAGATAACCATCGAGATGGTACAGAACCAGGACGAATATCACTTAAAAATATCCGATAATGGTGTAGGTCTCCCTTCAGACCTGGATGTCGATGAAAGTTCCACACTGGGTCTTCTCCTGGTTAACAGTCTGGTGGGCCAGTTAGAGGGAACTATGGAAGTAAACCGGGAACAGGGAACCACTTACCATATCGTCTTCAAGAAACTGGAGTATTTGGATAGGATTTAACTGGATATGAGCAGATTTAACTGGATAGAAAGAATTTAATAGGAATAAAAAAATTTATTTCTTTTTTTACTCTCCTCCACCATAGGATTCCATTATAGCATCCACGATACAGGGAGTGTTCCAGCCGACCACGTCAGTTGCCATTTCCTCTAAGTTTAAAGGAACGGTTTCCATTCCATAGGGCCTTACCACCACTATGGGTTTTTCCAGTTTAGAGGCAGCGTCTATCATCATTGTTAAGAGTTTTTTATCCTTGGATATGAGCCCAGAGAGTATGATCACCACATCTGCCGGTTCTACCTGCTTTATTAGATCATCATGTGTTGTGCTTCCCTTAACTGCCGTGTCTTCCCATTTGAAGTCGTATGCCGCTTCTAATTTAGATAAAAATAAGTCGTATTCCTCATCGTCCTGGTTGAGGTGGCTGATGAATAGTTTGTAAACCTTTAATTCTTCCTCGTACATATCATTTTCCCCAGGGAATTTTTATATTATATAATTGTTTAAATTAATAATAATAGATTTACCATTGACACGTAGGAACTTGGAGGTTTAAAACATGTATTTCACCGTTGGACTGTTGTTCATCATCGTGGGATGGATAATTCAACTATTTAAAGTCTTGAAGCAGGATAGAAATATCAGCCCATACATGCTTATACTCTACACTATAGGTGTATTGTTCCTTGTGGTGGGTAATTATTCAATTGGAGATATAACCAGCACCTTGTTAAACATTATAGCAGCCATACTGCCCCTGATTGTGCTGATATTCCTGGTAAAAAGTAAGTAAAAAGTAATTATATAACTTTTTTTTAGAAGAAATTATTTAAACTTCTTCAAAACACGGTTTGCCACTTTCTTATAGTCTTTATCCCCAGTGGCTTTCCTTCTTGCTTTTTTTATCGGGTCGACTGCCCTTTCATCCCCCAGGTCTCCCAGGGCACGGGTGGCTGCTACCTTCACCCCCCAATCTTCATCCTGGAGTAGCTCGATCACTGGTTCCACTGCTTCCTCGTTTCCTATTTCCCCAAGGGCCAGGGCTGCAAACTTACGGACACTCCAGTCATCATCCTTCAGTGCTTCGATTAGGTTGCGGACTGCGCTTTCATCCCCTATATCCTTAAGGGCGTAAGTTGCGTATTTGCGTGCGTTACCTTCTTCCACCTTCAATTGCTCTATCAGGGGTTTGACTGAAAGTTCACCAATCTCTGCCAGGCTTTTAGCAGCCTGCAACCGGACTTCCGGGTCGTCGTCGTTGAAGGTTTTTATCAGGGCATCCACCGAGGCATCATCCTTTACCGTGCCCAATGTCGTTGCTGCTTCCAATCTTTCCTCTTTATCTCTACTTTCCAGTTTCTTGGTGAGTGTTTCTAAATTTAAATCCGTCATATCCATTACCTTTTAATAATTTTATTTGTGTAACCATTAGCTGGTTAATTTACCACATATAATCGTTTAGCTGGTTGAAATCTATCCCGTTTGTTTAAATCCATATTTGCCTTGGGTTTATTCTTATTATAAATTTAATTCACTTACCTTTTTATCTAGTTTATGGTGGTATAGAAATCTTCTTAATCTTCAACTAACATAGTGTATTAAAGTGTAGATTCTCGAATTAGGATGATCCAGTATCATTCTACCAATAAAAATGTGAGGAGGGTTAAAAAATATGCCTAAAATCATACATTTTGAAATACCTGCAGACAACCCGGAAAGAGCAATTGAATTCTACGAGAAAGTGTTTGGATGGAAAATTATGAAATGGGAGGGTGAATTTGACTACTGGCTGGTTGAAGCCGGGGGAGAAGATGAACCTGGCATCAACGGCGCTATAAAGCCGAAAGATTTTGGTTCCTCTATAAGCGATGTTATCAACGTTGATTCCTACGATGAATTCGCTGGGAAGATCCAAGCAGAAGGCGGGAAAATGTTGACCGACAAGATGGCCATTCCCGATATGGGCTACACAGGATCCTTCCAGGACACCGAGGGAAACGTCCTGGCCATAATAGAAACTACCATGACATATATCACTCGTATCTTCGATGCACCCCGGGAGGAGGTATGGAAGGCATGGACCGACCCTGAGATTTTTAAACAGTGGTTTGGTCCGAAGGATTTCACAACGCCTGTGGCCAAGATCGACTTCAGGGTAGGGGGCTCTACCTTTTTCTCTATGCGATCCCCTGATGGTGAGGACACCTGGGGTATCTGGGTTTATAAGGAGATAGTTCCCATGGAGCGGATTGTATCCACAGATAGCTTTGCTGATGCAGAAGGTAACGTTGTCCCGGCTTCAGACTATGGAATGAGTGGGGACTGGCCTTTGGAGTTAAAGCTTATGGTAAACTTCCAGGAAGAGGATGGTAAGACCAGGCTAACCATACAGCATAGTGGCTTTCCTGACAACGAAAATGCGAGCATGGCCCAAGCTGGCTGGAACGAGTCCCTGGACAAGCTTGCAGATCTCCTGAAGTAGAAGTATTAGAAAATTTATAATGAAACAGCAAGTTCTTATATGGACACAGCAAGGTTGAAAAGATATAATAAGTAGGGGAGTATTTGTGAGGTAGTAAATTTTGCAAAAAGTGAGTTCAAAGGTAATCTCCAAGGACGGAACCATCATCGGTTTTGATAGGTTTGGTGAGGGGCCAACGGTTATTCTGGTTGATGGAGCATTGGAACATCGGGCTTTTGAGGGAATGACACAACTGGGGGAGCTTCTGGCCCAGGACTTCACCGTATTTCATCATGACCGCCGGGGGCGTGGCGAAAGCACTGATACAAAGCCGTATGCAGTTGAACGTGAAATTGAAGATATTGAAGCCGTTATCAATGTAGGGGGTGGATCTGCTTTTGTTTATGGCATATCTTCTGGTGCAGCTCTTGCCATGGAAGCAACGATCAAAATCGACAAGATCAAGAAACTGGCAATGTATGAGCCACCTTATAATGATGAGGAAGAAGCCCGGCAGGCAGCTAGAAAATACAATCGGAAACTCAAAGAATTGTTGGCTGAAGGTCGGTTAGATGATGCACTGGGACTTTTTATGAGGTTAACGGGTATGTCTGCCGAACAGGTTGATAAGATGCACCAGCATCCCCTGTGGCCCTTGTGGAAAGCGGTAGCACCCACCCTGGCCTACGATGTCACGGTCATGGGTGAGGATTCATCTGTACCCCTGGAACGAGCCGCCAGTGTTAAGGTACCTGCCCTGATCATGAACGGAGGGGAAAGTTATCCCTTTATGCGTAACACAGCCATAGTACTTGCAAAAGCCATGCCTCAGGGAGAACACCAGATTCTGGAAGGTCAAACCCATGATGTAGCACCTGAGGCAATCTATCCTGTTTTAAAAGAGTTTTTCCTGAACTGAAAAATATAAACATGGAAGGGGTGGATGAAGACAAATAAAAATAACAAAAGAGAACTAACGAGCATCTGCATGTCAGATGGCCAGAACAGACATGAAGAGCTCACCAAGGCAGAGGTAACCCGTCAACTCCAGACCCTGGGTGTTAGGAAAGGAGGGGTACTACTGGTACACACATCCTTCCGAGGGGTAAGACCTGTTGAGGGAGGACCAGAAGGTCTAATCGAGGCTGTTCGTGATGTTCTTGGGCCCGAAGGCACACTGGTGATGCCTTCCTGGTCGGGGGATGATGAAATTCCATTCAATCCCCTAACCACCCCAGCTTCACCAGATCTGGGGGTTGTGGCTGATTTATTCTGGCGGTTGCCCGACGTGCTTAGAAGTGATCATTGCTTTGCCTTTGCGGCTCTCGGACCTGAAGCCCTGCATATAGTCTCTGATGAAATTCCTCTTCCACCTCATATCCCTGAAAGTCCTGTAAGTCGGGTGTATGAGTTAGACGGGCAGGTGCTCCTTCTGGGTGTTGGTCATGAAGCCAACACCACACTTCACCTGGCAGAGATCATCGCTGAAGTTCCCTATCATGTACCCAGGCACTGTACTGTACTTCGAGACGGAAAACCGGTACGAGTAGATTATGATGAGAACGACCACTGTTGTGAGCGTTTTAGGCTGGCAGATGACTGGTTAAGAGGGCGAGGCCTCCAATTAGAAGGTTGTGTGGGACATGCCTATGCACGGCTGGCCCGCTCCAGGGATATCGTAAAAGTCGCTCTCGAACATCTGGCCAAGGATCCGCTTCTATTTCTCCACCCCCCAGATTCGGGATGTGAAGATTGTGACGAGGCCCGAAAGAGTGTTAAATCTGATGGGAATTTGAGTTAAAAAATGATGGCAGGAGATGAAAAACGATGCTATGGAAGACATGGACTAAACCTGATATATTCAAAAAATGGTGGGGGCCCAAGGATTTCACGACACCCGTCTCCAGGATGGATTTCCGTGTGGGAGGCGAAACTTTCAGTTGCATGCGAGCACCTGACGGCCAGGATTTCTGCAGCAAAGGGGTTTATCTTGAGATCATCGAGTTGGAGAGGCTGATTATGACAGATTCGTTTGCAGATGAAGAAGGTAACCTGGTTTCACCCACACATTATGGATTCAGTTCAGATTTTCCAACTGAAATGCAGATCGAAGTGATATTCGAAGGAGAAGATGGTAAAACCAGACTCACTTTAAAACATTCTGATATAAGTAAACTCATTGAGGAAGAATTAGAGGATATGCGGCAGGGATGGGATGAATCCCTTGATAAACTCGCTGAATATCTGGAGAAGTTTTTAACAAACTTTGAATAGAAAGTAGATTCGACAGAAAATATAGGATGAGGTGTGATCAATTTGGTGGAAAATACTATGGAAATATCTGCAGAGCCAGGTAAACAGGAAATCTTAATTACTAGGGAGATTGACGCTCCCCGTGAACTGGTCTTCCAGGCATTCACCGAGCCCGAACTCTATAAACAGTGGATAGGACCCCGTGAACTTACCACAGAAATTGATGTCTTTGAAACAGTTAATGGGGGAAGCTGGAGGTATATTCAGAAGGATAGGGAGGGAAATGAATACGCATTCCATGGGGTGAACCATGAAGTCCTACCTCCAGAGCGGATAATTGGCACCTTCGAATATGAAGGCCTCCCGGAGACGGGTCATGTGATACTACAGACCCTGAAGTTAGAATCACTTCCAGGTAACAGGACTAGGATAGTTGACCAGTCTGTATTCCAGTCAGTGGAGGACCGGGATGGTATGCTACAGTCTGGCATGGAACTGGGTGTAGACGAATCCTACCAGCGCCTGGATGAGTTGCTGGAGAAGATGAAGAAATAGTTAGGATCACGTAGAAAAATATTAGTTAGAATCAAGTGAAGGTTCAAATGACTAAATACGTGGCTTTATTACGTGGAATCGGTCCCTCAAACCCTAACATGCGTAACGAGAAATTGCGGGGTGTTTTTCGAGATCTTGGCTTTGGAGATGTCCAGACGGTGATCTCCAGCGGTAACGTCCTGTTTAAAACCCAGGCTGGAGATGTGAAAGAACTCGAAGCTACCATTGAAGAAGCGCTGCCAGAGAATCTTGGATTTACAAGTACCACCATCGTCAGGAGCAAAACTGAACTAGAGTCACTTGTTGATAAGGAACCGTTTAAGGACGCGAAGGATTCTCCAGAATCCAGATTAAATGTGACATTCTTAAAAAATGAACCCACCACAGAGATTCAATTCCCATACCATGCTAAAAATAAGGGTTACACTGTTTTAGGTATATATGACCGGGCCATCTGCAGCATAGTCGATTTAACCCGTACAAAAACCCCTGATCTCATGCGCTGGCTGGAGAAAGAATTTGGGAAGGATATAACGACCAGGACATGGAAAACTGTCGGTAGAATCATCAAAAGGATGAATGAATAGTTTTAAACCCAATGAATAGTTCAAAAAAAAAAAATTTATTTCCTCTCTAAGTGATTTAACTTTAGAAAAATAGAAGGAGTGGTTTAAATGCAAAAGATCGTACCGTTCTTATGGTTTGAAGATAGTAAAGCTGAAGAGGCAGCTAATTTCTATACTTCCATCTTTAGAAATTCAAAAATAGTAAATACCGTGCAATATGGAGAAGCCGGTCCTGGCCCGGAGGGATCGGTTATGTCCGTGACCTTCCAGCTCAAAGGACAGGACTTTTACGCTTTAAATGGTAACCCCCAATTCAAATTCACAGAAGCTATATCCTTATTCGTGAACTGTGAGACCCAGGAAGAGGTGGATGAGTTGTGGGAGAATCTTTCTACGGGCGGAATGGAGCTGGGGCCTGGCTGGGTTAAGGATAAATTTGGATTGGCCTGGCAGATCATACCCACCATTTTAGGTGAGTATTTAAGCGATCCTGATAAGGAAAAATCCCAGAGAGTGATGCAGGCCATGATGCAGATGAATAAACTGGACATAGAAAAGTTAAAGCAGGCCTATGAGGGACGATAATTAAGTTGTAGACCTCAAAAGAAACGGATTCAAAAATTAGGGTTATATTGTTAAGAGGTTAACAAATGCAAGATATCATTACATCAATAGGGTTCAAAAATAAAGCCGAAGAAGCAGCGAAATTCTATGTGAATGCTTTCTCCAAGGTGTTTGGAAACAAAAACGGGGGTTCAAAAATTCTAGCCATGACCCATTTCGGAGAAGAAGAGCTTGCCGCTCTTTCCAACGTGCCCGAGGATATACGACCTGGACCAGCAGGCAGTGTAAATATGGTGCGCTTCAAACTTATTGGACAGGAATTTATGGCATTTAACGGAGGTAATTATTTCGGGAAATTTCACGAGAGTACATCGATCTATGTCAATTGTAAAACACAAGAGGAGATAGACAAGTTATGGGGGATATTTACAGAGGATGCTAAGGAAATACAACCATGTGGATGGGTTAAAGATAAGTACGGTGTATCATGGCAAATAGCTCCCGTGGAATTACTGAAAATGGCCGAGGACCCGGATCGAAAAAAGGCGGAAAGAGTCATGATTGCCCTTTACGGAATGGAAAAGATTGACATCAAAGGTCTGGAACGGGCATACGAGAGCGGTGAATGAAACATACCATGGAAAGGATCTAATAATAAAAAAGAGTCTTAATTTCAAATTATAAATGGAGGAAAAAATATGGGAAAACAAAAACTACAATTTTCAATAACAGTTAACGCAACTAAGGAAAAGGTCTGGAATGTGATGCTTGGTGAGGAAACCTATCCCCTGTGGACTGATGTGTTCATGCCCGGTTCACATTTCGAGGGTGACTGGAGTGAGGGAAGCAAGATACTTTTCCTCGCACCCGATGAGACTGGTAAGATGTCCGGTTCGGTATTCCAAATAAAAGAGAATAAACCGTACGAATTCGTCTCAATGGAAAACATCGGTATGGTACAGGATGGGAAAGAAGATACTTCGAGCAAAGAGGCTACCATGTATGCTGGTGCGCTTGAAAACTACACGTTTAAAGAGGCAGATGGCAAAACTGAAGTGCTGGTGGATTTAATCCCAGTTATGGATATACCAGACGATTATAAGGAAACGTATCAGGATATGTGGCATACGGCTCTGCAGAAGCTTAAAGAACTGGCCGAAAAGTAAAATTTGGGGAAATCTATGTCAAAAAATGAACCTACCACTCCAGAGGGTTACCATACGGTTAATCCAATTTATTATCACCGAAGAGTGGAAAGTTCAGTTGGGATGAAGCAGGTACAGAGACAAACGGTACGTGGAAACCAACTGAGGAAGCAACTTACATACGTGACACGCTGATTAAAGGCAATGCGCGACCTAAATAAAGACTAAAAACCCCAGATCACGAATACGTATCCGGTTGAGATAAATGAGTAGCATATGTATTATAAAATTCAAAAAACTGGTGAAAAATTAAAAGGAGGAAAAATTCATGGAAAAAATGCAGTTTTCAATTGTTATAAATGCATCAAAGAAAAAGGTTTGGAAGACCATGCTTGATAAGGGTACCTATGAAGAATGGACGGATGTTTTTATGCCTGGTTCAACCTACGACGGTGACTGGACTGAGGGAAGTAAAATACTTTTCCTCGCACCCGATGAGTCGGGTAAGATGTCTGGGGGGATGGTAAGCAGGGTAAAAGAGAATCGTCCGTACAAATTTATTTCCCTAGAAACCGTTGGTGTCGTGTATAACGGTGAAGAAGACACAACAAGCAAAGAAGCCAGAGAATGGGCGGGTTCACTTGAAAATTACACATTTAAGGAATTGGATGGTAAAACTGAAGTGCAGGTGGATCTGTCTTCAGATATGGATGTAGATCAAGAAATGTTAGAGATGTCCGAGAGAATCTGGCCTAAAGCTCTAAATAAATTAAAAGAGCTGGCAGAGAAGTCGTAAATCAACCAACATGTATGGTGAAAAAATCTGGACAGTGGTGAATTTAAATGAAAAAAGGAGAGGTATTACATATCAATCCAGAAACTTTACATATGAATCCTGCTTTCACCAACGTCGTTACGGTAACCGGTCATGTAAAGACGATCTATATCGGTGGACAGGATGCTGTGGATGCATCCGGTAAGATAGTGGGGAAAGGAGATCTCAAAGGGCAGGTTTTCCAGGTATTTAAAAATATACAGGAAGCCCTGAAGGCTGCCGGTGCAGGATTAGAGCATGTCATCAAATGGAACGTGTACCTGGTTGAAGGCCAATCCCTGGAGCGGGGCTTTGAAGTCTTCCAAGAGGTATGGGGCAGCCGGCCAAATCCACCGGCCATCACCGGGATGTTTGTATCTGGACTGGCCAACCCCGATTTTCTGGTGGAAATGGATGCAGTAGCTGTTTTACCCCTAGATTCAACTGATTAACCCTTTTTCAATGAATTATTTTTTAGTTTAAGAACTTAAAAACCATGAATCAAATGTTGATAAAAAAAATGACAGAGTGAAAGATATAAGTCCTGAATCGCGGAGATTAGCCGGTATACTGTATATACTCATTCCCGCTGTTGCCTGGGGAGGTGCCAGTATACTGACATTTTTAATCAACGACCCCCAGTACATGCAGAATGCACTTCGCCAGGATCTCTGGCGGGGCAGGCCATGCCCATGCCGGGGTTCTTCTTATCCTATCTCTAGTTAGCTTGCTTTATGTGGATCAGGTTAACCTGTCAGATAGGGCTAAAGAAATGGCTAGAAGTGCTATACCTATTGCAGCGATTTTAATGCCTTTAGGATTTTTCCTCTCGGTTTTAACTCCAGATGCAACCTCCCCCAACACGTTTATTTATCTAACCTATCTTGGTGGTGTTTCGCTGGTGGTGGGTGTTTTATTGATGGATTTCATGAAGCAAATCAAAGGAGGAATAAAAATATGGTTGAAACAGAAGGTAAATACGCCAATGTGAATGGGATGAAAATGTATTATGAAGTCTCCGGTAAGGGCGATCCACTAATCGTATTGCATGGTGCTTATATGAACATAATATCAATGGGAGAAATAATCCCCAAGCTCGCTAGGACCCACCAGGTCTATGCGCTCGAATTACAGGGCCATGGTCGGACCACTGACATTGACCGCCCCATCACCTATCCGAACCTGGCAGACGATGTAGCTGCTTTTATGGACGCGGTAGGTCTTAAGAAAGTTAATGTGTTCGGTTATTCCATGGGAGGTGTAACAGGACTACAACTCGCCATACGCTACCCAGAGAAGGTTAGCAGACTTATCGTAGCCTCAGTCGCCTACGATCTTGAAGGTTGGCAGCCGGAGTTCAAGAACTTCATTCCGCAAATGAACGTAGAAATGTTTCTCAACCTGCCATTTGCTGAAGAGTATCGTAAGCTTGCCCCTGATCCCGATGGTTTTCCTGCACTTGCCGAGAAGTTGATAGCTCTCGAGAAGGAGCCTATGGCATGGGAAGAAGATGTTAAGAATTTGAAAACTCCGGTGCTGATCATCGCTGGTGATGCTGATGTGGTAACGCTTGAACATACGATAGTTATGTTTCGGTTACTTGGTGGTGGTGTTATGGGTGATATGGACAAGCCGTTACCAGATTCGCGTCTTGCCATTATGCCGGCAACATCGCATACGGCTGTCATTATTCAGCCCGATCTTTTAATCGCTTTTATTGAACCTTTCCTGAAAGGAGAAACGCCAAAGGGATTTATAGAATAGAGTATAGGCAATGGGATGAATTAAATACTCTGCTGGGAGTTTTAATGTAAATCAGGTCAAGCGTGGGTATAACTATTCTTTTTCATCCCTACTCTTGATCCAGATGGTTCAACTGTTCGCATTCACAGATAGCATTATCACGGGTCTTTCGTAAGTTTAGCACGTTTTAACTTGATTCACATCCATCATGAGATGGTGATCATTAGTTAAAAAAATCGATTATAAAAACTGTTTATATAGAAAAAACCGTTTGATAGAATTATTTTTAAACCCTAAACTTTATAAACATAAGTTCCAAACCCTTAGTTAAGTGAAATAGGAAATGTACTTCCGGCTACCATATAATGTTTCATTATCTCTCGAATGTTAATAAAGTTAGGTGAATCCATGGAAAATTTAGTATTGTTAATTGTAATTTTCGTTGTAGCCGTTATCATAGCCATTAAGTCTGCTGAAATATTTATCGATAATTTGGTGGATGTAGGATCAGCTTTAGGAATATCTGAAATTGTGCTTGGTGTTACAGCATCAGCTATAGGATCATCTCTTTTAGAGTTTGGATCTGCAATGACCGCCATATTCACTGGTACTCCTGAAGTGGGCTTGGGAGTTGTTTTAGGCGCTAATATATGGAACATCGCCGGGATACTTGGTATTGCAGCCATATTTGCAGGTACCATGAAAATAAATTCCAGGGAAATAACTAGAGATGGAATAATGGCGCTCTTAACTGCCGTAATTTTCATGATCTCTATTTACTTTACAGGTAAAGTGGATATAATAATTTCAGCGGTAATGATTTCAGCATATGGTATTTATCTGTGGATATTGATTAAAGATCAGGAAAATGATTCCCTAGAAAATAAGGACAAAGAACGCACACCAATTAATCCTAAGAACGTTATGTGGGTAATAGTAGGCATAATTGGGCTTGTACTAGGATGTCGGTTGTTGGTTTATTCTTCACTGGAACTGGCAAGTTTATTTAACGTTTCAGGAATGATCATTGGATTAGTTATACTCGCCCTGGTAACAACAGTCCCCGAACTTATTGTTACAGTTACATCTGCAGTTAAAGGCCTGCATCAGCTGGCATTTGGAACCATACTGGGAAGTAATGTATTTAACATTCTGATAGGGGTAGGTGTGCCTGCAGTTTTTACCAACATACATGTAGAGGAAATGGCTATAACTTTTGACGGCCCGGCACTTATCTTTATAACTATACTACTGTTGATATTGATGAAAAGAGGCATGAAACTTACCCGGTACGAAGGAATAGCTTTGTTATCAACTTATGTAATTTACATCGGAACAAGATTACGTTTTATGGTTTAAGAATCTGGTATATTAAAATTATTCAACTATATGGAGAATGAAGAGTTTTCTAAAGTCAATATTTATTGGACTTGAAACTCTATTTATTTTTTGAAGAAAAAACTTATAAAAGAGAAAATCCTTATTAAGGTTTAATAACAATTAGTTAAATTTTATTTTTCTGAATTCACTATTATTCAAACAAACATTTTTTGGGGCTATATCAATTAACAGAGTCAACAACAGATAAAAAAAATTAATGAAAAAGGATCAAGTAATGCAGTTTAAAAAGATACACAGTGCATCTATCGCCGATTTATCCTTAAAAGTGGAAGATTACCTGGTTATTTCCGATCTACACCTAGGCTATGAGCAGTCCCTCAATGCTGAGGGTATCATGATACCCAGATTCCAGTACCCACTCATAATAGAACGGCTGGAGGAGATACAGGAGAAATCTTCCTGCAACAACATAGTGATTAACGGTGACTTGAAGCATGAGTTCGGCCAGATAAGCCGGCAGGAATGGAATGAAACCCAGGAGTTCCTGGAGTACCTTAAGGCTAATTTTGATGATATCATCTTAATTAAGGGAAACCATGATAACTTCACCCGCTTCATAGCCGAAAAAAGCGATCTGCGAGTGGAGGAATGTTACCAGATCGGTGATTCCCTGATCCTGCACGGGGATAAAATCCCTTCCTACCTGGATCAGGCTGAGGCAGAAAACCTAATCATAGGCCATGAACACCCCTGCATCGGACTTAGAAACGGTGAAAGGGTGGAGAAGATAAAATGTTACCTCGCCGGAAAATATAAAGATTGGAACCTGATAGTGATGCCCTCCTTCAACTTCGTAACCGAAGGATCAGACATCCTCCAGGAAAGACCACTATCACCCTTCTTGAAAGCCATTCCCGGGGGAGACCTGGAGATTTACGCCGTGGAAGATTTTGAAGTGTTCGATTTTGGTAGGATAAAGGATATCACGGCTGTTAGGGAGAAATTTTATTAGAGGATTTCGCTTTATGAAATAAAAGAAGTGCTGTTTTATTGATAAAACATAACTAAGATAACTATCAGATAAAGGAGATTAAGATAACAAAATGATTACCATACAGGAAAAAAGATATGAGGATAAGGATATCCATAAAATATTACACCCCTGGGTGAGGCAGTGGTTCAACAGCCAGTTTGAAACCTTCACCGAATCCCAGAGAATGGCTCTTATGGACATCCACCAGGGGAGCAACCTCTTAGTTTCATCACCCACAGGATCCGGTAAAACATTAACCGCCTTCCTCTCCCTCATAAGCCAGTTAACCTACATGTCCGAGATGGACATGCTCGAGGACAAGGTCTACTGCATCTACATATCACCCCTTAAAGCCCTGGACAACGACATAGAGAAGAACCTGGAAGAACCTTTAAAGGGGATAGAGAAAATAGCTGGAAAAGAACTGGGGATCAGGAAGGCGGTACGCACAGGGGACACTAGCAACTACGAAAGATCCAAGATGCTCAAGAAGCCCCCGCACATCCTCATCACCACCCCTGAAACATTATCCATACTACTCGTCGCCCCTAAATTCCGGGAGAAACTCCAGGGAGTCAAATACGTTATAGTGGATGAGATACACTCCCTGGCCGATAACAAACGGGGAGTGCATATGAGTCTCACCCTGGAGAGGCTCCAGAACATAGCAGGGAACTTCACCAGGATAGGACTAAGCGCCACCGTCCACCCATTAGAGAAGATGGCAGAGTTCCTGGTGGGCTACGAAAACGGGACCCCCCGGCCATGTAAGATAGTGGATGTGAACTACCTTAAAAAATTAGACATCAAAGTCCTCTGCCCAGTGGAGGATATAGTCGAGGCCGATCCTGAGGAAACCAACGATGCCATGTACGACATGCTCTACAGTCTAATAATAGAGCATAAAACCACCCTTATCTTCACCAACACGCGCAGCGGGACGGAGAGCGTTGTTTTTAACCTGAAGAGAAGGTTCCCGGAAGACTTCAATGAAACCAACATCATGGCCCACCACAGTTCACTCAGCCGGGAACTACGATTGGAGACCGAGAACAAACTCAAAGATGGAGAACTCAAAGTGGTGGTATCCTCCACATCCCTGGAACTGGGAATCGATATCGGATATATCGACCTGGTGATCCTGGTAAGCAGTCCCAAATCCGTCTCCCGGGCCCTGCAGCGTATCGGCCGTAGCGGCCACCGATTGCATGATAAATCTAAGGGCCGGATAATTGTGGTGGACAGGGACGACCTTGTAGAATGCTCTCTCATCTTGAAAAACGCCCTCGAGGGTAAGATCGATAACATCAACATCCCCCACAACTGCCTCGACGTTTTAAGCCAGCACATCTATGGGATGGCCATCGAGAGGAAATGGGATATGGATGAGGCCTATGAACTAATCAGGAGCAGCTACCCCTACAGGGAGCTTACCCATAACGACTTCGTAAGTGTACTCAGCTACCTGGCCGGGGATTACACCAGCCTGGAGGAGCGGTACGTATACGCCAAGATCTGGGTGGATTACCGTGAGCACATGTTTGGTAAGCGGGGGAAACTCGCCAGGATGCTCTACTCCACCAACATCGGCACCATCCCTGACAGGACCGCTGCGAGGGTTAAATGCAACGGCCAGGTGGTAGGTCGTATAGAGGAGGACTTCATGGAGAAACTCCAGAAGGGAGATACCTTCGTACTGGGAGGGAACATTTACAGGTTCAACTACGCCCGGGGGATGACGGTGAATGTCACACCATCCAGCGGACCACCCACCATACCTTCCTGGTTCTCAGAGCAACTACCCCTCAGTTATGACCTGGCGGTGGATATACAGAACTTCCGGGACATAATGGATGGTAAGTTCCGGATGGAACGGAGTAAAGAGGAGATCATGGACTTTATACATGAATACCTCTATGTGGATTACAATGCTGCCAACAGTATCTACCATTATTTCCGGGAGCAGTACCTCTACGCACAGGTGCCTGGGTTGAAGAACCTCCTGGTGGAATTCTATACAGGCTTCGGTGGTCGGAAGTTCGTGGTGTTCCACAGCCTCTTCGGCAGACGAGTTAATGATGCCCTCTCCCGGGCAGTGGCCTACGTAATCGCCAGGAAACACCATAGGGATGTGATGATCTCCGTCAGTGACAACGGGTTCTACCTTTCAAGTGATGGTAAGATCGGGGGATTGGAAGCCTTCAAGGAGCTTACACCGGAGAATCTGGAGGAGATACTCACCCTGGCCATCGATAAAACCGAGACTCTGGCGGGCCGTTTCCGGCACTGCGCCGGCCGATCCTTGATGATCCTCAGAAGGTACAAGGGACAGGAGAAGAGTGTGGGACGCCAGCAGGTCAAGGGGAAGATACTCCTTAAATTCGTGAAGGACCTGGACGATGACTTCTCTATTTTAAAAGAGGCCCGCAGAGAGGTCATGGAGGACTACATGGACGTTAAAAATGCGAAGAAAGTCCTTGAAATGATTCAATCTGGTAAAATGGACCTGAAACAGATAAACACCAAAATACCAACACCATTCGCCTTCAACCTGGTTGCTCAGGGCTACCTGGACGTGCTGAAATACGAGGATAGGATTGAATTTATAAGAAGGATGCACCAGGCGGTTATAAATGAGATTGAAGGATAAAACCACGTTGACAAATGTTAAAAAAGGTTATATCACGAATCCCACAGCCACCGTTACCAAATTAGCTTCGGTTGATATCAACAAAGCCCATTGATACTTTATTTTAAATAACAGTCTGATTAACAGGCTTTCAATTATGATAATCAGAAACTCAATCAACACCAGATTGGGAAGGATATAGTTGTAGCCATAGGTAGCAAGTGGTAGGGTGAAACAGTTAATCAACACGATGTAGAGCAGGATCAGAGTTATCTTCTCTTTTTTTCTTAAAAATGGCCAGATAACAATAAATTCTATTAAAATGGTTAACAGTAACGCGTATAATAATTCGTACATTTACTTCGACCTTCTACGTAATAATACAATTAAAATAGCTGCTAGGGCGATTAAAGGCAGGCCGAAGTACCAGATCATATCCGTGCCAGAGGGTACCGGGCCCGGCTGTGGAGTGGTGTTCTGGTCCTGGTAATCAGCGCTTTTTACACCCCCACCCTCATAGGTGTATATTATCCTCTTTTTCTTAATCTCCAGGTGCGTATGGTTCAGAGAGGTTATTTCCAACTCTATCAACACCTCACTGAGTGGGTTCGCCACGTTTACAGTACCATAACTCCCCTCAAGTTCCAGATCTGAGCGTATAACTTTGGTGCTGTTTGCAAAATAGTCCTGTAACTGGGTTTCATTTAACTGTCGCAGCTCGTCCTCATTGAAGTTCGACTTTTCCACCGCATAAACAGAGAGGGTGCTGAACTTATAGAAACTGAACTGGCTGGAATTTAAGACCACAATATCATGGTAAAAGGGGTAACCATAGAGTAAAAACACGTAGTCTGGATAACTATCTAGGTTGATTATCTGGTAACTGGTCTGTACTTCCTTCTCATCTGGATCGATAACATCAGCGTATACGGTGGGAACCACAGAAAGGCAAATTAACATCAGACAAACAGGTAATAAGCTCCCTTTCATTGTTCTTAATCTACTGCTGGTGGTATAAAAAATCTCCTCTTTAATTGATGTAGGAAATAATCTCTCTTTTCATTCCTGGATAAAATAGGAAATAAATAGAGCTGCTCCCAGTACGAGTATTATGGTAGCCCCAGAGGAAAGGTTGAAGATGAAGGCCAATATCAGTCCCAGGGAAGTTAAGATCGCCCCAATAATCGTGGAGCTTATCATGAGTTTGCGTATGTCATAGGTGTACTGTTTACAGATGGCCGCCGGTATGGCCAGGAGGGCTATCAACAGGATGATACCCACCACTTTTATGAGAACCACCACGCTCAGGGCTATCAGCGCCAATAACAGCATGTTGATGAGGGTAGAAGGCAATCCCACCACCTTGGAGAATTCCTCATCAAAGGAAACCCCCAGAAATTCCCTCCTAAAGAGGAAGACCACTATTAAAATGATCAGGTCTAAAACCAGCATGATATACAGGTCGGTGTTTGAGACGGTGAGTATGCTCCCGAAGAGGTAGCTGAAGAGATCCGGGGCGTAGCCAGACTTTAAATTAACGAAGATGATTCCCAGGGCCATTCCTACACTCCACAATATCCCTATGGCCGTGTCTTCACTTATCTTCACCTTCTCCTGGACAGCGCCCATGGAGAGGGCGGCTACTATGCTGAAGGGTATGGCCGCCACCACCGGGTTTACTCCAAGTAAGTAACCCAGTCCTACTCCACCAAAGGCCGCGTGGGAGATTGCTCCGCTCATGGATACTATTTTTTTAATGACTACGTAGGTTCCCACGGCTCCACAGGCTACACTGACCAGAATAGCTGCTATGAAGGCCCGCTGCATGAAATCGTATTGTATAAATTCAAACAAGGTTTCTAACACCCACTATGATTTATTTATTTAAGCTCTGATTATCCTTTAAATTTCTGTTATCATTAAAACTCTGGTTATCAATAAATTTTGTTTTATCCATCAAACAAATAATTTGTTTACCAATCAAACAAATGGTTTTTATACCTCAGTGCTTCCTGAGCACCCTGTGGGGAATCCCGTGGCTGATATGTTCTATGGAACAGTGGTAGATCTCCTCCAATCCCTCCCCCGCTTCTTCAGCTGGGCCGTGATAGTACAGTTTCTGGTTTAAGCAGGCGATCTTATCCACGTGCATGGAGACGGTTCCCACATCATGGCTTACCAGTACTAGGGCCATCCTATCCTTTAAATGGGAAATGAGCTGGTAGAAGGAATTCTGCATCTCCGGGTCGATGCTGGCCATGGGCTCATCCATGAGGAGTAGTTTCGGCTCCCTGGCCAGTGCCCGGGCAATGAGCACCCGCTGCATCTGCCCACCGGACAGCCTGCTGATCTGCCTGTCCTTATATCTCTCCATATCCACATCTTTTAACGCCTGTAATGCTATTTCCCTATCTTCAGACGTATAATTTTTAAACATACCATGATATCTACCCATCAACACAGTCTCAAAAACATCTATGGGAAAATCCAGGTCAAAATGAGTATGTTGTGGGAGATAGCCCACTAAATCCAGGGCTTTCTTCGGTTCCCTGCCAAAAACTTTGACTTCACCTTTATCTGGGGTTAAAAGGCCCAGCACTATCTTTAAAAGTGTACTTTTCCCACCCCCGTTGGGGCCGATTATGGCCACGAAATCCTTCTCCTCTATGGTGAAGTTGATGTCCTCCAGGACCTGCTGATGGTTATAGCTGAAGGATACATCCTTCATCTCCAGGGCATTTAAAGACATTATCTCTCCTTTTTTCACGATTTAGAAAACGCTATGCCCACGTTCTTCATGTTCTCCAGGTAATTTTCGTCCAAATCATTGACTTGTAGAACCTGGGCACCGATCTGGGATGCTATGGTTTCCATGAATTTAGGGTCGTACTGGGGTTCCACATAGACCACGGTGATGTTGTTTTCCTGGGCTATGTCCACCATCATAGCTATCCGTTGTGGTGAGGGTTCCTCGTCGTTTATCATAACCCCGGTCATGGTTAGGTTGTAGTCCTTGGCATAGTAGGCAAAGGCAGGGTGGTAGATCAGTATGGGTTTGGTTTTATTTTCTAAGAGTTCTGTGGTGTTCCTATCGAGTTCGTCCAGTTTCGCCAAGTATTCATCCCTGTTTTTCTGGTAATATTCCTTATTTTCAGGATCCACCTCAACCAGGCCTTCATAGATGTTGTTCACCATTATCTTGGCGTTCCGTGGGCTGGTCCAGACGTGGGCGTCCATTATTCCATGTTCATGGTGGTCTTCTGTTTCATCTTCATGAGTTTCGGCTGTTTCATCCTCATGGGATTCTTCTGTTTCGTCTCCCTCAGAACTGGGTATCAACTCTATCCCCTCTGAGGAATTAACAACCAGCATGTTGGGGTTGGATGATCTAAGCTTGTCCATGTAGTTATTTTCAAATTCCAACTGGGATCCTATCATCACATACATCTGGGCGCTGGACACCTTGCTGAGCTGGGAGGGTAAGGGTTCATAGGTGTGCACATCAGCAGTGGAAGGCACCATAAGAGTTACATCAACCTTGTCTCCGCCTACCGCCTTTACAAATTCCACTTCTGGGGCAATGCTTACGATCACACCTATCTTCTCCCCTGGATTTATCGGATTTACTCCATTCTCAGTATTATCTACCGCTAGATAACCTAAAACTATGCCGGTGATAATTATAACTATGATTACCAGGGCCAATCTATTTTTCTTGATCCTTGTCATATTCTAATATTATGATTTTATTAATATTTAAAAATAATCTTAATAATATTTAGTACAATTTGGGTAGAAATTTAATAAATATAAAAATTAACAAACAAACTTGTAAAAACAAAAAATAACCAATCCCTACCTTTTAGGAAGGGTGAAGTAGAATGTTGAACCTTCCCCTGGCTTTGATTCCACCCATATATCCCCGCCGTGGATTTCTACAATCCTTTTGCAGATGGACAGTCCGATTCCGGTTCCCTCATATTCTTCCCGGGTGTGCAGTCTCTTGAAGATGTCGAATATTTTATCCTGATGGTTGGGGTGGATGCCGATACCATTATCACTGACACCAAACCGCCATTTACCATGGGATTCCTCGGCAAATATATGGATTTTCGGTGGTTTTTCATGAAATTTAATGGCGTTGGAGATTAAATTCTGGAAAAGCTGCCTTATCTGTGAAGGGTCACATTGTACCGTGGGCAAATCATCATGGGTGATAGTGGCATTTTCCGCCTCTACAGATGGTTTGATACTCAACAGGACATCTTCTAATACCTTGTTCATGTTGGTTGGCCGGAATTCCCGGGATGCCGTGGACAGGCGGGAAAATGTCAGAAGGTCGTCGATCAAGTCCTTCATCCGCTTGGCTCCCTCCACTATAAATCCGATGAAATCATCGGCATCATCATCAAGCTCTCCTTTATACCTTTTCTCCAGCAACTGGGCGAAGCTGGAGACCATCCTCAGGGGTTCCTGGAGGTCATGGGATGCTACATAGGCAAACTGCTCCAGTTCCCTGTTGGAGATTTCCAACTTTTCAATGGCCTGCTCCAGGGAATCTTTGTAGGAGGTCAGTTTCTCATTGGCCTTTTGGAGTTCATTAGTGGTGGATTGTAGTTCTTCATTGGAGGTTTGAAGTTCCTCGGTGATATCCTGCAACTCCTCATTGGACACCCTTAGCTCCTCAGTCAGGCTCTGTTCATTTTCTAACATTTCCTGTATACGTAACTCCGCTTTTTTACGCTGGGTTATATCACGTAAGACATGAACGCCCCCTGTAATCTTCTGGTTTTTGTTGTAGATGGGAGATGCGCTGACTATAAAGTCACCGTCCAGATTGTCTTCATGCATTTCCCGGGTGTGTTCTACATTATCTTCCATCATAAGTGTGTGGGGACAGATGTGGGGAGGTTCATGGGTGCCGTGGATTAACTCGTAGCACTTCCATCCCTTACAATCTTCTGGTTTAACGTGTACCCTGTCTGCCAGGGATCGGTTAACACGTAAAATATTATAGTCGGTATCGACCAGTGCAATTAAATCAGGTACGGCATAGAATGTATCTTCCCAGTCCTTCTGGGCCTTTAAAGCCTTTTCTTCAGCCTCCTTGTGGCTGGTGATATCCATGATCAGGGCGATAAATTGTCTGTCCTTGGGTGGGAATGCGTAAATCTCATAGTACTTGTTGGAAGATGGGCGGGGTAGTTCAAAATGTGCTTTTTCACCCTCCAACACCACCTTACCATACTTTTCAATGAGTTCAGTGGCTTCTTCTGGGGGCAGTACTTCGGTAACCTTTTTATTTAAAACATCATCCCGGGTTAATCCGGTGAAGTCTTCAAACGTCTTGTTCACTTCCAGGTAGATGAAGTCGGATGGTTTTCCCTCATCATCCACCAGTAATTCGCAGAGTGCAAAACCATTCAAGGGGCTGTTGAAGAATTGCCTGTATAATTCACTGTTTTCCTGGAGGGTTTCGTTGGCCGATTGAAGCTCCTCGTTGGAGGATCTCAACTCCTCGTTGGCCACGTCCAGCTCTTCAATCAAATTCTGATTTTCTTCTTCCCTCTTCTTTCGATGGGTGATGTCCCTGCTGATGCTGAGTATGAACTCTTCACCACCCACATCTATGAACCGGGCAGAATTCAGGATATCCAAGAATGTCCCATCCTTCTTTCTGACTCTCATTTCAAAATTGAACAGTTTACCTTCCTTCTTGATTGCGTCAATGTAGGTCTGGAGTATCTCAGGGCTGAAGAGGTTAAGATCCATTGAGGTATGTCCTATCACTTCCTCCCGGGAATATCCTGTTTTGTTGAGAAATTCCGGGTTACAATCTAAAAACTTACCATCGGAAACCCTGGTGAAGATGATTGCATCTGGATTTAAGTTGTAGATGGATAATAATATTTCTGAGCTCTGATGGAGTTCTTTACCAACCTGATTGTATTCTTCACCCATACTTGTAGATCTCCCTTGAAAAATAGTAGTATCACATAATTTAATTTGTTAAGATAACTATTTATAACTACATGAGGGTCAGTTTCTATTCCCCATTCCTGGGTTAAAATGTGAAAATGGCGAAAATTCAGGATAGTTCAGCAAACCCAGTTATATAATATAATTAAATGGATACCAGTTTAACATAGTCCATTTTCTTGCTGGTCTGGAATAACTTCCGGATGGTGTTGGTGCGCTGGGCATCCCCTTTCATGATGAATATCTCCAGACACTTGTTATCCTTGAGGTGGCTGTGTATCTGGGTGTTGATGATATCCTCGAAGTCGTGTTTAATCTCCGTCACCTTATCCTCGGCCTTCTGGTCATGGATTAAAATTAGGATAGAATTTATATCACCCTTCAGGGCCTTTTTCTCCTGGTTATCAGCGATTAACATCCTGGTACTGGTCCGGATAACCTCTGACCTCCCGGAGAAGCCTAATTCTTCCTTTAACTGGTCTATTTCCTCCAGTAGCTTTTCACTGAGGGAGATGCTGATGATGGTCATAACAATCAATATAATTTAATTATTTGATTTATTTAATTCTTTTAGTTTTATATCTTCAAGTTCAATCATTTACTCAGATGGGCAAGCAGTTCACCCGGATCTGTAATGGGCAACCCGCAAACTCCCTGTTTACAGACGTATGCTGTGACCTGGCCTTCCACAGGTTTTTTCTCCAGGAAAGTTTCCACTTTGCTTTTCAACCACTCTTCATCAGGGGAATTAAGGGAGTACACCGCCCGGGGGAGGTAGTTCTCATTGAAAATTTCCAGGAGCTTCTCTGTTCCAATTTCATCTTTCTCTCCGGCGATTACTACTTCATAGAATGGTCCTAACCGGTTGATGATCCCTATAAGGAATATGATGTGGCCGGTGGGTGCCTGGTCCACCAGGGGTGCGAAGGCTTTCTCCTGCTTCAAGGCCCATTCATTTAACTCCTGATCCTCCAGTAGGCTGGAAAGCTGCTGAAGGTTCAGGAGGGTTATCCCGTTTCCAGATGGCAACGCCGAGTCATTTAAATCCTTTTTACGCGTAAGCACTTCTTGGGCATCCTCAGATGTCAGGTAGAATCCCCCGTTTTCTTGGTCCAGATATTTATCCAGGAGTACCTGGTTGAGCTGGTAGGCCCATTCCAGCCAGGATGAATCTAGGGTGGCTTCGTATAGTTCTATAAGACCCCATACCAGGAAGGCATGGTCTTCCAGGTGACCTTCCACCTTGACTTCTCCGTCCCGGTAGCGGTGGTGTAACTTGCCATCCTGGTAGAGGTTATCCTTGATGAACTCGGTTGCTTTTATGGCGGCTTCAGTGTATCTTTTTTCATTAAGTACACGCCCGCTTCGGGCCAGGGCGGCTATCATCAGCCCGTTCCAGTCGGTTAATACCTTATCATCTTTACGGGGATGCACCCGTTTCTCCCTTTCCTGGAATAATTTCTCCCGTATGGTATCCAGTTTAACTTTAAGCTCCTCCATCTTAAGATCCGTTTCTTCTGCCGTTTTATCCAGTGGTTTTTCCAGGTGAAGGATGTTTTTTCCAGTGAAAAGACCGGTTAGATCATCCAGGTAGTTTCCCCTCTCCTTTACCCGGTAGATCCTGGTGAATAATTTATATTCCTCCACGTCCAGTATTTTCTTTATTTCCTGCTGGGTCCAGAGGTAGAATTTACCCTCAACTCCCTCGCTTTCCGCGTCTTCTGCTGAAAAGAATCCGCCTTGCTCGGAGGTCATATCCCGGAGGACGTACTCTAATATTTTCTCCGCTGTTTCACGATATTCATACTTCCCGGTGGCCTGGTAGGCTTCCAGGTAAACCAGTGTCAGGAGGGCCTGGTCGTAGAGCATCTTCTCGAAGTGGGGTACCAGCCACTCTGGGTCCACGGTGTACCGGTGGAATCCGAATCCCACGTGATCCCATATTCCACCCATCCGCATGGCCTGGAGGGTTTTCTCCACCATATTCAGGGCACCTTGTTCTCCGGTGTGTTCAAAGTAGCGTAGCAGATAGAGGAGTAGGTTGGGGCTGGGGAATTTCTGGCTGGTTCCGAATCCCCCGTGTTCATTGAAGCTGTTTGTTAAAACGTTATAGCCTCGGGTGAGGGTTGACTCAGGTAGGAGTTCACCGGAACTGGTACTCGAGAGCTGGTTCAGGGCATCTGTGATCTCTTCTGCTGATTCCAGTAACTCTTTTCTATTTTCTTCCCATATACCCTTCACTTTCAAAACTATACTCCTGAGACCTACACTTAGCTCGCTGTCATCCTTCGGGAAATAGGTACCTGCAAAAAATGGTTTCAGATCCGGGGTCAAAAATACGGTTAAAGGCCACCCTCCCCGGCCAGTCATGATCTGGCACGCTGCCATGTAGGTGGAATCTACATCAGGATGCTCTTCCCGGTCAACCTTAACCGGGACGAAAACCTGGTTGATGAGCTCCGCCATATCCTCATCTTCAAAGGATTCCCGGGCCATCACATGACACCAGTGACAGGTAGAATACCCGATGGATAAAAAGATGGGTTTATTCTCCTTTTTAGCCTTCTGAAATGCCTCTTCACCCCATGGATACCAGTCCACAGGATTCTCCGCGTGTTGTATGAGGTAGGGGCTTTTCTCGCCCTTAAGATGATTGTAACGTTTACCTGTATCATTAACCTTTTCTTGTACCATTAAAAACACCATGGAAAATCAGTAATCCATATTATAATATGAACTTCCCATCATTTAATACTTAAAATAGAGGATAAAAAAGAAAAATTAAAAAGGATTTAACACAAAATATTACATTCTATTATTCTGGTTGCAGATCACAGAGTAAACAGCCCCGCACACCCACATTTTCTGGTTCACATTCCCTGATCAGCACCACCATGGCCTCCACCGGGAGTCCCGTAACCCTGCTGGCTGTTTCGGAGAACTCTTTTACAAGTTGTTCCTTCTGATCTTTGCTGAGTTTAGGACTGTCAATAGTTATAACTGGCAATTTCTCACCTCTAAATTTTTTTAACTATTTTTAAAAATATTTAGTCGTTATTCTATTGATTTAAAAGAAAATAAATGTTTTCATAAACAGTAAGTTTTCATAAATAGTAAAAATTAGTTTACGATTGTTATTTAACCGTACGGAACTGGAAAGTGTAACTGGCTTTGAGAATGTTACCCGCTGCATCCTTCACAGAAACTGGCCGGGATATACCTGGTAAAGATTGTACCTTAGACGACTGGCCGCCATCTTTAAAGTTAACGTTTTTCCACTTATGACCTTCGATGCCAGGGTAACCTTTTTTTCGGTGGATAAATTTTTTATGTATATTCCAGAGAAATTGGTACCTCCAAAGAAATTGGTACCTGCTTTGATGTTCTCACTGAAGGTTATGGTAATCGCGGAAGTAAGGGGAACAGTCTTTATAATTCATTACTAAATAACGTTTACTGTGAATCAGGGGATAAAGTTTCGTTTACAGAAATGTTGAGATGGTAAAAAAATAAAAAGAGTAATTCATCTCCTTTCGGACATCCAGAGACCACCCGTAACAGATATTAAAGCCATCAAGAGCAACTACCCCTTTTTTAAAGGGGGTTAAAAAAAATTTTTAAGAGTCCCTGAGGGTGATCCCATTGAACAGTATCACGGTGAATGAAATCATTATTGTAAAAAAGAGATCCTATAGGAAAATGTACAGAAATAAATCAAATAGTAAAAAAATGTATAAGAATAAAGTAAATATTGAAAAATGTCGAGAAATATCAGTAAAAAAAGATTTGAGAGGGTTTTAATTAAAATGGTAACGTTGCGTAGGTACCTCTGTTTGAATAATTCTTCGTATTCCAGATCTTTATGGTTCCAAAGGTGTTTTTAAGACGAATAGCGTCTGCGTCGTACCATTTACCATTCACCCATACATGGGCCCATACATGTCCGAACCATCCACCCTCATCATAACCATCTATATCATCAGCATCCCTTGGGTAGAAGTAACAGTATGCGTGCCTGTATCTGGCTGGTATTCCGGATGCTCTGTAGAGAGCGACGAGTAGGTGGGTTGTATCACAGCAGGTGGCGTTTCTAGCTTTTAAAGTACCTAGAGCGCCCTTCTTGGTGTTGTAGTACATGGGGTCTGTGTATGTGATGTTGTCCCTGACCCAGTTGAAGATGGCCGTGGCCTTAGCAAGTGTGGTTGTTTTACCCTTGGTTAGGGTTGCGGCCAGGTTTTTGATGGTGGCACTCGTTGAAGGGGCATCTTTGGTGGGCTGCAGGTATGTTTCCCATGGGGCTACTGCAACCGTGTTCGGTAAACGTTTGTTGTCGCCGTAGAAAACGATTATCCTCGTGTACGCATCGATCATCGATTCGTACCTCATATTTCCCCGGCTGGTGATCAGGAAGTTGGGTAACCTTTTGTTAGTGTCCACGAATTTTTTCAGGTTCCCTGCAACTTTTACATAATCTTTTTTGGTGAGTGTGCCTGATTTAACAGTCTGTGAAGGTTTTGGTGCTTTATTTATGGGGATTTTGACCGAAACTGAACTTTTTTTCTTACTGTTCAGGTTGGTAACGCCGTAACTTAGAAGGTATAAATATTGTGGCATGGTAACCTGTTTACCAGAAATAGTCACGTAGTCGGGTATCATCTTGTTTTTAGCGATATATGCCTTCACGCTTTCTGCAGACTTATCCAGTTGACTTATGGTCACTGTAACCGTTGTGGTGGGCGAACCAGCAGCTTTGTAAGTGGATGTTGTGTTTTTCTGGGTTGTGCTGGCCGCTGCTGCAGTACTGATACACATTGCCAGGGCTAAAACGAGTAATAATACGGTGAAAATTAATTTTTTCTTAATATTTGCCACCTCCTACGTCTAAAAGTGCTAGTTTTTTTTAAATTTCATATCACTTTAGACAATAATATTAAGGGAAAGATGACATTATAAATATTTCGATTTATTTACCAAAAAAAGGAATGTATAGAACTCTTTTTAAAACATACGGTACAAATAGAGGGATTTATTATATTCCATCTAAGGGTAATAAGTCTCCTTATTTTATTATTTTTTCCTTGATAGTAACAGACCACTGCCGATATTCATATAATTGGCTGATTTTATAATACAAAAAAACCAGTTCTAATTGAATTAAAAAAGGTTCTAATTAAAATTAACAGTCTGTTTCTAAAAATAGAAATCCACTTCATAACAATAAATAAAAAAAAGAAAAAAAGATTTTAAGTTTTTTAATTAAAATGGTAACGTTGCGTAGGTACCTTTCAGTTTAACTGTATTTGTGTTCCAGTTTTTTATCGTTCCAAACGTGTTTGCGTCATTGATGGCGTCTGCGTTGTACCATTTACCGTCCACATATACCTGGGCCCATACATGTCCAAACCATCCACTTGAAAATTGACATTCCCCGTGCTGATATCTGGCAGCTATTCCTGCTGCTCTGGTCAGCGCGACGAGCAAGTGTGTTGTATCACAACAGTTAGCGCTTCTGGAACTGTAAGCACCTAGAGCACCCTTTATGGTGTTGTAATAGAATGAATAGGTCAGGTTGTCCCTTACCCAGTTGAATATGGCCTGGGCTTTAGCATAGGTTGTTGTTTTGCCCTTAGTTATAGATGCAGCTAAGTTTTTGATGGTGGTATTGTTTGATGGGGCGTCGGTTGTGGATTTCAGGTACTGTGATAGGTCGGTTGTGGTGCTGCCTTCTGAAGTGGATTTCACTGTCCAGGGAGTTACTGAAACTGTGTTTGGTAAACGTTTGTTGTCGCCGTAGAATACGATTATCTTAGAGTACATGTAGACTAGTGATTCGTACCTCATATTACCACTGGTGGTGGCTTGGAAGTTTGGTATTCTTCCGTTGGTTTCAATGAAGGTTTTCAGGTTTCCAGCGTATTTAACGTAGTTTGCCTTGGTGATTGTGCCTGATTTTGTGGTTTGTGTGGGGTTGGGGGGAGCGTTTACTGATTTTTTAAGGGTAATTGATGTGGTTTTGCCGCTGTTTAAGTTGATAACACCGTAGCTTAGTAGGGTTAAAAACTGTGGTGTGGATATCTGTTTACCAGAAATAGTCACGTAGTTGGGTAATCTTTTATTAGTTTCAATGAATTTCTTCACGCTTTCTGAAGACTTATCTAACTGGCTGATGGTCACTGTAACTGTTGTAGCGGTGGTTGTGGTGGTTGAACCGGCTGCTTGATATGCCGTGGCATTTCTTACCGTGTTATTGGTTGTGGTGGCCGCTGTTGCAGAACTGATACATAGCATTATGGCTACAGTTAGCATGAGCACTATAGCAATGGATTTTCTATTAATTTTACCGCCTCCAAAGTCCAAATTTTATAGAGAACCCATAGGAACCCTATTTAGGACTATTATATGTCAATTAAAAATTGCATATAAATGTTGCGGTTTTTTTCTCGCTGAAACATCCTTAAATAATCTGTTTTTTAAGTTGAAGCCTTTTAAGAGGGTTTTTTTATAATTTATCTGGATTCTGGTTTTTTAATTCTTCTTTTAGTAAATGGAGCACTCTGGAGATTGATTTTATAAATATTAGAGCTTCTAAAACCGAAATGTTATAGAAATCATCTCTTAACTTTTTATTTTAAAAGATGTCCCCTTTGATATGGGCGGAACCTGATAGCATAAAGGGGAAGACAGGTTAAATAATTAATTTAAAGCATTTAATCAGATTTAAAGAGTGTTAACGGCTCTAACTAGAATTTTAATAAATTGGGGGTGGAAATTTATTAATAAATAAGGGGGAATGGAAAGTTAACACTGATTACCAAGATGGGGGTAAACCCTAAAAAGAAAAAAAATAGGGGGTTTAATATGGCAAATTTTAAAGTGGGTTTTTAAATAGCAGTTCTCTCCTGGGTTTAAAATGCCTATGGCCAGTGGTAAAACGGCAGTATACCTAATGGTTTAAAACGGGGCAGTATGCCCAGTTTAAAATGGCAGTATGGTCTAATGGTTTAAAATGGCAGTGATGCGTATGTGCCGTGTAAGGTATACGTGTTAAGGTTCCAGTTATTTATGGTTCCAAAACTATTTCTTGTACTTACAGCATCTGCGTAGTACCATTTTCCACTTACATACAGTTGAGCCCATACATGCCCATAGGTTCCACTGGAGAACGTGCAGGTTCCATGCTGGTATCTAGCTGGTATGCCCGCTGCTCTGGCAAGTGCCACTACCAGGTGCGCCATATCACAACAGTTAGCGCTTCTGGAACTGTAAGCACCTAGAGCGCCCTTCTGGGTATTGTAGTAGAAGGAATAGGACACGTGGTCCCTCACCCAGTTGAATATAGCCTGGGCCTTGGCATAGGTCGTTGTTTTACCAGAGGTTATAGACGCGGCCAGATTCTTGATGGTGGAACTGGTTGACTGGGCATTAGCTGTAGCTACCAGATACTTCTGCAAAGCGGGATCTGTAGTGGTATCTCCTGGATTAGTACCACCTGTCTGGCTGGTCCATGATTTCACTGACACGTAGTTGGGTAATCTGCTGTTGTCGTCGTGGAAAGCCACCACTCTAGAAAATGCGTACACCAGTGATTCGTATCTGATGGTACCCAGTGAACTGGATGCATAGTTAGGTGCACGGCCATTACTGCTCATGAAATTCAGGATATTCTTGGCCAATTTAAGGTACTCAGATTTCTGAATATTTCCTGATTTAACCGACTCTGCGGGATTTGTAGGTCCTGACACACTTCCTACCGTCAGTGAACCGCTTGAACCGTAGAGATTTAATGTTTCCTGGTTTACTAACTTCAGATACTGTGACATTGAGACCTGTTTACTGCCGATAGTTACGTAGTTGGGTAGCCTGTCATTTTTTTCAATGAAGCTTTTAACTCTGCCTGCTGCATCCTTAATCTGACTGTCAGTTACAGTCCAGGTACTTCCAGCACTGGCGGTGGTTTTCACTACTGCAGAAGACCCTCCAGCTGCTTTGGTGGAAGATCCGGCTGCTGCTTTTGCAGAAGACCCTCCAGCTGCTTTGGTGGAAGTTGTACTTGCTGCCGTTCCTGCAGAAGTTGGTTCACCTGCTGCTAATTTTTCCTCATTGGTTTGTGCTATATTTTTATCCGTATTTTCGGTATGATTTCCCGTAGAACTTTGGTCCGCCAACACTGTCTGGTTTGCTGGTTGGTCAGCCGCCGCTATAGAGGTCATACCAGTGGATAGTGTTAATGTAAATAGCATCAACACTACCCATTTCTTTTTCATATAAATTGTACCGCCTCCATTGGTCCAAAAGTGTTGTCTTTCCAAATTTTATTTTACTTTTGGACAATAATACATAGAGAAATATGATCTTTATAAATATTTCGGATTTTTTCCGAAAAAATAGGCTTTAGAGAACTCTTTTTTAAACTTAAGGCACGGGGAGGTGGTTTTATAATTTTCATCAACTAAGTACCGCCTCTCGTTTATTCTTTTATTAATACAGACCTTATTTTAGCCTTTTTCTGTATAACTCATAAATCATGAAGGGAAAACCTATAAAACAAGCTCTTATCTTTCCTTGAAACTGGATATACCACCATTATTTCCCAAAACAACTATCCAAAAAATTGATCCGGGAAAACGAGGTTTATTCAGGGGATTAGAAGTGGATCGTCCTTCTAACCTTCAATAACTGGTTGATACTGATAATTTCTTAAAAATAGTCTGTAATAAGCTGAGCTACGGTACTGTCGATAACTTGGCCATATGAAATGTTACCACTTAGGGTGCACATGATGTCCTCATTGGATATCCATCATCTGCTGCTTAGATCGGTGCCGTCTATGGCCCGGAGTAGTTTTTCCGCCTGATCCTGACCAGTTTCCGGGGAGTCGTACTCATATGCTTCATATAGGATAGCCGGTGTACCATTCCTTATTAATGGTACGGTAACATATTCCGGGCTGGATGCAATTGGTGGGTCATAATCTCCTATGCCCGGGATCTTAGCCCGGAGTTCCTGGGCTATTATGTTGGTGTGACTATCGTTGTAGGGCACGAATAAGAACCAGCTCACTGCATAATAGTCATCCCGGCCCTTGTTGGAGTGGATGTCCACGGCCAGCTGATAGTTGTTCTCCAATATATCAGGGACCACGTATCTTAGAGCCAGTAGCTGTCCGTTCATCCGGCCGGTCTCATAGCCGGCGTTAACACCTCCGGTCACGTTGACCTGGTAGATGTAGTAGCAGTACCTCAGTGATTTATCCAGTTTCGTGACTGCCTTCACCGCATCCTCATGGGAGACGTGTTCTAACGGATGCACCCCTACGATATAGGCCACCTTAACCGGGGATGAAGCGTTACCATAGGGCCCTTCCCTGGTCACGTTTCCGTAGTCTGTGGTGGCCAGGACTTCAGTGGTAGGTTTGACAGTCTCATTGGTCTCAGGTGAGAATAGATGGGGATAGGTGAATACTGCGACCAGACACACCGCCAGAAAGAGTATGATATATTTAATGGGGAAGTTGATATCCATTATGATCCGCCATGGTAAATTATATGGAACTTTACAATTGTTGAATTCTTATTTAAAGCGTATCTATTCATAGTAAACACTATTACCAATCATTATTAGAGTTTATCTGTTCAAATAATCCAGTATTTGTTTGATAAAAAACTCTTTATTCATTTTCCATCAGAAGAAAAAGTCTTTCAGTTTCTAGTCTTGTCTCCATGTTATTTCAATTGACTTATGGCTTCTTTTATTCTTTCAAGGAATTTTTGAGCATCTTCAATGATTGACTCTGCTTCCTTAAGTGATGGTCGATAATCAACATCATAATCAGCCATGATCTTTTAGTTTCTGCCTTGACTAATATCTTAGCATAAACATCTTCAATAGTTCCATTTTTAACAAAATGAAGACCAAATTCTGATACAAGTCCCGAATGTGGTTCTTGGATGTATATCTTTAAGGATGAGAATGGCCATGGTGGCATGATATATGGAATAATAAGCTTCCCCAATGGAATCTGTAGTTTGATTATTTTCCAGTAAAATACGGGCAGATTTCAATTTATCCTCTGATCTATCCAAATGCTTTCTCAGTTCGATCAAACAGAACAACACCCTCATTTCTTACGTTGTTGATGAAGGAATAACCTTCGTTTAACAGCCGTTTGAAGCGTGATTCCTTCATATCCTGTGCAGATATGTATTTACCATGTTGAAGCAATAGGGGAACAGTGACATCCACCAGTTCATCCAAGGTTACATCTCCCACAACCAGTATATCAATGTCGGAGTCTTCATTAGCTTCTCCCCGTGCCGTGGACCCGAATAATATGATGGTGTCCACTTTATCATCGTACCTCTTTAGGATCTCATCCCGAAACTCACGTGCAATGGCTTGGTACTTATCCTGGATATCCATAGTATCATTCTATCTTCAGCTTTTTTAATAAAACTTTTTATATAAATAAACAGTTGAATACAATATCAGTAGCTCTTAAACCATTTTATACAGCCAAACTTATTTTACAGGTACGAAAACGTCGTCAATGGAATAAATATCACATACACTTTAACACCTTTTGGTTTTCCAGCTTCCTTAAACTCTATTATTTGAGAAAATATTTGATGATAATATACAAGGATTACCAATGCCTCGAGATTTACTTTATACTGTTAATATATGTAGATTACAAAATCGTACTGGAAAGTATTTTTTAGTATCCTTCCATTAACTTTATCCCCTTAATAAATAATTATTCCATTAATTTAAAGTAACATCACCAATGATATTGAAATAAATTTTGAGGATACAATTTACATGAATAGATACTGGAATATATTCACCCGCAACAGAATAATTACACTGTTGATCCTGTTTTTAATACTGGTAGGATTCTGTATCTATTACTATGATAACTTCAGGAATTACCAGGAACATCCAGGCACAGGGACTATCATAGCCAGTTACCCGGAGGGTGAACTGGTGGCTGTCTCTGGGAAGGTGACTGAAACCTTCCCCGGTGGATTCATCCTGGTGGATAACTATCAGGGCGAGCCAGTGGCCTACAGGATTCTAAGTGATGTCAAAATCTCTCCGGGTGACCGCGGCCAGGTCCTGGGGGTTTTAGGTTCAAATTACCAGATAACAGCCACTCAAATGAAACTCACAGAGAAATGGAGTTACGAGTTCACGCTCCTCCGTTCTTTTCTGGCTTTCCTATTTCTGGCCTTCATCTTCCACCGCTACTGGAGATTTAACTTCAAAGACTGGGAATTTACAAGGAGAAGATAGAAAATGCCGGACTGGGTAACCCATATTGCCGTGGCTTACATCCTCTGCACCGTTATAGGATTTAAATACAGGCAGTTTAACACTTCAAACACGGTGCTGGCCATGGTGGGGGCGGTTCTACCCGACGTGGTTAAGCTGGGCCTCATCGGCGAATTTTTAGGCTATGAAGTATGGAACCAGATATGGGCGGTGCACCTTCCAGTGGGGACTTTGATCATAGCTGGCATGGTATCGCTATTCTTCCAGGATAAAAGGACGGCCTTCCTGTTTTTTGTCCTGGGAGCGGCCACCCATTACATATTAGATCTGCTTCTGTTTAATGTAAGCGGCGGTATAGCCCTGTTATATCCTTTCTACTGGGGGGAGTGGCAGCTGGACCTTTTCACCACCGAAAATTTCTACGTACCCACCGTTGTTTTGGCAGTGGCTGTATTGACCTACCTACTATCCCGTAGGATGGCTAAAAAAGGTTCTAAAGAGGCAGCTGTAGATTAAACAGTTTGTCATAAGGAGGATTATAGAGTTTGAATTCATAATACACAGTTACCTGGGGATCTCTGTCTTCACCCCTAATTTCCCGGGCTGCAGATCTATAATAATATAGGGCAAAGATTACCCTTTTATTCCTTCTCAGTTATAAAAATTTTATCAGTTGATTTTTTAAATCCTGAAGATAGTTTTTCCATGATAATTTATATATTACTAATAACATAATTATATCAGGTGATAGTTATGGGTGAAGTAACTAATTTATATAAAGGATTCCAAACTGTAGTTCCATCTAAAATTAGAAAAAAGCTTAATTTAGACTTAGATCATGTTATCGAGTGGAATATTAAAGAAGATGGTAAGGTTGAACTTGTATTTAGAAAAAAAACTAATTTCATGGATTTAAATGGTATCGTTAGTTCTAAAGATTCAATTGATTCTGTGAAAATACAAAGGAAGATAAGAAAAGGTGAAGAAGTTGATTTTTCTTGATACTTCTTTCATCGTAGCACTTGCCAACAGTAGCGATGGACGACACCAAATGGCTGTTAATCTAGCCGAAAAAATTGAACACGAGGAAAAAGTAATTTCTAACGTTATTATCATCGAAGTGATGAATACACTGAGGAACTTCAAAGAAGGAAAACTCAACGAGTATGTTTATCAGATAATTAAAGACAACTTCAAAATTCATGAAGAGAACCTGGCTTTATATGATGATGCTTTAACAACACAGTTAAAATATAAGGGGAAATTAGGATTTGCAGACTGTATCATAATTGAAATAATGAAAAAATCAAATATAAAGCAAATAGCTTCTTTTGATAAGCATTTCGATGGAAAAGAAGGCATTGAAAGAATCTTTTGAGATTAATAGCAAATTTCCTTGCAGTATCTTTAAGCTTGGCAAAATAAATTTTAATCATTTTAAAGCCTCTAAAAGGGCTAATTTCTCCTTTTTAAGCTCTTGATGGATCTTCCAAGAGGCTTTCCATTCGAAGAATCTCTAAGTTCATTAAGTTCATGGGATCTGCCAGTAAAATATGATGGAAAAATACCTGTTCTCCTTCTAAAAGGATTCATAGTCTTACCCAAGGTTAATTTTTTTTCATAGTAAACATAGAAATTTTCTATGATCGCTATGTTTTCTATGATTCAAAATTTAACTAGGAAATGACCTATCTCGCAATAAGAAAATTGCCCCGGAGGTTGTGGAAAACTTTTCGCATCTGATTCTGGTATTAAATGGGGAAATCCACAATTCTGAAAATGTTTAAAATGAGCTATTACATAAAGATATAATATGAAATCATAATTTAAATTAATCAACAGTAATTAAAATGGGATTAATATGAGTATAAAATATATATATGACTCAAAAGGTAAAAAAAACTGGTGTTATAATCCCAATTGAACTATGGGACAGTAGTAAGTCCAAAATACTAAAGGGATACCAGGAAAATAAAGGTAAAAAACGTTTTAAACCTCCAAAATACCGAGGCATCTATCACAATTTAAATCCAGATGTAGATAAAGAGGCAAGAAAACTACGAGATGAATGGAAATATGAAAAAACTACTTGTTAGATACTAACATTCTTATTTATAATCTTGCTGGTAATATCCCCCCAAAAATAGTTAGATAAAATTGAAAAAATTTTAAATAAATCCTTTAATATTTCTATCATCACTAAAATAGAATTTTTAGGATGGTATAAAACAGGGGCTCATTTGTGGGAAGAATGTAAATTAGGTTTTTGAAGATATAAATTCATTTAAAAATCAACTTAGGAGATTTAACTGTTAAATTGATGTAACTCATTCCGCCCATAAATTGTAATTTCGGGGAAAGAAATGGATTTGTCTCTTAATTTATCAATAACTGCTTCTCTTTTCTCAAAAGATAATATGTTAGCCTTTAAAATTTCATTCGATTTAAAATGGATATCCCTTAAATTCTGGATTTGTGCGGCGATTCTTTCATCAGATATTGCACCCAATCCAAGTTTACATTCAAAACAGTCTCCTGATGTTGAATCCTGTTTTAGTACACCAACATCCACACTTCTATCACTTCGCCAGCCATTTATTTTTACTTTACATTCTACTTCAATGTGATCAGCACCATCATATCTTTTAATCATGGCTTTATGTGTATAAACTTCTACAATAGCTCCTTTTAGATTATCAATATTATCTGTGTCGTTATATATGTTGGATAAATGGACATAAATTTTAGTTATCATATCATGCAATTCTTCAGAATTCAGGTATGATCTTTTTCTAATTTTCTTCTCCATTTTCTTATAATCTGGCTTGAAATATTGGTAAGTTGATTTATATCCTGAGAATTTGTTAGTATGATCGCTACATCTTTTACAAAAACATTCCCTTCTTCTAATAATATTTCCGCTATATCTTTAACCCTGTCATCTCTATGGTATCCCCTTCTAGAATTTCCTTCTTTTTGAACGAAGGAAATGTTCATTTAATCATCACCTTTAGACGAAACTTGTGAAACAGAAGGTACATTGGTTCCTAAGAAATTATTCAGTTCTTCAATTTTTTTATCGATATTTGGGTTTAGATCATCAACCAATTTTATTATAGCATCGGGAGATGGTTCAGCTTCCAATTTTTTGGTTAAATCGGCTGAAACGATTAATATTAAATCAATTTCGTATGGGATTTTTTCATAGCCAAAGAGATAATTTAATTCCATATTAATTTTATCGTTATCCTCATCGATACCAACAGAATAAGACAATCTGACATTTCCTTTTTGTTTTTTTAATGATTCTAAAGATTCACATTTAGATAAATTAGTTACTATCAGTTTCTTCACTGTGATTGAAGGTTCTTTAATTAAATCTGATAATTCCATTTAATCACCTGGTAAAAGCAGTTGCTTGGCAGCATCCTTATTAGAAGTAGCAATAGGTAATACTTCCTTTGATTTAGAATATATAATCCTGTTATTGGCATCTACAGTGGCTTCAATTACTTCTAAAGTTACGTTTACAGCGAATTTTTCTTTAAAAAGTTATCTTCTTTAAGTCGATCATCAAGCTGATATAAGATTTCAAAAAAATACCCATCTTTATCATTTTTTTTCCTTGATTTAAAGCGGTGATTAAAATTTCTTCAGTGATGCCTAATTCGACTACTTCTTCCAGATTTTTTATTTCCAGTTCCTCCAGAATTCTTTTCAATTCAGGAGCACACTTAACTTTTAACCACTGAACCAAATAGTCATCTTTAATTTTATCTACTACATAATCAAAGTCTTCTTTTTCGAGTTTTGAAAACTCTTTTGATGTAATAGTTGGGATATTATGTTTTTTTTGTAAATTTTCGTTTACGTGTGCCAGGTAGAGAAGCATGAACTTAGAAAGCATATAATTGGCCGAGATCTTTGAAATGGTTTTTTCAAACTCTGAATCTTCTATTAACCAAGTAATAAATATATTATCAAGGGTTTCTTTAGAAATTTATGAAAAAATCTCTGATTTTTCATCTTTTCCAGTTCATCTAAAATTTCTGAAGGTAAATCATTCATTTTAAAAACCCCATATTCCAAATTATAAGATTGAATTAAATATTAATTATCTGTTATAAAATATGTTCTACTATAATATAAGATTATAATATATTAGACTGTCATTAATAATAGAAAAAATATCAAAGGTTTTTTCCACAGCGTCTTTTCTTTGTGATCTATATGCACTACACGTAGCTCAGCCAGAGTTATCACAGACGAAAACCATTCATTACCCTTTCTGAAACTATAAAAAACAGGCCTTTGAAGATTTATTCTCACTCGTTCTTAGAATATCAACGAATATAGAAGTATCCATGAAAATTTACATTTTATTACTCTAAAAATAGAGTAACTATTTATATAAGGATACTCTAAAAATAGAGTATATGATGAGGGAATTTTGATGGAACCTGATAAAGTACTATTATTACACTATATTTTAACCAGATTAAAGGAAAATCCCATATTATCCCAGGAGAACATCAATAAAAAGGGAAAGAAACTGAAACCCAGGGAAGGATTTGAAAATCTTAAAAAGTTGGCTGATGATTTCTTAAAAGGAGATGTGGAAAACCGTTTTATTGTAATGCCGGGTTTAAGAGGTGTGGGAAAAACCACACTACTATTTCATTTATATGATTATTTAATATCAAAGGGGGTAGAAAATAAAAGAATTTTATACCTGCCCACAGATTATCTGAAAGACTTTTTGGGTTTCAGTCTATTTGATGCCATAAATTTATTTGTAAGTGAGGTTCATCACAAGACACCAGTAACCCTGGATAAAGAATTATTCCTTCTAATAGACGAAGCCCAACACGATGATAAGTGGTCAGAGACTGGTAAAGTAATTTATGACCAAAGCAAGAAAATTTTCATGATATTCACTGGTTCATCTGCGATAAATTTAGAGATGAGTGTAGATGCCGTACGAAGGACTAAAAAGGAATCTATATTTCCCCTGAATTTCAGAGAGTATCTCTATTTAAAATATGATATAAACACTCCACCAGGAACCAGTGCTGCAATAAAAACCCTTATCTTCACTGGCGAGACCAGCCAGTTAGAAGAAAAGGAAAATCAGATCATGACAGAGTTACTGAAATTAACAAATCCCCTGGATAAAGAATGGGAAAGATATTTATCTCTGGGAGGATTTCCCCTGAGCTTATATCTAGATGATTTTGATATACAGGAGAGAACCTTTAACATGGTGGAAAGAGTGGTGGAAAAGGATTTATCCACCATCAGATCATTCCGGAGCCAAACCAGAAATGTTATTTTCAGGATATTGATGTTTTTAGCACTGCAAAAACCTGGTGAAGTCTCTGAAAATAAATTAGCCAATCATTTGGATGTGTCTTCCTCTCTCGTAAAAGATATCTTACATTTACTGGAGAAAACCCATCTAATCTTCCACGTGGCGCCTTTTGCTGGTGCAGGGAAGACAGTTAGAAAATCATGGAAATATTATTTCCTAACTCCCTCCATTAAATCAGCTATCAACTCGAAAATTGGTAAAAACGCCCTTTACAATCGGGAATTAATGGGAGTACTCCTTGAGAATTTAATAGCATCTTACCTGTTTAAACTTAAAGAAACCACCAGACGACCAGAAGGGATATTCTATTCACCCCAGAAGAAAGGAGTGGATTTCCTACTATATGATTACTCCGGTAAGATAATCCCCATTGAAGTGGGTTTAGGTAAAAAAGGAAGAAGTCAAATCAAAAAGGCCATACGAACTTACCATTCAGATTACGGCCTAGTGATATCCCATGACAGACTAAAAGTCACCCGCCAGGATGATGTGATATTTTTACCAGTAAACACATTTTCCCTTATGTAAAAATATCATTCCCTCATTACCCTGTTTAAAATTAAAGCCATCCTTAAGGAGGGTAATATCCGTCGTTTTCTTTACGATATTTTAGCCATGAACGTAGCATTATATCTTCGATGGCGTACTTTTTGTTTGTGTGAGAAAGGATGCCTTTATTTTTTAACCGGTTTGTGTATTTAAGCAGGGTTTTGTTGGAATAATCCACTTTAGATAATAGCTCTTTCCAGCTTAATGCTTCGGCTTCGGTTAGGATCTCGATTATCTCCTTTTCATATTCGGAGATGGTGGCCCATATGGACACCCACATTATGGCTATTTGATCTAGCTTGCTGTAGAATGTTTCAATTACCATTTCACTATCGTATGTTCGTCCTTCGGACATCGTGTTACAGAAACTATTTATATAAGAAGGATATCCGCTGGTGCATCTGTAAAATCTCTTAAGGCCTTCTGGTGTGAATTTGATCTCCGAGATCATTTCTTTTAGATAATCGTTGGTGTCTTTTTCACTGAAGGGCTCTATTGGAAACTGGATCATCCTGCCCCCGAATGCGCCCTGGGCACCGTTTATCTTCTCCACTATTTCGCTGGTCGCGGAGGTAGAGCCGGTGAATATATAGGTGACGTTGTCTTGATGTTGAGTATAACTTCTTATTAACCAGAAAAAGGCTTCTGGATTTTCAAATTCGCCGATGAGTTGGAATTCATCCAGGATAATTACGAATCCATCGATATTTTCCCGGTTGTCATCCACCACTTTCTGGGGGAATTCCATAACCAGAGAGCTCAACTTTTCGTAGTCATCGTCTACCTGGGGTATGGGTATGCCTAAAAGATTACCAGCAGCCTTAAAATCATAATTTTTGGCGGATAATTTTTTTAACAAGCTATCTTTAAGTTTATATATCTTCCTTAAGGGGTCCTTATTTTCCAAGGACCCTAACATTTCCTCAAAGAGCCCATGCATAACCTTTTCCTCTGTGATTTTACCCTTCTGCATACCATGAATTTTAGATAGATCAAGATACGCGGAGAGAACATTCTCTGGAAGTTCCATCCTGAATTTCATCAAAAGAAAGGATTTCCCAACACCCCTACGGCCAGTGATCAGTATTTGATTGGCCACGTTTTGTTTAAATCCACTTATGAATGTGTTTAATTGTATTAACTCTTTTTTACGGTTAAAAAAATATTTATCTAAATCTGAAGGTATTCCCAGTGGCAAGTTTGGCATATTATATACACCTGAAAAATTTTTTAGTACACCAGTTACTTTAAGTACACTCCCTATTTAAGTGTATCTATTTACACCAGTTACTTTAAGTACATTCTTTATTGCAGGTGTACTGATTTACACCAGTTACCTTAACCGAAAGACTTTCCTATCTGATGTAAAATGAAACTGATGATTTTAAAGAGTTTAGGCACTGAAAAATTTAACCTGAAACATTTCTATACCGATTCCCAAGAGAACTGCAATGGCAGATCATAAATATTGACAGATCGTAACAAAAAAATTTGATTTCGTTCATTAAGTGGTGGAAACTATAAAAAATTTAGTGAACTTTTTTATCAATGTATGATCTTTACCTTCCAAGATTATTAATTTGTTAACCTGAAAAAAAAATTTTTTAGTGACTATCATCACTAGCACTATATTTGCCAATACTTATGTAAATATAATAGAAATTGTATTGTGGTGACTAAATTTTAATGGTTTTAAATAATTTAAGGAAATGTTTATATTGAATGAAATCAAACTATCTACCTCGAATCTGAATTTCGTAGTGACTATTATCACTATTCAGTTAGAATGATTGTGATTATAGTCACTAATTGATTATACAGATAGATCTATAAACACAGGGAGGTGTGCTATATGAAAAAAATTGTTGCAATAATTCCCCTCATGGTTGCGATACTAGCTATTGCAGGTTATGCCGGGGCAGCAACTAGTGTAACTCAGCAAGCAAGTGTAACCGTAAGTCCAGTCATCGCTTTAAGCGGTCTTGCAACCCTTGATTTCGGTACAGTAACCGACAGTACGGCAGGTTCAACTCCGTTATCTGTTACTAATACCCTTACAGACGGATCTAACATGGCTATAGACGTTTACACCAGGGCTAACGATACTAAAATGGTGAACACTGATTCCAGCATAACAGATGTTATAACACCGATTCAGTTTACCCCGCATGGTGGTTCAGCAACAGCCTATACAACTGGATATCAGATGGCTTACGCTAACTGGCCTAAACCAGTCCAGGGTGGAGCACCTGTAACTTGGGGACAGGTCCTAAACATAAACGTACCATCATACACCAACAACGGAACCTACGTAGTGACCATCTACAACACAGCAGTAGCCCACGGTGCAGTAGCACCAACACCATAAAATAAAAATTTCTAAAACTTTTTTTATTTTTTTTATATTTCTTAATAAAATTACAAAATAGAATTAATTTAACTCAAAAATAGGATTAATAATTATCATGATTCTAATCATCATTTAATTTGGAGGTTAATAACATCAAAAAAACAACTATATCCAAAATCTTGGCAATCACCCTGATTTTAGGATTACTCGGAGCTATCATACCAGTCTATGCAACTGGACTTTTAGCCACCCCTCCACAATTCCAGTATAAACTGGATTCATCTAATCCAACGGGTTCTGGAGAAGTAACCATCAAAAATATAGGGGAAGAGACTGTCAACATTACCATAGAGAAGAAGAGGATGCTGAAGGATGACCTGCACCTGGAACTAACCGATGATGGAATAGCCGAGTGGATCACCATAACATCACCTACTAACTTCACCCTGGCACCGGGCCAGAGTGCTAAAGTGGCCTTCAAGATAACTGCCCCTGAAAATTTCGACTACAACGATGCTGTGGGGGCCATCGTCGCCAATGCTGTGCCACAAAACACCGACAGCAAGCCAGGTTTAACAGTCGTACAGGGTATACAGTTAGTTATTCCCATTGCTGTTGGTTTACCCGGGTCTATAGTTAATTCATTGGAGATCACTGACCATTCTGCACCTCAGGTACTGTTAAGCTTCATACCTGGTGTTTTCACCTACGAGCTGGATAACAATGGTACCGTTTATGCAAATGTTACCGGTGAAATCAAGTTGAATGGGTTGTTGAACAGTGCAACCGTGCCCATAGAGACTGGTGTTTATCCTGGAGATAACTACACACTCCAAACCAAATGGGCACCGGGATTCTTTGATTTTGGTTTTTACTCCGCGGATACTACCTTAAATTACGGCCGGTACCAGCCGGACAACACCGTCACCACCCACGACACGGTCCTGGTCATACCTGTATGGCTCATTATTATCATAGGGATAGGGGTGCCTGTATGGTATCTCAGACGAAAAGGGGTTAAATTTCCAATTAAGATAAGGATACAGAGGAAATAACGGGTTTAGAATTGAACTAGGGGATCTAAAAATTGTATGAAATTATTATAACCACAGGGGATATTAAGAAGATAGTATTCGCCGTATCTCTGGTATTGTTGATCCTGGTGAGTGTACTGACTGTATTTGCAGATAACAACACTACTAATACGACCAACAACACTACCAATCGATCCATGGCACCGCTAGGCATTGGTGTGGCTGTCACTGTGTCCCCATCAACAGTAAATCTTGGAACTTTAATGCCAGATGGGACACAACATGATTACCCTGGGAGAGCAAGCGTTCATGTAACCGGTTTTAATTTATTTACTTACACAAATCTATACGTCAGGGCCAGCGGCGCATTCGTCAACACAGCAGATCCATCAAGCACCATACCCCTAAGTAACTTTGAATATGATAATCCTGATACAGGTAGTGAAATCCCTTTCACAACCAGTGACGTCTTAGTTGACCGTTGGGGGGTTATAGGTTTCGTCGATGAAACTGTATCCATGAATTATCATTTAACCATACCCACCTTTACAACCAATGGGACCTACACCACGACGATAACTTATAGTGTGACTTGATTTTTCTTGAATTAGATTTTTTGGAGTCATGAAGAAAGATTAAGATATCATCTTAATTTAATTATATAACACGTGTTATGAGTATAGTCTGGATCGAAGGCGTTGAGAGTAGTTATTCACTAGTCGTGCTAATAATCCATTCACAGCTAATATTCATCTTTAACGATTTAAAAAAGCCGAATGCTAATTTCCGTCTTCAAATTAGTTCAAACATCCAAAACTTTTACATCTTCACCTATTTATATTAATTTTATCAGAATATAATAACATGATATCTACATTATCACCATATACGGCAAGTACTACTACTGATGTGATGTCCTTTAGTATTTTCATGTTCACCATTGCCTGTTTAGTGATCTTTCTTTCTCTTAAGATTTTACTCAAATCAGAATCACAGAATAAATCGATGCAGAAATTTTTGGGCGGTATAAACATGCTGTTACTCCCCCTTCAAATAATTTTTATTTTATTTGTTATAGAAAGGATTGTATCGTTGATATAAAGGTTTGCTGGATAGAAAAGTAATTTGTTGTTATTTTCAATAAATTCAATTATTTTTAACAAAAAATTTTAAGTTAATTCATCCCATTTATTTTAATCAGGGTCCTGTTTTTATGTAGATTTTTATAACATGGCTAAATAATAGGGAATGATCAGTAATAGCATGGTGTTGGAGATTCCGTGAGCAAGGGAAATTCCGATTATGCTTCTAGTTTTATAGAAGATGTAACCGTAGAATAATCCTACCAAAAATATGAATATTACATCGGGAAGGGAGTGGCTGATGTTCAGGGCTGTGAAGAGTAATGTGGAATACAGTATTCCCAATCCAGCGCCAAGAGCATTTTGAGCATTTCGCTGTATTATACCCCTGAACAGTAGTTCCTCGGCGAATCCGGTGCTTATAATTATTATGATACTTCCGATAACTAATGATTCCAGGTTAATGGTGGAATTTAATGGTAGAGGATGTAGTATGGAGTATTCCAAAACACCGAATATTATACCAGTACAAGCGATTAACAATTGTAAAGGCAATGCACTCCAGGTTAACCCCACATTTTGCCTGGTTAAGCTCTGTGCTTTCATCAAAGTATATGAAATGGCAAATAAGATGATTCCGGATAGGATAAACCAGTACACTTGTGGAATGGGTATCATCGGTAGTGATAATCCAATTATCAGGACGATGGGAAAGGCCGTCATACTGCATAGTAAAAGACGTAGCGATGGTGATCTGGTTACAGATAAGTGAATTAGAAGGGCGAAGATTATCACCGCTTCAAGTATTAACCCTAATTGTAAGTTATAGAAAATTAAGAAACATTCTGCGGTAATCAATGCTAATAAATAAAAGATTAGGAAAACTAATTCTATCCGAGTTGGTTTTAAATTCTCTATCATTCAATTAACCCTTTTTTGGTTAAAAAACAGGTGATTTATTTTCCACTATTTGGAATATTATTCAGTAAAACTGGTTTATTATATGGAATTTTAGCCGTTTTAAGATGGTTTTACTATTATTTAAGATATAATCCTTTTCTACTTATGTTAACTATCTATTTAATACTTTATAAACTTGCATACATTCTTATGAAAGTTAGAAAGACCATGCCTTCCTTTTAAATGTTTAATGGTTCGTATATATTAAGTTTAATCGTAGTGCAGTTCAACAATGGTATAATTCTGGTTTTCAAACACTATGTTGGCATAGGTAGGTATTATTAAACTGGAATCATTGTAATAAATCACGTTATCAACCCAGTGCACAGTGGTCTCATTGTGCGATACGTACTTCAAGGTTTTATCGTACAGTATGTACCCGATTCTTTTTTCCATAAAAGTCGGTATATGATCGGTTTGATAACCCAGAAGATGGAAATCCTTATAATCAAAGGGCTGTCCCGTGGTAGCGGCCAGAAATATGCCTAAATAGTAATTGTTGGTTAAAACTACCTCTGATTTATTTCCATTCTGCTTAAACCAGTTTGACACTTCTATCTCAGATGGGGTGGGTGGTGCAATCTTCACCATCCCGAAATCGGTTTTAAGATCAAATTCCACCATACTGGAACTGGTTACTGTTAATATTCCCTGAAGCGTGGCTATTAAGAAAATTAAAATCAGAAACAGAGAAGCTTTATGCTTACTTTTTACATGGGGAAAGAAATTTCTCTCAAACAGACCGTTCTCTCTTAACTTATGGTAGATGTAACGCACACCACAGCCCCCCAATATGGAAAGGGGAATGATCATGTATATTAAAATTCTGTAGGAAATAACGTTTACACCCACCAGATAAGACAGGCTGAATAAGAACATGGATAAAACCCATAAGACTAAAACTAAATCTTTAACCCGCCTTTTCTGGAGTGCCAGGATAAATCCCACCAAACCAAAAAGTAAAACTAATGGACCGATATTCCTCAGATAGCCCAGGAAACTAATAGGCCTGGTGTCCACGGTGATCAACAATAGCCCGAGAGATGTGAACCCTTTTTGAAGGGCATCAAAAATTAACTGATGTTTAAAGATAAGTAGCAACGTTATTATAAGTCCGGTGACTGTTAGAATCACAGTAATTAGGGTTCTATGCCTGTTAAAAACTAAAATATATCTCTTGATTCCTATAATCAAAAAGGATGCCATTATTATCAAAACGCTTAATAAAGCTCCTAAATGAGTTAAAGCAATCAAAACCAGAAGTAATCCCACAATGAGAGAATACTTGTACTTTTTATCATTTATAACCAGATAAAAGAAGTAGAGTGCAAATATTAAAAATATTAAGGCAAAATTCTCTGGCAAAGTTAACACGAACCTACTGAACAAAAGTGAGGATAACACTAAAAATCCGGCTGAAATTCCAGTCAGAAGTCCGTACATTTTTTTCCCGATATACGTAGCGGATAGGACAACTGAAAAGGCAATGAAGGGTTGCAAAAATCGTGCCAGTTGAAAATAATCGGCATTCAACAGATTACTCACTGCTCCCAGCATCAAATGGAATAAAGGAGGATAATAAATAGAAACACCCTGTGAGACAGGATCGACCAGGGGATCGGTGAATATCAGCCCATAGGTACTGTATATCTTAGCTATATGAACGTGCCAAATTATATCAAAACTAAGGGGCCATTGATTGGTTAATGTGGGATATAAAGCCAGGGAAAAAGCTAATATGGCAGGTATAAATAGTAAAAATGAAGAATATCTATTTTTAAACATCTTTAACCTCCAACTTTTTAGAATGTAAATTTTAGGAATTCATTAAAAGCACTACATTGGATTATCAACTTTTTCCGTTCAACATTTATCAATAGTTTTAGTAAAGGTAGATAAGTTTTTATTCTAAATTAAAGAACATCAAACGAATCAAGAAAATATTATTGTGATCCAGTACAAGACTCGTGGGAAAACATATATTAATGCATTCATCATATTGTTATATGGACTATTTTGCACAGCGGCTCAAAGAGTAAATCATCCTGGAATTAATTTTATTTAAAGGGACTAGAGAACAATAGAGGGGACTATTAAAATAATGGATCATAAAAAATTTTCGTATACAGATCTTCTGCTAATTCTGATCTTAACCATTCTTTGTGCTTTATTCTTCTATACGCCTATATTAAATGAAACCATCGTAAAATCCATTTTAGGACTGCTTTTAATTGTTTTCATACCGGGTTACGTAGTTATTGCATTTTTATTCCCCAGAAAAAGTGATTTGAGTACTATTGAACGACTGGCGTTAACTGTAATTTTAAGCATGACTATTACAGTATTAACCGGTATGGTTTTAAATTACACACCATGGGGTATTCACGTAATAACAATTTTAACACCACTAGTGGTGATTACTCTGGTTTTATGTGTTGCGACGTTCTGGAGAAGAAGCCGCATACCATACGAGGAACATTTACGGCTTGATCTTGGCAATTTCTTTAGAAGGATGAAACTTAGTTTTTTCCAGGAATCAAAGACAGGTAAGATCCTATCGGTAATTGTGGCAATTTCAATTGTTTTAGCATTATCATCCACAGCATATGTTATAGTTATGCCTAAACAAAATGAATCATATTCTCAATTCTATATATTGGGCCCTGATGGTAAGATCAACAATTTTCCAACCACCATGTCTCCGGGACAGGAAGGTAATCTGATCATAGGCGTTGTTAATAATGAGAACAAACAGAAATCATACCGCCTGTTTGTAACCTCAAATGGAGAGGTTCTATTTGATGAAGTTTTTACCTTAAATGGAAAACAGAAGATGGAAATACCCTTCAACTTCACCGCCGGCGACCCGGGAATAAGAAAAATGGAATTTTTCTTATACAAACTCCCTGATAATGCCAACACATATCGCTATCTGTATTTATGGATCAACGTTACCGGTTGAATCCAAACAATTTGACTCATAAAATAATAACAATTATTCTTATTTTTAGTTTAATCATAATTATGTTCTTATTTTCATTCACAAAAACCATGGCTTTTCAAGCGGACACATGGACCATATATGTTTTTTTAACAACAACTTATACATCCACCACTTTTTTGTGATATTATTCACGAATTTCGGTTTTTATCCAAAGTATTAAAGGTTATTAATAACAAAAGTAAAGCTTGAAACATCAAAATATTTTACCAGAAATTTGCATTCAAATAACGATCTTAAAATCAAGGAATAGGACCTCCATATTATTATATCTGAGGAAAAAAAATGGATTCAAACTCGAATTTAAAACCAAAAGTAGCTATAATAGGTAGTAGGGGCATACCCAATAAATATGGTGGATTTGAGGGATTTACCGAAAGATTGAGCGTAGAAATGGTTAAAAGGGATTGTAACGTTTCTGTTAGTTGTGAAGGTAAACGGGATGTTAACTGCCCTAAAATTTATAAGGGTGTTAATATTTTTTATTTCCCACTGAATCCTCCCCAGTCAAGCGCCCTTAGAATATTTTATGAAGTTTTTTACGATTTTTATTCACTGATCTGGGCGGCTCGAAATGTAGATTACATATACATGCTGGGATACAGCGCAGGAATTTTCTTTTTCATTCCACATCTCTTCAGAAAAAAGTTAATAGTAAATCCTGATGGTTTAGAATGGAAAAGAAGTAAATTCAGTTCATTCATCCGGACACTGCTTAGGATCAACGAAAAATTAATGACTCTCTGGGCCGATGAAATAGTGGCCGACTCCAAGGAATTAAAAGACTATTTAGATGCTAAATATGGCACCAACTCCAAATTCATCCCATACGGTGTTGTTGAATATTTCGAATCTTCCTGGGACGCTGATAAACTGCCGGAAAAATTACAGGGAAAAATCACGAAAAACAATTACTGGCTGATAGTGGCCCGTTTAGAACCGGAAAATAATATACACACCATAATACAGGGTTACCTCGAAAGTAAATCAGAACTGCCACTAGTAGTGATTGGCAATTATTCCTCTCCAAAATATCAGAAACTTATTGAGGATACCATCAGCCAAAAAGCCGATGACAAGAAGATAATATTTACAGGAGGCATATACCAACCAGATCTTCTGGAAATGCTTCGTAAGAACTGTTTTGCATATCTACATGGTCACAGTGTAGGGGGAACAAATCCCTCTCTTTTAGAGGCTATGATAAAGAAAAATTTAATTCTGGCCCATAATAATCAGTTCAACAGAGAAGTATGTCAGGATTCTGCTTTATACTTCGACAGTGCCCAAAAATTAAGCAAAATAATGGCCAATACAGACCTAAAAAGTGAAGAATATCTTAATTTAAAGTATGAAGCATATTACAGGGTTAAAAAAGAGTATTCATGGAGCAACATCGTCGAAGATTACATGGGCCTATTTTCAAGCCAAAAACCTGCTTTACAACAGAACGAGGTTGGTTCAACAGTAAAGGCAGAAGTTAAATACTCGAAATAATGATGAAAAGCATACTTGGAAAATTTATAAAATAGACTCTATTATGCAGTTCAGGAAATTTATAAAAATTGTAGATAAATATCTGTATGGGATTCTCCTTTTTTTATATTAAGAAAATTCGTGGAACAGATACCCTAAGGCACGGTATAATATCTCAAGTTATTTGTAAACTTCCCTAAAGAATATTAGAGATAACCTTATAGAAAAGTTATTCATCTCTCTATAACATACAGATATATCAAATTCACATAGTAATAAACTTTCCAGGATTCTGGCACTTTAAATGGTGGTTAAATGGGTGAAATGCCTTTAGTTTCCATAATAATTCCAGTATATAACTCGGAACATGTTCTGGGGTTGTGTTTAGAGAGTATTGAAAAACAAACCTATGACAACATCGAAGTTATTATTGTTGAAAGCAGAGAATCTTCAGATAAGACTCTGGAAGTTGCAGCCCAGTATGAAACCAGGATATTCAAATTAAAAGACAAAGAGAGGTCACCAGCCGTAAATTATGGGATTAAAATGGCTGATGGAAAATATGTTTACAGAGTAGATTCTGATGTTGTTTTGGATAGAAATTTGGTTTCAGAGGCTGTGGAGTTATGCGAAGTCCAGGGATACGATGCAGCTTCCATTTTATGGTCCCCCGATCCATCAATAAGTTTTTGGGCCAAGGTCAGAAAGTTGGAGAAAGACTGTTATAAAGGGGATCTGGACCATGCCGGAGTGAGATTTTTCCGTAAAGATGTTTTTGACGGCCTAGGTGGTTTCAATGAAAAACTGGTTGCAGGTGAAGATTACGATCTCTACAACCGATTCAAAAAGACAGATTATACCATAGGAGTAGTTAACGCGGAAGAACTGCACAAGGGAGAGCCAAAATCGGTAGGAGACATTATAAAAAAACAGTATTACTATGGAAAATCCCTGAATAGTTTTTTAAATGAAAATAAAGGTCAGGGTATAAAGCAAATGTCGCCGTTTAGAATCGCTCTCCTTAAAAACTGGAGGAAATTTCTACAAAACCCGGTGTTAATCCCGGGATTCTTCACCTACTACCTGATCATATATTCATCCACGTTCATGGGAATGCTAGCCGGTTATATCAATACTAAAACCGATAAACAAAATATCGATAGGGTTTAATGGACAATAAATATGAATACAGTAACCATTGTGAACTGTTCGGAGATTTCTTGGATAAAAAAATTTATCTAACAACCTCTGAAACTAAATTAAAATTTTAGAAGAAAATTTAATCTATTTTCCTAGGAAATTATTTTCTACTGTTTGAACAGAAAAAAACGGATTAAAGACGGAGCCAAATGAAGATCTTGATAATTAACGGAGGGGAGAACAGCTGTCCGGGGGGTGTTAATAAGACGGTTCGTGAAACAGCTAAAAATTTATCTGTCCTGGGTAATCAGGTAGTTCTTCTCCAGGAAAATCCTTACAACAAACCGGAAAGAGAATTTATAGATGGTTATGAAGTTATAAGGGTAAAATCATCCCTGAGGAACTATTTATACGGATTTAACCTTGAACTCTTTTTCAAATTCAAAGAATTATACCGATCTTTAACACCGCAGATCATCCACATCCACGGCTACCATGCTCTGCTATCTTTAGAAATGATTTCATTAATTAAAAATACTGATCCACATATCCCAGTGGTTTTTTCTCCGCACCTGGATGTTTACAGAAGCTCCTACGCCGGAAAATATTTATGGGAAATTTATAACTTCTTTGGTAAATCAATTTTCAAAAAAAGTGATCACATCATCTCCCCATCCAATTTTGAATCTTCTAACATCTCCAGAAATTATGGGGTGGATGAAAAAGATATTACGATAATTCCCCACGGTGTAAATTTAATTGATACCCATAAAAAGCACCTGGATAAAAATAAACCCTGCAAACTGCTATACTCCGGATACCTAGTGAAGAGAAAAGGTGTAAATCACATAATAGAAAGTTTAAACCATCTGGTAAATGTGTTGAATTTTAAGGATGTGGAACTCACAATCATCGGTGATGGACCGGAAAAACCAAACCTAAAACTGCTGTGTAAAAAATACAACCTAGACAAATTCGTGGTGTGGAAATCCTTCCTAACGGATAAGGAATATGTAAAGGAGATAAAAGACTCTCAACTGTTCTTACTCCTATCTAATTCAGAAGCTTACGGTATAACCGTGGCAGAAGCATTAGCCCTGGGAATACCTTGTTTAGTGTCCAGGAAAACAGCTATAAAAGAATTTTTAGACGAACCAGGATGTTTTGGTGTGGATTATCCTCCGGATCCAGAACAGGTGGCCGAGAAGGTGCTTGAAATCTACTATGATGAGGTGCAGGTAGGCCCATTCAGCGACAAGATCCGGACCTGGGATAAAGTGGCCCACGATTACGAAAGGGTATACCAGGCACTATTAGGGGGTTTTACATCTTGAAATCTGGAAAAACCCGGTCTGAACCGGGAAAAAAACGGTTTGAGAAGGGAAAAAATCATCTTGAACTGGAAAACCCGCCTGAATCAGAGAAGATCTCGAAACCCATCGGCCTGGTAACTTACACCATTGGAAAAGCAGGTCTATCACCCTTACAGGATCTGATTGAAATACTAAATGAAATAACAGATGAAGTCTGCCTGATAGTAACCAAAGATCAGGAAATCAAGGATATGAAATTCGATTCTTTTGCGGAGATAGACCATGAAGGCGGGGGAAATCCATTTAAAAGATTCCTGAACATTTTCATAACACAGATGAGAATCTGTTCTGCAATTTTTAGGATGAAGAAGGCTGAGAACCTGATTTTTTTTATGGGCGGTGAAATATTGATACTCCCCATGTTGGTGTCAAAAATTTTGGGGAAAAAGGTGTTCCTGGCCCTGGCTGCCTCACAAAAAAGCATGAGCAATGTAAATAAGGATTTTTTCCGATTTTTCTCCTTTATATGTGACATAAACTTTTATCTTGCCGATGAAATAATCGTATACTCACAAAACCTGGTTAAGGAGTGGGATTTAACCCGGTATGAGTATAAGATTAGCTTCGCTTCCCAGCACATCATTGATCCAGACAAATTCTATAAATTTAAAGAGATAAGTCAGAGGGAAAACCAGATAGGTTACATCGGTCGTTTAAGCCCTGAAAAAGGTGTTCTTAACCTGGTTAAAGCGGTTCCCCTAATTTTGGACGAGAGGAAAGATGTAAAATTCACGGTTATTGGAGATGGGAAGTTGATGCCTGAAATAGCAGAATACGTCACATGTAACCGGCTGGAGGAAAATTTAGATCTGAAGGGATGGGTGGACCATCAGGAACTGACTGGTTATCTGAATGAATTTAAGGTTTTAATTTTACCATCCTACACTGAGGGACTTCCTGGTGTAATTTTAGAAGCAATGGCCTGTGGAACTCCAGTATTAATCACAGGTGTGGGTTCTATGCCGGATATAATCGATGATCATGTGAATGGCTTTCTATTAAAGGATAATTCGGTTAATTCTATTAAAAATGGAGTTATTGAGGCATTGAATTATCCTGAATTAAACAGGGTTTCCGATAATGGAATTCAAACTACCAGATCATTTACATTTAATGAAGCTATCAATAAATATAAGAACATATTACGATAAAAGAATAATAAGGTGCCTAATTGAAAGAAGTAAACCTGAGATCTAAAATTATACCTTTCGTATGTTTCATTTGCGTGTTTTTACAGGCCTACATAATCAATAATGTAGGCGGAACCAGCCAGTATGAGGTCTCAATCTACACGGCTTACCCCAACTACTTCTGGATTCTGATGGTTATAATCTTCTTTTTAACCTTTCTAAACGTGTTCTTCTTTGTGGAAAAAAAGACAAGCTATATGTCAGTCATATTAACTTTAATCGCATCTGTCAATTCATTATCATTATTCCTGCTGTTACCGTTTTTTAGAAATTATTACTTCTTCAATCCCTTTGATTCCTTAACCCACCTTGGCTATGTTAACGATATATTCATGAGCGGCAACTTCACCATCAACTACTACCCATTGATTCACATCTTCATCTACGCTGTGTCTGATTTCTCCGGGATAGATCCTAAGGTGGTGTTCTTCTTTATACCTCTACTTTTCAACATGTTTTTCATAGCTTCAATGTACATACTTGTGAGATCGGTAAACAAGAAGGTTGCCTTAATAATGACTTCATTTTCAATTATGCCAGTATTGTATAACAGTACTACCTATGTAACTCCATCTGGAATGGCCTTCTTCCTAATCCCCATCTTCTTATATCTGTTCTTAAAAATCAGGACAGAAAATTCAAATTTAACTTCATATTCCATATTAATGGTATTATTCCTGTTGATGCTCCCCTTCTTCCATATGGAAGTAGCGGTACTGCTCATAGTAATTTTAATGGCCGTATTTCTATACTTCAGATTTGGACATCCCACCCTGTGGCTGGAGGAAAGAAAAAAAAGCTTCAAAAAGATGATAAAAGAAAGCAGGATAAAAACGGGCAATTGGATGGAAAACAGGGAAAGATCTACAGAAATGGCAGATGGAAGTGGATATTATTCCAAATTAAAGTTGTTCATCAAAAGAAACAGCCTGCTTGAAGTGGAAATAATGTTTATACTCATCTTCACCTGGTTTTCCTTCTCCATAATATTTGTCTCCACAGTTAAGGAAGTTCAGCACGCATTTCTGTTTAACACGGAATTATCTTCAGCTTCTATACTGCAGTCAACATCTTTAACCTCATTTAAGGTGATCTATGCCATAGTAAAGGTTTATGGCGCTGATATATTCTTCATAGGAATCGCTTTATTAATACTGTCATTCATATTTGTTTTCAGAAAAAGACAGTTCGGACCTGTTTATGGTTCTTTGGGATTGACGTATGTTTTTCTGGTGTTTTTAAATTTCTTAACTTTCTTTAGAGGTTTAATTCTCGGACAGAGGACCGTGAAATATTTAGTATTAATATCCATGGTCATAGTGAGCATAGCCATGTACACCCTGCTTAAAGTTGAAAAACCCCGGATAGAACGGCCATATAAACTTAAACCCCGGATTAACCGGTCATATCTATTTTCAATCATAATGATACCGGTAATTGTTCTATCAATTTTCTCCACATATGCCTCCCCCATAACCTACGGCCTCAACCTGCAGGTAAATGAACAGACATTCAATGGTTATTCGTTCTTTGTTTCACATAAAGAGAATTTAACCACCTTAGATTTTCCTAATAATCCTCAGACATTCCAGAACGCAATTCTAGGCAGCCATACTCAGTACACTGACCAAATTGGTGCAATGCAGCCCGTGGACCATTTCGGATACAGCACTGATCTGGCTAACACCAGTAAAAATTTCGGATCCACCGGTTTGAAGGATATAGAACTTGTAAAGCCACTGGTGGGCCATCTCGGTAATTTCTATCTGGGTAACGTTTACTTGATAGTGGATGATTCCACCAGACAGGACAGTCAGCTATATACCAAGGAAGATTTCGACAAACTAATGCAGGACAACACGGTTAACAGAGTCTTTGATGATGGAGGAGTAAACCTGTACTACATCATACATATATATTATTGATGTAATTGAATGAAAGTTCAACTTGGATTCAATAATTGGATATTTCAATAGAATATATCATTTAAAAGTACATTATCTGATACGGATTTAGTCAGATATTAAATCATCAACATGGGTTTTATTAAAAACAGATATGAGTTTTTCAAAGTCAATCCTTAGAAAGCTGCATAAAATGCAGATGGACGTGTAAAATTTGATGGTGCCCGATCCATGCAGGGATTTTTTGAAGTACTCCCTGCTTTTGGCCCATTCTTTTTGGTGCAAGGATTTTCTTCCTAATTTAAAATAGACCTCCATCAAATCGTTATTTTTTGCTTTTTTGATTTGCTCCAGGTTCACCGATAACAGTTCCTTTCTATCGGTAGGTAAATTGTTAAAGAATTCGATGGAATAATCCATATCAGATCTGATCATTTCAAAGGCGTTTTTCAAGGTGGCCTGGCCATGGTGGTGCCTCCAATATCCCATCACATCATCGGTGTAGTGGAAATCTCCCAATGTGCTCAGATTCAGCCAGGTTGAATAATCAACGTAAGGGGAATTGTGGGGCTGTTTAAATCCCCCCATCTCTAACAGGGTTTTTTTCCGGCACAACACCGTACATGCCGGTATGAAATTTTTCAGCAGAAGCCGATCTAGGGTTTCCGTGGTTCGGGAGATCGCCGGATAAGACCCTGGTGCGTGAAAAAGCCTTTCCGGGTTACCTTCACCATCCACGATCTGGGCGTTTCCCCAGCTTAAAACAGTGCCCGGATTTTTAAAGGCCTTTATCTGCTCTCCCAGTTTATGATCCGGCCAGTAATCATCCCCTTCTAATACCGCGATATATTCGCCCTTAGATAGATCCAGGGCTTTATTATAGGTTTTATTGAGGTTCAAAATACCGATATTATTTTGTTTGACATAGATTATCCTCTTATCATCATATCCTAAGACTATATCTGACGTGTTGTCTGTGGACCCGTCATCGATAATTATATGCTCCCAATATGGATAGTCCTGGGCTGACACGCTATCTATACACGTCTCAATGTTTTTACTATGGTTGTAGGTGGGGGTGATAATTGAAACTAGCGGATTATGTGACATATATTTTCAACCCTTCCCTATGGGGGCCTTTTTAATGAAGAATATGGCCTGATCTCCCATATTTTTATCATTTAACTCTTTAGCTTTCTTCTTATATTCCTGGATTTGTTTTTTGGTGAAAACACTTTTATTCGGGTTTATTAAATAGGACCTTTCGGATATTAGTGGGATATCCTTTTTAATCTGTTCACTTGCGTAAAACTGATATTCACTGGAGTCAAAAACTATTTTTTTGATTTCCAGGTTTGACTCATTAAGTAAGGTCTGGAAACTCTGTGTGGTGTGTATATAGAAATGACGGGGGGCGTCTATCTGCATCCAGCTGGTGCCATAGAGGTCCCATATATAGTCATTTTTCACAGGCATCCTGATGATACATAACCCCTTCTCTGATAAGATCTCTGAAAGCTTGGAAATGGTCTCTGAGGGGTGGGATAAGTGTTCAAGTGAATGGTTGAAGATAACCAGATCGAATTTTGCATCATCAGGGATCTCCTGGATCGATATCCTGAAGATCTTCAGATCTTCACCGATGATCTCTTTGCTTATATATGGGTCAATCCCGGTTAAGTTATTGAAACCCAATTCCCTTAAATAGTATAGAAACGCCCCGTTACCGCAGCCCACATCTAATATTTTACAATCTCTTTTTAAATCAACATCATTTAAAACATAGAATATGGAATCACCAGGATGGGGGAATATTTCATTTACCAATTTCCCTAATCTGCCCTGGTTAAAAAGTATATATTCGTTCCTTTTTATCCGGATAAACTTAGTTAGGGTGTTCCTTACTTTTCTTAATTTATCGAAAGAATAATATTCTTCATCGGAATAGTATCGTTCTATATCTGGGGGAACATCTATGATTTGGAGGCAACCGCAGCTGTTACATTCGAAATAGTCGAAAACTTCCTTGGTCCCAAACATCATCTCCTTGACCTTGAAGATTTCGTTGTTTTCTTCATTCCCACAGATTTTACATTTAAGATTTATCAATATCACCTCTTGTCGGCATACCAATAAAACCAGGTTTGATGAGTTATTTATTTTAATATGTTTCCTTAATTAACAGAGTATGTATTTATTTAATTTATCTTTAAATTACTGTAGTTACGATATTAGTTTAAATTTTATCCTTAAATTACCAGGTACGATATTTGTCCAACAGAGATATCCACACTATAAACAGTACCAATAGCGTGGGGAGGTTAAATACCAGACTGGCGTATACGATGATGAAAATCTTAATCAACATGTAGGGAAGGGCGTTGAACAGGTATTCATTCACTACAAATTTGTTCTTAAATCCATATAAAATGGTGGAGACTATCGAGATTAAAAACAGTGCCGCGAATATCACGTTGAAGGTGGCTGAATTTCCTATTGAATAAGAACTTATTATTAAGAGTGCAGACGCCATTATCAGCAGTAAATATTCTATTATCGATGAAAAACCCCTACCCACTATAACGGCAAATGTTCTGACGTTATTTACCTTGTCCTCATCGTAATCAACCACGGTGTGCTTGATCTCATGGGCAAGGTATATCATGAAGTAACTTACGAGCAACAAGTTCGATGGATAGTTGAAGTAATCAAAATTTACCAGGAGGATTAAGGGTATCAGGAAACCCATGGAGGAAGCGATGAATGGGCCTAAAAATGTTTCCTTAAACCTTACTTTAAAACCACTGTAGGTTAACCAGAGGAAGATATAGGCTAAGAAAAGTACAAATGCCAGGTAGGATTGATAGAAAATCACAAAGAACAGTAAAGAGATCAATATTGAAAATATCATCCCTAACCTGGTGGTTTTTTCTGAGATATCCCCACGGGTAATTGGATTTTTGTGCTTAGGGTCATAGGGAGCGTCACATATGGTGTTATACATGAAGCCTGCAGATATTGCCCCAATGAAAGGTAACACTAAAAGTAATGAATAAGCTGAGTCTATATGTCCATTCACCGCTAAAATCGCATAAAAGGGAAATACCATGATTAAATTATTCAGATAGGGAAACATCCTCGCAGCGCGGTAAAGACCTTCCAGGGTTTTTATCATCATTTTTTATCTCCTTTTTTTGTTCAACATTAAAGCCAGTAATCCTATTAGAATGAATGGGGCCATGGTAGTAACGCCTATGAGTATATATTCTATTTTTTCCAAGTTATATGCTTTGACTGCGTTAAATAAGAGGTAAATTATGTAAAGAATAATTATATACAGATAGGAATATTTGTCTATTTCTGGTTTGGAATCTGTCGATGAGGGTGAGAATGCTTCATAAAATCTGAAAATGAATATAGCAATTACTGTAACTTCAAACCATCCTATATAATTACTTATGGGAACACCAAAGTAAGGCCCACCCCCATAATAGACCCATTGGGCCACCTGCGGTGCAACAGAAACGGGATCAAGTATCATATCTAAATTAACCGCTATAAATCCGCTGATTGATGAAATTAAAATTAATGAACCTAAAAGATACCATAAATTGTCAGTTTTTTTCGGTTTTTCGCCGCCAAATCCAAATAAAAATAAATTGGCTAAAATGTAGCTTACGTATATTATGAAGATCCATGAAATAGGCGTTGCAAATGGCACTAACCCGAAAAAGAAATTTGGAATGGTATAATAATAAAGGCCGATTAAGACAGATAATAATTCAGAAGCAAGACCAAATATAAATGCAATAATAAAGAATATCACTGTTTTCTTATTTCCAAGGACACTGGAAGAATGTAATAAAATAAAAGATATGGTTAAAAAGAAATTAAAAGATCCCACAATACCAAGAATTGATAATGAACTGAAGTACGACAATAAATCACAAAAAGAAGCAACTAAAAATAGAATAAAAAACAGTTTAATATAAAAGTTTATATTAAGATTTAAAGGCCTTTCTAATATTATTATTAAGATTGCAGCTATTATTATGAGTAAACCAATTAAAAGACCCAAACTAATCATAATTTTTCACTAATCCTATTGTTATAAATCAATATTTATGGTTTAAACCTTTCTATACGATTTTTTCTATTAAACAGTAAAGCCAATAATCCAATAAGGATAAATGGGACCATAGTGGCGGTTCCAATGAGTGTATATTCTACTTTTCCCAACGTAAATGCTTTAATTGCATTGAATAAGAAGTAAATCAGGTAAATAATGATTATATATAAATATAATTTTGTATCTAATTGGGGATCATCTTTTGGTTGTGTTTCGAATGCTTCATAAGACCTGAAAATCAACACCGTACCAGCCGTGACCAAAAACCATCCAATAAAATTACTTATCGGTATACCAAAATAGGGGCCTCCCACAATCCACACCCACTGTGCCGCTTGTGGCGAAACAGAAACTGGATCTGCTATCATATCTAAATTTACCGCTATTAGTCCGCTGATGGATGAGGTTAAAAGTATTAGACCCGTTAAATACCATGGTTTATCCGTTCTTTTCGGTTTTTCACCGCCAAACCCGAACAAGAATAGATTTGTTAGGGTATAACTGAGGTATATTATGATTACCCATAAAAATGGGATGGTAAACGGGACCAGACCAAAGAAGAAGGTGGGAATGGTATAATAAAATAATCCAATTTGAATGCTATTGATCTCTGATAACAGGCCAAATAGGAAGGCGAAAATAAAGAATATCGCTGTTTTCCTATTGCCGAGTACTTTTGAAGAGTGTAGTATAACAAAGGCAAATGTGAAGAAGAAGGAGAAAGATCCAATAAAACCCAGAATTGATATCGAAGTCAAATAAGATAACAGGTCACTAAACACGGTGAGGAGAAGTAAAATAAAACATAATTTTATATAAAAATTTTTATTAAGATTTAAAGGACGGGCCAGTGTTGCTATTAAGATTGCAACCAGAATTATCAGTAAACCAATTATAAGACCAAAACTGAACATTGTTTTTCACCAAATCGTATATCAAAATTTATTATTACATCCTTTCCAATTTACAACTAACGCCAACAGTCCTATTAGAATGAATGGGGTCATGGTTGTAACGCCTATCAGTATATATTCTGTTTTTCCCAATGTAAAAGCTTTAAATGCGTTGTTTAAAAAGTAAAATAAATAAACAATTAATATATACAGGTTTAATGGTATATTTAAGGTTCCAAAATCTTCCGATGATGATGAAAATGCTTCATAAAATCTGAAAATGAATATGGCAACTAACGTAACTGAAAACCATCCTATAAAATTGCTTATGGGAACACCGAAATAGGGACCTCCTAACAACCAAACCCAATCTGGTACTGGTGAAGATGCAGTTATGGGCTCAACCATCATATCTAAATTAACTGCAATTAATCCGCTAATGGAGGAGATTAAAACTAACAAACCTACAAAATACCATAAATTATCCTTCCTTTTGGGTTTCTCACCGCCAAACCCAAATAAAAATAAATTTGTAATGGTATAACTGGTGTATATCACCACCGCCCATAAAAATGGGATGGTGAATGGGACCAGACCAAAGAAAAATGGGGCATTATAATGATACTGGCCAAATATCCATCCATATTTAACACACAAAACTTCAGAAAATAGACCAATTAATATGGTTATACTGAAGAATATAACTGTTTTCCTGTTTCCAAGAACCTGTGAGGAGTGTAATAATATGAAAGCAAAGATAAAGAAGAAAGATAAAGATCCCAAAATTCCTAAAATGGTTGATGGAATCAGATGGAACAATAAGCTACAAAAAGCTGTTATTAAAAATAAAACAAAATATAATTTAATATACAGGTTTTTATTTAAATTTAAGGGACGTGCTAGTAACGCTATCAAGATTGCAGCTAGAACACTTAATAACCCAACCAAAAGAGTGATGTCCATGAAATATTCACCGAGAATACTTACTTCAAAATAGTATCTTAACTAAATTGACCCTATCTTTATTATAAAACCCTAAATGATATAAAAGTTTTGGAAAAAAACATTTAAAATCAATATTTATGCATATAAATTGGGATATATTCCAATTAAATAACAAAGAATACTCCATATCTGAATAACAAAAAATACTTCAATTTGAATAAAAAAGAGATTAAAAAAATTGGATTATTTAAAAAATTAAAGTCGTATTTACGGTTGCGTTATCAATTTTGGCGGTTACCGTAGCCGTTCCACTACCAGACACATTTAAAGTGGTGACAGCCTGGCCATCGGACATAGTGGTGCTGTTAATGGTCCCCATGGTGGTTGAGAAGGTTACCAGTCCGGTGTAGGGTATGATGTCGTTTATGGTTGCTCCTATGTTATCATGAAGAAGGTCCACGGTTACAGTTGACTTCCCGTTTACTGGGTTTGTTGAGGTAATAGAGAGCACAATCCACCTGTTTACATTACTGTTTATTCTTCCACTGCTCTGGGGGGTCCCCTGGAAGTTATAGCCCCACCAGTTGTTCTCAGCGCTCACCGTACCTGCGTTGTTGTATATATCGGTCCCGGTATTTGCAATGATCCTGCAAAAGTTAAGGGTGATATTTCCCTGGTTATAGACCGCTCCACCGTAACTGGCGATGTTATTCAGGAAAGTGTTTTTATATCCCGTGAAAATTGCATCCGCATCGTTCAGGACGGCTCCACCGTAACCATCTGTTGATTGGTTGTTCTGGAAAGTGGTGCTGGTTTCATTTATGGTCCCCTGGTTGAAGATAGCTCCACCACAGTATGAAATGTTCCCGGTGTAGGCGCTCTGGGTTTCAGTTAAGGTAACACCACTGGCATTATAAACAGCCCCACCGGTTGTTGCGGTGTTATCTTGGAAGTTAGTGTTGTTGAGTGTTGCATCAGCGTAGTTACATAGTGCTCCACCGGTAGTTGCGCTGTTGCCAGTGAAATTATAGGTTCCGGTTAGACTGCCCTGGTTGAAGATAGCCCCACCCATATTTGCACTGTTACCTATAAACGTGCTGTTTCCATTTAAAGAGTTGGAATTGTAGATGGCTCCGCCGTTATAGGTCGCCATGTTACCGGTGAAACTGCTACCATTTAAAGTTATCACTCCCTGGTTGAATATGGCCCCGCCATAACCGTTATCTGCGGTGTTAGAGTTGAATTGACACTGGTTTAAGGTTAAAATTCCCGCGCCATCGTTTAAGACAGCCCCTCCGTAACCACTGGTTGAACGGTTGTTCTGGAAGGTGTTATTGGTTTCGGTTATGGTCCCCTGGTTGAAGACGGCCCCGCCGTAGGTCGCGGTGTTCTCGGTGTAGGTGTTCTGAGTTTCATTCAGGGAGACGTTGGGCGCATTGTAGACAGCCCCACCGTTGGTTGCACTGTTGTTTATGAAGTTGCAGTTATTCAATGAGGCACCGGAACAGTTACTTACGGCTCCACCGGTAACCGCCGTGTTATAGGTGAATGAACATCCATTCCCGTTTATATTTCCCAGGTTGAATATGGCCCCGCCCATACCAGTTGCCGCGTTATAGTGTAAGCCGCACTGGTTCAGGGTTAAACTTCCCAAGTTGAATATGGCCCCACCGTTAAGTGCGTTGTTATGGTTATAGTTGTTCCTTAACGCAGTTATTATTCCGTCGTTGAAGACCGCGCCACCATAGGTTGCGGTGTTCTCTGTGTAGGTGTTCTCGGTTTCATTCAGGGTGACGTTGCTGGTGTTGTAGACTGCTCCACCATAGATTGCGCTGTTGTTTTGAAAGTTACTATTTTCTAATGTGGCATCAGCGAAGTTACTTAGCGCTCCACCAGTAACTGCGCTGTTATGGTTGAAAGTGGATTGGGTTTCGTTTAAAATTCCTCCGGTATTGTTTAATATGGCACCGCCGTAACCGTTGGTTGCAGAGTTATAGTTGTAGGTGTTGCTGTTTCCAGTTAAATTTCCCTGGTTGAAGATGGCCCCACCGTTACTGGTCGCGGTGTTGTTCTGGAAGGTGTTGCCGGTGCTGGTTATGGTTCCCTGGTTGAAGATGGCCCCACCGTAATATGAGGTGTTTCCGGTAAAGGTGGTCTGGTGAATGTTTAACGTTCCCTGATTGTAGATGGCCCCACCCATACTGGTTGCAGTGTTACCTGTGAAGTTGCTGCTGGTGTCGGTTAGTCCAATACCTGTATCGTTGTAGATGGCTCCACCAATATTTGCGGTGTTGTTCTGGAAGGTTACATGGGTTTCAGTTAAAGTTCCCTGATTGTAGATGGCCCCGCCATTACTTGCATGGTTATTTTCGAATTTACAGTTGACCAGTGTGGCATCAGAAGAGTTTCCCAGTGCTCCACCGGTAACCGCCGTGTTATAGGTGAATGTGCAGCTGGTTTCGTTTATGGTCCCCTGGTTGAATATGGCCCCGCCGTAACCATTGGTCGCCGTGTTGTTGTTGAAGGTGTTCCCTGTTTCAGTTATGGTCCCCAGGTTGAATATGGCTCCACCGTTACTGGTTGCCGTGTTGTTCTGGTAGGTGTTCCCTGTTTCAGTTATGGTCCCCAGGTTGAATATGGCCCCGCCGTAGGTGGCGGTGTTGTTTTTAAAGGTACAGTTTTTAATGGTTAAATTATCACTTTCATTGTAGATGGCCCCCCCATAACTTCCTGACCCGTTTATTATAGCCAGGTTCTCCAGATAGACGGTTGAATCAGGTTTAATGCTAAATATTTGTGAGTTGTTGCCGCTTATAATGGCTGTACCGTTGTTAAGCACGTTAATTGTAAGGTTTTTATCGATGGTTAAGCCATTCTCGGTGAAGGTCGATCCATTTAGGAGGGTTATAACATCACCAGGCTGTGCCGCACTGATAGCTGCGGCCACTGTGCTGTAACTATTTATGATAACCCCGTTTCGATATAGAATTGCGGGTAGCGAGGAGTTGATGGCTACCGTTGTGGAAACCGTTACGTTATCAACGGTGGTGGTTATGTTAGCGGTGCCTGCACTGGTCGAGGTGAATGTGGAAGTGGCCTGGCCGTTAGTCAGGGCGGTAGATGAGGGGTTGAGACTGCCCCTGGTTGCCGTGTAAGCTACAGATACCCCATCGGGCACATGTCCATTGGCAGGGTTATAGTAGTTGCCCTGGTTGTCGTGCTGCAGGTCGGTGGTTATGGTTGAACTTGCACCTTGTATGATAGTGGAGGGGCTGGCGGTGATGGTTAAGACCAGCCAATTAGTGACCGTAGTGCCGTATAGGCAGCTCGTTGCCGGTCCGGTATTTGAACCCCACCAGTTAAGGGTTGCATTCACTGTACCGCTGTAATTGTAGATTGCAGTGCCCCTGGTGGCCTGGTTGTTGAGTATTCGGCTGTAATGTATGGTCAGCTTACTGCCGGTGTCGTTGTAGATCGCTCCACCATTGGTGTTCCCGGTGTTGCCTGTGAAGGTGTTGCGGGTTTCGTTTATGGTTCCCTGGTTGAAGATGGCCCCACCATAATTTGCAGTGTTGCCAGTGTAGGTATTCTGGGTCTCGTTTAAGGTGACATCCTGAGCATTGTAAACCGCCCCACCATAGGGGGAAGTGTTGCTGGTGAAGTTACTGCCGGTTATGGTGGAAGAGCCATTACGGTTGATGATGGCACCACCACTTATCTCCGCATCGTTTCCAGTAAAGGTGCTGCCTGTTACATTTAAAATTCCCCCTTCATTGGCTATGGCACCTCCTTCGGTCTGTGCCGTGTTGGTGTTGAAGGTGCAGCGGTTAACGGTTAAGGTACCGTTGAGGTTGATTATAGCCCCACCGCTGGTAGCGGCCTGATTGTTGGTGAAGGTGCTGTCGTTAACTGTACAGATTCCTCCCTCCTCATTGTCGATGGCCGAGCCAAAGTTAGCGGTGTTTCCAGAGAAGCGGGAGTTGTTAACGGTTAAGTTAAAGTTATAGTTGTAGATGGCGGCACCATCACCATTACCGTGACTTCCATTACCTGGTGAGGTGTTGTTAGTGAAAGTACAGCCCGATACCAGGCCCGTTGCCCCGCTGCTAGACTGGTAATTGGCTATGGCACCTCCCTCAACCACCGCATCGTTACTGTTGAAGGTGCTGCCGGTTATGGTGAAATTACCGCTTAAATAGTTGTAGATGGCGCCACCACCCATCTGGGCGATGTTATCTGTAAAGTGGCTGCCGTCCACGGTGAAAGTGCCTCCATTCTCGTTTTCAACTGCACCGCCGAAATTGGAGGTGTTGGTGTTGAAAGTCCCGTTTGAGACGTTTAAGGAGCCGTTGAGGTTGATTATTGCTCCACCACCCACATCGGCGTGGTTGCTGGTGAAAGTATTGCCGGTTAACCTGACGGTTCCCCCGTTATAGATGGCCCCGCCCATATTGGTTGCCTGGTTATTGGAGAAGGAGTTGGTGTTTTCGATGAGGGTTCCGATGTTGTAGACGCCCCCACCATTACCGGCAGTGTTCCCGGTGTAGGTGTTCCCAGTTTCGGTTAAGGTAACGCCGCTGTTGTTGTAGATGGCTCCGCCGTTACTTGCCGAGTTACCCTGGAAGTTGCAGTTGGTTAACGTGGCATCTGCGTAGTTACAGACCGCCCCGCCGGTGCTGGCTGTGTTTGTGTTGAAGGTGTAAGATCCGGTTAAACCGCCCTGGTTGAAGATGGCCCCGCCCATGGGGGCGTTGTTGCTGGTAAAGGTTCCGCTCCCGCTTAAAGTGCCGGAGTTGAAGATAGCCCCACCGTTGTAGGTGGCGGTGTTATTCTGGAAGCTGGTCTGGGTTACAGTTAATGTTCCCTGATTGTAAATAGCCCCTCCGTTACCGTTGGATGCCGAGTTCTGCTTGAAAATGCTGTTGTTATTGGATGTCACGCCGTTGTTGTATATGGCTCCGCCTTTGTTGGTTGCGGTGTTATTCTGGAAGGTGTTGCCGGTTTCGGTTAAGGTTCCGCCCTGCTCGTTGAAGATGGCCCCTCCGTAACCGGCGCTGTTACCTGTGAATTTACAGTTGGTAACCGTTAAATTACCGTAGTTATAGATGCCTCCAGCATTGCCGGTTGTTTTTCCGTTGGTGACTGTGAGGTTGCTTATGTTCGCATTCACTCCCGATGCTATGTAAAATATGGTTCCGCTCTGGGTCCCGTTGATGATGGTGCTGTTTTGTCCCGCACCGATGATGGTCATATTCTTACTGATACCTATACTGTTTTCGTTGTAGGTTCCACCCCCGATGGAAACAGTCCCCCCGGATGTTACCGTGCCGGTTGCATTTTTTATGGTGGCTTTCGGCCCGTTTATACCGCTGATATATGTTGAGTTTAAACCGTTCCAGCTGTTGTTTCCCTGGGTGCTGACGTAAATGGTTGAGCTCGTGGCTGCAGTGGAGGTGTTAAATCCAAAAGAACAGATAAAAATAACTCCTAATAATAGTAATGAAGTTTTAAGCAGTAATGTACTGTTTTTGTTCATCCATATCCCTCTCTTAGAATGTTCATTAGAGTTAATTTAAGTTCAATTTTTACAAATTTGGGTCAATATTGAGACCTTTAAAAATTGTTTTTATATATACATTCACATATATTAGTTTTATCTAATCTTTTAGTGACTATTATCACTTGTGGATAAAAATTTTTCAGGAAATAATCATAGGTTTTTGAAATTTTATACCGATACATATCCCATAAAAAGGCAGATTTATAATCAAATTTTAGTTAGTAATAATGGGTGATTCAAGACTGAGGGATGTATTAAACAATTAAAATAAGGTGGATGTGTTTAAAATATGACAATTAATTTTAGAATGATAAAATTAAGAATTATTTAGCATAATTTAAATATATTGTTAACATAGGGAAGTTAAAGCTGGGCAAGGATAACCATCTGTAATGATTAATCCATCCCTTAAATAAGAGTTTCCATCACTTAATGAATATGTACTAATCGATCTGGAGAAGGGTAAATTTGAATGCAGTACAAAAATTAATGAAGAACATAGGATCACTGTTTATTTCACAGACTCTGGGTTACGTTATTGTATTCATCTACACCATCTACCTGATCCGGTATCTGGGTGTTGAAAATTTCGGGATACTGTCCTTTGCCCTGGCTTTGACCAGTATACTGGAAATTCTAAGCGATTTAGGACTGAACATTCTGATGACCCGGGACGTTGCCAGAGACAAGAGTCTGACCCAGAAATATTTTAATAACATCATAGGCATAAAGTTGATCCTGCTGGTGATCCTGGTTAGCGGAACCGTTCTAGGTTTAAACTTAATGAGTTATCCCCTAAACGAGATCTACGTCATCTATCTAATACTGTTCATGTTCATATTCAATACCTTTTCCGGTGTTTTTTACTCTCTGTTCCAGGCCTACGAGAAACTGGAGTATCAGTCCATCGCCAACATATTAAACAGCATCCTGATGCTCGCCGGGGTTCTACTCATAATAAAATTCAATTCAGGACTAATTCTTTTATCAATTCTCTACGCTCTAATTGGTGGATTAGTACTGCTATTCTACGTGTATATATCCTTGACCCGGTTTAAATTTCCCAAACCAAGGTTTGAGTTTGACTTCAACTTCTGGAAACCTACCCTAGCCCAAGCCCTCCAGTTCGGCCTGATTGGGGTGTTCACTACCATCTACGTCTGGATAGACTCGGTGATGCTGTCCTTCATGGTGGGAAATGAGGCGGTGGGAATATATAACGCCGCCTACCGGATAGTACTCGTACTGCTGTTTATACCCATCGTGATAAACGCCGCGGTGTTCCCGGTGATGTCCCGACTCTACGGGTCTTCCAGTGACTCTCTGCAGAGAATCACCGAGAAGTACTTCAAGTTCATGCTGCTCATCAGCATGCCCATGGGAATATTAATAACCTTCTTCGCCGGCAACATAATACTGCTCCTATTCGGTAACCAGTACTACCCCTCGGTGATAGCCCTCCAGATCCTGATATGGGCCACTGTTCTCACCTTCATAAATTCGAGCTACGTTCAACTGTTCCAGTCCTCAGATAAACAAATGACCGTGACTAAAATAGCCTTTATTGGGATGATTATCAATATAAGCCTCAACCTACTCTTAATACCGAAATATAGTTATATAGCTGCCAGTTTCAATACATTAGTAACTGAATTAGGTGGTGCAGTTCTTATATTAACCGTGGCCACTAGAAATAATAGTTTAAATCCAAGAAAAGTGTCCCGCGATTTTGTCAAAATAAGCATTTCCGGTCTAGTAATGTTTTTATCCCTAGTTATATTTAAAGAATTAAATATATTCATATTAGTTATAATTTCGACAATAATTTATTTAGCCGTTATTTATATAACCAGAACCATAGATAAAGAGGACATTAGGATAATAAAACAAATAAGGGGTTAGAGACTTATTATCTAATCAATCATTAAAAAACTATAGAACATATCCATTTCTTTACAAAAATAACACTTCCATTTTGTGATGCAGTTGGGGTCTGTTGTTATGATGCTGGAGAATATTATTCTATGCAAAAGTTACATCTTGAAAAACAGGCTGCTTGCAGCTTTCCATCCTATTTAACAATAATTTAGTGCCTTTTATAATAGATTAAACATCCTAATGATTTTTTCCTGTAGAATTTATCTGCTAATTTTAAATTCTTTGAAGTTCTGTTTTTCCATTGTGACAACCCAGGATTGGTTATGTACTCTCTATCGCCTTTACTCTTAATAATATTACTATAACTAAAATTTGATATAATTATTCTCACAAATAGTAAAGGATTTTCATTTACAAGTAATCTATTATAACAACTCTCCATCGAAACAATATCTTTATGCATAAAGTTAATATATGAAGAATTAGAATAGTACTCTTTATCACATATTTATAAAGGACAATGTGAAATGGAGATTTCAAACTTGCCACATATAACAGCGATTGTACCTGCCTATAATGAGGAATTATCCATTGGTAGTGTAGTTATTGGTGCCGATAAATTTGTAGATCAGGTTATCGTGGTTGATGATGGTAGTATAGATAACACTGCAGAAATTGCAAAAAAAGCAGGAGCTAAAGTCATACAACATTCCCAGAACATGGGTAAAGGTGCTGCCCTTAAAACTGGTTTTAATTCAATTCCCAATACTGATATCGTGGTGACCATAGATGGTGACGGTCAGCACAATACCCAAGAAATACCCCTGCTCATCAAACCCATAGAAGATGGTGAAGCTGACATGGTTAATGGCAGCCGTTATCTGGATAGAAAACCTAACGGAACACCAATCTATAGAAGACTAGGTCAAACAGTTCTGGATAAAACCACCAACATAAACAGTGGTCTTAAAATTACCGACAGCCAGAGTGGATTCCGGGCCTTTGCAGCCTACACCATCCCCTCATTCAAATTCAACAAAACCGATTTTTCCATAGAAAGTGAGATGTTGATGGACGCCGCCGGTGACCTTAAAATAGTAGAAGTGCAGGTGGGAGTAAGCTACCATAGTAACAATAATGGCGGTATCCACACCAAAAACCCGTTAAGTCATGGACTTAGTGTTTTTGTAAAACTTCTGCAGGATATGGAGTTTAGAAGACCTTTGTATTACTTTACAGTGCCCGGCTTAATTCTTATTATCACCGGTTTAGCACTGGGATTGATGTTCTTCGGCAGATACCTGGACGGACAGATGACTACTCTGATGCCCACCATAATGGCTGGTATGGTTGGATTGGGCGGTATATTCACCGCTTTCACTGGGATAATCCTCCACTCCGTATCCGGAATGATACAGCAGAGCATGGGGAAATAACAACAACCAAACACCTTTTTGTGGTAATCACCAACCTCCTTTTTCGTAAATAATTGAAAATCTTTATGAAGGTACTAGGAAAATAAAACGAAAATTTATTTTGTAGAGTACCTAATTTATTTTAGAGATCTTATCAGTATTAATTAGGTAAAGAATCAATCAAATAATGTTCCAGAAACTGAACAATTGTTTTCCGATCAGTATGAAAATCTACATCTTATCCAGTGGTAAATACGGTAAGAGAATAGTGAACAACCTGGCAACCACTCTATCATCAGAGATGGTAGGGATCCATGAAGTAGAAGAGGATCTACCCGAGTTCATTGAAGATCTAACACCCTATATCCCGGAGATCCTCCCGGAATCTGACCTGGTCATAGCCGTTGGTTTGAAGGGCGATATCAACCTGATAGTACCGGAGGTGGCCCGGAAGACCGGTGCCAAATCCGTGATAATCTCCATAAACGACCACACCCAGTTACCACCCGGGCTTAGAATGGAGATAGAAGAAGATGCCCTGGATATAAACGTTGTTTTTGCCAAACCATTCTGTGGCCTGAAACCCACCGGTGACCAGTATATAGATGAGTTCACCCAGTACTTCGGGAAGCCAGAATTAGAGATTGAATTCGACCAAATAACTGGAAACCCAGATGAGGGTGCGGAGCTTATAAAGAAGGTCACCGTCAAACGGGACGCCCCCTGCGGCTGCACTACATTCGTTTCCCAGGAACTGGAAGGCGTACCAGTGAGGGAGGCGGAGTTTATAGCCGCCGAGAAGTTCCACAACTATCCCTGTTTAGCCTCCATGGCGAAAGACCCGGAGTTAAATGACGCCATACTCCACGTGGCCGGCTACCAGATTAGAGAAGCAGTAAAAAAAGCCCTAAATTTCACCTGTAAATCAGCGGTGATCGACGAGGAAGCCTGCATGGGTGGGGATGGATGCGAACACCTATGCCTAGGAGTATGTCCCCAGGTAAACGCCGGAAACGGTACCATCATCATCCAGGCCGATGGAAAAGCCTACATCGATCCTGCTTCCTGTGGAAGCTGCCAGCTCTGTATCAGTGAATGTCCATACGGCTGTATAGAGATAGTTGAAGAGAAAATGGACTTTTAAAAGGCAGTTTTAAAAAGGCTGAACATTAGTGGGTTAGTACACTTTTAAAAGGCAGTTTTAAAAAGGGAAAAAGTCAACCTCACCCCTGTGATCATAGTAATGTGATATTTAGGTATTCATGACCCTCATGAGAATAAAAAGACATTCTTATCTGCTCCGGGTTACCTCCAACACCGTATAGGTGGGAACAGATAATAAACCTGGAGGATGGGGCAGAAAATGAAGATACCCTTTAATTACACTGCTGGTAGGCAGAAAGAGGAAGATGGAATTTTTACTCTTTAAACTCCCGAATAAAAGTGATGTCTATTGTTTCTGAAATCTGTGGCTGAACATCACGGGTTTTGTACAATTAAACATAAGAGTGATAGTACTCATAATCACCTTTTTACACCTTTAATAAGAGTGATAGTACTCATAATCGCTTATTTCCTATTTATATATGTTGTGAAGGTTAATTTTTAAATATGATTTCAACGGTGACTACGACCATCACTGCAGTTATTACCGCTCAGGTTATGGCTTACAGTATCATAGCCGTGGTGTTTCTGATTATTTTTCTTGCTCTTAAGGAGATTTTAAGTTCGGAAACAGACCGGCCTTCCATTAAAGTTGTCCCTGAAAGGATCAAAGTTGCAAATCATACCCTTACTACTTGTTTTCGTAGTTATTGTCGTTTAAAAAGTAGTAATGGTGCTATAGGAGGGGAGATGAAATGAATAAGAACGTGATTTTAATCACGATAATATTAATGGCAGTAGTTTTAGTCGGTGCTTTTGTAGCATTTACACAAAATACTCCTGCAGCAGAAGATGCCAGTCTTACTGTAAATGGGAGTAAGGTATCCATCGTAAACAACAACACAGACGTATGGGTGAACTGGTACATGGAGGTTGAAGATGCCACCTATAAAAACGGCACCCCACAAAAATTCTACATGAATGCTTTCATCAAACCAGGAGAAAACGTGACCTTCGATTTGAGTGATATGTTAGAGTATGGAAACGAAACCTTACCCACCAACACCAATTTGACGGTACTGGCCTGGGGAGCACTTTTAAATGACACCACCGGAAACACCGGTCAACTGACCGCCACCTTCTTTGGATGGACCGAAAACCAGATCATTCCGGATCCAACGACCTTCTGGAGAAATGCAATAAACCCCAGGGTAATAGATGAAAACCAGCAGCAGCCCATTGGTCAATTACCATCAGGCATCACCGGAAGTACTATACTAATAGGTACAACCCCTGGTGACGTGGACACCTACCAGATTGATAATATACAGCAAACATTCGTACAGCTGGATGTAATCATCGATGATGAAGGAATTCCTCATTTCAAGTTTATGAATATGATCATCGATGATGAGGGAGAGCCTCAAATCAACTATAGAGTACAACCAGTAGTCTGTGAATATATGGCTCAAGTGTAAAACCCTTTAACTTCCATTTTTTTATTTATTTTTACAGATAGGATAACATGAAGAAGAAATACATAATCATGATTCTATTAGTTGCCACCATTGGCAGCATTTGTATACTGGAATATAGCATGGGCACCTTCAGTGCCCTGGCCTTTGACCAGATGAAGTACAGCCAGAGCTCCAAAGTAACCCTACCACCTCCCACCCCCGGCGGAAGCTATCTGGGAGGATCTTATGATATAAATGGAACTGGAAGGGACTTCAACATCCTACTGGCCCTCTCGGGGGCAGAAAAATCCGAAAGCCCCCTGGATTACACCTCCGATGGTTTGAAAGTCAAGGGACATGTTGATATGATCAAAGTAACCCCCCAGACCATCAACTACCTTCTTCTGCAAAAAGATACGAAGACCGCCATGTTCAACACCATCTTAAGCGGTAACATGAACATGACCTGCGCAGCCTGGAACGGAACATCCCAATTTGAAAACAATGGAGCAAACTTCAACGGAACCTTCTTCATAAACGGGGTGGTGACCGACTGGGAGGGAAATTACACACTAACCCTGGAGGAGGGCAGGATCGTAATCACTGCAGACTACTTCTACTGGTCCAAGAAAACACCGGAAAATAAAAAGTTATTGCACAGTGTGTACTACTTGTAAAAAAAAATGTTTTACTTTTAGAAGAAAAAAATGGATTTAAAAAAAAGACAGATTTAAAATAAAAAGGGGAAATTAAATAATTTAATAAATAAAAAAAAGGGGGCAATTAAAAAAACACTACCTACCGTCCCATACTAACATATCTAAACCCTTTTTCTGCCATCAATTCAGTGTTTAAGATGTTTCGTCCGTCGATGATGTTAGGAGAGGCCATTAGTTTCTTTATTTTATCCAAGTCAGATACTTTAAACTCATCCCATTCGGTGATTATCAAGAGGGCATGGGAATCTTTAACTGCTTCATATTTGTCCTGGAAGTAGGTTACATTCTCATTTTCTGGTAAATGGAGTGAGAAGTTGTCTTCAGCTTCGGGGTCGTATAACTTCAACTTGGCCCCTCTATCCTCTAGTTTTCTGGCTATATCAATGGCCGGCGCGGCCCTTATATCATCTGTATTGGGTTTGAAGGCCAGTCCCCACAGGGTAATGGTGCTTCCCTCAATTTCATCCAGGATTTCCTGCACCTGCTGGTAGAAGATCTCCCGGCGGTTCTGGTTTATCTTCTCTGTTTCCTGTAACAATCCAATATCCAGGTCGAATTCCTTGTAGGTGTGGATGAGTGCGTTTACATCCTTGGGGAGGCAGGATCCACCGTATCCCAGTCCTGCGTTCAGGAATTTGTCCCCTATCCTGTGGTCCAGACCCACTCCCCTGGCAACGTCGTCTATGTTGGCTCCTGTGCGCTGGCACAGGTCGGAGATCATGTTGATGTAGGATATCTTAATGGCCAGGAAGGCATTGGATGCGTACTTTATTATCTCCGCGGAGGGTATATCTGTAAATAGCAGGGGGAATCCTTTACTGGTGAATGGTTCGTAGATCTCTTCAAATATCTCCCTCGCTCTATCTGAGTCCACCCCCACCACTATCCGGTTGGGGTTCATGAAGTTGTAAACCGAGGTTCCTTCGGCCAGAAACTCTGGATTTGAAGCGACGTCAAATTCTATATCTGTTTCGGCCTGTACCAATTCCCTTATCTTAAGGTGGGTGTTTACCGGGACCGTTGATTTTTCGATGATGAGTTTATAGCCGTCCATGTGTTCGGCGATGGAGGATACCACATCTTTCACCTGTGACAGGTCAGCTTTACCTTCCGGGGTGGTGGGTGTCCCCACGCAGATGAAGATGGCCTCACTGAAGTTAATTGCCTCTTTTATGTCGGTGGTAAAAGCGATCCGGTTTTCTTTAAGATTCCTCTGGAGCATTTCACTTAGTCCCGGTTCATATATGGGTGATATTCCCTTTTTTAGCATTTCAAATTTCTTTTGACTCTTCTTTGCACATAACACCTGGTGGCCCACTTCGGCGAGACAGGCCGCGGTGACCAGTCCCACATATCCCGCTCCGATTACTGTGATCTTCATGTTTATCCTCTTCTATCTTACATTCAAACTATAAACCTGGTTTTTATATTAAAACTCGAGGTTTTATCTAATGACCAATTTTTTTACAGAAATTCCAATATTTTAGAGTAATATCCAAGAATTCTCATAAAATATTAATTCTTCATTTGTTTCCTTAAGATAAATGCTTTATTATAGGTATTAAAGGTTTTCCCAAATCCATATTTGTCATCATACCAATTATACTTAGTAATATATATAGTAAGATTTACTAACTTTATACAATATATACAGTTTTTTAAAATTTTTTCATTGAAAGCCTAAATATCTTAATGGAAAATTAATTTGAAGAAACTGAAAAGAGAAATATTTGAAAAAATTTCAGAAATAAAAAAAATAATTCAAAAGAAGCCGTAGAAAGAGAAAGAAATAGAATAGAGAGGTAATGGATATGCGAGGATTAACTAAAGTTTTAATTGTGATTGTCGTGATACTGGCAATTGTAGTTGGAGCATTATCTTTTTTATATGTAAATGATGAAGGACCTCTGAAATCCACCCTGAACGCTAATGTTCTGGTTTTATGTGTGGATCCTTCAGAGGGACGGCCCGGACCTGGTGCCGTGGACATGGCCTTTATGGTTGGATTACAGGATGGAAATGTAAAGAACCTGACACCAATCTATCCTGGTGGTATGAGACACCCCACAGCTGAAGCCCCTGATTTTGTAAAGACACAGGGCTTATATGTCCTGGTACTGCATGATAGTTTATGGTATGAGAATACCACCTACGATGCACAGCTCGCCCAGGAAATCGTGGAATATAATACCGGCATGAAATCTGATGTGGTGGTGATGGTTAAGCCAGAGGCCATCGATGCGGTTATACAGTCTATAGGAGGAGTTAACGTGGAGGGCCAGGGTTATGTCCAGGGTGATACGCTGGAGTTCCTCAGGGCTGAACAATCAGAAGGCGGGATGAGCAGGGGCAATGCCATCGAATCAGTGGCCAATGCCATTAAAAGCGCTGCCCAGGATAAGGATAAGCGTCAGGCCATAATGACCACCATAATCGCCCAGTACAATGCAGGGAATATAATAGTGGAGCCCAACGACTGGGCTGTTAGGTTCATGACTGCTGAGAGTATTAATAAAGTATTTGGATAGGTTAACTGTAACCTACAACCTTTTTTTCTTTTTTTAATCTTTTTCTTTTTTTTAAATCCTATTATAAGCTACATCAACTTTTTTCCGTGATAAAAACATTATTTGTTATCAATAAAACAGCATTTATCGATAAAACAGTATTAATCATCTGCACTATAAATGAAGATACAGTTTTAATAAATAGGTATTTATACTATTAGGTTTGATATAGTATTTATAAGGAGAAATTACCATATAAAATTCTATAGAAAATAGTTCTGGTATAATTTATTTCAGGATTATATATTTCCAGTCACAGGATGGAAAACTTTCTAGAATATGGGGGAATTTGATTTGGAAAAGCGATTTTATGATGACCTTTTGGTGGTCTTGATCCTGACCCTTATCACGGTAATCTGCTTGCTCGTTCCCGGGTTGAACATCACCACCCCCCTTATCTACATACCCTATATCCTTCTTTTACTGTTTTTACCCGGATATTCCCTGTTAGCTGCTACCAATCCCGAGTTCGCCCAGTACAGCCTGTTAAAACGTGCGATATTAAGTGTTCTTCTGAGTCTGGTGTTAAGTGTTCTTATAGCGGCACTTCTAACCTACACCCCACTCAAGATTTTAAATGGAATAATCGTCTATTTCATGGGGGCATTCACCATCATCCTGCTCCTGGTTGCCATAATGAAAAGGAAAAGTTATCATTACGTACATTTCATTGAACCATTCGGAGAACCAGTGCCTGATCAAGGACTGACCCGGTTTGAAGAACTGGAAGCACCATTAACCCATGTTGAAGACCAAAAAGAAGAAGAATTAAAAGGGGATACCCGGGAAATAAATTCTGATGAACCTGAACAGGATAGACCCGCCCTTAAAGAAGTGGTTATTGAACCCATAAAGATAAATAAGGATGGAATAAAGAAGATAAATAAAGATGAAATGAAACCCATTGAAAGTAAACCAAAAAAAATACCAAAACGTAGACCACCCCGGAGATCCGCCTACCTGGATTTAATTATTGTATTAGTTTTAACCATCGTATGTGCAGCTATTATACTGTATCCCGGCTTAAATAGAACAATCTTTGACGGTGTAACAGTTAACACGATAGTGGGCCTTTTTTTAATGTTGTTCCTACCAGGATATGCATTGATATCTGCTGTTAATCCCCGAAAATACGATTTAAATATACTCACCCGCCTGGTTTTAAGTTTTGGTATAAGTTACTTCCTGACAACAGTTGTCGGTCTCGTCTTACCCTATACCTCCCTGGGCAATGGTCTAGATCCTATCCTGCAGGTTCTCTCTGGTCTTACTCTAATATTCATTGTAGCCGCCTTCGTGATGAGGATACGCACCCACCAGGAAGACCGCTTTGGAGTTGGATTAGGAAGATCTCCAAGCTTAACAATCACACCATACTCTAAAACTGACTCTCCAAGCTCCGAAACCACATCCTCCAGCCCCACTACTACACCATCCCCTACAGGCGGCCATCGGAACCGAAATATCCTGATGGTGGGCGTAGTAGTCATCATAGCACTGTTAATCGCCGCCCCCACGGCTTTTAACTTCATGAATACTGAAGAGAATGTAACATCTACTGAATTCTATGTCCTGGGCCCGGATGGGAATAAACTCACCACCTATCCCACTAATTTAACTCCTGGTGAAAATGGTACCGTGACCATAGTCCTGGTGAACCACGAAAACGAGGAAACCAATTACCGGATAGTAATCACTTCTAACCAGACAGTTATCGATGAGTTAAACGTGACCCTGAAACCTGACGAGAAAAAGGAGATACCCTACTCTTTCACAGTGGGAGATCCCGGAACCAAAAAAATAGAATTCTTCCTGTACAAATTACCCAACATAAACGACGTATACCACTCCTATAACTTCTGGATAACGATCCTTGGACTAGTAAACGAAACCAGTGAAAGTGAAACACCCACCGATACTGGTGGAGATACCGGCGGAAATCAGGAACCCTATGTACCCCCATATCAACCACCTTACACACCACCAGAACCTGAACCCACTCCTGAACCAGAACCCGAACCTGAACCCATTTTAGATGATTTCATGAATTAGAATAAATAGTAAAGTTTATTCTTTCCTTTTTTGACTGTATACGGATATAACTACTTTCTTCCTTCTAAGTTGAGGGCGATACAAGAAGTTATAGGTACTCCAGTGATGAAGGCACACCAAGGTGCCGGATAAAGGAAGAAACTGTGAAATTGATTAATAATCATTTTAAAGATGAATCTGCTCATGTTAATGTGTTTATAAAACAATTAAAAACCAAGACAGGAAATTGATGAACTTAAAACCATCATCGGTTACATCGATTATAAAGTAAAACATCTCCATGAGACTTAAAAGGCGTGTATTTAAGGGAATAAATAAATAAAAATCCTTGAAATACGAAGATAAGGTTTTTACTTATTGATCTACTAATCATTTCCACCTTTTTTTATGTGTTATTATTCCCAAAATATTTTATGATACCCGGTCAAAGATTATTTATAAAATAGCACTTCTAAAAATCATTTAATTCTAGTTTCCATATTTTAATATTCAGATGAAAACAGAAAATAGTTTATAAATTTATTTCAGGATAAGAAATTATGAAGGATTTAAGGTTCACCATCAAGGATAGGATAACATCCAATAAATATCTGAGAAACTTGAAGAATAATTATCAGGATTATATGGGTTTAACCCAATACAAAATCAACAACTGGAGAAATAGAAATCAAAACCAGTCAGTGAAAGAATTAGTGCCGGAACTCAGTGAAGAAGAGCGTAAGCAGTTGTTGAATGATAAATTGAACGATATTGGAGAACATCCCCTTAAAGTAGCCTTCGTGGTAACTGAAGCTGGTAAAAATGTTTCGGCTGGAGATTACTTCACCGCCTCAGAACTGGGTGATAGTTTAAAGAAATTCGGCTGGGAGATCACTTTCCTGTCTAAGGATGGGCCTGGTAACTGGTACTACGTCCCCAGAGATGTTGATGTTTTGATATCCATGCTGGAATCCTACGACCCCCGTAAAATCAGGTGTCAGAATAAATCTTTAATTAAAATTGCCTGGGCCCGGAACTGGTTTGAAAGATGGTGTTTCAATTCTCACCTTTCGGATTACCATCTTATCTTCGCCTCCAGTGAAACTGCCTGTGATTATATCGAGAAAAAGACCGGAATTAAATCATTTCTACTGCCAATCGCCACCAACCCGGAAAAATTTAACAATGACATCCCTCCAAATGAAGAATACCTCTGCGATTACTGTTTCACCGGCAGTTACTGGGACGACCCCCGGGATATTATGGAAATGTTAAATCCTGATACCTTGCCCTACACCTTCAAACTGTTCGGTGAAAACTGGGCGGACTTCCCCAAGTTCCGTGACTATTATCAGGGATTTGTAGATTATTCCCGCATGCCTGAGATCTATGCTTCCACCAGGATGGTCATCGATGATGCGGGTAGGGGTGCTAGGAATTTCGGCTCGATCAACAGCAGAGTATATGATGCCCTGGCCTGCGGAACCCTGGTTGTAACCAATGGAGCCGTCGGTGCTCGGGAAACTTTCCAGGGCAAATTACCAGTCTGGACATCTTCCCAGGAGTTAAATAATTTAATAGAATTTTACCTGGAGAATGAAGAGGCACGCCAAGAAAAAATATTAGAATTACAGGAATTTGTGCTCCAAAACCATACCTACCCCCACCGGGCTGATTATCTAAAAAGGACACTGAAAAACAGGTTTGGACAAAATAAATAGTAACCAATGGAATCATAATAGAACTAAGAGAATCATAATAGAAATAATAACGAAAATTTTATGTGTGATACACCTTGACGGATAAAGAGAACGAAATTAACACTCCAGATTCCAGGGGGAGTCTAGATGATCCCCGAAAGGAACTGAAGGAAAGTCAGGAAAGGCTGGAACGTACAGAAATGGAGCTGATCCAGGCAGAAGAGAGACTGAAATCATCAGACGACCCCATAAAAGATAAGGAATCACTTATCAAAGTTTTAAAAAAGGGAAGAAAAGAAATAAAAGAGTTAAAATCCCAGATCAACACCCTCACATCCCTGATTTATGAAATGGAGTACTACAGTAACACCCGGAGGTCGCGTAAACAGAGGCTGATCTCCAGATTCCCCACCCCGTACCTGCTTTTTAACAGGAATAATCACGGTATCCGGAATGCACTGGTTAATATAAAGGGTTATAAGGCCATCAGAAAGCATCACCTCTTTAATGTCGGTTATTACTTGAAAAACAACGTGGATGTCAGATTATCTGGAGTGGATCCCCTGATCCATTACCTGTATTTCGGCTTTAAAGAAGGGAGAAAGCCTGATCCATCCTTTGACGGTGATTATTATCTCCGGACCTACCAAGATGTTAAGGATTTAAATATAAATCCACTGGTACATTACAGTTTATATGGGATAAACGAGGGAAGGAAAACCTTCAAAAGCTCCAATGTAAATAAATTCCCGTCTAAATACAGAGAACACCTGGAGAACAAACACTTCGTCTCTGTGATCATGCCCACCTACAACCGGAGGGATGTAATCGGGAGAGCCATAGACTCCGTGTTGAATCAGACCTTCAGAAATTTCGAGCTTATAATTGTAGACGACGGGAGTACAGACGACACACAATCTCTAATCATAACAGATTACGGAGAACACCTAAAGAGTGGTAAGATAAAATACTTCCTGCAAAAAAACTGCGGAGTGAGTAGTGCTCGTAACCGGGGGTTGAGTGAGTCTCTGGGAGATGTTATAGCCTATCTGGATTCAGACAATTACTGGCATGACACCTACCTGGAGAAGATGGTCTTTGCATTATCAGATAATGATAAAAATACTGCTTATGCATCTGTTGAAGTAACAGATGACTATCGAAACCGGAAATTCACCAGGAATACTGAGTATGATCGAAATAAGCTCCTGAAGGGTAGTTACATAGATCTCAACGTTTTTGTGCATAAAAAATTCCTTTACCACCAATTGGAAGGGTTTAATGAGTCATTGACTCGTCTGGTTGACTGGGATCTAATCTTAAGGTACACCCGACTGAACGAACCCTACTTCGTAGATGAAGTCCTGGCCCAGTACTTCTCAAGCAGCGAACTTAACAACATCTCCAACACCATTGACTTAGATGAGAACCGATTGAAAGTGCTAAAACTACATAGAGATGAAATCATAGGGAGGGGAATTGATGATCTACGCATAGGGTATGTTTTATGGGATTTCCCCTCATTTTCACAGACCTTCGTCATGAACGAGTTGAGGTGGCTGGTGGAAAATAACTACGATGTGAAGGTGTTCTACAAGGTGGCGCCGGATAAAGAAGCCGAGCTGGATTTTAATATCGAAGCTGTTAAGGTGAAAAACTCCTCAGACTTGGTTAAAAAGATCGAAGAACACAACATCAACATGCTGCACTCCCATTTCGTGTTCCCTGCCTGCACCCGGTTAACCTATCCCGCTGCAGAAAAAGCAGGGGTGCCTTTCACCGTGTTTGCCCATGCCATTGACATCTTCCACAAAAAAAATGATAAACGAAATAAGGTGGAGGAAATAGGTAATAGCAGGTACTGTAAGAGGGTCTTCGTCCTGGGAAAGTATCATTATGATTACCTCAAAGAGAGGGGTGTCCCGGAAGAGAAACTCATGTTCCTAAGGCAGGCCACCAGTTACTACCTTGAAAGAGGGGTGAGTATTGATTCTCCACGATTTAACCGGGAAATAAAAAACATCATTACTTTGGCCCGTTTCGTGGAAAAGAAGGGTATAGATGCCCTTATTAATGCAGCCCATATCCTGAAAGGGGAGGATTTGGCCTTTAAAATTTATGGTTACGGCCCCCTGGAGAAAGACCTTCAGAAACTCATAAATAAATTAAATCTGACCAATGTAACTATGGAAGGCCCCCTGGAAGGTGATGAAGCCCTTAAAGAGGCATATGAAGACGGGGACCTCTTCGTACTGCCCTGCAGGGTAGCTTCTGATGGTGATAGGGATGGGATGCCCACGGTTATCTTCGAAGCCATGGCTTACGGCGTCCCTGTAATCACCACCAATGTTTCCGCTATTCCAGAATTTGTTTCGGATGGTTATTCCGGATTTATCGTTGACCCCGATAATCCTGAAGTTCTTAGTGATAAAATCCAGCAAGTCAGAAGTATGGATAAGGATGATTTATTTACCATCACCCGACACGCCCAAAATCAGGTCCAGAAATTATCGAGTGTGGAAGATACCACTAAAACCATTCTGGATATCTGGAATAACTACAGAATTGACATATTCATGGTCACCCATCAAAGAGGACGTTACAAGGACCTTGAAACCATGAAGGAAATCCTGGACCGTATCTTTAAATACACCAGGATGGAGTTTGATTTAACCATCATAGATAACGGTAGCGACCAGGAGTCTAAAGATTTCCTCCAAGAATATGCCCAATCACACCCCAACATACGCTTGATATTCCTTAAGGAAAACATATTCTGCGGTCCAGCGTCCAACATCGCCATGGAGGCCATGGATAATGAATTTGCCATCTATCTCTGCAGCAATGAAGCCTTCGTTTTAAAACAGGGCTGGGAATTAAAGGCAGTAGAGTATATGAGAAACCATGAAGATGTGGCTATAGCCGGTGATCTGGCATACTCTCCCGGTTATTACAATGGCGAAACCTATAAGGCTCAGGAATTCTTTGAAAAGTTCAGAAACAAGGAACACATTGAAAGTAAGGATAATATCAAGTTTAAACACGTTCAGGGCGGTATCTATATCCTGAGAAGAGATGCCCATCTCAAAAGTGGTGGTTTCAACCCCCTGCTTCCCCAGGACCATATGGACGTTGAATACAGTTACTACCTCCAGAGTGAAGGCTGGAAACTGGGGGAAATTCCAGGATGGATATCCCAATCCGTGAAAACCCTGCCAAAATTCGGTACCCATCTGGATGAAAACACAGCAGCTGTACATCCTTTAAAGTTAAAAGAGGCAGGAAACATAGAAACTATGGCTTTAGATAACTGTAATATCTGTAACAGTAAATTAGTAGACGATATTTGTAGTGAGTGTAAGTCGGACGGTTCCCAGAGGGCCATATACAGGATCATTGGAGAAACTGATAAACCTTACCGTTCACTTAAATGTACCCTTCTATTAAAGGATAACAGCGTGCATAAAGCATTTAAGAAGATGTTCTCCCTATCCAAGTACTCCAACAAACCATTAAATGAAGATCTGGAGGATGTGATGGGTAAATCTGAGAACACCGATGTTTTAATCATAAACACCGGATTTAATGTGTCAAACTATGAGAGAATCATTAATATTATGTTGGAAAAATTGAATGATGACGGCTTGTTGGTTATCCAGTTCAATAACCATCAACTGGTAAATGATAAAGTGAAGACCTCTTTAAATACCAAGGATAAATTGAAGGTGGACATGGTTGAATTTACATCCCATAAACTGTCCAATGATGAATTCATCCTGGCCAGGAAGGTTAATAATCCGGATAACATTACAGTATAAACCGGGTTTCAATAAGTCCTTCTCGTCCAATTAAAAGGATGAAAACATGGATAGGGATACATTATTTAAGTAGAGTATATATAGGTTGAATTGGATATTTATTTAACTACGAATCTTACTTAGTTGTTTAATTCAGTGATATCCATGATATTTGGAGATATAAAAGTTCACAGATTCATTGCTAACTTCATGAAATACAGATACCTGCTCATCGAGCTTGTGAAGCGAGATATAAAGGTAAAATACAGGAGATCTGTGTTAGGAATATTTTGGAGCTTTTTAGAACCCTTACTATTTATGATAGTTTTGACCATCATATTTTCAACCCTTTTTAAAGGTAACATCGAAAACTATCCGGTTTATCTTTTATCAGGACGGTTAGTGTTCATGTTTTATTCTCAAGCAACCGGTGGGGCCCTGGGATCCATTAAAAGAAACGCTTCCATCATAAAAAAGATATACGTACCCAAATACATATACCCGGTTTCCCTGACATTCTCCTCCCTAGTGACCTTCTTGCTCTCACTGATCATCCTGGTCCTGGTAATGTTAGTTACCGGAGCCCCCTTTACCATATATCTTTCACTCTTCCTGGTACCGACCGTGCTGCTTATTATATTTAATATAGGGGTGGGTCTTATCCTGGCCACGGTAAATGTATTCTTCAGGGATATAGAACATCTCTACGGTGTCTTCCTTACTCTGATAATGTATTCCAGTGCAATTTTCTTCCCTCCAGAAATTATACCCGCCGATTTCCAGTGGATACTTACCTGGAACCCGGTGTATGCCATGGTTAAATTAACCAGGGATGTGTTTCTCTACGGACAATTGTTCGATACATTCACATTGTTATTTGCCACTTTTGCAGCTATAGCTTCCCTGATTATAGGAATGATATTGTTTTACAGGTATCAGGATAAATTCATATTATATATCTAATAAAAAAAGTTTAAACCAAAAAAATTAAGGGGAGTTAAAGACCCGATATAAGGAGCATCCTACGTTGAATCATTACAGAGACCTTGCATTCGTCCTAATACTGGACATTCTTTCCATCATCTGGTTAATAACACCAAGTTTGAACAGTTACCCCTTCAATATCGTACCATACCTGCTTTTAATATTCATCTTACCAGGCTATTCCTTGCTGGCCGTTTTAAAACCAACACTTAACCAAATAGGGGTTAAGGGGCGTTCCATATTCAGTGTGAACTTAAGTCTTCTAATAACTCTCATGATAATAATTGCACTGAATGAGCCCCCACTTGCATCTTTATTTAATGCACTGGCTGCCATTACCTTTTTTTTAACCATCGTTGGATTTGGGAGGAGAAAATCGAACTTTGAAGAGTCCGATTTACAGGTATATGAAGAAAAGCTCAGTGGATCCAGGGAAGTCTATACTGGAGCGGATGTGCCGGCAGGATTAGATGATAAGGACATCGCCATCAAGGTGGAAAACGTAAGCATGCGGTTCAACTTAAGTCAGGAGAAGGTGGATAACCTTAAAGAATATGTTATCAAACTCGCCAAGGGGGAATTATTCTACCAGGAATTCTGGGCCCTTCAAAACATAAATTTCTACGTTAAGAGGGGAGAAAAGCTGGGAATAATGGGATTAAATGGTGCTGGTAAAAGTACCCTGCTCAAACTAATATCGGGGGTTATGAAACCCACCATGGGTAATATAACGGTAAATGGTGGCATAGTTCCACTATTAGAGCTTGGAGGAGGATTTGATGGTAATTATACTGGTAGGGAAAACATATTCCTTAGAGGTGCGTTGCTTGGATATTCTAAGGAGTTTATGGAGAGTAAATTCGATGAAATTGTAGATTTTTCGGAGCTAGAAGAATTCATCGATGTTCCAGTTAAAAATTATTCTTCGGGTATGATTACCCGGTTAGGGTTTTCCATATCCACCATAGTACACCCCCAGATACTTATTTTAGATGAGGTCCTATCTGTAGGAGATGCTAAGTTCCAGGAAAAGAGTATGCAAAGGATGAAATCCTTCCTAAATCAAGATGTAACCGTCTTACTGGTATCACATTCTGCAGCCCAAATAAAGAATTTATGCAGTCGGGCCATATGGCTGGATAAAGGTAGAATGGTTATGACGGGTGATGCTGAGGAAGTGGCTGATAAGTACATGGAAAGTGTAACTCGGGGAGTTTAATTCATGATAAATCTAGCGGTTGTCATCCCAAATTACAACGGCCTGCATTATCTACCAGAGTGTCTGAAATCCTTAGATAATCAGGACTCCCTCTTTGAGATCATCATCGTAGACAATGGATCCCGTGACGGTAGTGTGGATTATATCAAAGAGAACCTTAATAAATTCAAAGAAAACCATGGAGAACTCACTCTTATAGAGAATCAGGAAAATCTGGGCTTCTCAAAAGCCATTAACCAGGGTATAAACACCACGAATGCAGAATATGTTTTTCTCCTGAACAACGACGTGGAATTAGAGCCCGGATGCATACCCAACCTGGTGGAATGCATAAAACAGGATGATATGATATTTTCTGTTGCGTCGATGATGGTGCAATTTGAAGACCGTGGCAAACTGGATGATGCCGGCGATGAATACACCATTCTGGGCTGGACCAAGAAGGCTGGTGAAGGTAAATCCCCTAATAAATATCGGGAGAGAAGGGAAATATTCAGCTCCTGTGCCGGGGCAGCCCTCTATAGGAAAAGTATCCTGGATAAAATCGGATACTTCGATGAGAACTTCTTCGCCTACATGGAAGATGTGGATATCAGCTACCGGGCGAAGATCCATGGATTTAAATGTGTTTACTGCCCTGAAGCTGTTGTCTATCACAGAGGCAGCGGGACCAGCGGCAGCAGATACAATGAATTTAAAATAAGGTTGGCCGCCAGGAACAACGTTTACGTCCCTTACAAGAACATGCCCTGGCCCCAACTTGCAGTGAATTTCATCTTTCTACTGGCGGGTTATCTCATAAAGTACCTATTTTTCTACAGGAAAAGACAGGAAAAATTCTATATCGAAGGTCTAAGAGAAGGTTTCAATTCTCTGGATGAAATAGAGAAGGTAAGATATGATAAGGAAAATTTAGGTAACTACTTTAAAATAGAGTGGCTACTTATCAAAAATGTTTTCCAATTCCTGCATTAAACATGTCCCCCTTCCTGCATTAAACGATGTTTTCCAATTCCTGCATTAACTATGTTATGGGAACTTCCTCTACTATTAACGCGGGGTTTACAGCAACGTTTAAAGGTATTTTAATGGATTTGTAGATATTGTCATTATCTGGTAGTTTGTATAGATTAAATTCCATCTCTCTGGTTCCTGGTTCACCAACGGTGAAGTTGAAGGGGATGTCTCTCCTCTCCTCATTTTTTAGGGTCACAGTCTGATCCAGCAACACAGTCCCACTGGATGTGACCAGCGCCCGGTAGGTTGTATTTTTATTTTCATGGTTTACAATGGAAATGGTCACCTTATCAGTCTCATTAGAAGTCAGGTTGATGGAGTTAACAGGATTTCCATCGGCACCGAACACATAGAAATCGGTGTATGTTTCTTCCAGTGGGTTGGCGGTGATATAAGTGGTGAAAACCACCAGTACCAGGGATATAACAAGCACCAGTGAAAGGAGTTTTTCTATTCCTGTTTCTCCGGAAAAACCTTTACTTAGACTCTTAAAGGACCCGATGAAATCGATGCTGAAACGGTTTTCTTCCCGGATGCTGCGTCTTCTCAGGTACGCTCCCAGGAGAAAAACAAGGGTTAAACCAGATAGAACGTATAAAATGGGGTTCAACAGCCCAGTATAGTTGCTGTAGTTTAGAACTAATCCTATCAGAGTGGTTAAGGCTATGCTTGAAGCAAAACTATAAGCAACACGTGAAAAACCGCTGAAATCATCCTTCCGGGAATATACCATGCTTATTAAAGCGTATCCTGGTAAGAAGAGTATTAAAAGGAATTCTATAACGGTATTAAAGTCTGGCTGATTTACAAATTGGAGGATCGCCAGGGAAAATACGGTTACCACCAACACCAGGAGAAGATCCAGGTAATTTGATCCCTTCTGTATTGGTTTAATTTCCTGTTCCGGCTTGAAAGGCTCTCCTTCAAGTTTTTCGGTGTATACTAATCTACCCCCGCAGTGGCAGCTTTCAAAGTCATCAGGTGATTCATCTTCTTCCAGTTTGTAGTATCCATTACAATTTTTGCACCATACATATCTTTCTTTTTCATCACCAGTTTCAGGAGTTGTCTCTGGAATTTCAGGGGTTAAATCCAATTCTGGCATTCTCCTAGCCCAGGCAATAAAGACCAGGTCTACGATTAGGATGGTTGACAAGATGAATTCAATAGGCATATATGTTTCAAGCGGGGCTATGTAAGTTTCCAGTGGATTTAAATACTTAACAATAGGAGTTAGATAAGTCATCACAGGCGTGTATGTCCACAATAGATACACTGCTAGTATAAGTACTGCTCCCAGTCCAATGCTGTATGATATACGTTTCCAAACAGCTACATCAACCGATGGTTTTATAACAGCAAATATTGAGTAACCTGGTAAAAGCAAAAGGAGAAGAGCATAGGATACTATGTTTTGGGGATACTGGTTTAAACTGGGAATAAATAAGATGATCACTGATAAAAAGGTGAGTATTAGAACTATTTTAAGATCGGTGAAAGAATATTTTGTCATCTACATCTCCTATCATGAGTAAATTAAGATTACGTACTCTTGTTTTCTATTTAGAAAATGTATTATAAATCATTTGCTAATTTGCAAATCTAAATATTCCTGTCTCAAATTCATTATTCTTATCTGTTTAATTAGTATAAAATACAATCTATTAATATATATAAATAAGATAGAAATGTGAAGAAGAACACCATGGGAAACAGCGTATGCTTAAAGAATATATAAAAAAGCAGATTAAGAAAACCGGTACTTACCGGGTTCTGGAAATAGAAAAAAATAAATTAGAAGATCAGGTGTGGAAGCTTAAAGCCTATAATGAAAATCTCAGCATTCAAGTACAAAATATTGAACATTTAAACAATAGATTAAAATCCAATAATGAAAAACTGAAAACCAATAACGAAAAACTGAAAAATAACAATGAAAAACTGAAAACCAATAACGAAAAACTGAAAAATAACAATGAAAAACTGA
>ENA-UOOR01000090-UOOR01000090.1-fermentation-metagenome-genome-assembly--contig:-NODE-90-length-123804-cov-159.966820_pt1 | contig 123804 bp, 99 predicted proteins | sample MGYA00245780_ERZ724029 | MGnify/ENA primary metagenome ERZ724029 (study PRJEB28704, sample SAMN03018315) | fermentation metagenome | biome: anthropogenic terrestrial biome; feature: soil...
ATTAACAATATTCCGATTAATTATATTGAACAACCGATCAAAAAAATGGGAGAGGAAGCAGTTGAAATGCTGATTGAACAGATCAAAGGGATTAAAAATATTCAACAATTAGTCCTCGATGCCGAAATTACACATTCTATTTATAACTTAATTGATCATGAAGATACTATTTTTTATACATGATTAGTTAACCGGTTTAGCTTATGCTTATCAACAAACTTAAATTATTATAATAGATTTTACTAATGAAAAAAACGAAATTACTTTTTTTAATTTTTCTTTTTCCATTATCGTTAATTGCACAGCAACCGGTACAAGTAAAGGGAAAAGTGATAGAAGCGGAAACCGGTGAACCGTTGCCGGGCGTGAGCATCCTTGTAGATAAGTCAACAAGAGGAGTAACCACGGATATAGATGGAACATTTGAAATTAAAGTGACCACATCCGATAAACTCGTTTTTTCGTTTTTAGGGATGCAGTCACAAACCATTGAGGTTGGAAATAAAACGTTTATCGAGGTGTCTTTAAGGCCGGAGACAAGCGAACTCGAAGAAGTAACGATTGTTGCTTTCGGAAAGCAAAAGAAAGAGAGTGTAATAGGTTCAATCACGACAGTAAATCCGACCGAACTCAAAGTTCCATCAAGCAATCTTACTACGGCTCTTGCCGGTAGAATGGCTGGTGTTATATCCTATCAGCGAAGTGGCGAACCGGGACAGGATTATGCTGACTTTTTTGTACGTGGTATCACCACCTTCGGAGAGAACAAGAATCCTTTAATATTGATTGACGGGATTGAACTAACCACTACTGATTTAGCCAGGTTACAACCCGATGATATTGCAAGTTTCTCCGTAATGAAAGATGCTACAGCCACCGCGTTATACGGCGCAAGAGGTGCCAATGGGGTCATTCTCATTACAACTAAACAGGGGAAAGAAGGTCCTGCGAAGATATCAGTCCGCATAGAGAACTCTATTTCTCAACCGACGAAAGACATAAAAATTGCCGATCCGGTAACATATATGAAACTCCATAATGAAGCAGTGCTCACTCGGGATCCCCTAGGCGAATTACCGTACAGTGATGAGAAAATTGAGAATACGGCTGCAGGAATGAATCCCCTTATCTATCCTGCCGTCCATTGGAAAGATATGTTGTTCAAAGATTACACAGCTAACCAGAGAGTAAATCTCAATGTTAGTGGTGGCGGTGGCGTTGCCAGATATTATGTAGCTGGCTCTTATAGCGTAGATAACGGGATTCTTAATGTAGATAAAAGAAACAATTTTAATAATAACATCAAATCTGAAATTTACACATTGCGAAGTAATATTAATATTGATTTGACAAAAACAACCGAAATGATCGTCCGGTTAAACGGTAATTTCGATGATTATACAGGTCCTATTTATACAGGAAAGGAGATGTATAATATGGTAATGCACGCCAATCCGGTCATGTTCCCCGCTTTTTACCCGGTAGATGAAGAACATAAATTTGTTAATCATATTATGTTCGGGAATTATGACGATTCATATACCAATCCCTATGCTGAAATGGTAAGAGGGTATAGGGAAGAAAAAAGATCACAAATGATGGCACACCTGGAGCTCAAGCAGGATCTTAATTTTTTGACCGAAGGACTTTCAATCAAAGGATTAATGAATATCACAAGAGTGTCGAAATATGATGTTCGAAGGTTTTATAATCCTTATTATTACCAAATCGGCAGTTATTACAGTGTAACTGACAAATATCAACTGATACAAACGAATGATAACGGTACAGAATATTTGAATTATTCAGAAGGGGGCAAGGATATAACCAGTATCATGTACATGGAATCCACATTGAATTATCAACGGACATTCAACGAAAAACATAATGTAAGCGGGCTTTTAGTCTATATGTTGCGGGATCAGAGCAAAGCTAATGCAGGAAATATTCAATTGTCCCTCCCTTCGAGGAATGTTGGCCTATCAGGAAGATTAACCTATTCATATGAAAACCGGTATTTTACAGAATTCAATTTCGGGTATAATGGCTCCGAGCGCTTTTCGAAAGATAAACGATTTGGCTTCTTTCCGTCAGCCGGTGTTGCATGGGTGGTCTCCAATGAAAATTTTTGGGATCCGATAAAGCCTGTCATCTCAAACTTAAAATTAAGATATAGTTATGGGTTGGTTGGAAATGACCAGATAGGCACATCCAGTGATCGATTTTTCTACCTATCCAATGTAAATATGAATGATGGAAATTATGGAGCAACATTTGGAACCAACGTAGATAAGGGACTTTCAGGCATTTCTATTTCGAGATATTCAAACCCGAATATTAGCTGGGAAACTTCTTTAAAAAACAATTATGCTTTGGAATTTGGATTATGGAACAAGATTAATATCATTGCCGAATATTTTACCGAACATCGTAGCAAGATATTAATGACAAGGGAAGCTATTCCCACGACCATGGGATTAACTGCACCAATAAGAGCAAACGTTGGAGAGGCATCAGGAAAAGGAATAGATATCTCTTTAGACTACCAACAATCATGGAATAAAGATTTTTGGACATCCGCGAGAGGTAATTTCACTTATGCAAGCAGTAAGTTTGAGGTTTTTGAAGAACCCCAATATAATGAATATTGGAGATCAAGGGTGGGGCAGTCCTTGAATCAGACCTGGGGCTATATTGCAGAAAGATTATTTATGGATGATGCGGAAGCAGATAATTCACCCTATCAGGGATTCGGTTCCGTATATGGCGGAGGAGATATAAAGTATACCGATATAAACCGAGATGGTAAAATTTCAGAAGCGGATAAAGTACCAATAGGATACCCTACCGTCCCTGAAATTGTTTATGGGTTTGGTTTTTCAATGGGATATAAGAGGTTTGACTTTTCCCTGTTCTTTCAGGGAGCAGCGAACGAATCATTCTGGATGAACGCGGCAAACACCTCTCCATTCCGGAACCAGACTCAGATATTACAAGCATATGCGGACAGCCATTGGTCGGAAGCAAACCAGGATATGTATGCCATTTGGCCAAGACTTTCTCCAACACTCAACCAGAACAATATTCAGACAAGTACTTGGTTTATGCGTGATGGATCATTTGTTCGCTTGAAACAAGCCGAAATCGGATATACAATACCAGGAAAATGGCAAAAGAAATATCATCTAGGTAATCTGAGATTGTATTTGAGTGGAAACAACTTGCTCCTATTCAGCAAATTCAAATTATGGGATGTGGAAATGGCCGGTGAAGGGCTGGGATATCCTATTCAGCGGGTATTTAATGCTGGAATAAATTTAACAATTAATTAATCGCTTATAAAATGAAAAGAAATAAAATCACTCTTTATTTGGTCTCATTTTTTCTCATAGGAACAATAAGCATCTCTTGTTCGGACTATTTGGATATTGTACCAGATAATATCGCTACTATTGAAATGGCTTTTACCATGAGGTCAGAAGCTAAGAAGTACCTGTATACCTGTTACTCATACTTACCTCAGGATGGTAATCTGGGATCCGATCCTGCGATTATAGGCGGAGATGAGATGTGGTCACTCATTGATCCTGCACCCTCACAATTTGGACAGGATATGTTTAGATTGGCGCAAGGATTCCAAAACTCTAACAACCCTATAGGAAACGGTTATTGGGTGAGTCTCTATAAAGCATTGAGACATTGCAATATTTTTTTGGAAAATGTAGACAAAGTTCCCGATTTACCAGAGTGGGAAAAAAAATTATGGAAAGCAGAAGTCACTTTCTTAAAAGCTTATTACCATTTTTACCTGGTACGTATGTATGGCCCAATTCCATTGATAAAAGAGAATTTACCCATTGATGCAGGTGTGGATGAAGTAAAAGTCTATAGAAATCCCATTGATGATTGTTTCCATTATATTGTTGAACTGCTTGATGGGGCTATGCCGAATCTTCCCTTGATTATAGACAACCCTACCTCAGACCTGGGGAGAATCACTAAACCCATTGCCGCAGCGATGAAGGCAAAGGTACTGGTCACGGCAGCCAGTCCGTTATTCAATGGAAATTCCGATCAGGTTACTTTGAAAAATCCGGATGGAAAACCTCTTTTCCCAGCTCAATATGAAATATCAAAATGGGAAAAAGCCGTAACAGCATGTAAAGAGGCGATTGAAACCTGTCATAGTGCCGGAATGAAATTATACACCTACAATCCCAATTATCAACAATACAAACTGACAGATACGATCACTACTCAATTATCCATCAGAAATGCTTTTTGTGACAAATGGAACAGTGAAATCATTTGGGCAAACACCAAGACCGGTCGTGGCAATATTCTGCAAAATCAACGATTGGCATCGCCCAATCTGGATATCCGTTACATCGATAATTTTCAGATGAGATCGCAATTGCAACCGCCGCTCAAAATTGCGAAATTGTTCTATACCGATCATGGTGTCCCCATTGAGGAAGATTCGGAATGGGCAGGAATAGATGTGTTAGAACTAAAAGTTGCCGGGAAACAGGACAATCTTTATATCCGCGAGGGATATCAAACCATTCTATTACATTTTAATCGTGAACCTCGCTTTTATGCCAATTTGGGGTTCGACGGCGGAATATGGTACGGACAAGGAAAATACGACGATTCGAAACCACTCGATCTGTTTTATGTAGCCGCTCGCAGAGGCGGTACGCAAGGAAAAAACAGAGGTCGTGAATATGGCCCATTTACGGGATATTGGTGGAAGAAAAATGTGCATTTTCAAAATGTGCAATCCTCCGAAAACGGATATGACATTGAGTACTATCCCTGGCCTGTAATCCGATTGGCAGATTTATACCTTCTGTATGCCGAGGCTATTAATGAAACCGAGGGACCAATAGGTGAAAATCAAAGTGAATTATTTACATATATCGACTTGGTAAGACAACGAGCAGGATTGCAAGGTGTCAAATATTCATGGGACAATTTCGCTAACACGAAAAAATATCTCACACAGGATGGAATGAGAGAAATTATCCATAGGGAACGTTTGATTGAATTGGCATTTGAAGGTCAAAGATTTTGGGATATTCGGCGGTGGAAAACTGCTCCTTCGTATTATCAAACCCCGATAGAGGGATGGAATGTTACCGAAGGTAATCCGGACCTGTTTTATAAAGTTGTTCCCCTATTCGAACAGAAATTTTCCGTAAAAAATTATTTCTGGCCGTTAAGAGAAGCATATATCGAGAATAACAGAAATCTTGTTCAAAATATTGGTTGGTAAAATGTATTGAAAAAAATGAATGTAAAAATATGGAAAATATGAATAAAAGTATTGCTTTGCTGTCAATGTGGATATTTTCTGTTCTCATAATCTTTATAGGTTGTAAAGAAGAAGGTCGCATCGATCAGATTGATGACGCAACCCCTGCTCCCGCACCTGTAACAATTACAAAAATTGAGAATATATCCGGAGGGGCTATTATTCGGTACTCTATACCTGACGACGAAAATTTATTAGGAGTGAAAGCAGAATATGAAAGGACTCCCGGACAAATCGTGAAATCGGAGGCTTCATTATACACCGACTCCTTGCTTGTTGAAGGACTTGGGGAAATAAAATCGTATGAAGTAAGACTCTATAGTATCGGACGAAATGGCAAATCTTCTAAACCCGTTGCCGTGAATGTTAACCCATTAGAACCGCCTATTATCATCGCCTCCAAGAGTATGGATGCCACTTTCGGTGGTGTAAAAATTGAATTCACCAATGAAGCTCGAGCTAATTTGGCATTGGTACTTATGATCGATTCGTTAGGAACGGGTGAATGGTTACCATTACAAACTTTTTACACAAAAGCACCAGGCGGAAGTTTTTACCGAAGAGGTCTCGAGAATAAGGAGCTGAACTTTGCTCTGTATATCAGAGATCGATGGAACAACAAGTCTGACACACTGGTACAAACGATTATACCTGTTCTTGAAGAAGAAATTCCAAAGGATAATTTTAAAAATATGAAACTACCCGGGGACAGTTGGGAGTATATCCAAGGTCCTCAGTATGCAATAGAGGGAATGTGGGATGGCATAACCAGCAACAGAGGGGGGAATGTCTATGCAGGAAAAAATACGGAGCCAATACCTCAACACTTCACCATCTCTTTAGGACATAAAGTATCCATTAGCCGATTCAAGGTACATCATCGGTTGAATGATGAATATATGAATTCAAGTCCAAGAACGTTCGAACTGTGGGGATCCGAACTCCCTCCTTCCGATGGAAGTTGGGATAACTGGCATCTTTTGGGTGAATTTGAAGCTTTTAAACCATCGGGCTATTCTGAGGAAGGTTCTGTAGGAACCATAACAGCCGAAGATAAAAACTATGCTAGAGTTGAAGGGATTGATTGTGAATTAGTTGTTTCTGACAAGATACCAAATCCATATCGGCCGGTGAAATATATTCGGTTCAAGACCAACTCAACTTATGCAACCCATGGTTCGGAAGTTACCAGTGGGCAACTAATCATTGCTGAAATATCTTTTTGGGGACAAATTATCGATTAAAATTATATCCAATGAGAACATTTAATTATATTTTATCAAGTATCATTGTACTATTCCTGTATTCTTCTTGTCAGAATATGGATGAAATTTATAAGGAGCATGTTGTTCCCAACGGGATCATTTACCCGGGAAAAGCAACTTCTCCCTTTATTGCTGCGGGCAGAGATAGAGTTCAGGTTTCATGGCTTAAGGGATCTGATCCCAAAGTGTCCAGATCAAAGATTTATTGGAATAACTATACTGATTCAGTGGAGTTGGATGTATCACAAGAATTAGATACTATCCGCTGCTTTATAGAAGGATTAGAGGAAAATACCTACACGTTTATCATAAAAACTTTTGATGCCGCAGGTAATGCTTCGATCCCGGTAGAGGTATCCGGGAGATCTTACGGGGCAATTTATCAAGCAGGCATTTTTAACAGAAATATTTCGGAAGAAGTGGTCTCTGAAGATGACGGATGGATCATTAATTGGGAGAAAGCCGATATAGCCAAAGGAGCTATCTTTTCAGAGATAGTTTACAAAAACAGTCAGGGGCTTGATCGTACTATACTTGCCATGGTCGATGATGTCAGTACTACCATTACCGATTTTAAAGGTGGAACCCAATATAGGTATAGGACTGCTTATATTCCTGAGGTTGGCGCTATCGATACTTTTTATACTGACTATTATTTAAGAACCATGCCTCCGCAAAAAATGAAAAAAAATGGTTGGGCCATTACCGCGAGTTCAAACGCAGCCGATACCCAGGCACCAAACGGAGGTCCTGAGAAAGTGATTGACGATGACCCGAATACATATTGGCATTCCAAACATAAACCCGCCTCGCCTGGATATCCTCATTGGCTTGCAATTGATATGAAAAGAAAAGTGACCGTAAAGTATATTGAACTTATCCCGAGATCAAATTATGCCAATCAAAGTTTCACAAAATTCAACATTGAGGGAAGTAAGGATGGCATCACATGGAATGATTACGGCAGTTTCGATTTCGAACCGGTAGACGGGAAAGTGCAACAATTCTTTTTGGAGGGAAAACCAACTTTACAATTTATCAAGATTGTCTTGACAGCCGGTAAGACCGTCCATGCTCATTTGGCCGAATTTTCAGTTTATGGATCCTATTCGGATTAATGGAAAAGAGGGAATAATGAGGAGTGAAATCCATAATAAACATGAAATACGAAGCATTAGCTCTTGAAAATATGTTATGACAACAAGAAGAGAATTTATTAAAAGTGCCGCATTGGTATCCGCAAGATTAGCCATGAACGGTATATATTCAAAGACCAATGCTGCAAGTTATAGCAAAATGGCAGGATCTATTTAACGGGAGAAATCTAAAAGGTTGGACCAAGTTAAATGGGACAGCAGAGTATAAAATTGTGAACAAGACAATTGTAGGAATATCTAAAATGGGATCACCCAATACGTTTTTAGCAACAAAAAAATGTACGATGATTTTATTTTGGAGTTTGAATTTAAAGTTGATGATGGCCTAAATTCAGTTGCCCAGCTCCGAAGTAATAGCTTAGAAGAGTATCAAAACGGCAGAGTGCATGGGTATCAGTTTGAGATTGATCCTTCTACCAGAGTTTGGACCGGAGGTGTTTACGATGAAGCACGTCGTGGATGGTTGTATTCGATGGGGCACAACTCTGCAGGGCAAAAAGCATTTAGAAAGAATGAGTGGAACAAAGCTCGCATAGAGGCAATAGGTAGCTCAATTCGCACATGGGTAAATGGCATACCTTGTGCCGATTTTTTAGATGATAAGACACCTTCCAGCTTTATTGCCCCGCAAGTTCACTCTATTGGAAATGTGGAATTAGAAGGAAAAGCTGTTGCATGGCGAAATATACGCATCATAACTGAAAATCCTGATCAATTTAAAATTAATGAAAACCCAGATGAAATCAAGCAGATTAATTTAATTGCCAAAACTATTTCTATAAAAAAAGCCAGAGATGGATGGAAGCTGTTATGGAACGGAAAAACTACTGAAGGATGGCGTGGTACCAAACTCGATCAGTTCCCTGAAAAAGGCTGGGTAGTTAAAACGGGATATTAAAAGTTCTTAAAGGTGATGGAGGGGAGTCTACAAACGGAGGTAATATCATCACTCTAAGAAAGTATAAAAATTTTATGTTGAAAGTGGATTTTAAAATTTCTGTGCAATAACTCAAATAATTTCATACATCATATTGCGAAAAATAAAATAATCGTATGAATAAATACCTAATGGATATGAAAAAATATTTTTTAACTACTGTTTTATTTGTTTGTCTTATGCTGTTTGCCGGTTGTCAGGATAGAAAATTAAGAAACCAGATTGCGGATGACAAACGTTTGGAATCAGTGGTAAATAAAGCCGAAGAATTCATTTCAACCGGTTTGAATGCCGGCGGCCATTATAATGAGATTTGGATCAGGGACCTGAATACATTTCTTGAATTAGCTTGTGACGTGGGCCGTTCTCATGAAATAAGGGAAGCCTTGCTGATGTTTTTTCATTTCCAGAAAGGAGACGGGGATATTCCGGACGGATATGTGCCAAAAGAGAAAGCGAATGGGTCTTATGATTACCGGTATTCCGACAGTGCTCCCGGTTTTATGGCTCACAAGAACACGGTTGAAACCGATCAGGAGACGTCGCTTGTACAAGCTGTTGCAAAATATATCAGAGCTACCGGTGATACGACAATTCTGCAAGAGAAAATTAACGGTTTATCCGTATTGTCACGGATGGAAAAAGCTATGTATTATCTTTTAGATCATCGTTATTCCGATAAATACGGTTTACTGTGGGGGGCTACCACGATCGATTGGGGCGATGTGCAACCTGAGCATGAATGGGGCGTTTGTTTAGACAGTACGTCACATCTCTGTGTGGATATTTATGACAATGCGATGTTTATCATTGCGATAAAGGATTTACTGTCTGTCACCACGCACAATAAAGAATTCTGGTCAGAAACATTCCATACAATATTCACAAATGTAAGGATACATTTATGGGACGAGAAACGCCAGAAATTCATTCCCCATCTCTATCTTGATAAATCCCCTTTCCCCCCAGAATTAAACGAATTGGAGATATATTATCACGGAGGTACGGCGATTGCAATAGAAGCCGGATTGTTATCAAAGAAGGAAATTATTAGTTCATACAAAAAGATGAAAGAGAATGTTGAAAAGGCTGGAGCCCAATCTATAGGCTTAACGATATATCCATTTTATCCCATCGGATTTTTTAATAATCCAATTTTATACGAGTGCGGCGATTATGGCTATCAGAATGGTGGTGATTGGACATGGTTCGGGGCGCGAATGGTTAAACAGTTAGCCCGCAACGGTTTTTATGCGGAAGCATATGAAGCCATATCCCCTATGCTTGACAGAACAATTGCACATGATGGTTTTTACGAATGGTGGTCGCATGACGGTGAGCCTAAAGGTTCGGGGGCATATCGAGGCACAGCCGGTGTATTGTGGTCGGCTATCAAAACGATTGAAGAATACAATCAATGATTAATTTTTTTAAGGCTATGTTTAGAAATTATATTTTAATAGTACTATTTCTTATTTCACCTATCGCTTTTGCGCAATCAAACCTGTCGTATGTAGACCCGACCATCGGTGGTGTAGGACTTATACTTGAACCTACACGACCTACCGTACAGTTGCCGAACTGCATGCTGAGGTCTTATCCGATGAAGAAGGACCAGTTGGATGACCAGATACGCTACTTCCCTTTAAATGTGGCTTCTCACCGTATTGCTTATGTTTTTCAGTTTTTGCCTGTAAGTGGTGAATCGGATTTATGGGATAAAAAGTTCAACATAGAAAAGGAACAAGCGACACCTTATTACTATCAGGTAGCTTCTGAAGTGAAAAATGATGTGATTGAATTTACAACCGCTGAGCGAAGTGCGATCTTTCAGGTGACTTTTGCGGAGAATGATCATAATTTTTTTCGTTTGGGCATTCTCAACGGTGAAGGAGAGTTGAAGGCCGACAAAAGAGTGATAACCGGAACCGATCATTTTCAGGGGATGAAAGCGTACTTATATGCTGAAACTGATGTGGACATCGAAGATATCCGGTATAAAGACAACGAAAAGAAACACGCATTATTGAAAATCGGTCAAAACGCGAAAACCGTACGCTTTAAATACGGTATTTCTTATATCAGTGTAGAAAAGGCAAAACAAAATTTATATAATGAAATTCCCGGATGGAATTTTGATGAGGTCAAAAAGGCTGCCTATAATGCCTGGGACAAGGTTTTGTCACAAATTAATGTGGAAGGGGGAACAGAAGCGCAGAAAAGGGTCTTTTATACTGCCTTGTACCGTAGTTATGAACGTATGGTCGATATCAATGAGTATGGGGCGTATTATAGTGCTTTCGATCACAAGGTACATCAATCCGATAAGCCCTTTTATGTGGATAACTGGCTATGGGATAATTATATTGCATTAGAACCATTGGGTATGATTCTGAATCCGGCATTGGCTCAGGAACGGATCCGCTCATATATAACCATGTATGAACAAAGCGGATGGATGCCTTCCTTCGCAGTCGTATTTGGTGATTGGCCGGCAATGACTGGCAACAACGCGGCTATCTGGATGACGGATGCCTGGGCGAAAGGATTGCGGAATTTTGACTTTGACAAAGCCTATGAGGGTATTAAAAAAGGTTCTTTGGAAGCTACTCTTTTGCCCTGGAATAATGGTCCTGCAACGTCTCTTGATTATTTTTACAATGAAAAGGGATACATGCCCGGACTATGGCCCGGCGAAGAAGAAACTGTAAAAGAAGTAGATCCAGATTGGGAAAAACGGCAAAGCGTATCCGTTACGATCGACAATAGTTATAGCGACTGGTGCATCGCGCAAATGGCTGATTTTACAGGCAATGAAAAGGATCGCGAATTATTTTTAAACCGCTCATTGAATTATCGCAATGTTTTTCGTGTCGAAAAAGGTTTTGTTTGGCCTAAAGACAAGAACGGCGAATGGATTGAACATTTCGATCCCCGTTTTGCCGGACGGGAATATTTTACGGAAAATAATGCATATACTTTTAACTGGGCAGCCAAACATGATTTGTATGGACTTTTTGATCTTATGGGAGGAAAGGAGCAGGCAGAAGAAAAACTCGATCAGTTGTTCCGTGAAGATCTCGGACTTCCGAAATTCAGATTTTGGTACACACAACCTGACGCTTCGGGCTTAGTAGGACAATTTGCGATGGGCAACGAGCCGAGCTTCCATATTCCTTACCTGTACAATTATCTGAGGGCACCATGGAAAACCCAAAAGCGTATTCGTATGTTGCTGGATACCTGGTTTGCGGACAACCTGTTCGGTATTCCCGGAGACGAAGACGGAGGAGGTATGTCGTCTTTTGTCGTATTTTCCATGATGGGATTTTTTCCCGTAACCCCGGGTATTCCGTTTTACAACATTGGGAGCCCAGTATTTGAAAAGATAACCATCGATCTACCCAATGGGAAACAATTCATAATCAACGCTTATAATAATTCAGGTGAAAACAAATACATACAAAGAGCTAGTCTCAACGGTAGCGATTTGACCAAATGCTGGTTTTCTCACGAAGATTTGGTAAAAGGAGCTCTTTTGGAATTGCAAATGGGTGATAAACCCAATCTTAAGTGGGGGAGTAAAGAAAACGATATGCCACCTTCGTATAACGGATACAGATCAATAACCAAATAAAGTATAAAGAAACGGAATATGCAACGCAACGGAATCATTTCAGCAGGGAATTGGGTCATCGACCATATTAAAATGATCGATACCTGGCCGGGAAAAGGCAATCTGGCCAATATCAAACTTGTAGCCGGGAGAGCTTTAGGTGGATGTGCGCATAACGTGCTCGTCAATCTGGCAAGGTTGCAAACAGATATACCTTTATGGGCAGGGGGAATAGTTGGTAATGACGACAACGGCAGATATATTATGGATGAGATTGCTAAATACAATATAGATAATCGGTATATGTCAATACGTGACGGAGTTACAACCTCTTTTACTGATGTGATGTCGGAAATGCATAGCGGGGCACGAACATTTTTTCATTACAGGGGATCAAACGCGCTGTTGGATTATTCCGACCTTGAAAAAATGGAATCGTCGGCAAAAATCTTCCATTTGGGGTATCTGTTGTTATTGGATAAATTGGACTCATTCGATGAAAAGTATGGTACCGTGGGGGCAAAAGTCTTGCATATGCTAAAATCAAAGGGATACGAAATATCCATTGATGTTGTATCGGAGCAAGGCGAACGATTTCGGAGTGTGGTCATACCAAGTTTAAAGTATGTAGATTATCTTATCTGTAATGAGATAGAAGCCGGTGCCTGTACGGATATAGCACTTCGGAAAAAGGATACGCTTTGCCGGGAAAACCTGTCTAAAGTTGCTGAAGATCTTTTCAACCAGGGAGTAAATAAGATGGTCGTGATCCATTTTCCTGAGGGAGGGTATGTTATGCAAAAAGACGGACAACAACTATTTGTGCCGGCGTTTAAAGTCTCCCAAGCCGAGATAAAAAGTACGGTAGGCGCCGGTGATGCCTTCTGTGCCGGTGCATTGTATGCTATTCATGAAGGGTTCTCACTGCATGAAATGCTTCTATTGGCCAATGCGAATGCGAGGTTTAACCTGCTGAGCGAAAACAGTACGGGAGGAGCGGTTCCGTTATTCGAATTACAGAAATACATAAAAACAGATTGATTATGAAACGAAGTGAAATTAACAATGCCATTGACTTTGCGATTGAATTTTATAAACAGCATTCATTCAAATTGCCTTCATGGGCATACCTTACTCCGGAAGAGTGGAAGACCAAAGGTAAAGAGTATGAAGAGATACGGTTGGCACAATTGGGTTGGGATATTACCGATTTCGGGAAAGGACGCTTTAAAGAAGAAGGGTTGACTTTATTTACCCTTCGTAACGGCTACCCTTCGCGTGTGCCTTATAAAACATACTGTGAGAAAATAATGATTGTTGGAGAAAAGCAGGTCACTCCAATGCATTTTCACTGGAAAAAGATGGAAGATATTATTAACCGGGGTGGGGGAGATCTTTGCATTCAACTATGGAAAGCCGATAAGCAAACGGAAGAAAAAACCAATGAGCGATTTTCTTTATTAATAGACGGTGTGAGGAAAACATTTAATGCTGGTGATGTTTTTAGCCTGAAACCGGGTGACAGTATCTGCCTTGAACCGTATGTGTATCATGCTTTCTGGGCGGAAGGCGGACCGGCACTTGTGGGTGAAGTCTCGACGGTAAACGATGATAGTAATGATAATCGTTTTTATGAATCACTTGGGCGCTATCCGGAAATCATGGAAGATGAACCCATGCATTTTTGTCTGTGTAATGAGTATGGAAGATAAATAAGAATGACCAAATCTCCAAAATTGGTTTTATTCGGTGCCGGAAAAATTGGGCGCTCATTTATTGGTCAACTGTTCAGCCGTTCCGGATATGAAGTTGTTTTTATTGATATAGACCAAAACATTGTCGATGCTTTAAATCAGAAACATTCTTACAAAGTCATTATCTGTGATACGAGTCCGGAAATAATTGTTGTAGATAATGTACGGGGTGTACAGGGCCAGGATGAGGAAAAGGTCATCTGTGAGATTATCTCTGCAGATATCATTGCCGTATCTATCGGAAAGAACGGATTGAAACATATCGTTCCCACGCTGGCACGCGGATTGCTGGCACGCGAAAACGTATGTCCGGGACGAAAGATTGATATCGTCCTGGCAGAAAATATGCGGAACGCGGATGTATTTATGCGTGATGAGTTGGCGAAAGTTCTGCCGGAAAGCTATCCTTTGAACAAATATGTGGGACTTGTGGAAACAAGTATCGGGAAAATGGTGCCTTTCACTGTTAATCACCAGGATAATGACATCCTTTCTGTTTATGCAGAGGCTTACAACACACTTATCGTAAACAAGGAAGCATTTAAAAATCCCATACCCGTTATTACTGGAATGCAAGCGAAAGAGAACATGAAAGCCTGGGTCGATCGCAAACTGTTCATTCACAATTTTGGGCATGCTGCGACTGCCTATCTCGGATATAGATTTCACCCCGAACAGACTTTTTTATGGGAGGTGCTTGAAGATGGGAGGATAATGGCTTTCGTACATGAAGCAATGCAGCAGAGTGCTGGAGCTCTACAATATGAATATCCCGGTGTGTTTTCAACCCGCCACCTGTATGAGCATATTGATGATTTGCTTCGTCGTTTTTCAAATCAACTTTTGGAAGATACGGTGTTTCGGGTTGGTTGCGATCTGCCTCGTAAGCTATCATTCGACGATAGGATTGTTACACCACTAATGTCGGCGTATAATAACGGACTGCCGTATGACAGGATAGGGAAGGTTCTGGAATCGGCATTGAGATTCAAGGCAACAGATATCAACGGTAAGATGTATCCCCCGGATATCGAGTTTCACAAGGAATTGAAAGAGCACGGGGTTTTTAATACTCTTGAGAAAATATGCGGATTGACAGAGGGCGAAGCAATGCTGTTTTTAAACCAGATCAATAAGACAAACGAATATGAGTAAGGATAATTCAATTCATAATATACTCCCTGTCCCTTGCTTTTTATGTGATGTGTGCCACGTTATTCAAGAGAGCAACCATTCATCTTGAAAACGGTAAAAAAAGTGATTGATGCCCCTAGCAATAATGCAGAAAATCGTTATATCGATAGGGTAATCCTGAACGGTAAGAATCATACCAAAAGCTGGTTGGACCACACAACCCTTATGAAGCGGTGCGATGATTGAAATAGATATGTCCTCCACTTTATATTTTCTTTCTTCTCTTTTAAGATGAAATCAATATATTGTTTTAAAAAAGATATTGACAAGAATTATGGCAGTTTTAGTCATTATGCCTACGAAAGGGGCAATCAGTTGAAAGCTATATCATAACAGAAATAAAAAAGGGAAAGGGTGATTCCGTTAAAAAAGGAGACATTTTGTTTCCTTATGAGACGGACAAAGCCATCTTTTAGATAAAGTTGCCTTGAGACGTCAAGGAGCTTATGAACAAGGTAATACATGGGACCAAGTCCCAGTTATTTCCTTCGATAGCAAGTGTATTTTCGATATTGATGAACAGTTTCACGAAGACGTTGTTTTAATAGGATACTCAGAACTCACGTTCGGAGAGGCTGATGTAAAGAGATAAGGCAAAGATATTTTTTTGATATAATTTAATTAAAAACAATATTATGATATATTTAGCAGATACAGCAAATATAAATGAAATAAAAGATTTGTTCACGCACTTTCCAATAGAGGGTGTAACTACAAATCCGACTATTCTGGCTCATGAAAATGAACCTTTATCAAAAATTATTCCTAAAATTCAGGAATGTATAGGCGATAAAATGATTCACGTACAAACAATAAGTGAAAAAGCGGATGATATTTTACGTGAAGCTAAGTGCTATAAAGATTATTTTCAATTCGATAATAATTATTTTGTTAAAATCCCTGTAACTAAAGAAGGTTTTAGAGCAATACAAATGGTAAAAGAGGCGGGAATGTATGTTACGGCAACCGCAATTTTTACCCAGCAACAAGCATTAATTGCGGCAAAAGCAGGTGCTGACTTTGTTGCACCGTATGTCAATCGTCTCGATAATATTTCCTCTCATGGTATTGATGTTGTGGCTGATATTGTAAATACATTCAAATTATACGGATTTTCTTGCAAAGTGTTAGGAGCTAGTTTTAAAAATGTTGATCAGATATATCGCGTAAGTATGGTTGGTTGCCATGCCGTAACTGCATCATATAATGTGTTAGAAGCTATTCTGAAGCATCCGATGACCGACAAGGGGGTAATGGAATTTGAGCGAGATGGCTCACATTTGTATGATGTGAAGTTTTGAAGATCGTATAATTGTTGGTCGATTTATATTAAAGATGACAATTGAAAAAATTGTAAAAACTAAACTTCTCCCTTTGGTCGGAAATTACAAGGGATGTTGGAAATACCATATCGAGGGTGATTTTCTTTTAATTTGGATAGACGAAAACAGTGATGTGATCAAATTGATACGATTGGGTAGTCATTCTGAATTATTTAAACCTTAGGGATACCTGAAACGGCCGATAAGATCATTTTGCCGGTGGCGACATTGCTTGCTGCAGAACAAACGGTAATTCTCGCCATGAGCGATGGAAGAAAAGCGTTTCAATCCATGCATGTGTGATGAGTGGTGAACATTAATACAGAATAAAGAACTGTTGTAAAATGCTAATTAATGGAGTATTAGTCGCATAATAAATTAGTAAACATGAATGGGAGACATTTAAAAGTTCTGAATAATTAAAAGTATAAATATATTTTTATATGAAACTGAATGATTACAATAAAAAAAGGAAAAAGGATCGACACTATGTAAGATTTAGCTTTTCGGTACTTCTAATTTGTATATTTGAGTCCCCTCCTAAAACCTCATTTTTCAAAAACATGAAAAATCGAGATATTTCGGACGGGACTCATACAATGAATAAAAGAATCTGTTCAACAATCTAATTTCAAAATATCCTTAATCTCATTTATCACATCTCTATTTTCTTCTGACAGGTTTATCCAATTTATCTCCGGGTCTTTCTTAAACCAAGTCATCTGCTTGCGGGCATAGTTTCGGGAGTGTTGTTTAATTTTCTCTATAGAAAAATCGAGCGTGCAGTTACCGTCGAAGTAATCGAAAAGTTCTTTGTAACCAACAGTGTTAAGTGAGTTTAAATAACGGTGCGGATAAAAGTGACGAGCTTCGTCAACCAGTCCCTCTTTTATCATCTGATTAACACGATTATTGATACGTTCATACAGCTCTTGCCGGTCGCGGGTAAATCCTATCTTCACTATACTAAAAGGACGCTTTTTTCTAGGGTTAGTACGTAGGGAAGAGTAAGGTCTCCCGGCCATCAGGCACACCTCCAATGCATGAATGACCCTCTTGGGGTTTTTCAGATCCACTTCATCATAAAATGCAGGGTCCAGAATTTTCAATTGCCGGCGAATAGGATCGAGCCCCTCTTTACGGTAGAGCTCCTGAACATCTTTTCGCAACCTGATATCAATAGAGGGTATATTATCAATACCTTTACACACCGCATCGATATACATCATAGAACCCCCCGTCATAATTACAACCTGATGTTGCTTGTAAAGTTCACTTAGCAGAGCCATGGCATCCTGTTCATATTCACTGGCGCTGTAATATTCTTCAGGTGAAAGTACTCCCACGAAATAGTGTGGTACACGTTTACGTTGTAATTCTGTAGGAGCAGCTGTTCCAATGGTCATTCCCCGGTATAGCTGCCGTGAATCGGCTGATATGATGGGACTTTTTATCTCTTCGGCGATGCGCAGGCTCCATTCGGTTTTTCCAACACCTGTGGGACCAAGCAGCACGAGAAGGGTATTCATTATTCAGATTTAATGAGATTGATTGATATTTGGAGAGTTTGAAACATACAAAACCAGGTTTAATTGAACTTTAACCGTAAATAATCAGATTGAACGATTATGAGCGATATTAAAACGGATTGATTCAGTTTCCCGTTATTATTAAATTAATATCCGGCGTTCATTGATGATTTGATAATGTTGATGGGGCAATTCAAAAGATATCACTTTCGCCTGTATCAACAGAGATATCATCCAATCCTTCAAATCCCTCTCTGTCCAATTCATCAATATCGAAATTTTCATCACCGTAGAACGATTCGCCGGTATCCAATAAAACGCCATCGGTTTTTATTTCTTCAATATTCAATAGCTGTTTGGGTGCTTCGCCAACGGAAAGTGAACAGATTGCTTTATCAAGGTTTTTTCCGGGAATTATTTCTGATAATTCAATATATAGTGCGCGTTCGGTGAGATAATCGAAAACGTACATCAGCTTTTGCTTTTCATCTTCAAGATAGTCGCTCAAAATGCATTTCTCCATTATATAGGAGTCCTCATCAGAATATGTATCCATTTCTACCAGCGTGATTTCCTGCAGCTTACGCCACTTGTTGTCACATAAGAAGAACGATGCCATTTCCTTATTGCTGAAACCGGTGCAGTTTAAAATAACATGGTAGAAATCCAAAAAAGTGGCATCGGCATCAATTTTGATTTCCCTTTTGAAGTTATCTGCTTCATCGGAAAGAATTAGAAATTTGAATATCATTTTAATCTTTGTTTATGCTGATTGATTACGTTTCAAAGGTAATAAAAAGTTTCAAATATTTATATTCGACAAATCATAAATTGATCGTTCCCGAGCCTGTTTTTACACAAAAAAATTAGATGTCCATTTTTTTCGCTACAGATATTGGTTAATTCGGAAATTTATACTACTTTTGCATCACTTTTCTGAGATCGAAAATTTAATTCTTCAGTAGCTCAGTCGGTTAGAGCATCTGACTGTTAATCAGAGGGTCGCTGGTTCAAGTCCAGCCTGAAGAGCAGAAAAGTAAAGTTTTAAAGGGTGTATTAATTCTTCAGTAGCTCAGTCGGTTAGAGCATCTGACTGTTAATCAGAGGGTCGCTGGTTCAAGTCCAGCCTGAAGAGCAAAAAACGAGTCTAAAGGCTCGTTTTTTTGTTAGCATACCTACTTACTTAATCATAATTGTTTCCCAAAAACAATTTGCATTGATAACTCGTTAAAAGATACATCATCTGTCCTGAATATGCGGTTAGAATCATTAATATCATTAATATTACAACAATGAAGAAAGTTTTGATAGCTTATCGTTTAAAACCGGAAGGATTAAAAATGCTGGAGGGAAAATATAAGGTTACGCTTCCTGAAAATAAATCCTATTTTACAAAAGATGAAGTTATGGAGTTGATTCCCGATTACGAGGTTCTTGTCCCTAATTTCAGCTTTTATACCGGCAAAGATATATTGGATAAGGCCGTGAAGCTGGAACTGATTTCCAATTTTGGTGTTGGGTATAACAATATTGATGTAGAGTATGCGACAGCGAAAGGGGTTACAGTTACAAATATCCCTAATTCAACACGGGAACCTACGGCAGAGTTTGCTTTCGGGCTTCTCCTGGCTGCAGGCCGACGTATAGGGTATTATGATCGCAAGTTGCGTTTACCAGAAGGCGTTAACTGGGGTATATATGCCGAAAGTGGACAGTCTGTGTATGGTAAAACTTTGGGTATTATAGGAATGGGACGTATAGGACAGTCACTTGCCAGGCGTGCAGTGGCATCGGGGATGGAGATAATCTACCATAATAGGAACAGATTGAATGAATCTCTTGAAAAGCAGTACAATGCCCGTTATTTTACTTTTGAGGAGCTGCTTAGGACAGCTGATTACATTTCACTTAATGCTCCCTACACTCCTGAAACATATCATATGATAGGCGAAAAACAACTGAACATGATGAAATCTACAGCCATATTCATTAATACGGCCCGGGGGGGTATGGTGGACGAAAAGGCTTTGGCTAAGGCGCTTAGAGAAAAAAAGATATGGGCCGCAGCACTTGATGTTTTTGAATACGAACCGCATATTATTCCCGAACTGGTTGAGCTTGACAATGTAGTGTTAGCTCCGCATGCCGGCACAAAGACCATCGAAGACCGTATAAATATGTCAATTGAAATGTCACAAAATATTGTGGGATTTTATGAAGGTACTTATCCGGTGTCACGGGTCAACTGAGTTGTGATTTTTCTAAGTCAGTAAATCAGCATTAATGTATTCAGTTTATCCGTTATTAGAGTTTTCACCTTAATATTTGAGCTCACTCCTATAAGTCTTTTCTGCTGAAAATCGCCCAAAATTCTCGCTGATTTTCAGCAAGTTGTAAGCCACCAAAATCGAGTTTTGGGGTTTTCAGAGCAGACTAATATTTAGAATTTACGCATATCATTTGATGACGGCAGAAAATATAAAAAGACAGCTCCTTGCTTTGGGAAATCCCAAAAAAGCAGAACATTCTAAGTATTTCTTCAAGACAGGAGAGGGGCAATACGGGGAAGGAGATAAATTTATCGGATGTACAGTTCCGGAAACACGTTATGTGGCTAAAGTACATAAAAATATGTCATTCGCGGAGTTGGAAAAACTGCTGAACGATGAATTACATGAGTGTCGTTTATGTGCATTGCTAATACTTGTTGAGCAGTATAAAAAGGCTGGTGAGCTGAAACGAAATGAGATCGTTGATTTTTATCTTGCACATACATCGTGCATAAATAACTGGGATCTTGTGGATTTGTCGTGTTACCAAATAGTGGGCGAATGGTTGAAGAATAAGAAAGACCGCTCTCTTTTATATTGCCTGGCAGATAGCGGCCTTTTATGGAATCAGCGTATAGCTGTTGTTTCCACCATGGCGTTTATCAGGGATAACGATTTCGGGGATACATTGCAGCTGTCTGAGAAGTTTTTGTCTCACAACCACGACCTGATACATAAAGCATGCGGCTGGATGCTACGAGAGACAGGCAAACGCGATGAATCGGTGCTTACAGGATTTCTCGACAAATACTATAAGAAAATGCCACGCACTATGCTGCGTTATGCTATTGAAAGACTCTCTTCAGGGCATAAAAAAAAGTATATGCAGAGAGCATAGGAGTTTCTAATAAATTATGACAGTACAGACACATATATTACCAAACGGTTTTCGAATTATTCACAAAGCTTTTTCCTCCGAAATATCTTATTGTGGGATAGTGGTGAATACAGGCGCCCGTGATGAATATCCAGAAGAGTATGGTATGGCTCATTTCGTAGAACACATGCTGTTCAAGGGTACGGCAAAACGCAGGGCACACCATATTTCCAATAGAATGGAGAATGTTGGAGGAGAGCTGAATGCCTATACTACAAAGGAGGAGACATTTATTTATTCTACTTTTCTGCATGAATATTTTCCAAGGGCAGTGGAATTACTGAGCGACCTGATATTTCATTCCGAGTTCTCTTCGCATCAGATTGACAGGGAGAGGGAGGTTATTATCGATGAGATAAACTCTTATTACGACTCACCATCGGAGCTTATCTATGACGATTTTGAGAATATGATGTTCACCGGACACGATATCGGACACTATATATTAGGGGATCCTGATTCGTTGAGAAATTTTAACAGGGATAGTATTGTTAGTTTTGTGCAAAGGCAATATCACCCTTCAGAGATGTTGTTTTTTTCTTTTGGTAAAACACCTTTTACAAAAATAATACGGCTGGTGGAAAAATATTTTTCAGTTCCCCAGTCCTTTTGCCCTGTCAAAGAAAGGTTTGCACCTGCTCTTTTTTCACCACATAAGCGTGTTCTAAATAAAAACACATCACAGTCACATGTTATGTTGGGATGTAATACGTTTGATATGTATCATCCACAAAAACAGGCTCTCTACCTGCTCAATAATATTCTGGGTGGCGGAAGTATGAACAGTCGTCTTAACAATATGCTCAGAGAGAGATACGGCATGGCTTATAATGTTGAGTCCAATGTCACTTTTTATACCGATACTGGACTATTTGCCATATATTTCACAAGTGACCTCAAAAATAAGGATAAGTGCATTAGTCTTATTAATAAAGAGATAGATAAAGTAAAAGAGATCGAGTTAACACCTATGCAGCTGTCGCTGGCTAAGCGACAGTGGAAAGGGCAATTGGGAATTGCATCTGAAAGCAGAGAAAATAATGCTTTGACCATGGCAAAATACTATTTGCATTTTAACCGTTATATCTCGTTGGATGAACTGTTTTCCGAAATAGACGCAATAACCTCCAAACAGATAAAGGATGTTGCAAATAAAATTTTCTCATTTCCCATGTTTGAACTGCGATATTTATAGCCAATACTTCGGTAAATATTCAAACACTACACAATCAGAAAGAAAGATCGCGGAACTGCGGTAAAATAGATTTTACCTAAAGGAAATGTATTATATTGTTTTGTTACCAAAATAACATCTATATTCCTCATATTTAGCTGTACGAGACAGAAATTAATGCATAAGGGAGTTGAATAGGTAAATAAACTTTCAGGTGCGAACAAAAAACCTTTAAAAATGTTTTAATTCAAGTATTGTGAATGAGATATATAATAGGTATATTAACTAAAACTTAACTTGATTAATTATGAAAAAAATTAGATTTGTAGCAGTTGTATCCATGCTTGCAATTGCAACGGCTGTCAGCGCACAAGTAAGTCTCGGAGTAAAAGGTGGCGTGAATATGTCCAATTTCTGGGGTGAAGAACTGAACAGTAAAAATGCTAAGTTCGGGTTTAATATTGGTTTAGCTGCCGAGTATGAATTTGCTCCTGCAATGGCAATTCAGTCCGGGCTTTTTTTTACAACCAAAGGCACAAAAATTGATTATGATTTTCCAATCATCGGAGAAGTGGACGGCACAGTTAATTCGTTGAATTTGCAGATCCCTGTCCATTATGCCTATAAGACTGATATTACCCCGGGAACACGTATGGTATTTCATGGCGGCCCTTATGTAGCTTATGGTGTAGGAGGTAAAATTTCAAGTGGTGGTGTTGACCTGGCCGATACTTTTGGCGATGATGGATTACTTAAACCATTTGATGCCGGGTTAGGACTCGGTGTAGGTGCAGAATTTGGGCCTTTCCTTGTTGATCTCGGATGGGATATGGGATTGCTTAAGATTGCCAATTATTCCAATGGCGATGTAAAAAACCAAAACGCATATCTCTCTGTAGGATATAAGTTTTAAATCAGATCATAATATTTTTACTATCCCTGCATATTTACCTGTGCAGGGTTTTTTGTGGCTGCTTTTTGACCTTATAATCCCTCTAAAAGTTTCATCTATTACAAATGTGCCAATAAAGATGTTGATATTATATGCAATATCAATAGTTTGGTGTTTTTTTTAAATCTTATAAATCGCTGAATGTCAATAGAGTATGGCTCTTTCGAGGGTCCTGCGTAACCTCTTGCCTATCTGTATCTTAGATGAAAGATTTGCGATTTATTACAGAAGAGAACTATTCAAAAAAGCAACTTCTGATTGAAATTTTTTTGAATCATACATAATTTGTATCTTGCACGAATTACAATCAATATTTCTGTATAAACATATAAAGTATTGAAATATAGTATGTACGGCTGTAGTTGCAACAGATCCGAAAGTTGAATAAAAAAATATATGAGGAAATTGATTTTTGTTTTTTTGCTGATTCCTTTTTCTCAAATGTTATGTGCAGAAAAGGACTTTATGCAATTTAACCACGTTTATTATCCTCAAGAGGGTATTACGAAGGCTGTCCTGATAAGCAAAAATAAGAAAATTGAAGAGGGAGGCATAGTGCGTGGGAATACATTCAAAAAGCAGCTCTCGCTGGTTTTTACAGGACACGAATATGCCGATGGTGCCGAAACCATTCTGCAAGCATTAGAAAAAAATGGAGTGAAAGGTTCATTTTTTCTCACAGGTGAGTTTTATCGCAAATATTCTGTCATAGCACGAAAACTAGGAGAGGAGGGCCATTATATGGGCCCACACTCCGATAAACACTTGCTATATGCCGACTGGAATAAGCGCGACTCAACACTTGTGACCCGCCGGCAGTTTGAAAAAGATCTGAATGATAACTATAAAGCAATGCGGAAAATTGGTTTGAAAATTCAGTCGCCCCGCTATTTTATGCCACCTTATGAATGGTATAACCGGGAGATCAGTTATTGGGCAAAAGCGAAGGGAGTACAGATAGTAAATTTTACACCTGGAACTACATCAAATGCCGATTACACCACTCCCGATATGAAGAACTACCGTTCTTCGGAAACAATTTATTACAATATTTTAGAATATGAAGAGAAAGATGGATTGAATGGTTTTGTACTTTTAATTCATATTGGAACCGATCCGAAGCGTACCGATAAGCTGTATGATTTATTGGATGATCTGATAAAAGAGTTAAAAAAAAGAGAATACCGGTTGTTAAGGATTGATGAACTGCTGAAAGGGTAGGCTGTCTGCCTGTCAATCTCTTTTTTCCCATTATCTGTGACTTCAATATGGAATATCATATATATTGTTTCGAAAAATTCTCATTGATTTTTTTCAAGCTCCATAAAAGATCACAAATTTTTTATGTAAGTTTGCTAAAATCAAAAGATAAGTCTCGATGCAAAAAAATCTCGTTCTCTCAGTTTTCCTGTTTTTAGCAAGCTTTGGCTATTCACAGACAGCTTTACAGCAATTCATCACTCATCCTGCTCTTAAGCATGCATCGGTTGGAATATCTGTTACCGATATGAAAACCGGGAAGAGGATTGTGTCATATAATGCCGATAAATCGCTCGCTCCGGCATCGGTGCTGAAGCTGGTTACCACAGCTACAGCAATTGAAGTTCTTGGCGAAAACTACAGATATAAGACCGACCTGGCGATAGATGCAAATGATCCCTCTCGTATACTGGTTATTGGATCTGGTGATCCCACTTTGGGGAGTGAAGCATTTAGAGAGAACCCCAACGCTTTCTTCATTAATGGTGTCGATGCCTTGAAAAAGTCTCTTCCTGTGGACCCGGAATATTTTATCTACGTTGTTGATAACCTGTTTGGTTACAACGGTATTTCTCCTGAATGGACATGGATAGACATTGGTAATTATTATGCAGCTGGCGCTTACGGGATCAGTATTTTCGATAATAGCTACAGGCTATTTTTCAATACTACCGATAAGAATGGCTGTCCAAAAATTCTTCGCACGGAACCTGCAATAAAAGGGCTTAAGTTTCTGAACAGCTTGTCGCTGAATAACACGGGACTTGATAACGGTTATATTTATGGAGTTCCTTTTTCTTACGATCGGGCCGTTAGAGGAGATATACCTGCAGGGCGGGTCGAATTCAGCATAAAAGGAGATATTCCCGATCCTGGCTTGCTGCTGGGTGAGACTCTTGCCGCTTATCTCTCCCGGGCCGGCTTTAAAATTGGCAAGGTGGAGACAGCCCGTTCAGATTATTTTTCACTGAACTGCTCATCAGACAGAAGCCAACCGTACCATATCGGCAGGGTTATCTTTACACAGCTTTCCCGCACATTGAAGGAGATTATACATGAGATAAACGTAGAGAGCAACAATCACTATACCGAACATCTTATCCGTACCATTGGAAGATACAGCAATAAAGATATCTATGCCGATCCGCTTGAAGCAGGTATAGAGTATGTTAAGGAGTTCTGGAAGAGAAAAGGGGTTGACGTCTCATCGCTGCAAATGTACGACGGATGTGGCCTGGCACCTCAGGATGCGGTGAGCGCCTTGTTTTTAGATGATCTACTGGTTTATATGTATAATAAAAGCAATTATTCAATTCCTTTCTTCGATTCACTTCCGAAGGCAGGGCAGGACGGAACACTTCAGAACTTCCTCCAAAATACCCGGCTAAGTGGTAAAGTTTCGGCAAAGAGCGGCAGCATTGGCGGAGTACAGTGTTACGCAGGATATCTGGTCGATGGCAACAAGAAGTTGGCTTTTACCGTGATGGTCAATAAATTCAATGGAGCCCGTATTCAGGTAAAAGGTGCCATTGAACAGTTTTTGCTTAGTTTGTGAAAAAACAGGTGTTTGTTCGTTTATTAACGTGATTTCTAAAGGATGCTGACCAATTCAATTTCAAAAACCAGAGTGGTGTAAGCGGGGATAGTCCCTGATGAAATATCTCCGTATCCCATATACCATGGGATCCAAATTTCCCACTTGTCACCCACCTTCATATGCTGCAGTGCAGTGGAAAAACCATCTACAAGCTCTTTTATCTGGAATTTACTGGGGATATTATTTCTGTTTGCAGTTGAATCGAAAATTACTTTATTGTAGATGATGTTACCCTTATCATCTTTGTAGGTGTCCGATTTCGACCAGTCGCGCTTATACCATCCGGTATAAAGCACTTCAACCCTGTCGGTGAAATACGGGGTTGCGCCGTCACCCGACTCAATCTCCTTTTGCATGATAAACCCTTTTCCTGATTGAGAATTTATCTTTTTATACCTGGCATCGTTAGTGATGAGGGCAAACTGTGCTTCGTTGTCGAGCTTCCACTTGTCATCAAATGTCTCTGTTTTATCACATGATGTAAACAGAATGGCAGCACTTAAAATGATGAATATGGTTGAATACATCTTCATAATTCTATTCTGATAATTGTTTCAGTAAATATTTCATATCGGCCTTGTCTGCAATGGTGTGTTGCAGTGAATCTATGGATACCCTTTCTTGTTCCATGGTGTCGCGATAACGAATTGTTACCGTATTGTCTTCGAGCGTCTGATGGTCTATGGTGGCACAGAAAGGTGTGCCTATGGCATCTTGTCGGCGATATCGTTTGCCGATGCTATCTTTCTCGTCGTACTGGCAGGTAAAGCAAAATTTAAGTTCGTCCATAATTTCACGTGCTTTCTTTGGCAACCCGTCTTTTTTAACAAGCGGGAGGATGGCCAGTTTAACGGGTGCAAGTGCCGGGGGCAGCTTCAGCAATACCCGTGTCTCTCCGTCTTCCAATCTCTCTTCGTGGTAGGTAGCGGCCAGTATCGATAGAAACATCCTGTCCACACCTATTGAGGTCTCAACCACATACGGTACATAAGATTTGTTCAGTTCCGGATCAAAGTATTGCATCTTCTTGCCAGAATATTTCTCGTGCTGGCTCAGATCGAAATCGGTACGGGAGTGAATTCCTTCCACCTCCTTAAATCCAAACGGCATTTCAAACTCTATGTCTGTAGCAGCGTTAGCATAGTGCGCCAGCTTATCGTGGTCGTGAAAACGATATTTTGCGGACCCAAAACCCAGAGCCTGGTGCCATTTCATACGGAATTGCTTCCAGTGCTCAAACCATTTCAGTTCTTCTCCCGGGGCAACAAAAAACTGCATCTCCATCTGTTCAAATTCACGCATTCGGAAGATGAACTGACGGGCAACGATCTCATTGCGGAATGCTTTCCCTATCTGTGCAATGCCGAAAGGTATCTTCATACGTCCTGTTTTCTGGACGTTTAAGAAATTGACAAAGATACCCTGTGCTGTCTCGGGTCGAAGATAAACCTTCATGGCACCGTCGGATGTAGATCCCATTTCTGTGGCAAACATCAGGTTGAACTGACGCACCTCTGTCCAGTTACGTGTTCCGCTAACTGGACAAACAATCTCGCAGTCAATTATAATCTGGCGTAGCTCCTCCAGATTGTTATCGTTAAGCGCCTTAACAAAGCGGCTGTGAATCTCATCCCTTTTCTCACAGTATTCCAATACTCGAGGGTTGGTCTCACGGAACATTTTTTCATCAAACCTGTCTCCAAAACGTTTTTCAGCCTTTTTTACCTCTTTCTCTATCTTGTCATCCTGCTTTGCCAGATACTCCTCTATCAGTACATCGGCACGATACCGTTTCTTGCTGTCCCTGTTATCTATAAGCGGGTCGTTAAAAGCTTCCACGTGTCCCGATGCTTTCCAGATGGTAGGGTGCATGAAGATGGCGGAATCTATTCCTACCACATTCTCATGCAGTAGCACCATGCTGTCCCACCAATATTTCTTAAGGTTGTTCTTTAGTTCCACACCCATCTGTCCGTAATCATACACAGCTGCCAATCCATCATAGATCTCACTTGAAGGGAATACAAACCCGTACTCTTTGCAATGCGATACCAGTTTCTTAAAAACGTCGTCCTGTTGTGCCATAATTTTGTAGTGCATGTTTTACCAGTACCTTTTTCTTCAGGTTACAGGCTGATTACATGCTTTTATTTCATATTTCTATCTTTATATTTGTTTCAACCTGCAAAGTAAGTGGTTTTTTTTGAATTTTTGGTTACCATTATTCTTAAAGATAAATAATGACCCCCTTTTTGGGAGAGCTTGACGAAAAATTGTACTTTTGTGACCGTATCACTTGAAACGATGAAAATTTTCAGATAAATATGGCGAATGGAATGAAAACGTTGGCAAAGGAGACCTTTTTTTACGGTTTGGGAAGCGTCCTGCCAAAACTCCTTAGCTGGCTTTTATCGCTTTATTGGGCTTTTGCACTGCCAAGGGTCTCCGATATAGGGGTGCTCACCAATTTCTATGCCTGGGTGGCTCTTCTACAGGTGATTCTTACATACGGGATGGAGACCGGCTTTTTCCGTTTTGCCAATAAGGAGGATAACCCCGTAAGGGTTTTTTCAACCACATTTATCAGCATCGCTGCAACAACATCGATATTCTTTATCCTGGCATTATTATTTCTGAAGCCGGCAGCATTAGCATTGGGTGGCACGGCAATGAGACCTCACTACCTGTTAATCATGGTTGTAATCCTATGCTTTGACGTACTTGGTTCAATTCCTTTTGCCAATCTCAGGTTTAAAAAGCGGCCCATACGTTTTGCGACTATCAAGATAGCGAACGTAGTACTCACCATCCTGTTCAACCTCTTCTTCTTTCTGGCTTGTCCACGGCTTCAAGCCGTTTACCCAGACATATTTTCTTGGTTCGATATCAGTAAAGGTGTAGATTACATACTTATATCAAATCTTGCTGCTTCTGTTATTCAGTTTCTGATGGTATCGCCGGAGCTGAGAATCAGATTGACTTTCGACATGCAGCTGCTCCGCAAAATGTTGCAGTATTCTTTCCCCATTCTTATTCTTGGTGTTGCGGGCATTTTGAATCAGACAGTCGATAAGATTGTCTTTCCCTGGGTTTATCCTGATAAGATAAATGCTTATACGGAGTTGGGTATCTATGGACAGAACTTCAAGATAGCCATTATTATGGTGATGTTTACCCAGGCATTCCGCTATGCCTTTGAACCATTTATCTTTGCCCGGAATAAAGAGGCTTCAGGCGACAGGCAATCGTTCAGTGATGCTACTAAATATTTCATCATCTTCGGATTGTTAATCTTTCTAGTGACCGTAGGTTACATTGATATTATCAAATATCTGATACCCGTTAAATATCACGTTGGATTGAAAGTGGTGCCAATTGTCCTTATGGGTGAGCTGTTTTTCGGGATTTATTTCAATCTCTCTCTCTGGTACAAACTTACCGATCAGACAAAATGGGGAGCATATATTTCAATATTTGGCTTTATTATCACCATATTAATAAATGTGCTGTTTATTCCGCACTTTGGTTATATGGCATGTGCCTGGGCGTCATTCATTGCCAATCTATCTATGATGCTAATATCTTATTTCCTGGGGCAAAAAAATTATCCTATTCCATACAATTTAAAATCAGCCGGATTCTTTTTTCTGCTGTCAATAATCCTTTTTGCAGGAATTGTGTCAACATATAACTATGTTCCAAATCTGTGGAGCAGATTGTTGTTAAACACCGCTTTTATAGTGGCGTATATATTTGTGGTTGTGAAGAGGGAATTCCCTTTGAGAGAATGGCCGTTTATAGGGAAATATTTTAAGGCATAAAACCCAATAAGTTCAGTACGGGCCACTAAAAGATGCACTCAAAGAAAATTAATTGGGAAGGAAAAAACTTAGTGATCATTAAAATAGAATCATTAACTCATAATTTGGATTTTGTAATTTGGAAATTGCAACTATGAATTTTGAGCTCAGATTTCAGAATTTTTGATGATACATCAGAAAAATTTAAGATTGTAAACAATTTTGATGATATGTAATATCAGGAAATTGGGAATCAATAATCAATAATCAATATAGAAACTTTATTCTTTATGAAGAAACCATTTTTATCTCTTGCTATATTGCTCGTAACATTCTTGTCGAGAGCCGATGAGGGCATGTGGCTTCTAAAGGAGCTTAATAGCGAGAGCGTTGCACGTATGCAGGAGTTGGGCTTTACATTTCCAGCGGATAAACTTTATAGTGAAAACAGCCCATCGCTGAAAGATGCTGTTGTCATCTTTGGCGGAGGATGCAGTGGTGTTGCGGTATCAAAAAAAGGATTGATTTTCACTAACCATCACTGTGGATATGGAGCTATACAAAAACTAAGCGATGTTGAGCATGACTATTTGAAGAACGGTTTTGCTGCAAACAAAAGAGATGATGAATTGTATGCAGATGGCCTTACCGTTTCGTTCCTCAGGTCGATGACAGATGTAACCAGCCGTATTGTGCCCAATGTGCCATTAGTGCTCAGTGAAATACAGCGGGAGCTGGCTATTGACTCCATCTCTAACGAGTTGATCAGGGAGTATGAGGATGATCCGTTTACTCATGTTCGTGTAGTCCCTTTTTACTCCCGCAACAAGTACTATATGGCTATTTATGATGTTTTCCGTGATGTACGATTGGTGGTTGCTCCTCCCTCGTCGGTGGGGAAGTTCGGGGGTGATACCGATAACTGGATGTGGCCGAGGCATACAGGTGATTTCTCTGTCTTTCGTGTCTATGCCGGAAAGAACAACAAGCCTGCAAATTACAGTAAAAGCAACGTTCCGTACAAACCCAAACATGTAGTTCCCGTTTCGATTGCAGGTGTTACGCAGGGCGATTATTCGATGACGGTAGGATATCCTGGGAGTACGCAACGATATTTGTCGTCTTGGGGAATACACCAGACAATGGAGTCTGAAAACACTCCCCGTGTTGAGGTGAGGGGCGCAAAGCAGGATGTATGGTGGGATGCCATGAAAAAAAACGACACAATCCGCATCAAATACTCCAATAAGTACGCCGGAAGCTCCAACTACTGGAAAAACTCAATGGGAATGAACAAGGCAATTGTCAATCTTGAAGTATTACCCCGGAAAGAGTTACTGGAAGCAAGGTTGCTTAAATGGATCAACAGCAATCCCAACAACAAAGCAAAATACGATAGCACTCTCACAACTCTTAAAGAGGCCTATACCGGCTCAGATGAAATGGCTCGTTATACTACCTACTTTCTAGAGACATTCAATAACGGTATAGAGCTGATAAGGTTTGCCAACACCATCCTTCAGTTCGATTCCGGTGGAACCGAAGAGGACAAGCAGGCGTTTATTAACGACCGTCTTATAGAGTCGTATAAAAATTATGATCCCGGACTGGATAAAAAGGTGCTTCCCATTTTAATGAAGCTTTATGCAGAACGTGTGCCTGAACAATATCATCCCGATATTTACAATAAAATAAGGGAGGAGTTCGGAGGCGATTATGAAAAATATGCCGACTGGCTGTTTTGCAATACACAGTTTACCTCTCTGGAAGAGTTACTGCAGCTGTTGCAGTCTGCCGATATGCAGGAGCTGACAAACGATCCGGCTATGGAGCTGGCGCTGTCCGCGACCGATATGGGGTATGAACTGTCGGGAAAGATGATGCCGGCCTATGAGAAAATACTTCGTGGCGAAAGGGAGTTCATGGCAGCCTTGATGGAAATGGATTCCCATAGAACTTTCTATCCCGATGCCAATTTCACGCAGCGGATGAGCTACGGAACGGTGAAAGGTTACAAACCGCGTGATGCTGTCTGGTACGATTACTATACAACAACAGAGGGAGTATTGGAGAAACAGAAACCGGGTGACCCGGAGTTTGATGTACAGAGATATATCCTCGATGCCATCCGCTCAAAGGATTTTGGAATGTATGGTGATAAAGATGGCTGCATGAGGGTGAATTTTTTGTCCGATAACGATATTACTGGCGGCAACTCCGGCAGCCCCGTGCTGAATGGTAAAGCGGAGCTTATAGGCCTGGCATTCGATGGTAACTGGGAGTCGCTGAGTGGTGATATCCTCTTCGAACCCTCGATGCAGCGCATGATCAGTGTCGATATTCGTTATGTTTTGTATATAATAGATAGGGTGATGGAAGCGCCAAATATTATAAAAGAGTTGAAGATAGTTAAATAGAAGTAGTCTTTCAACGAACGAAACAGCCTCTCATTAGCTAAAAAGCTAATGAGAGGCTGTTTCGTTCATATGAGGTTGCAGGTGAAATTTTTTCATGTCGAACTGACCGTATGCCTATGTCCGGATTAGAAAAATTAATGTTACAGGTTAAACTCTTTCCTGTCAAACTCCTCATACCGTGGTGGCAGGGGCACATATTCTTTGTCGTCCCATAGAGAACTGGTGATCATAAGGTCTGCACTGTAACGGTTGCAGGCAATAGGTACGTTGTGTACCCTGCACTGGCGTAACAACATCATTATATCCGCCTCGTGAGGCTGTGGATTGAGATCATCGATAAGAAAGACCGCTAGATTAACCTCCTTGCGGACAACCATGGCCGCAATTTCGGCATCACCTCCCATTGGCCCCGAGTTCATGATAGTTATATCGGGATAAACGCCGTTGTTATGGAGTGCTTCACGCACCAGCTTACCTGTCGTGCCTGTGCAAACAAGATGATGCTCCGACAGAAAGTCGGAATTGTAAATTACCCAGTCAACCATGTCTGCTTTGCGGTGATCGTGCGCAACAAGAGCTATCGTAAGTTTTTTATTCATCTGGTTTGTTTTTAAAATTTGTTTTTATGATTTCTCATTTTAATATTATTTTTATTTATTAATGTTTCGATGAATCCTCATTTATAACACTGGCAGTCAATAAGTTATGTCGAATCCTCAAAGGGGGTATACTCTATTGATATTTAGTGAATTATAAGAATTATTTTAAAAAAATTACCGAAATATTGATTCATGGAACCCTTTCGAAAAGCCTATTCCATTGCATTCGAATTACCATACACGTAGATATTCAGTGTATTACGAATGATTGTTTTAGATGTTCAGGGTTTTCGTGGCAGGCTCATTCATTAAATTCCCAGCTCCTCTCTGATTGCATTTATTTTTTCGCTGGCAGCGTACTCTGCCTGTTTAATATCTTCACGCGACTTAACTTTTCCCTTCACTTCTATGTAGAACTTTATCTTGGGTTCTGTTCCTGAAGGGCGGATAGAGAGTTTTGTGCCCTCTTCGGTGAAATATTGTATAACGTTTGAGGTGGTAGGCATCTCAAGGGCAACATTTTCGTTTCTGACAAAATCCACTGCTTCCAGCTTCGCGAAATCTTTAATCAGTACAACGGGTGAACCACCCAATGACTTCAGAGGATTGGTACGGAAGTTTTTCATCATATTTTCAATCTCGTCCGCACCTGCTTTTCCTTTGCGCACAAGAGAGATACCTGTCTCCTTTGAGTAACCATACTCTACATAGATATCCTGGAGCAGCTGGTACATGGTTTTCCCATTATCTTTAGCCCAGGCTGCTATCTCTGCAAAAAGAGCACATGCCGATACAGAATCCTTGTCGCGCACGAAGTCGCCTGCCAGAAAGCCATAGCTCTCCTCACCGCCGCCGATATAGTTTTTTACTCCCTCATTTTTTCGGATAACATCTGCTATCCATTTGAAACCGGTGTAACAATCATACATATCAACACCTTTTTTAACAGCGATATTCTTCAGCAACTCTGAGGAAACAATGGTCTTTACCACATACTCTTTTCCTGTGAGCAAGCCCAGCTCTCCGCGTTTATTCATAAGGTAATAAAGGCATAGTAGCATTGTCTGGTTACCGTTAACCAGTATGAAATTGCCCTCATCATCGCGAATAGCTGTCCCAAAACGGTCACCATCGGGATCGGTCCCCATAACCAGTTCTGCACCTGTCTCCTCTGCCTTTTTAATAGCCATATCCAATGCAGCGGGTTCTTCGGGATTGGGAGATATCACTGTGGGGAAATTACCGCTGATCACATCCTGTTCGGGTACATGAATGATATTGGTAAAGCCTATGGCTTTTAGTGCATCGGGTACCAGGGTGATGCCTGTGCCGTGGATTGGTGTATAAACAATTTTAATGTCATTGTGCCGCTTAATTGACTCAGGTGAGAGTACAAGCCTTTTGACCTCCTCAATGAACGCTTTGTCCATATCTTTTCCAATGATCTCTATCAGTTTTTTGTTTCCCTTGAAGAGGATATCGTCAACACATTTAATGCGGTTAACCTCAGCAATGATATTTTTGTCGTGAGGCCCCAACACCTGTGCCCCATCATTCCAGTATGCCTTGTACCCGTTATACTCTTTCGGGTTATGCGAGGCGGTGATCATTATTCCGCTCTGGCAGCCAAGCTTTCTGATGGCGTAAGATACTTCGGGGGTTGGACGCAGATCTTCAAAAAGAAACACCTTAATACCATTTGCACTGAAGATGTCGGCCGAGATTTCAGCAAATTTTCTGCTGTTGTTGCGACAATCATGTCCTATCACCACCTTTATCTCATCCAGCTCTGAAAACTCTTTCTTCAGGTAGTTGGAGAGGCCCTGTGTTGCCGAGCCAACCGTGTAAATATTCATCCGGTTGCTTCCGGCACCCATGATGCCTCGCAATCCGCCCGTCCCGAACTCAAGATCTTTGTAGAATGCATCAATAAGTTTCGACTTATCTTCGCTGTCGAGCATCTTCTGGACCTCTTCCTTCGTTTCAGAATCGTAGTTTCCTTTGAGCCATAATATGGCTTTGTTTGTGACTTGTGCTAATAATGTTTCTTCTTCCATATTCAAGCAATGAATTTATCTATTTTTCAATTGTGTTTACTTTATATTTATCGCCGGTCTGTTCTACTATCTTTCTGTAGTATTCATCTGGATAACCCGGCCGTATTGGAGATGCAGGTTGTCCATAGGCATTGCGTTTAAACTGGCCGTCCTCCTCTCTTTTAATAACACCGTCAACATATTTAACCATAAGGTATTCACCCAGTTTTTTCCATTCCGCTACACCCTCTTTAACCAGATTGTTTGTATACTGAGTAAGGTAGTGAACTGCTTCAGAGGGCGACTGCTTGTGGAGTTCGGCAGCATGTTTTTCTACCCCGGGCTGAGATTCTCTATATTGATCTTCTAACTTAGTTTGTACCTTTTTCATGTCGGCACTCATATCTCTATACCGTGTATAAACCATGTTGGAGACCCAGTTATGCACCCAGAATGCTGATGTCCACGAGAAGCTCAGCAGATCACCATTACCCTCAGCCATTTCGTGAGGTATCTCGTTATGTCCACAATAGAACGGGTAATATACTGTCTGGGCAGCGTTGTCAATACCGAACCAGAGAATACCTCCAATTTCATTGGGCAACCATGAACGCATCTGCGCTACAAAAGAGAATGCCGTCTGCTGTGTAGATATGGGACGTTCATTGCAGTATTGAACGGAGTCAACCTCAAATGTGAGAGGCGACCAGCGGTAAGGAGAGTTGAAAGGCCCTGCACCCGCATCAAAGCGCCAGTCCAGTTCGGTGCCTTCATAATGGTCGCGCATCATTTCCTGAATATCATGAACGCTCAGTTTCCTGTCAGGTTTGATATAAAGCGGCATTGGGTCGGTTGTCTTTCCCTGCGCATAAGGCAGATACCTGCCCATTTCCCTGTTCACCCGATTGAAGAACGACCATACACGGGCTTCACAAAAACGGAGTGCACCGAAGTCCAATGGGGCATAGGCCTTGGCAAAGCTGAAATCGGCATCATCACCGTTGAAATAACCTTTCTCCCGGGCAAAAGAGATGACATCGGGTGAGTAAAGGCAGTTCTCCGGATCATTCAACGGAAACTGCTGTATGCGAGCCTGGTTAGCGTGTGCTGACACGCAGTCGTCGGGAATACGCACGGCCACCCATACAGCACCTTTATTTCCGGTGCCCTTCCCAATCATCTCCATTATCCATGCTTCATCAGGATCGGCAATAGAGAACGATTCGCCGGAACTGTAATAACCGTGTTCTTTTACCAGGCCGGTTATTATTCTAATGGCTTCACGCGCATTTTTGGCACGTTGGAGTGTAATATAAATAAGGCTTCCGTAATCCATAATACCGGTGGAATCGGATAATTCTCCGCGCCCACCAAAGGTGGTTTCTCCAATGGCAAGCTGATATTCGTTCATATTCCCTGTCACATTATATGTTTGAAGCACTTGTGGTATTTCACCCAGATATTTTCCGGTATCCCATTCATGCACCTTGAGCATTTCTCCGGGCCGGTATTGTCTTGCAGGCCAATGGTACAATTCTCCATACAGGGAGTATGAATCGGCAGCATACGAGATAAGCACCGAACCGTCGGCAGATGCTTTTTTCCCAACGAGTAGGTTAGTGCACGGAAGTGATAAAAAGGTGGTAAATATTACCGCGAGCGTAGTCAGAAAGAATCGTATCATATATATTTAAAGATTATCACAAAATTTTCTACAACAGTGTAAAGATAATTTATTTTGTTCAATCTGTCCAAATAGTAGCCTGGATATTTATTTTATTTCGCATAAATGGTTCGCATATTTGAAAAAAACAGGTTATATTTGTGAAGATAATAAACCTCACTGTGTGGACTATATGAAAGTTAAAATAACAGAATTCGGATCAAAAAGAATACTTGGCATTACATCTTATCAGATAATTTTCCTTCTGATACTGATTGTGATGCTTTTTTTCTTTAGTGACAGCAGCATAACCAAAAGGATAAAATATGAAACGCAGATCAAAGATCTTGAATCCCAGATTGATTTTTACCGGCAGCAGGCAGATGCTGATAAAGAAAAGTTGAATGAACTCAAATCAAATAGAGATGATCTGGAAAAATTCGCACGAGAAAATTATCTCATGAAAAAGGAAAACGAAGAAATTTTCATTATTGAGTAAATATAATATCTGTGAGATGAAAGATATATTATTTCGAATTGCCGCTTCAGGCATATTATTTTCAGCGCTCCTTTATCTGTTTGCTCCGTTTGTAGCACCATGGATAATGGCTCTGTCAGTGTTAATCTTTTCTGCACTGACTGTTACAAAACCCTATCCCGGGAAAAGTATCCGGGGTAAAAGGCTGTTTAATTTCCAGATTTTTTCATGTGCACTGATGATAGTTGCCACATACCTTATGTTCAGGCAGCGTAACGAATGGGCATTGTCAATGATAGCAGGCGCAGTTTTTCTCCTTTATGCCGCAATTACAATACCCAGAGAACTGGAAAAGGAAAATATCAGCGAATCATAAGAACTACAGCAACACGCACGTAATTCTTTAAAAAAAATGAATGAATAAGAGCATACTAATAATCGACGACAATGTAACAGTCTGTCTGATGTTGAAATCGTGGTTGGTAAAGAAAAATTTCAATGTCGAAACGGCTTTAAGCGTTAAAGAGGCAAAACAGATGGTGAAAGAACAGCCGTTTGATTTAATTCTAAGTGATATAAGAATGCCTGAAACCGATGGTTTTGCCTTTTTATCATGGATTACAAAATATGATTCTGAAATACTTGTAATCATGATGACTGGATATGCCGATATTGAAACTGCTGTTGCTTCCATGAAATCAGGTGCTGCGGATTATATTTCCAAACCAATTGATCCTGAACAGCTTTATCTGAAAATCGACGAGGCGTTTAATATTCAGGAAAACAGGCTTAAAAGAAAACGTTTTTCCAATGATTTCATAAAACTTCCCGGCAGTGAGTATGAACAGGTTTTCTATAAACTCAGCAAGGTTACCGAAAATAACAGACATCTGCTTATTATCGGTGGCAGGGGAACGGGGAAAGCATCTACCGTAAAATACATATACGAGAGAGGCCTTCATTTATCCAAACCGCTTGTTGTGCTTGATTTTGACCAATATACAGATGCCGCCAGCTTAAATAGCCGGTTTAATGAGACTGATGAGAAAGGGTCTATTTTAATGGAAAAATTCAAGTTGGCAAAGGGTGGCCTTTTGTACATCCGGAAAGTAGATAAGCTCAACATCAACCTGCAGGACGAATTACTGACTATTTTAACCAAACAGAAAAGGGACGATGATTTTACACAAGTAGTCATGAGCACAGAGATGAGCAAAAGAAATTTACAGAAAAATCTGATTCCAAAACTTTACTACCTGCTCGAAAAGGATTGTTTGACCCTTCCCTCACTGAAAGGGAAAAAAGAGGCAATAATGTATCTCGCATCCTATTTTCTCAGGTTCGCCAATATCACCCTTGACAAAAAAATTGAGAGTATCGATCCAGCCTTCCAGGATACACTCATCGGATATGAATGGCCCGGAAATATTCAGGAACTGAAAAATTGTATTATTAAAGCAGCTTTGCTTACCGAAGGGACAAATATTAATATTTCTGTTGTTTCTGGCCTGTTCGGGAATATGCCGAAAAAAAGAGATCGCAACATATCTGTGAAAACAATAGAGGGCCTTCGCAAGGAAAACTATGAAAAAGAGAAAATACTTGAGGCTCTTGAACTGGCCAAAGGAAATAAGACTATGGCAGCAACTATACTGAATATTGACAGGAAAACATTGTACAACAAGATCAAGCTCTATAATGTTACAACAAGCGGTTGATAAATAACTATATATATTACCAATGATGAAAAAAAAAGGATTTTCAAAGATAAAATTAACCGTTATTGCCGGATATCTGCTGGTAGTATTTATCATGGCCATTGGGCTGCTTGCCATTTATAATTATCTTGTCGATTTTTCCAATAAGAAAATTAAAAACGAAGATATGTCGGAACTGCTGCTTGTGGGTAATGTACTGTCTAAACTTTATGAAATTGAGAGCGAGCAGAATCTATTCACAGCCGAGGGTGCGCAACAATATTTCTCCAAATACGACTCTATTGTTCCAGAAATCCACTCTAGTCTTGATTCATTAAAAATTCTTGCCAGAGATTCCTACCGAGAGGAAGAGCTCGACACCATCAAACTTCTTATAGTCAAAAAAAAGGAGAATTTGAAAACTGTTGCTGTACTGCTGGATTCTATCGGGAAAGCGCCGGAGATTATCCGTATAACCGAGAGCAGCTATGTACCTAAAAAGCTTAACAGGGAAATTTCAGATTATCTGGAAGATAGTAAAATAAAGGATCGCGACAAGTCTCAAAGCGATACTACTGTAGTAATGAAAGGACGTAGAACCTTTTTGAACCGGGTCCGCGATGTGTTTGTCCCCTCAAACGACTCAACTCTCGTAATTGAGAACAGGTCTGTTGTAGAAGAAAATAGCCTTAGTAAGATTGTCGACACCCTCATTAACAAGGTACGCTATTCGGAAACACTCGACCTGCAACGGCAAAATCAGTTTAAAAAGGCTTTTTTGGAACGGCAGGAGGAGCTTAATCATACCAACCGAATGCTTACAAATCGCATCGATGAAATGTTGAAAGGAATAGAACAGGAGGAGATAAAAAAATCTCTTCAGCTTATCATTGATAAGGAGCGTGCACTTTCATCATCGCAGCGCACTATGTTTTTTGCGCTATGTCTGGCAATACTGATTGTTATCATATTCGGTATTCTATTTCTGGTTGATATCAACAGAAGCCAGCGTTACAGAAAACAGCTTGAAGAATCCAACAAGCGCATATCGGAATTGCTGTTCTCACGTGAGAAACTGATGCTAACCATCTCTCACGACATTAAGGCGCCTATGAGTTCCATCATTGGATTTATTGACTTGATGAATTCTGGTGCCTACCGTAAAAGCAGCACCTATCTCGGCAATATGAGAAAGTCAGCAGAACACGTGCTGCAACTTGTATCCACGCTGCTCGATTACCATAAGCTTGAATCGGGTACGTGGCAGCCTAAGGAGTCCGATTTTAATCTTTACAGCCTGGTGAACGAAACTGTGTCGAGCTTTAAGCCGCTTGCTGAACAAAAAGGGCTGGAGTATATAGTAGAGAATTGTCTGTCGGTAGATTCTGAATGTCATGGCGATCCTTATGTGATCAGACAAATTATGGGAAACATTATCTCTAACGCAGTAAAATATACTTTAAATGGGAGAATATTAATTGTCACAGGAGAAGAGGTGTGGGAGTCAGCCAAATGGTTAATATTTTCAGTTATCGATACAGGTATAGGAATTGATATTGACGAACAACAGCTTATTTTCGGGGAGTTTCAGCAGCTGGATGAAGGTGCTGACCAGAGCGGAAATTTAGATGGAAGTGGTCTTGGGTTGTCTATTACAAAAAGATTTGTTGAAATATTAAAGGGTGAAATAATACTTAAATCTAAAAAAGGAGCAGGTTCTGAATTTATTGTGAAAATTCCCCTGAAACCGATACTATCCGAAAAGGCAGCTGCACCGGTTGAATTTTCTGAAAGGCATGATCTGAATGATATTTCTGTTCTGGCAGTTGACGACGATCCAATTCAATTAAAAATGATATCAGGGATGCTTGAGAATATGAAGGTGAAATGCATTTCAGAGGTAAATACTTTTAATTTGCCATCACTCATTCAGAAAACAAAGTTCGATTTAATGTTCCTTGATCTTCAGATGCCCGGAGCAAATGGTTTTGAGGTTATTCAGGAGTTAAGAAAGACCAAAAATATTAATATTGATGATATTCCAGTCATAGCTTTGTCGGCACGTTCAGATCTTTCAGCATCAGATGTAAAAGGTTACGGGTTTACCGATTTTCTGATCAAACCATTTACTCAGGATCAGCTATATCGTATTATTTTGCGCTATGTGACCCAAAAAAATAACAAGAAACCTGTCTTTCGCGTTGAGTCTAAGCCTGAAATAAAAAAAGGTGTTGGAGCACTTATCAATTTTGTGAGGACAGACAGGAAAATATCTTTGGAAATACTGCAATCATTTTCTGATGAGATGGTTAGAGATTTGGGCTCATTGAAAGAGTTTTTTGATAGGCAAGATTACAAATCAGCAGGCAATCTCTCTCATAAAATGCTTCCGCTTTTCCGGATGATTGGTGATAAGCAGGTTATTACTCTTCTGGAACAACTGGAGAGAGAGCAACCTATATTTGCCGGGGAAGAGGAGTATTTGTTTAATGCTATTAGAAAAAGTGTGGACGAGGCACATGTTTTTATAAGAGAACTGTCTGAAAACAAAGACGATGAGTAATCCGGTGATTGAAAAATACAAAAGGTATCTTCTGCTGGAAAAGGGGCTCTCTTCTAACACCATTGAAGCCTATATGTCTGATCTGCAGAAACTGATTAATTTCGCTGAGTCGCGGCAACTCACTTTTAATTCCATAGGGCAGAATCATCTGGAGGAGTTCGTGGCCGATTTGCACGATAAAAAAATTTCTCCCCGATCCATGTCCCGCGTTATCTCGGGGATAAAATCCTTTTTCCGCTTTCTTCTGCTTGATAACTACAGGGATGATAATCCCGGCGAAATGCTTGAATCGCCCAAGATCGGATTAAAACTTCCCGTGGTATTATCCTTAAATGAGATTGATTCTCTTCTTAGCGTAATAGATCTGTCTACAGCTGAGGGAACACGTAACTATGCAATTATCGAAACGCTCTATAGTTGTGGCCTGCGTATATCGGAGTTGACAAACCTGCGTTTTTCAGATCTTTTTTTTGAGGAAGGTTTTATCCGTGTGGAAGGTAAAGGGAGTAAACAGCGGTTAGTCCCCATTTCCGAAACGGCTGTGCAGAAAATCAGGAACTGGATACCATACCGTAATCAGATTAATATTCGGAAAGGAAGCGAAGATGTACTTTTTGTCAGTTCACGCGGTAAGGCGATTTCGCGTGTAACAGTTTTTCACTACATAAGGCAGTATGCCGAAGCGGCAGGTATACAAAAAGAGATCAGCCCGCATGTTTTTCGTCATTCGTTTGCTACGCATCTGCTCGAAAGAGGTGCTAATATCCGTGTAATCCAGGAGATGCTGGGACATGAGAAAATAACTACAACAGAGATATATACCCATATAGACCGTAGCTTTTTGCGGCAGGAGATAATAAATCATCATCCCAGAAACAGGAAAAGCAATAAGTAAGGCTAGAGCTCAATAGTCAGAAACAAGAAATGGTGTAATGGATACTCCTAAAAGTAAAAGACATCAAAGAGAGGAGCATGTTGAGCGTGTTGATAAAATTATATTGAAATAGATAGAACCTCCGGGATTATTTTATATATTTGCTCATTAAAACTTATTAAACAGATATATCATCATGAAGTTTGTAGTATCAAGCGCCACATTGTTGAATCATTTACAGGCCATAAGCAGGGTCATAAATACCAAAAATACATTACCAATTCTGGATTGCTTCCTTTTGGATTTAAAAGATAATATGCTCACACTAACGGCTGCCGATAGTGAAACGCGATTGGAGACATGGGTTGAGGTTAACAGTGCAACAGGTGAAGGATTTTTGGCTATTAATGCCAGAAATCTGCTCGATCCTCTGCGTGAGCTTCCCGATCAGCCACTCACTTTCGATATCAATGATGAAACCCTTGAGGTGTTTATCTACTACCACAATGGTAAATACAATTTTGTGGGATCGAAGGGTGATGAATATCCGGAACCGAAACCACTTAATGACTCTGCTATGTCACTTGAGATTGATGCAGAAACCCTTTTCACAGGAATCAACCGGACTTTTTTTGCTACTGCCGATGATGAACTTCGTCCGGTGATGAACGGAATATATTTTGATATTACAGCCGATGATCTCACTTTTGTAGCTTCCGACGGTCACAAATTAGTACGAGTGACTACCTCTGAAGCCCAGGGTGAGGGGCGCTCATCGTTTATTCTTCCCAAAAAGCCGGCTAACCTGTTAAAATCTCTCCTTCCCAGGGAAACGGGAAAAGTTGATGTCAAATTTGATGAGAACAACGCATATTTTACCCTGCCTACATACAAAATGGTATGCCGCTTTGTTGAGGGTAGATATCCAAATTATAACTCTGTAATTCCGCAAAATAACCCCAACACGTTTACATTGGACAGGCTGGCATTTTTGAACGCACTTAAGCGAGTAGCTGTCTTTTCAAATCCTTCAAGCAGCCTTGTAAAGTTGCAACTCTCCGAAGACAGAATTGTTGTTTCCGCGCAGGATATTGATTTTCTTACTGCTGCAGAAGAGACGATACCCTGCACTTATGAAGGCAACGTGATGAATATTGGGTTTAAAGCGTTGTTCCTTATAGATATTCTTAATAATATTCCCTCTGCTGATGTGCGAGTAGAACTTTCCGATCCTTCACGTGCCGGATTAATACTGCCGGTGGAGAAAGAGGATAACGAGGATATGCTAACGCTACTTATGCCGATGATGCTGAACGATTAAAGGGAATAAAATGGAATTGAATCTTAAAAATCCGCTGGTTTTTTTCGATCTGGAAACTACCGGAATAAATATCACACACGATCGAATTGTTGAAATATCGTTTCTTAAAGTATATCCAAACGGTAAGGAAGAAATCAAATCGAGACGTATAAACCCCGAGATGCCCATTCCGCCGCAGTCAACGGCAATACATGGTATCACTGACGAAGATGTGAAAGATTGCCCCACCTTTAGGCAGGTAGCTAGATCACTTGCCGACCAGTTGGAGGGGTGCGACCTGGCAGGGTTCAACTCCAGCAGGTTCGATGTGCCTATGCTGGCAGAGGAGTTTCTTCGTGCTGGTGTTGATTTCGATATGAGCAAACGTAAATTTGTGGATGTGCAAATCATCTTTCACAAGAAAGAACAGCGTACGTTGGAGGCAGCATATGCTTTCTACTGCGATAAAAAACTGGATAATGCTCACTCTGCTGAGGCAGATGCAATGGCGACCTATGAAGTGCTCAAGTCGCAACTCGACCGCTATCCCGATTTGGTAAATGATATAGATGTATTATCTAAGGAGTACTCAAGCTTCAATAATAATGTCGATTTTGCAGGACGTTTCATCTATAATGAAGAGGGTGTAGAGGTGTTCAACTTCGGAAAACATAAGGGGAAGCCGGTCAGTGAGGTACTTAAAAACGAGCCAAGCTATTATTCCTGGATGATGGATGGTGATTTCCCGATGAATACCAAACAGGTACTCACCAAAATACGATTAAAAGAACTTAACGGATAATTCTTCATGCCCCGTTACTTCATAACCCTTGCATACAATGGTAAGAACTACGTTGGATGGCAAGTCCAACCCAACGGGACTGGTGTGCAGGAAGTTCTTCAGGGTGCGTTGTCAACTATTCTGCGAGATAAGGTGGAAGTTGTGGGGGCTGGGAGAACCGATTCGGGCGTTCATGCCCGGAAAATGATTGCCCATTTCGATTGGGAAGAAGCCGATTTTTCTTCAGACAATCTGTTGCGGAAACTTAATAATTTTCTTCCGAAAGATATATCTATCTCCTCAATACGTGAGGTGCGCCCAGATGCGCATGCCCGGTTCAGTGCAATTTCACGTACTTACAGATACTATGTTACAACTGTAAAGGATCCTTTTCGCCATGAATTTACATACAGGGTTCGTTATCACCTCAATATCCAGATGATGAACGCTTTATGCTCAGTAATACAGCAGTACAGAGATTTTACAAGCTTCAGCAAACTGCATACAGATGTGAAAACCAACAATTGCAAGATTGAATATGCCGGATGGGAGAGGGTGGGAGAAGAGTATGTCTTTACAATCAAGGCCGACAGATTTCTCAGGAATATGGTTCGTGCTATAGTGGGAACACTGCTCGAAGCAGGCAGGGGGAGGCTTGATGAGCGTGGCCTGCGACGTGTTATTGAAGCTAAAAACCGAAGTGTGGCTGGTGACTCTGTTCCGGGAAATGCCCTTTTCCTGGAAGATGTTTCCTATCCCGATAATATTTGGTTATGACAGGTATATGGGTGAAAAATTAACGCAGCGGGACTGTGAAGCCGCTGCGTTGAATTTTTTCGTCTTTTCAGACATTTATATTTTCTGTTATCAATGATTAATTGAAATAATTAGTCATTCATTGAAATAAGAAACTCTTCGTTACTCGATGTGCGTCTCATCCTGTTAAGCAGAAACTCCATGGCTTCTACTGAATTCATATCCGAAAGGAAATTTCGGAGCACCCACATGCGGTTGAGCGTCTCCTGAGAAAGAAGAAGATCATCGCGACGTGTGCTCGATGCAATAATATCCACCGACGGGAAAATACGTTTGTTTGATAGCTTACGGTCGAGCTGAAGTTCCATGTTGCCTGTTCCCTTGAACTCTTCAAAGATCACATCATCCATTTTGGAGCCGGTATCTGTGAGGGCAGTCGCTATAATTGTTAGAGAACCCCCGTTTTCTATATTACGGGCAGCACCGAAGAAACGTTTGGGCTTATGCAGTGCGTTGGCATCCACACCACCAGAAAGTACCTTCCCCGATGCAGGCTGTACTGTGTTGTAAGCACGTGCCAGACGAGTGATTGAGTCTAGAAGTATCACCACATCGTGACCACATTCCACCAGCCTGCGGGCTTTGTTCAATACAATTTCTGCAATTTTCACGTGACGGTCTGCAGGCTCATCAAAGGTAGAAGATATCACCTCGGCATTAACGCTACGCTCCATATCTGTCACCTCTTCAGGGCGCTCATCTATAAGCAGAATAATCATATATACGTCAGGATGATTATCTGCAATTGCATTTGCAATATCTTTTAGCAGCATGGTTTTACCAGTCTTCGGCTGCGCTACAATCAGTCCGCGTTGTCCTTTACCAATGGGTGAGAACATATCTACCACACGGCATGAAAGGTTATCGTTATGACCTTTGGTAAGGTTGAATTTTTCATTTGGGAATAGTGGTTTCAGGTGATCGAATGGAACACGGTCACGCACATCGTCAGGTTTGCGACCGTTGATTAGATCTACCTTTACCAGAGGAAAAAATTTCTCACCTTCTTTGGGAGGACGAATAGGCCCTTCCACCACATCACCCGTTTTAAGTCCGAAAAGACGGATCTGCGATTGTGAAACGTAGATATCGTCTGGCGAAGACATGTAGTTGTAGTCCGAAGAGCGCAGAAATCCGTAACCGTCAGACATAATCTCCAGAACGCCCGATGCCGTGAGTATACCATCGAAATCGTAACCGGGATCTTTCTCTTTCTCTTTCTGTTGCTGTTGCTGTTGCCCCTGGGGTTGAGCCTGTGACTGCCCATGACTTTTCGATTGTTGAGCCTGTGGCTGCTGCTTGGGTTGTAGCGGTGAAGGTGAAATAAGATCCATCATCGATACTTTACTGCCCAAAACGGGAGTTTCTTTCTCAATAGCTGTATCTTTTACTTCAGATGTTTCTTCTGCAACTACCGGTGGTAAGGTTACTGGAGCAGGCGCACTCTTCTTTTCATCGTTTCGGTGCTTTGATGAGCGGAATACCAATTGAATAGGCCTTCCGGGAGATTTTGGAGTTTCTGGTGCTGCAGTTGCCTCTTTTGTAGCTGTAGTTGCCTCTTTTGTAGCTGCAGTTGTCCCTTTTGTGGTTGTAGTCGTGTCTTTTGCTGCCTCTGATTTTTTTTGGCTTGCCGACTCTGATTTTGTCTGGGTTTGAGACTGAGAAGAAGTTTTCGCAGCACTCTTTTCCGGCATTGCATCTTCTTTAACTACTTTTTTTGGTTTTTCTGTTTCAGCAACGGCAGGTTTCGATTGATTTTTTGATGTATCCTGTTCTTTCTTTTGCGGTTCGTTTTTAACAGCTTTCTTTTCCGGCTCCACCTTTTTTTTATCAGAACCACCCTTCTTAGCGTTGGCATTGGATCGGTTTTTCCCATAGCTAGCCTGTCTGGTTGCTGATTCGGCGCTCATTTTTTTTGTCTCTGCAATTGCCTGTTCGTCAAGAATTTTATAGATGAGTTCTTCTTTCTTATATGCGTCCGGGCGTCTTATTCCCATTTCTTTGGCAAGTACCCGTAATTCGGTTGTAAGCTTTTCATTAAGCTCAATAATGTTATAAGCCATGTAGATCTATTGAATTTCGTTATGGTTTTTGAATAAATATTGTTAATAAATTATTTCCGGTTTCAGCAACGGATGTATGATTTAGCATACAAATATTCTAAAAAAGGCGGATATAATTGAATTTGAAATGAATAAACAAATAATAACAGTAAAAATTGAGAATGTGTACTGTTGAAGATTCAATCACAAAGGTAGTGTTTTTTTTGATAACACTGAATAACTTCGCGTTTTTTTTTGTAAAATGCGGAATTTAACCAATAAAGTTGCAATATTTAGCCATTTTATTGGCAAAGTTTAGCCAAAATAATTCAAACTAATCAGAAATCCTCCTGATTCACTCTGTTTGAGTTGTTGCGGCGCCTCTCTATTTCATTCTTATACAACAAAGACCTTCTTCTTTCCAGCGAGTTTGGAGATGTGGATTGAACAAACAGATTGTTTGACACTTCCGCCCACTCAGATGCTTTATCCATATCGTCCATCATCTCATAGGCAAGTGCAATATTATTTGCTGCCTTGGCTTTATCAGTTTTGTTTGAGAGGGAATTATAAAAAGTTTGCCATTTCTCTATTGCTTCTTCCCATCTGGCTCCCTTTGCAAATGTCTCTCCCTCTCGCATCAAAGAGTTGGGGAGTGTGTAATACCATCTGTCTTGCATCTCCCAGTGAGGTGCAAACACATATGTCATCTTTTCGGCTGCCTTTACAGCCAATAACTTCATAGCCTCTTCGGTTGACGGAATCATTACTTCCGCATAAGCCATCCCATCCTGAATATCAAAGCCTTCCCAACGAATGCTGTCGGTATATTGTACTGCAGGAATTTTCCCCTCCATGGTGGGAAGGTACACACGTATAACTGAGTTTATCTTTCCTGTCAAATCGCTGTATGTGTAGCCTTGCTGCCTGAAATGCTCCCTTTTATTGGTCTCTATTATCAGTTTATCGAGCGAAACAATAGCGTCAGCGCCGGTCATCCTTCTAATTTCGTTCATTGTTTCGGGGGCAATAAGCTCTTCCCTGAAGAAGTCTTTGTCGCTTCTCAAAGGTTTGTTATAGAACACAACCCGCTGGAAATAATCCTCCTCATTCAAAAATTGTGAAAGGGCTTCGGTGTAGTATATGGCAATACTGTCGGACGAGGCTTTCGTCCTCTGTGCGGCTGAGCGGCCCAGTTGTTTTATGTAATGCCCAATCTCGTCGGGTTGCTGTACTACATTATTTACTACTGCTATATTCAGCACATTCGATGGTAATGCTACCTGGGCTGGCTCACGTGTTTCCACTGACAGATATTTTATTCCTGCACAACTGCTCAGAAGCATTCCTGCAAAAAGAACAGACAGGAATGGCTTGTATGCTTGATTCATACGGTTTAAACTATTTAACCTATTTATTATTGAGGATATCATATAGAACTTATTCTCGTACATTATTAACATTTACGGTAGCGCAAAAGTTTTCAGAACACTAAAAATATAAACTGAAGATGACATGGTGCTCAATTCTATGTCCGAAAAAGTTTTCAGAACACCAAAGATCGAACCCTTATTAAAGATGCATTTCAACGGATTTGGTTTAATGTGGGTTTTGTTTTTTTTGAGTGTAAGCTATTATACGATTATTTCTTTTTTTAGAAAGTTCGTTTCCCTATGATTGGCTTGGCAATTTTTTATGTATATTTGTGGCACTCTTAAAAATACACAACAGAAAAATAAAAAAAGAAACTAACAGAAGTATGACATTTAACATTATTGTGTTGGCGAAGCAGGTACCTGATACACGCAATGTTGGGAAAGATGCGATGAAAGCCGATGGAACTGTAAACAGAGCGGCACTTCCCGCTATATTCAATCCCGAAGATCTGAATGCTTTGGAGCAGGCCCTTGGAATCAAAGAGAGCTATCCGGGATCTACAATTACGGTGCTGACTATGGGACCGGGACGTGCTGCCGAAATCCTTCGCGAAGGGCTTTTCCGTGGTGCAGATGACGGAGTGTTATTGACCGACAGGGCTTTTGCCGGTGCCGATACGCTGGCTACATCGTATGCGTTGGCCATGGCTGTCAGGAAACTTGGAAAATTCGATATCATCATTTCCGGACGACAGGCTATCGATGGTGATACCGCCCAGGTAGGTCCCCAGGTGGCCGAAAAACTGGGAATACCCCAAATTACCTATGCCGAGGACATCGAAAGAATAGAAAAAAATAAGGTAACTGTTAAACGGCGCCTTGATAACGGTGTAGAAGTGGTGGAGTGCCCCCTTCCGGTGTTGATTACCGTTAACGGATCGGCTCGAACATGCAGGCCCCGCAATGCGAAGCTGCTGCAAAAGTATAAACACGCCAGAACCATCACCGAGCGTCAGACTGAAAATATCGACTACATAGATATATATAGCAGTCGCCCCTATCTGAACTTAACCGAATGGAGTGTGGCCGATGTAGATGCGGACATAGTTCAGTGCGGCCTCTCCGGTTCTCCTACGAAAGTGAAAAAGATTGAGAACGTTGTCTTTCAGGCCAAAGAGAGCAAAAGACTCAGCGGCAGTGATATGGAGATTGACGAGCTGATGAGGGAGCTAATAGAAAGTCATACGATTGGATAATAAAAATTACAATGAACTATTTTGCTAAGCTATATGAACAGAATAGAAGTATGTTTGAAATCTGTTATGGTAGGAAATAGTCTAATTTATTAAGAATAAATGAACAACTTATTTGTATATTTGGAAATAGAAGAGGGAACGGTAGCTGATGTGAGTCTGGAACTGCTGACCAAAGGGCGATCGCTTGCCAGCCAGCTGGGATGCAAGCTTGAGGCTGTGGCTGCTGCATCAAAACTCGATAATGTTGATCAACAGGTTTTTCCCTATGGAGTAGATGTGTTGCATATCTTCAAAGATAACAGATTGTCGCCTTATACCACACTGCCTCATACATCCATCATGGTGGAACTCTTCCAAAAAGAAAAGCCGCAAATCTGTCTTATGGGGGCTACCATTATAGGGCGCGACCTTGGCCCACGCGTATCATCGGCATTGGGAAGCGGGTTAACCGCCGACTGTACCTCGTTAGAGATAGGCGACCACGAGGATAAAAAAGCTGGAAAAAATTATGAGAACCTTCTCTATCAAATACGTCCCGCTTTTGGTGGAAATATTGTGGCATGGATCATTAACCCCGATCATCGTCCGCAGATGGCTACGGTACGCGAAGGGGTTATGAAAAAGGAGATTTACGATCTTAACTATAAAGGTGAAAAAGTGGAATACAATGTGAAAGATTTTGTGAAAGAAGAAGACTTCATTGTTTCCATTATCGATCGTCACGTTGAGAAATCAAAGGTAAATATTAAAAATTCACCCATCATTGTATCAGGAGGTTATGGCGTGGGGTCGAAAGAAAACTTCCAGATGCTCTACCAGCTTGCCGACGTGCTGGGTGCTGAAGTGGGCGCATCACGTGCAGCTGTAGATGCCGGATTTGTAGAACATGAACGTCAGGTGGGACAAACGGGTGTAACCGTCCGCCCTAAAGTGTATATCGCCTGTGGCATCTCGGGACAGATACAGCATATTGCCGGTATGCAAGATAGTTCTATCATCATTTCTATTAACAACGATCCCAATGCGCCCATCAATGCTATTGCCGACTATGTAATTACCGGAGAAATTGAGCAGGTGATACCGAAGATGATTAAATATTATAAGAAAAACACGAAATAAATGAAAATTGAAGAGTGACAGCAAAGCTCTTTGATATAAAAGACAATAACAAAAATATACCGAAAAAGAAATGGCAAACTTTTACACAGATACACCACAATTTCGTCATTATATTCATCATCCACTGATGAAACGAATTGTGGAATTGAAAGAGAGAAACTACTCTGACAAGGATACTTACGACTATGCCCCAATGGACTTCGAAGATGCAATGGACAGTTACAATAAAGTGCTGGAAGTGGTGGGCGAGATCTGCGGTGACATCATTGAACCCAACTCCGAAAGTGTTGATCAGTGTGGCCCTACCGTTAAAGACGGGCGTGTGACTTATGCCAGCCCCACGCAGGAGAACCTCAATGCGCTTAATAAGGCAGAGTTGATGGGAATGGGTTTGGCCCGCAGGTATGGCGGTCTTAACTTTCCCATGGTACCCTATATGATGAGTGCCGATATTGTGAGCCGTGCCGATGCCAGCTTTCAGAATATCTGGATGTTGCAGGATTGTGGCGAAACTATCTATGAATTTGCCGATGAAGCGCAGAAGGAAAAATATCTGCCCCGTATCGTGAAGGGCGAGACCATGTCGATGGACCTCACAGAGCCCGATGCTGGATCAGACCTGCAGGCAGTGATGCTGAAGGCCACTTTCAACGAAAAAGAAAATCAGTGGTACCTGAACGGAGTGAAGCGCTTTATTACTAACGGCGATGCCGATATTCACCTTGTGCTTGCCCGTTCTGAAGAAGGCACTAAAGATGCCAGGGGCCTGTCGATGTTTGTTTATGATAAGAAAAACGGAGGTGTCAACGTGCGCCGCATTGAGAACAAGATGGGGATCAAGGGAGCACCTACTTGCGAGCTGGTTTTCAAAAATGCAAAAGCTGAGTTAGTAGGTACACGCCGGATGGGATTGATTAAATATGTTATGTCGCTTATGAATGGTGCACGCCTGGGAATTATTGCCCAGTCGGTAGGCCTTTCCGAAGCCGCCACCCGCGAAGCATACAACTATGCTATCGAGCGCCGTCAGTTTGGAAAAGCCATCATAGAGTTTCCTCCGGTTTACGAGATGCTGGCCAACATGCGTGCCAGGACCGATGCATCACGTACCATGCTCTATGAGACCTGCCGTTTTGTAGATATGTACAAAACACTGGAAGATATTGCAAGAGAACGCAAGCTTACACCTGAAGAACGGAATGAGATGAAGTACTACTCTCGCCTGGCCGATGCCTTCACACCCCTCGGTAAGGGTATGAGTAGCGAGTATGCCAACCAGAATGCCTACGATGCCATCCAGATACATGGCGGATCGGGTTATATGAAAGACTACAAGTGTGAGCGGCTCTATCGCGATGCACGTATTACCAATATCTATGAAGGTACCACGCAGTTGCAGGTGGTGGCTGCCATCCGTCATGTCACTACAGGAACCTATCTTCAAAGGATCAAAGAGTATGCCGATATGCCGGTTGCGCCCGAGCTAGAGCCGCTGAAGCGGGTACTGTCGAAGATGACACAGATGTATGAAAAGTTGGTCGATTTGGTTACCGCACCCAAAGATGAGGATTATCTCGATTTTCACTCTCGCCGGCTAGTGGAGAGTGCCGGACATATAATCATGGGACACCTGCTTCTGCAGGATGCCAATAAAGATCCGGAGCTGTTCCGCCGAAGTGCAGAGGTATATATCCATTATGGACAGATAGAGGTGGTGAAGAACTACAATTTTGTTACCAAGTCGCGTATCGAAGATATGGCTTACTATAAACCGGCTCTCGCCGAAGAGTAATCCTATTAAAAAGCATATTCACTTTACAAGGGGTCTATCACGGATCCCTTTTTTTGTGTGAGTTACGCATACCATATTTTATAGAGTGCAAGTCCGAACGTGCACGCAGTGTAGGAAATGTTAGTTAAAGACAAGGGTGTCGTTCGTGAGTGTGAATCTGAAGGAAGTAGGCGACGAACTCGTGACCGATCGAGCAGGTAAGTACTGTGTGTGGCTATCTTTATGTGAAGAAGAAAGCCGTCGGACGTCAAATACTATGAACAAGTTCGTCGCAATGACGGCAGCAGCGGTTTTAACAAACAAAGTGTAGGAAAATTCGGCATTTGTTTTTCCAACAACTATAAGGAATTCCAATCCGAAATTCTCAACGACACATACACACCTGAAAGCGTCAAGGTAGTTCGCATTTCCAAACCGTAAGGCGGTTTCAGACAGTTGGTTATCTCGACAGCCAAAAACCGGTTAGTACAGCAAACCGTCAATGAGGTCTTGCAATTCATTGACAACCCGTTGTCTTCCTGTCACAACTATGGTTCACGTCACCCCCCACAGTGCTCATCATACGTTGCAATAGGGACTTTAAACGCAATTGATAAAAGGAAAGCTGCAAGGCAGTCCCTTAAGTCATTTGCTGTTGAATATCATACTTGACGAGTTAGGCAAGGAATTGATGAGGTGCTGACTGAATTTTGTCCGTTTTGCAGACGAAGTTCGGATATTCGTGGGTAATAAAAAATCTGCCGAACGGGTAAACGGAAGCATCATTCGCTTCATTGAGGAGAGAATGCTCTTGAAAGTCAATCGGGGCAAGAACGAGATAAAGAAATGCACGGAAGTAACGTATATAGGGTATAGTTTTCTATCCGAAGACACGTTACGCCTGAGTGATAAATGCGAACAAAATTTGAAAGACAAATTCAAAGATATAACCCTTCAAAACAGGGGCGTATCTTTCGAACAAATTCTGAAAGAGCTGGATCGGATATTGCGAGGGTGGTTGGCGTATTTTCGTCTTGTCAGAATGAAAATCCGATTAGAGAAAACATTTAGTTGGCGTATTGTATTGAGCGGAAAGGGTTGGTGGCGTTTATACAACGGCCCTGCATAGAACATAGGAATGAACAATGTTTGGTTTCTCGAACAAGGTTATTTTAGCCTTACTGATAACTACAAACTATTGTCTCGTAATCCACTTTAAAGTAACCGCCATACACGTAAGTACATGATGGTTATAACAACTCGGAAATAACTCCAAAAACTGATACTATATTACAAATTAATAGAATGCTAGCTCAAAAAGAATTGTGATTATATTTGAGATCCTAATCAATATAATTTTTAGATCATGAGTATTTTCACGATTCACAAAAAAGGTGATGCGCTCTTGGCATATCTGACGGAAAACGACTATAGTCACAGTTACATATCGTGGAATAATATTGCCTTTTTCTCACCACTGACAGAGCTCCAAGACGACTTAAAGGCGGATCTATTTATGACGTGATGGACAAGGTATTCAAACTGGCAGGGGTCCGCACCGAAGGGGGTAGAAAAGGGACACATATATTCCGTCATCATTTGACAAGTCATCTCATCAAAGGAAAAACATATAACTTACCGGTCACGGATTTATAAAGTGCTTCCCTTTCTCAGGTACGTTAATAGTATTCTTAATCCGGCTTCATTAGATATCCCTCCGAAGCCTCCATATGTAGGAAACATTTTTGTACCTCATTATTTTACAAGACAAGAACTTTCATGTTTCTTTGAAAACTGCGATGGACTTACTGCTAACAACTCTCTATCCCAACGTCTAAGGAAGAAAGTTGTGCCGGTTATCTTTCGTTTACTTTATTCAACAGGCCTTCGCGTATTAGAGGCTCGGATGTTAAATCGATGCGACGTCGACTTTAAGACCGGTGTTATTACAGTCAGGCAAACGAAAGGACACGTGGAACACTTCGTTGTCCTTCATGATAGCATGAGAGAATTACTTGAATCTTATGACTTTTCCATCGAGAAGTTGCTACCCGGGCATAAGGTGCTTTTCCCGGATGAGCATGACAATTACCACAGAAACAAATGGCTTTCAGACCAGTTCCGTGCCTGTTGGTATAAACAGAATACAGCCATCGCGTATGCAAGAGAACTAAGGCATCAGTATGCGATAGAAAAAATCAAGCCGCAAAGCTGCAATGTAAGACTCTCATGTTTAAGGCCTTTCCTGAAATTTATTTCCAGGAGAAATTTGCGATATTCTTCCATTTACCTATCTTCAAGGGATGTCGCTTTTTTCAAAACCGATAAACCTCAAGTAAAAAGTTTGTCGAAAAATGCAGTGAAAACATTACTCTCGATCCCAGACATAAGAACATTTACTGGCATGCGGGATTATGTGCTCATGTCGCTGATGTACACCACGGGATGCCGGATAGACGAAGTCCTTTCAATACGACTACGGGATTTACATCTAAACGTTAAGGACAGGCCTTTTGTGTCGATACTTGGGAAAGGAAGCGTCAGGAGAAGCCAGTACATTCCTGTGCACGTGTTTATTACATCTGTAAGTTGAAATTACTTTTAAGTTGTTATAACCACTGTAATCCAAAATTTGGTATTACGGTGGTGTGAGAGGACAGATAGGGATTTAATTCCTATCTTCCTACTCGATTATTTACTGAACGGTTTATTAGAAAGCAAATGCAATTCGAATAAGCTTTCTTTAGAGACAAAAATTAAAATTAATTAACTTTAATCAGGAAAATAAAGTACATCGAATGATATATTCTGATGCAATTGCATTTAGCTTTAAATAACCCATTTAGAAGTGTAATATAAACACATTTAATTTCTAAGGAATGTTTCAAAAAATTAAAATAAACATATAAGTACTACTAGATATCAAAAATTTAATTTATATTTGCAATAAAACATTTAATCTTATTTTATGCTAATAGCTTATGCTAAAGAAATCCATCAAGATTTTTAAATTGATACCATTTATTTACAATCAATAAATCATGTTTTTTTATAAAACAATAGCGATTATTTCGAATTGAATGACGATTTAAAATATGATAATTGTTTAATTTAAAAGTAGAGTTTATGAAAAGAAAACTATTTTTGTTTTTTACCCTGTTTTTTGTAGGAATAGGGATTGTGCTTGCCCAGACACAGGTGAGAGGTAATGTGTTGGATGAGAATGGAGAACCTGTAATTGGTGCAACCATTCAGTTAAAAGGAACAACACAAGGCACTATTACTGATAGTAATGGAAACTTTAATCTATCGGCTCCGGCTAACGGTACGTTGCTTGTCTCTTATGTTGGCTACACCACACAGGAAGTGGAGGTAAGTGCTAACGTGAGAGTTGTGTTGGTTACGGATTCAGAATTATTAGACGAAGTAGTTGTAGTAGCCTACGGTCAACAGCGCAGAGAAGCGATTACCGGCGCTGTTGCTCAAGTAAAGACAGAAAAAATCACCCAGCGTCCTATTGCTTCTGCAACTGCTGCTTTAGAAGGACAGGCGCTTGGTGTTCAAGTAAATAATTCTTACGGTGAGCCAGGTGCTGAAGCTACTATACGTATAAGAGGATTTAACTCAATAACTGGATCAAATACACCCCTTTACGTGGTTGATGGAGTACCTATGGGAGGCAATGTCTCTGATATAAATCCCAACGACATTGAATCTATTTCAGTGTTAAAAGACGCTTCTTCTGCGGCTTTGTATGGAAACCGCGCAGCCAACGGGGTTATATTAATTACAACTAAATCAGGAAATCTTGGGGAAGAAAAACTTCAAGTCACAGCAGACATAAAACAAGGTGTTTTTCAGCGAGCTACCAAAGATTATGCCCGCCTTGATGCCAGACAATTTATGGAAGCACAATGGCAAGCCCGGCGCAATTCTAAGTTTACCGATGCTGATCCAGGAAAATATGAAACCTGGAATGATGCTAATCCTGGAGTAGTGAATCTTGTGAAATCCGACGTGGGAGAAAACTACAATATCTTCAGCAAATCATGGGATAATTTATTCGATGCCAACGGAAAACTGACAAGTGATGCACAGGTTAAACCTGGCTATATTGATGATTTGGATTGGTATAAAGATATGGAACGTACAGGATTTAGACAGGACTATAACCTTAACGCATCCGGAGGTACAAAAAGGACCACTTATTTTTTCTCGCTTGGTTATTTAGATGAAGAAGGTTTTATGAAATTTTCTTCAGGCGAGCGTTTTACAGGACGTACAAACATCACTTCAATGGCTGCAAAATGGCTTAAGGTAGGTTTGAATCTTTCAACATCACATCAACGTTACAGGAGTATGTCAGCCGATACTGGAAGTAGTAATTCATTCATAAATCCGTTTATGTACGCTCGTAATATGGCACCTGTTTATCCAGTACATTTACACAACCCCGAAACAGGAGAATATATACTTGATGTAAATGGAAATAAACAGTACGACGGTGGTACTGAATATGGCCGGGCGCAATATCCAAATCGCCATGTTATTTGGGAATATGAATTAAACAAAGATAGGACAATCCGTAATACCGGTGAAGGTGGAGCATTTGCAGAAATCTATTTTCTAAAAGATTTTTCACTGAAAATTAATGGAAATATGAATAATCGTACATCTTCAAATAGTACATATGACAATTCAACGATAGGTGATGGAGCAGGAAAAGGGCGCATGAAGCAAGTGGACTATCGCTATAAGAACTATACGCTACAAGAAATGCTTACTTGGAAAAAATCGTTTAATGATATTCATAATGTGGAAGTTTTGGCAGGTCATGAAAACTATTGGTATAACTATCAGTACACATACGTTTATAAACAAGACGAGAAATTACCAAACATAATGGAGTTGTCAAATTTTAGTACAAATACTGCTATAAACGGATACTCGGTTGATTACAGAACCGAAGGCTATCTTGGCCGATTTGCATATAATTACGATGGAAAATACTTTGGAGAATTAGCGGTTAGACGTGACGGATCTTCTCGATTCCATCCCGATTATCGTTGGGGTAATTTTTGGTCATTAGGTGGTAGCTGGGTACTGTCTCGAGAAGATTTTATCAGACAGTATAACTGGATAAACAACTTGAAACTTCGTGCAGCATTTGGCGAAGTGGGGCAAGATGCCGGAGTAGGTTACTACGCATATATGGGGCTTTACAATTCGAGCCAAAACGGAGGCAAAGGAGCTTATTACAAAACCCAAAATGAAGCTACAGATATTAGTTGGGAAAAATCACAATCAATGAGCGTTGCATTGGAGGGAAGATATTTCAATCGTTTAAATCTAACTGTTGAATATTTTGATAAAACTTCGAAAGATCTGTTATTTGACGTTAACAGGCCAATATCAATTGGAGGAACCCCTTCCAGTATTAACCCTGTCCAAACTATGAACTTTGGCTCAATGTCTAATCGAGGATTCGAAATTGGGGCTGATGTGGATATCGTTAAAACTAAAGATTGGACTTGGAATTTTGGATTAAATCTCAACTTTTTGAGTAATCAGATTAAAGAACTTCCGGCAGAGTTTGGCGAAGAAGGATACGAAACCGGAGTAAGAAAATATATGAAGGGACACAGTATTTACGACTTTTATCTTTATGCTTTCGAAGGAATAGATAAAAGTAATGGTCGCTCTTTATATCGTTTAGATGATATAACTTACTTTATAAACGAACCCGATTACAAGGGAACAGGAGCATCAATTGGGGATGATGAGGATAGACTGGCGCTAGAGAGTAAAAACTATACGATAATTGATGGGCAGGCTTATGTTTATAATACAAGTTTCGCTAAGAAGGACTATTTCGATAGTGCTATACCTAAGGCTTATGGTTCGTTTACATCATCGTTACGCTGGAAAAATTTTTCGCTTTCAGCACTGCTCACTTATCAGTTAGGCGGCAAAATGATTGATAATTCTTATATGTCGTTGATGAGTATTGGCACAACACCAGGTGCATTACACAAAAACCTCCTCAACTCCTGGACACCCGAGCAAGCAGGTACCGGAATAGATAAAGATGGAATGCCGGCTTTAAATACTACCCAAAGTTCATTCAATAACTCAACTTCATCACGCTTCATAATGAGTTCTGATTATTTAACAATCAAAAATATAACACTGGGTTATGCTCTCCCACAAAATGTAATTTCTAAGGTAGGTTTAAGTGGAGTCCGTCTTACAGCTTCAGTCGATAATCTAGCCATATTTACAAAAATGCAGGGGCTTAATCCTCAACAATCGTTTGGTGGTGTTACGTACAATGCCTATGTTCCGGCGCGTGTAGCAATATTAGGCATAAATGTTCAATTTTAATTTAACAGAAAGGATTTAAAATATGAAAAATATTAAGAACATTGCATTATTGTTTATATTAATAACAGCCTCAACTGGTTGTTCAGATACTTATTTGGACACAGTCCCAACAAGTTCAACATCAACAAAAACAATATTTGAAACGACTGACAATGCCAAACAGGCAATAAATGGAATTGCAAGGTTGATGGTTAATCAATACAGTGATTTTTCACAAGTTTTTTGCGGAGAAGGAACAATTAAATTTCTGTTTGGTGAATATACCGGTGAAAATTTCAGCCGCCCTCGCCTTACCGGATGGAGTAGAGTTATGAACTCCAATTATTTAGAAAATAGCAATAGCATCTCATACAATGGTTACCCATGGTTTTACTATTATGAACTGATTGGAAATGCAAACAGCATTATTGCAAGTATTGATGATGCAACCGGAACAGAACAACAGCGACAATATATTAAGGCTCAAGCTCTTACATACCGCGCGTACTGCTATACACAGTTAGTTCAATTCTATTGTTATAGATGGGATGATAGCAGTAACGGAACAGCTGTTTCAAAACGTAATAATGGTCTGGTACTGCGAACAGAAGAAAATATGGAAGAGACCGATGTCCCTTTGTCTTCTTCCGGAAATATCTATGAACAAATTTACAAAGACCTTGACGAAGCTATTAGTCTTTATAAATCAAGCGGAATAAAAAGGAACAATATTTGGGAGCCAAATATTGATGTAGCAAACGCCGTTTACGCACGGGCTGCCCTAAATCGAAAAGATTATGCAACTGCCGCCTCCAAAGCTGTTGAAGCACGTGCAGAATATCCACTTATGTCAAATGCCGAATATACTTCAGGTTTTAGCGAACCAAACAAGGAATGGATTTGGGGAAGCTATGGCGGTGACGATCAAACTCTATACTACTATGGTTTTCATTCATACATGGCTTATGATGCCAATACTTCAATAATCCGTACCTATCCGGTATGTATAAGTAAAGAACTGTACGATAAAATTCCTGATGCAGATATTCGAAAAAATATTTTCCTGGATGGGAAATTGTATGGTTACAGCAAAGTTAATGGTGAACTATTAAAAGCAGCTGATGCGAATCAAGTTCGTGCCGCCCATCAAACAATGATACCTAGTCATAAAATAGCAGCTTATATGAGTTTCAAGTTTTCAATTAAAGGTTCGAATGGAGTAGGTTATATTAATCATTTCAGATCTGCAGAAATGTATCTAATTGAAGCTGAAGCTAAGCACTATCAAGATGATGATACAGGAGCTCAAGCAGCAATGAATACTTTGATAAAAAATAGTGGGAGAGATGCATCTTATACATGTACTGTAACAGGCAATGAACTTAAATCAGAAATAAAGAAGTATCGTGCAATTGAACTTTGGGGTGAAGGTTTCGACTGGCCTGATAAAAAACGTTACAATGAAAAACTAGTAAGACACGATTTTAACAATGGCGGTAGTTTTGCTGAAGCAATGGCAATTACTTTAGAGCCTAACTTTGCAAATGGCTGGACATATTTTACACCATACAGAGAGTATAATTATAATCATGCATTAGATTAATCTGAATACAATTAAGTTGAATTAATTAAAAAATAATCCATAACAGTAATTTTAAATACTTTATATCTACCCCTCGTAATCCATGCGAGGGGTTTTTGTCATAAACGCTTTAAGTAAAGATGTCAACATTACCTGAAAATCAAAATGGTGTTGTTATTGTTCAAATTAATAAATGAGTAACCTCCGAAAAGTTTCTATTAATGTAATCGGACCAAAACAAATACTTATATTTAATACATAACATATTATAATTTTGATATTTCGGTTTTAGGTGCAGACTCATATTTATCAGGTAAATATGAATTATTTCCTGTTATGTTTGGCAGTTATGTGTTTTTTATTTTTCTTTGTTACTGAATAATAACAAACACTAAAATCATTCGCCTATAAGTCCTCTTTACTCCACTTGATTAACATAATAGTTTAAGAAGTAAAGCAATGGATACTTTCTGCACGATGACCGATGAGGAGTTGGTTGTTTCGTATGCCGGGGGCAATGATGCTGCGTTTGATGAGTTACTCAACAGGCACAAGCAACCTCTTTATGCATATATTTTCTTTACCGTACGCGACAGTGGCCTAGCGGAAGACATTTTTCAGGATACCTTTATTAAAGCAATCGTTACCATAAAACAGGGGCGATACACCGAGACAGGCAAATTCAGAGCATGGATTATGCGTATTGCTCATAATCTGATGATCGACTATTTCCGTCAGAAAAAAAACGAAAACACTGTTTCCAATGACGATTACGAGGTGGACCTGCTGAATAACCCTTCCCTCTGCAATGACAATGTGGAAAGGGAGATGGTGAAGACACAGGTACTAAGTGATGTAAGGAAGCTGATTGGGTTCCTGCCTGAAACACAGCGTGAAGTGCTAGAGATGAGATATTATAAGGATTTAAGTTTCCGGGAAATAGCCGATGCAACCGGTGTGAGCATCAATACTGCCCTCGGGCGCATGCGTTATGCCATCCTCAACATGCGCAAACTGGCAATTGATAACAGAATGATTTTGACGCTAAGTTAGAAATAAGATATTCAGGTTAGAGATAAATCATCTTTTTGTAACCATCTGTCTATTACATTGTCAACAAAACAAAAAAGCCGGCTGGATAGTCGGCTTTTTGTATAGGGTAGGAGTTCAAATCGTTCTGCACACTCGGTGCCATTTTGACAGTGCATGCAATTTTTGTTTGGAATATTTCAAAAAAACGTGAGAATCAGAAAAGTAACGATTAAGTTCTTTTTTGTTTCTTTGCCAGGTTTGTACTTCAGAATACGGATACTTCAAATAATTTCCAATACAGTGTTTGAAGCTGTTTAAGCAATTATGAGAAGTCTTATATACCATCCTATTCGATAACAGGAAATCGTTTGATACTAATTTTTCCGGACTGTGAAGCAGAATATACAACCTCAACGATTCCGTTATTGACATATTGCAGCTTTACCTGCTTCTGTCGCTGCGGGAATACGCAGGATTATGTAACTTATTCAACCTCGGAATTTCTTACCATCCGTGTGTTTCCGCAAACGGAAAACCGATGTAGTAGAAAATCTTTTTCTGAAACAGGATAATTACTGTAAAAGAAATCTTCTCTCTTGCGTTGGCTCGTGAAATTTTTTCTCTCAATGCAATTTCCATTAGATTCGGAAAGGGGAGTATATTGCCATACTTTTAATATGGTAATTACGGCATTCCGAAAATCCTTACAATTGTTGCAAATTATTGCATCGGCTTTCGGAGATAACAAACCGGTTAAGGAGTGCCATTCAACCGAAATGGATAACAACAACTTTTGCAAAATCTCAATGTGCAACAGGATAATCATTCAACTGATTCTGATAAAAGCGGCTAAGCTATTGTCTTCCTTAGTTTCAAGAGTTACAAACGAATCTGTTCTTCTTTTGAATGAAATCCTTCCGGGTTGTGTACAAAATGTCAATGAACTCCTAGTATCTTGTGTACGATAATCGTACTGATAAACTTTATCGCTGTTTGCAAATATAATAACCTTACAAGGAAAAAAGCAAATATTTCAGGCTGTTATTATAAACAACTTATGAATACATTATCAACAGGTTTTGAACAGCTTTTGCAAATCGCCTGTTCCATGGCGATTTTTGTTATAAGCAATTGTGTCAGTTATAGATCCCTTTCTTTAATGATCGATAGGCCGATAGTGAACTCAATATTTTCAGGGCATTTCTAGTGCGAAGTTACATGACAGGAAAAGTAAATAGTATACTCAAAAGGGAGTATTTTATATATTTTGGCCGACTTTAAAGATAATTTTATGTGTTAATGTTTCCTTGTATTGTTTCCTTTAACGTATGAAATATAGAATTTGTCAGGTGAGGCATTATTGAAATGCTTTGTTTTTACTTTGCTTTGCTTTTTTTACCGCAGAACTAAGTATAGCCAGATTAGGTGGCCTCTTTTTCAGGGTAGTTAGAGATCTCAGATATATAGAATTCATTCTCGATCTCCACTGATTTTCCTTATGGGCTTACATAATAGGATATCAGACTACTGAAAACGATAGGGCTCTCGTTGAAATAAAATCATTTCGTACGTTTATTTTTATTTTGGTAAGGTATTTTTTATACCTTTGGAATTGAGAGTCCTATATGGAAAGTCTATCTAATTAATATTGAGTTAAAACACATATTGATATTCAATATATTATAAAAAATCATTTTTGATATCCTGAGTTTCGGGGGAAGACTAAATTGTTTACTGCAAAAACAGGCCAGTTGCAAAAGCAATGATAAATATAATGAACTTTCACATGGCATAATGGTATAGATGTGTATTATAACAAACAATAAAGCATCGTATGTCGAAAGATTCAGCTCTGATTACAACACATGAAATTTGAAAACATAATATTGAATAATTTCCTAAAAAAATTGAACCATGGATCAGCCTAAAATCGAGCGTATTCTAAGACTGATGAAAATGCTTACCGCCAACAATTCATTAACTGTTGAAGAGATTGCCGATAGGTTATCTGTTTCTATTCGATCTGTATATCGCTATATAGATACATTCCGGCAGGCGGGATTTGTAGTGAAGAAAGTGAACAACTACATTAAACTGGATAGCTCATCACAATACTTCAGGGATATCAGCGAACTAATCCATTTCACAGAAGAGGAGGCTTATATCCTGAAATCGGCCATCGAGAGCATCGATGATAATAACCTGCTTAAGCAGAACCTGAAGAAGAAACTCTATACCGTGTATGATTATAAGATCCTTGCAGAAACCATTGTGGATGGTAAAAACAGCCGCAATGTAAAACGATTGGTACAGGCTATAGAGAACCATCAGTGCGTGGTACTGAAGAAATACTCTTCTTCGCATGGGAGTGATATTCGCGACAGGGTAGTTGAACCGTTCTCGTTTACTACCAACTATGAGCAGGTGTGGTGCTACTGCCTGGAGGACAATGAAAACAAACTGTTCAGGTTATCCAGGATAGGGAGCGTTGAGATATCACCAGAGCCGTGGGGGCATGAGCTGCAGCATAAGAGCGGCTATATGGACGTTTTCAGGATGCACAGCAGCGAAAAGATGCGGGTGATACTGAAACTGGGACTGCGGTCGGCGAACCTGCTCATGGAAGAGTTTCCGCTTGCATCGAAAGTGCTTCAAAAAGTGTCTGACAATGAGTGGCTGCTGGATACGGAGGTGTGCTCCTTCGAAGGAGTAGGACGTTTTGTGATCGGACTGATTGATGATATTGAGATCATGGACTCACCAGAATTTCAAAAATATATTGACTCGCGAATAAAAAAATGAGTCACCTAAAACTTGCTATTACGTCTATGCATGATCCCAGCTGGAATGAATGACGCTGCCCTTATCTGGGTGATTCTCAATGTAAAGGTGTACATCTATCTCCTGTTGCATCTCTTCCACGTGTGAGATAACACCTACGATGCGGTTCTCACTTCGTAGCGACTTAAGTGTGTCGAACACAATGTCGAGTGACTCTTTGTCTAATGAGCCAAAGCCTTCATCCAAAAAGAAAAAATTCTGGCTTGACCGGGTAATCTCCTGGATATTGTCGGCCAATGCCAGCGCAAGCGACAAGGAGGCCTGGAATGTTTGGCCGCCGGAAAGAGTCTTTACATTCCTTACCTTACCGCCGTTCATGAAGTCGCGCACCTGGAAATTGTTGTCGGGGGTGATCTCAAGACTCAGCCTCTGGCGGGTGAGCCGAAAGAAACGGTCGTTGGCTGCGTTACAGAGATTCTGCAGATAGACAGACGAGATGTAGTTAACAAATCCGCTTGCCTTGAAAAGCGACTTCATGGTTTTAACGTTCTCAGCCCTTGCTTCGAGCTTGTTTAACTCTTCACGGAGCAACACCTGACTTTCTAAATCTTGCAGAAGCTTTTTGAGCTGCTGGGCGGTTTCTCCTTTCAGTTGGGTTTTTTCCCTGATCTGATCCCGTTGAGTAACGATCTCTGCCAGAATGGCTTGGTGGCTATCTGGATTATACTCCCTGTCGCCAATATCTTTCAAAAGTTGTACTAACGCTGAATTGCTTCGCAGGAGATGATCTTTGAAGTTGCTGAGCCTTAACTTCTCAGCTTCAGTATCTATCTGTTCCGACAGAATCTGAACTACTTCATCGAGGGATCCGAAAGTCGATTTTTCAAGCTGTTCATCCAGCTGGTGCTGCAGCTTGGTGAGTACCGACTGCTCCTGTGCCAGCTCCTTGAGATTGATCTCCATACTCCCTCTCAGTGCCTCTTTCCGCTGCTTCTGTTCCTGTAGAAGGAGGCTACTTTCGGTGTACTCTTTTTCTATCCGAACGTACTCCTTCAGTAATTCATCTTTCTCCCGCTCTATGCTTCCCGAAGAGCTTTCACGCCAATCGCCGGGGCGGATCTGTGTTAACTGCTGCCCGATGGTGGTTAGCTCTGTGCGGTGAATGGTGAGAGAGGTTCTTATCTTTTCAAGTTCTTCCCTGAAACGATCCCTGTTGCTCTCCTCTTTTTCCAGTTGTGCGGCCTTCTCTGCCAGAGCTGCTTCATGCTTTGAGAGCTCCTCCCGAAGTTGCTTTGCCCGCTTGAAAGCGGTATCCAGCGTTTCTTCTTCTTTGTATTTCTCCCACACAAACTGCCTGTTATGGTTGGTAACGGTTTGCTGCAGGATCTCTCTTTTACCTTGCCACTCCTCCTGATCTCTCTTGGACTGCTTATACCTGCTTTCCAGCAGATCAAACTGCTTGCCAAACGAGGCAATCCGGTTGAGTTGTTGCTCCAGCAGTTGTTTTTCTACCGTGATCTGTTTGAACTGTTCGTCTATATCCCCGCTCTTGTACTTTCCGGGGTGATGGAGCGATCCGCAAATAGGGCAGGGGGATCCCTCCTTCAGGGCTTCGGCATAACTCTTCAGCTGCTCCTTTACCCGCAGATGTGATTCCTGTTCTCCCAGGAGGTACTGCTTCCCTTTAACTTTCTCTGTCGCCTCCTTAAGGTGGTAGCTGCATTCGGTATAACCGGCATCAGACGGGAGCAGTTCAAACAGTGGGTCTGCCAGCAGCTTTGCTCTGGACTCCCGGATCTCTTTTTCCTGTTCTTCGTATTTTTCAATCTCTTTATCAATTACGGACATTTGTTTGCCGAGGCTGTTTCTTTCGTTATACCATGCTCTTATTTCCGATAGGAGGGCAAGGTCGGGAAGGGCGTTTCGCCCTTCCTTAATGACCACCTCCAACTGCTGTTTTGCTGTTCTCAGATTTTCAACATTACGGGTTGTCTCATCGAATATATTTGTTCCTTTTTCTAAACGGGATTCCTCATTCGCAACGCTCTTCTCAAGCTCTTTCATCTGTAGAAGGCGCACTAAATCTTCTGTCTTTTTTTTCAGCTGTTCCCTCTTTTCGTAGGCAGGCTGGAGCTTTCCAATCTGTTTTTCCAGCAGATCAATACCGGAGGTTATTCCGTTAAACTTTTGAGTGTCAGCATTAATCTGTTTTTTCCTATCCTCTTTTTTCTTCCGGTAATCACGAAGTGAATCTAGCAAATATTTGAACTGTATAACACACTGTTCATAACTGTTGATTCTTTTTTCGAGCTCCACAAACAGGGGTTCCTGATCCGACAGGCGCTTGTGCTCCATCTCTGCTTCTCCCTTTTTCTGGGTCAACTCCTGCAAATTTCGGAGTGACTCTTCATTCTTTATGCTTTCGCCCAGTTTACGATCAAGCTCTTCTATCGCTTCCGACAGGTCGTTTAATTCCGACTCGTACCTAACTGCTTGTTCGGGACAGGCATACTCCAGTTGCTGAAGCTGACCTTCAACATACTTCTTCCTGTCGTTGTTTTTACTTTCTAATGAAACTACCTGGTAGTAGAACTCGAACTTATGAAGGTTAAAAAGCTCTTTCATCATCTGTGTGCGGTCTCTGTTGCCCAGTTGCAGGAACTCTTGAAACTGTCCTTGCGGAATGATGATGGTGCGCTTGAAGTTATCGTAACTCAACCCGATAACCTCTTCGAGAGTGTTGACTCCAATCGGTACCCACCGGCCGCCGATCTTTTTATAGGCGGTATGCTCGGGCGTTTTCACATCCTCGAAGCGCTTGCTGTTGCGCTTGCTTCTAACTGTTGCCCGGTAAGCGCACTGATCGCTGCCGTTCTCGAAAATGAAATCTATGAGCAGAGTATCCGACCTTAGGTTCATCATGTTGTAGTAGCGGTTATCGCCCGACAGGTTGAGCCGGTCGGTACGTCCGTAGAGTGCAAAGGTGATGGCTTCGAGGATGGAGGATTTGCCGCTACCTACTGTCCCAAAGATGCCGAAAAGGCTCGAGGAAGTCAGCTTTCCGAAATCGATGGTCTGCTTCTCACGGTAGGAGTAGAGGCCCTCTATGGTTAGTTGTATGGGTATCATTGTTTTTCTTCTGCCATTATTTCGGTGAATAACTGCATGATCTCCTCATTGGGCTCCTGCCCTTTCTCATGGAAGAAGTAGTCGCGAAACAGCGCTTCCACACTCCGGCTCAGGTCGATCTGCTTATGATGGGTGGTGAACAGGTTTTCAGCGTTTGCAACCTCCGGGATAATAGCAACGATACCCGGATGAGCGGCATGCAGGTTTTTTCTGTCCACAGCGGTCAGAAAGGTGTCGGTGGCCAGCGTAAGCTCTACTAGTGCGTTAGGATTCTCTGCCAGCCACTGTAGTGCCGCCTCCACTCCCATGGCTCGTTTACGTAGCAATGGTTTCACGCGGGTGAGCTCCACCTCGCGGATGACGGCGGGATTACCCGGCATAACATCGGTCAGTAGTACGTATTTCTTTTGATTTGCCTCGGCAAAGCTGTAGGAGAGGGGGCTACCACTGTAAAATACGGGCGAAGGTGATGATGACACTTGATGCATGCGGTGCAGGTGCCCCAGTGCTGTGTATTGTATCTGCCGAGGAATATTTTCGGTATAGACTGCCTGGGCACCACCCACATGCAGTATTGGCTTTTCATCTTCCGGCTCTTCCGGCAGCTCATCGCCTCTCTTCACCATAAAGAGATGCGAAACAAGTATGTTTACCCCTCTTGTATCGCAGTAGCGCTGGGCAAGGCTTTCCCATCTCTCCTGAAGGAGGGTGCGTAGCTCCTCGTCGCTATCCTCGTGTCCGAGAAAGGTTTTCAACCTATACTCGTTAGCGTAAGGGGTATGCAAAACTCTCAGGGGAATATTTGTTTCGGGGAGTTGCAACTCTAGAAAACCCTGCTCGCTTTGCAGCAACGTAAGGCCGCTGTCGAGTGCGAACGGGGTAGCCTCCGAATGGGGATAGCCAGCAAAGATAATGCCGCACTCGCGGGCCAATGGGTCGGGGGCTTCAATACGGTCGGGAGAGTCGTGGTTACCTGCGATGGCAATCACTGGGCGGTGCCCGCCTGCTGTCAGCCGCTTCAGGGTTTTGTAGAACAGCTCTATCGCCTCGGTGGAAGGATTGAAGGTGTCGAACAGGTCGCCCGACACCACCACAACATCAACCTTTTCCCGTTCCGCTATTTCGCAGATCTCATGCATCACCGCCTGCTGCTCTTCGAGGCGTGGAAAATCTTCAAGCCTCTTCCCCAGATGCCAGTCCGATGTATGAAGTATTCTCATTCCTGATCTGTATTTTTATCATCATGATTAATAATGCATCCTATGTCTCATATAAATAAGAGAACGCATGCATATGTAATTTTTTATTGTTGTAAAGATACAAATTTAAATCGTCCCCGATAAATCCGGCCAGATTACTTCTTCCCTCTGATATCCGCGCGTGGTGGAAAGATTTTATTTACTCAAACCGGATGGATTTTGCGGGAGTAATCCTGGCCACCAGATAGGAGGGGCCTGTCATCATCAGCAGGGAAGCTATCAGGGTACCAATATTTAGAAGGATAATATATAACGGGTTTATATCTATCGGCACCGCCGATAGATAGTAGGTAGAGGGGTCGAGCCGCAGCAGCTGAAACCGGTCCTGAACTAAGCAGAAGAGAAGAGCAAACAGGTTTCCCCACAACATGCCCTGTCCTATCAAGAAGGCCGAGAGGTAGAGAAATACTTTGCGAATACTGAAATCTCTTGCACCCATCGATTTCAGCATGCCTATCATGTTGGCCCGTTCCAGAATGATAATAAGCAGGCCGGAGATCATTGTAAACCCGGAGACCACCAACATGAGTATTACTATGACCCACACATTCATATCCAGTAGGTTAAGCCAGTTGAAAATCATGGGATTGATATCCTTAATTGATCGTGTGTAGAGATTGTTGCCTAGACGGTCTTTGTATGAGGCCATGTCGAAAAAAAGATCCCTGGAGGTCTTGTCCAGGTTGTTGTAGTCTTTCACCAACAGTTCAATACCGCTCACCATATCATTGTCCCATCCATTAATAGTTGAGAGTATATTCTTTTCTGTGATGACATAAAGCTTGTCATAATCCTCGAAATTGGTCTGATAGATGCCGATAATGTTAAACCTGCGTGCCCGGACAGGTTCCTGGACAAAATAACAGGTGAAGTTGTCCCCCATATTTAATTGCAGCTTGTCTGCAATATCTTTTGATATGATAGCCTGGTTGCCGGCGGCGGTGTCGTTTTTATTAATGATGTCGCCTTCCAGCAGGTTTTTGTGAAAAAAGCTCCAGTCATAGTTTTCGGAAACCCCTTTCAGCACCACCCCCATGAAGTCTTTATCGGTTTTGATAATGGCCGGCTTGGTGATAAACTCTTGAATGTGGCGGATATCGGGATTGGCAGCCAGTGTAGCCGCAAGCGTATCGGAGAAAGCTATAGGCACATGCTCATATGAGGAGTTGTTGTCGAAAGCTGTGATCTGAATGTGAGAACCGAAGCCTATCACCTTGGCGCGAACCTCTTTTTTGAAGCCTACTATAATGCAGACCGATACAATCATCACTGCCAGTCCCAGCGCTATGCCCGCAATGGCTATCTTTATGGCAGGTGACGAGACACGCTTGTCGTTCTTCTTGTCTCCTTTGTATATCCGTCTCGCTATGAACAGCTCCGCATTCATAAATATTATCGGGTATTTTGGTATGCCTCCAGTGCTTTTTCCAGTACAGTAAGGGCTTTTTCTAAATATTCCTTGTTCAGGACATAGGCAATACGTACTTCGTTTTTACCCAGTCCGGGAGTCACATAAAATCCAGTTGCGGGCGCCATGAATACAGTCTGTCCTTCATACTGGAAATCGGACAGGCACCATGCACAGAAGGCGTCGGCATCGTCAATTGGTAGCTTTGCCAAAGTGTAAAAAGCACCCTGCGGCATGGGCGAGTAGACTCCGGGAATGTTGTTAAGCCGTTCGATAAGGAAGTCGCGGCGACTCTTGTACTCATCGAAGTTCTTTTGCATATACAATCCATTCTCCTTGAGAGACGCGTTAGCTGCTATCTGCCCTATAAGCGGAGGGCTCAGCCGTGCCTGGCAGAACTTCATCACGGTGTCGTGCACCTTGCGGTTTTTTGTTATAAGTGCTCCTATACGAATGCCACACTCGCTGTATCTCTTCGATACTGAATCTATCAGCACCACATTCTCTTCCAGTCCCTCAAGATGGCATGCCGATATGTAAGGTGTGTCATTATATATGAACTCCCTGTACACCTCATCCGAAAAGAGATAGAGGTTGTATTTCTTCACCAGGTCCCTTATCTGCATCATCTCGTGCGTTGTGTATACGTAACCGGTTGGATTGTTGGGATTGCAAATAAGTATTCCCTTGGTACGTTCGTTTATCAGCTTCTCGAACTCAGGTATGGGAGGAAGGGCAAACCCAGTTTCCATAGTAGAGGGAATTGTGCGGATAACTGCACCGGCAGAGATGGCAAAAGCCATATAGTTGGCATAGGCCGGTTCGGGGACGATGATCTCGTCACCAGGATTCAGACAGGCCATAAATGCGTACAGTACCGCCTCAGAGCCTCCTGCCGTGACAATTATCTCTTCGGGCAAGAGATCGATATCGAACTTTTTATAATAGGTAACCAGATTCTCTCTGTAAAACCTGTAACCGTCGCTGGGACTATATTCCAGTGTGGTGCGATCTATCTCCCTGATTGCATCAAGTGCCGAAACGGGAGAGGGAAGATCGGGCTGGCCGATGTTGAGGTGATATACTTTTACTCCCCTGGCTTTAGCTGCATCTGACAGTGGAGCAAGTTTGCGTATGGGTGAAGCGGGCATCTGAATGCCGCGCCGGGAAATCTCGGGCATAGCGATCGCGTTGATTGAAACCTTATAAATCTTTTTCTTTGATTGTAGGAGGCAAAGGTAATAAAAAAGTTTACTATTCTTCTGCTTTTACATATCTTTGTGGAATGTTGTTATGAATGAATAGTATCGAAAAGAAAATTAAATTCAATAGTAAGTATTAAATTTCAAGTATAAAACGCAAATGAACAGAACTATTGTTATTTTTTTGGTCTCAGCCGCATGTCTTGCATTAATGGCATGTACCGGACAACAGACTTCGGATAAAGCAGCTGAATGGAAGCTTATATGGGAGGAAAATTTCGACGGTGAAAGTATAGATTATGGAGTATGGTCCAAGATTCCCCGTGGAAAAAGCGACTGGAATAACTATATGAGCGATTATGATTCCCTGTATAGTGTGGCCGGTGGCAACCTTATTCTCAGAGGTATAGTTAACAATGTGCTTCCCAACGATACAGCCCCTTTTATAACCGGTGGCGTTTTCACGAAAGGCAAAAAAACGTTTGGCTCCGGACGGTTAGAGATAAAAGCCAGGCTTAATGGTGCCACAGGGGCATGGCCTGCATTCTGGATGCTGCCGGCAAATACAAAATGGCCCAATGGCGGTGAGATAGATATTATGGAACGACTGAGCCACGAAGATTTTGTTTATCAGACAGTTCACACAAATTATACATTCAACCTTAAGATTAAGGATCCCGTTAACAGCGGTACAGCACCAATAGATCCAGAAGGGTATAATTTATATGCCGTTGAAAAACATGCCGACAGCCTTGTCTTCTTCGTGAACGACAGGCGCACATTCTCATATCCACGTATCGAGACCGATAAAGATGGGCAGTTCCCGTTCAACGATCAGGAATTCTATCTGCTGCTGGATATGCAGCTTGGCGGTAATTGGGTAGGAGAGGTTGACCCCAACGGTTTGCCTGTGGAGATGTATATAGACTGGGTACGGTTCTACGGGATAAAGGAATGATATGTTGTTGAAAAAGCAGAATAGATAGCAATGGCAAGGTTCTACACGTTGAAGGAGTAATAACGGGTTATAATTGTGCTAACATTCGCAATGCCTGAATGTTTATTAATGGTGTAAGCTAGAAATATCGTTATGGGCAAATTACGCACGTAAAAGTTTCTATTTACAGGCTTTTTGAATGATTAACACTTATTGTGGAGGCGTTGGATTGTAAAATAAGGATTATACCTAATTTTGCAGTGAAATTAAAAAACATTGCATTTTAAAACAGTACAAGCTGTACAATTAAAAAGCATTGCAAGCAGTATAATTAAAAAAAAGAAAAAAGATGAACAAATCAAACACAATCCTGGTAGCGGCTCTTGTATTTGTGACGGGACTGATATCCTGCTCTGAACAGAAAGGTAATGAAGATGAGAAGTTCAGAAAGGGGTGGGCACTTGCCTGGGAAGATGATTTTAACGGTAAGCTGAATGAAGACGAATGGTCAAAATCGCCCAGGGGAAAGACACATATGAGCTTGTATATGAGTAGCAACGATGCTCTCTATGTCATGCAGGAAGGGAACCTTGTGCTGCGCGGAGTGGCTAATAACGCAGATACAGAAGCAATTCCGTTTCTCACCGGGGGGATCACCCGGGAAGGTGTTAAGAAGGGCAGTGTGAGCAGAATAGAGGTAAAAGCCCGCATGAATCCCGTTGAAGGAGCAACACCCTTTGTCACTTTACTGCCTGCCGATGGAACGAAGAATATTGCAATTGATGTTATGGAGCGGTATAGCCTTGATGAGTTCGTCTATCAGTCGGTAACATCTGAATACACCACCACAGAAGGAATGCCTGATAATCCCCCCTCCAGTGCATTGGTAGGTGTAAACCCCAATGAATATCATATTTACGGAGTGGAAAAATATCCCGACAGCCTGGTTTTTTTCGTGGATAATATCCGTACAAAAAAGTATCCTCGTATCCTCACCCATATTCCAGGGCAGTTCCCGTTTGATGACATGGAGTTTAATATCTTTATCGGTATTAGGCTAAACAAGGAGACCGATCCCGCGGCCCTACCCGCAGATATGTTTATAGACTGGGTACGTTATTACGAACCAGAATCAGCTGTCGCCAAATAGCAGTAGCTATTAAAAGTATATTACGGGACATCCACAGACCGGTTTTTACCAACGGCAGGATGTCCCCGTTTTTATTTTATGGGGAATGAGTGGTTGAAAAGCCTCTCTTCGGCCAGTTTCTCATACTTGGTCCCCTTCCGTCCGTAGTTGGAGTAGGGGTAGATACTGATACCACCGCGTGGGGTGAAGATACCGGTCACCTCAATATATTTGGGATCCATAAGCTGTATCAGATCTTTCATTATTATGTTTACACAATCCTCATGGAAGGCGCCGTGATTCCGGAAGCTAAACAGATAGAGTTTAAGACTTTTGCTCTCTACCATCTTCACGCCGGGGATATAGTCGATCCGTATTGTTGCAAAGTCGGGCTGGCCCGTTATGGGACATAGGCTGGTGAATTCAGGGCAGTCGAACGATACCCAGTAGTCGTTACCCTGATGTTTGTTCTCGAATGCTTCCAGCACCTTTGGTGCATAATCCTGTTTGTACTCTGTTTTACTGCCCAGGTGGGTGAGTCCTTTGTTTTGCATATTCTGAAAAGTTTGTTTGCTGTTAATTTTTCAACTTTCGCATCTGTCTGTCTATTGTGAAAGTATTCAAACATCCAGCTTAAGCTTAAAGGTATGTCTGTAATAATAACACTTGCGAAAGTTCGGTTAATAGTTAATTGTTAAAGAGCTTTTTCCTTCAGATACTCCTCCAGCCCCTTGTTGCGGAGCAGACAAGCCGGGCAGTGTCCGCACCCTTCGGCAAGAATGCCGTTGTAGCAGGTAAGAGTCTCATTCCTCACTATATCGAAAACCCCCAGTTCATCGGCTAGCTGCCATACCTCTTTTTTGTTACGCCACATGAGTGGAGTATGAACCACGAACTGCTTGTCCATGGCCAGGTTGAGAGTGGTGTTTGCTGAGCGGATAAACGTATCTCTGCAGTCCGGATAACCGCTGTAGTCGGCTTCAGACACACCGGTTATAAGATGACGTATCCCGTGTGCATAGGCGATAGTCGCCCCGAAGGTGAGAAAAAGAAGGTTCCTGCCGGGTACAAAGGTGTTGGGGTATGATCCGGCAGGTTTCTCCTCATCCATATGCATGGAGAGGTCTGTAAGTGAGTTAGGTGCCAGAAATGAGATTACCGAAGCATCCAGAAGCTGAAAAGGGGTATTTGCCATGGCAGCAATGCGCCGTGCGTTCTCCACTTCCCGCGAATGACGCTGGCCGTAGCTGAAGCAGAGTGTGTAAACATTTTTGAAATGCTGCTTTGCCCAATAGAGGCAGGTGGTGGAATCCTGACCGCCAGAAAAAAGTACCAGCGCATCCTGATCTTTATAATCTTTCATTATTCTTTGTTTTTTATGTGGTTCCCTAAGCTACACAGAAAAGCTGTTGCTTTCCACCTACAAAATTACGAATTTTCCAGGAGATTCAATCCGTTTAATTGGTTTTATTTCCAATCTGTTGCGCAAGTATATCTTTTACCTCTCTCTCACTGCTTTTGGCATATGAGATTTGTTTACCCTGTTATCGAACTTTGATAATCCGTCCTTGAGTCTGCTTGAAAAAGTCTCAAATTAGAAGATTTATCATCGTAATCACTTAAGAATCAAATGTCATTGTTTAACAAAACGACTTATTAAAGTGGACTCGTCCTTTATAATCTTAACAAATCTGTAACATTTTTGTAACTGTTTTGTAACAATGATATTGTAATTTTGTAATGAAATTTATAAACAGGACAATTCAGTTCAATAAAATGCGAAGATTATTTCTGTTTTTATCACTGTCCGTTTTATTATTCTCATGTAATAACGCTTCCACTAATTCTGGCGGGACGAGTTCCGGTGGTACCATTTCGGGTGCAGGAGCAACCTTTCCCTATCCTTTCTATAACATTGTTTTTCGCGACTATATGAGATTGCACGAAGGAATAACCGTGAATTATGGTGCAATAGGCAGCGGAGGAGGAATTCGCAGCCTGCGGGACCGTTCGGTAGATTTTGGAGCGAGCGATGCCTTTCTTAACAACAAGGAGATAGCCTCTATGAATGGTGAGGTTATACACGTGGCAACCTGCATGGGGGGAGTGGTTATGGCATATACGCTTAAAGGCATTGACAGCCTCCGGTTGACAGGTTCCCTTATTGCTGATATCTATATGGGAAAGATAAAAAAATGGAACGACCCAAAGCTGGTGAGGGAAAATCCCGGTGTGCAGTTGCCCGATTTGGATATTACGCCTGTTTACCGGTCTGACGGCAGTGGCACAACTTATAATTTCTCAGAATATTTGTCGGTTGTGAGTCCCGGATGGAAGTCGGTTATGGGAAAAGGGAAAGCGCTTAAATGGGAAGCAGGTATCGCAGCCAAAGGTAATCCCGGGGTGGCCGGTATTGTTCTTAAAACGGAAGGAGCAATTGGATATATAGGGTCGGAATATGCTCTTACGCTAGAGTTGCCTGTTGCCAAGCTGAAAAATAGAGCCGGAAACTATGTGGATGCAACGCTCGAAACCATCTCGGCTGCGGCCAATGTGGAACTTCCCGTCGATATGCGTGCCACCGTCACCGATTCTGGCGATCCCAATGCATATCCTATCAGCCTTTTTACTTGGATTCTTATCTTCAGGGACCAGCAATATAATAACCGTACAAAAAGTGAAGCCCGGATGCTGGTCGATCTACTCAATTATATAATTAGCCCCGGAGGACAGAAGGTAGCCGCGCAGATCAATTATGCTCCGCTCCCTGAGCAGGCTGTGGAGAAAACAAGGAGGCTGATAGGTGAGATAAATTACGGGGGTGAAATTATTTCGCCTTACAAGCAATTAAATTCAAAGTCTGATAGTGTTGCGCAAAGCCCAGAAAACGATCAAAGCGCCCAAAGCGCCCCACAAAGCGTTAAAGACTTACAAAATGGTCAAAGCTTACAAAATTCCAAAAACGTGCTAAACGTGACTTCAAAAATTATTCCTGCAGAACAATAAACCACTATTCATCATTATGAAGGATAAAATATTCGGTTTTTTTCTCTTCCTGGCATCATTGATTATCCTGTTGCTTACAGCAGGAATTATATATGCGTTGGTGGGTAGATCAATGGAAGCATTCGGAGAGTATGGCGTATGGGGGTTTATTGCCAATGGTGAGTGGGATCCCCGTTCTGCCACCGAAGAGTACGGAGCACTTTCGTTTATTATGGGCACACTTTATACGGCGTTTTTTGCCTTGTTTATCTGTATTCCTTTCTCACTGTCTGTGGCATTATTCAACGGGGAGTATTTCAAAGGGAAGAAAATATCTTCTGCCCTTAGTTCCATTGTAGATCTGCTGGCGGGTATTCCTTCCATCCTTTACGGATTGTGGGGCTTTTATACCGTACGCCCGGTAATTATTGAAATGGGTGTGAATGCGCAGGGATTTGGTATTTTTCTCTCGTCGATAGTACTGGCTATAATGATTATTCCCTACGCGTCATCATTGAGCAGCGAATTTTTATCGATGGTGCCAGACAACCTTAAAGAGGGAGCTTATAGCCTGGGTGCCACACAGATAGAAGTGATAAGGCATATCAGCCTTCCAACCGCTGCATCGGGCATTGTAGCTGCCTACATCCTTGCTCTGGGCCGGGCTCTAGGCGAAACGATGGCTGTTACCATGCTTATAGGAAACACCAACAGAATTCCGCTTGGTTTGCGTGATACGGGCAATACAATGGCCAGCGTAATAGCCAATCAGTTTGGAGAGGCCGATGGGTTAAAATTAAGTGCGTTGATTGCCATCGGACTGTTATTGTTTATCATTACAGCAGTCATTAATTTGATTGCCAAGATAGTAATGAAAAAATTGTCACAACTATGAATCAAAATCAGATAGTGTTGCCCCGGGCACGTAAAGGAAAAAACAAACTGGTTTTTTGGATGGTCTGTTTCTTTGCTTTTCTCACTATGGTGCCGCTTTTCCTGATTATATGGGATGTAGTTTCAAAAGGATATGAAAATTTTAATCTGCGTCTTTTTACAGAGGTAACGCCTTCATCGATGGACGCGCTTATGGCAAGAATGAATAATGATCCCATTCCGGGTGGTATATTGAATGGTATAACCGGTACGTTGCTTATCGTGGGACTTGCCATTCTTATTTCTGTTCCCATAGGGTTGTTTATTGGTATTTATCTGGCTGATAATCGCGACAGGCATTTTGCTAAAGTGATAAGCTATCTTACTGACCTGTTGCAGGGCATGCCATCCATTGTTATCGGTATTATTGCATATTCTTGGGTGGTAAAACCGCTGAGCAGCTACTCTGCACTGGCTGGTAGTGTGGCCCTTACAATCATGATGCTGCCAATGATAGTCCGTTCAACCGAAGAGACGCTAAAAATGCTTCCGGCGGCATATAAGGAAGCCGGGCTTGCCCTTGGATCATCATATACGAACGTAGTATTTAAGATATTGCTTCCCTCGGGCTTCGGTGGTATTTTCACCGGAATACTTCTCGCCATATCGCGTGTTACGGGAGAAACGGCGCCACTTATGCTCACGGCACTGGGTGCCTCCGTGGTTAACTGGGATGTGCTTGAACCTACCAGTGCAATACCGCTGCTGATATGGGATTTTTATAACGACCCGAACCTTATCGGCCTCATCTGGTCAACATCGCTGTTGTTGTTGATTGTAATATTTCTGTTAAACTGGATAGCCAAAATTGTAGCGAGTAAATGGAAAGTATAAAAATAACGAACGGAAAAGGTCCGATCCTTCAATTGAAAGAGGTATCGGTCTCCTACACACCGGGAAAGTATGCTGTGAACAAGGTTACTACCGATATTTACCCCAATACCATTACTGCCATTATGGGACCTTCGGGATGTGGGAAAAGTACGCTCTTGCGTGCCATTAACCGGATGCACGACCTCTATGCACATATCAAAACCACAGGAGAGATAATCCTTAAAGGAAAGAATGTGCTTGAGACAGACCCTATGGAGGTGCGCCGTATGGCCGGAATGGTTTTTCAGCAGCCCAACCCTTTCCCCACAATGAGTATATATGACAATGTTCTTGCCGGATACAGACTAAACGGTATCCGTTTAAACCGGGGAGATAAAGATGAGATTGTAGCAAAAAGCCTAATGAGCGTGGGGTTGTGGAACGAGGTGAAAGATGTAATGACAAAGAGGGGGTCGTTCCTTTCGGGAGGGCAGCAGCAGCGCTTATGTATTGCACGTACGCTTGCTCTTAACCCCGAGGTGTTGCTGATGGATGAGCCTACATCGGCTCTCGATCCTATCTCGACAAACAGGATTGAGGAGCTGTTGTTGCAATTAAAAAATGATTTTACCATTGTCATTGTTACACACAATATGTCGCAGGCTGCACGTATTTCAGACAACTCAATGTTTATGTACCTTGGTGAGATGGTGGAACATGGCAATACCACCCAGATGTTTACCAAGCCGAAAAATAGGCGCACCGAAGAGTATCTGACAGGCGTTTTTGGTTAATGGAAATGATAGGTATACAGAAAGAAAAAATGATTATTTTTGCGTAACATAAACCGGATTACCGTCCATCACCCGTTGGCGGTCCAATTAATATTGAGAAACTATGAACAGCGGAAACGAAAATAGCAATGACTCAAAAGTAACGGGAATCAAAGATCGCTATCTTGAACAACTGCATAGCGATTTTCAGTTGATCTCAGAAATTGTACTTACACAGTTGAAATTAGCTTCAGATCTGGTGAACGACAAATATAACGAAGAGATCCTCATAGAGTTGAAGCGAAATGAGAAGATAATCAACTCGCTTGATGTAACCATTAAAGAGAAGGTGATAAATGCTATCATGCTTTTTACCCCCAGGGCATCCGATCTGCGAAGGTTGATGTCATATCACGATATGACAATCTCAATGGAGCGCGTGGGCGACCTCATAGAGAATATTACCAACTCTCTGCAAGAGATGGATTTCTCTCTTCCCGGTTTCGACAAATACAAGAAACCCATCTATAAGATGTTTTTCCATACAGACAAGATGCTGAAAAGTGCTCTCTTTGCCTTTTCAGGCGTGAGCAACGAGATGGCTTACGATACAATACAGATGGACGACAAAGTAGACAGGATGGAACGTAAAATTGACAGGAAGCTGGCGGAAGACTTCCACAACGAAGTGCATAGTACACAGTCGCTGGTTAATATAATGAGCCTTAACAGCATCTCCTATTTTCTGGAGAGAATTGGAGATAAAGCAGTTGATATAGCCGAATCGGCAGTATATCTCATAGAGGGAAGGGATATCCGCCACGTGAATGTAAGCAAAAAACCTGCTGAAGAGGGAGAGAAAGTGAAGTAGTATATATATAAATGGTAAAAGAAAACAATTATAGCTGATCTGCTGTTTTAATTGATTATGGAAGAGAGAATTCTTGTAGTCGACGATGAAAAAGATATCTGCGATATTCTGAAATTTAATTTGGAGAATGAGGGATATAGGGTGGACGTGGCTTATTCCGGCGAAGAGGCACTGGATAAGATTAACGATGTTCACAATCTTATTATCCTGGATGTTATGATGGGAGGAGTGTCGGGATTTAAGATTGCAGATATGCTTAGGAAATCCGAAAATTTTGTGCCTATTATATTCCTTACAGCCAAAAATACCGAAAATGACATGCTTACAGGTTTCTCCCTGGGGTGCGATGATTATATTGCAAAGCCTTTTTCGGTAAAGGAGGTACTTGCCCGTGTAAAAGCTCTTCTCAAACGTACTTCACCTGTCAAAATGCCCGCAGTGGCCAAATGGACATACCGTGGACTCACCATTGATATCCGGGCTAACAGGGTAACAATTGATGATAATGAAGTGCAGCTTACCAAAAAAGAGTTTGAGATACTTTCGCTTATGTCTCAGGCATTACCCAATGTACTTACGCGTGCTGAAATTCTCGATAGTGTCTGGGGAGATAATGAATTTGTACTTGATCGTACTGTAGATGTACATATTACACGATTGAGGAAAAAACTGGGCACATACGGAAATATTATTGTAAACAGATCAGGATTCGGCTACTGCCTCAATCCGGATACTAAGAACGAAGTTTAAAAGGTGGAATAATAATTTTTTATCTTATGAGGCGAAAAGTATCTTTTAAAAAGAGGATCTTGTTCTACTTTTCAATTATTATCGCTGTATTTACTGTGGGGATAATTTTTTTCGGTCAACAACAGTATAAAGAAGAACGTACAAAATGTCTGGAACGTAATCTCGAAAATAATGCTGATATTGTTTACAGATATATGAATGAAAACAATATTACTGTTTCAGATGCCGGAAAGGTGAAGGAACTTATAAGGTATTTGCCAACCAGTCTGCGGTTCACGATTATTGACTGGCAGGGTGACGTGATGTATGACAACCTTATGGACGCAAGCTTGATGGAGAATCACCTGAACAGGCCTGAAGTAAAAAAATCCCTCGGATTTGGAGAAGGCACGCACATCCGTCTCTCTGGCAGCAATAATATCAAATATCTCTACTATTCAAAAAAATACAATGAGGGCTTTTTTATACGGATGGCCCTTCCCTATAATGTTGAAATGAGTACTTTTACAGATACAGGCAACTCTTTCACATTTATTGTACTACTGTTTTTTATAGTTTGCGTGCTGATGATGCTCTATTTTACGAGCCGATTTACAAAATCTATAAAGGAACTGAGAGAGTTCTCGCTGAAAGTAAAAAAAGGCCTGCCTATACCATCCTCTTTATTGTTTGCCGATGACGAGGTGGGGGAGTTGAGCGCCGATATTGTGGAGAGTTACAACCTCCTGCAACAGAATAAGCGCAAGCTTGTGGCTGAACGGGAAAAGCTGTTGAAGCATTTTCAATATTCCGATGAGGGGATTGCAATTTTCTCGAAGGATAAAAGAAAAATCTATGCCAACTCACGTTTCCTGCAATTTCTTAACCTTATCCTTGATAAGCCAACTCTGGAAACAGAGCAGCTGTTTTCAGACCCCAATTTTACAGATATTGTGGCCTTCATCGATAATAGATCGAGAGATGGCAATGTGTTATCAATACGGATTTTTAAAAGCGGCAAACAGTTTAATGCCCGGGTAATTATCTTCGATGATAACAGCTTTGAACTTTATATCAGCGATATCACCAAGTCCGAAAAAACCCGCCTGCTCAAGCAGGAGATGACGAACAATATTGCTCATGAGCTACGTACCCCTGTTACAAGCATTCGGGGATATCTTGAAACCATATTGAGCCTTTATGAAAAAGAGGGAGAGAAAGACGAAAAGATTCTCAATTTCCTGGATAGGGCATATGTACAAACTATCCGTCTTTCAGAACTGATGAGAGATATAAGTATGCTGACCAAAATAGAGGATGCTGCCGAATGTTTTGAACAGGAGCCGGTTCAAATGAACCTTTTGTTGAAAGAGCTGGCCTCCGATATGGCTGATAAGCTGAGCGAAAAGAGTGACAGGTTTATAGTTGATGTTGGGGATAATGTGGTAATTCACGGAAACCGTACTCTCTTGTACTCAATCTTCCGGAATCTGACTGAGAACTCTGTCGCATACGCCGGAGAAAATATTGAGATTGTGATCAGCTGTTACAGTGAAAGCAGCGATGTTTATTATTTTGAATTTTACGATACCGGAACCGGAGTGGAAGAGAAGCATCTGGTGCGTATTTTTGAACGGTTTTATCGTGTGAATGAAGGAAGGACACGTATAACAGGAGGATCAGGATTGGGGTTGTCTATTGTGAAGAATGCCGTACTATTTCATAAAGGGAGTATAGTGGCTAAAAACAGGGCTGAAGGAGGGCTTATGTTTCTTATAACATTCCCTAAGCAGGAGAGGGACAACATTCCCGATGCAAGTGGAAAATGACTTTCAAGGGCAGGAGGAACATACCTTTTACCTTACAACCGATTCATAAAAAAGGGAAAAGAATCAGAATAATATAACAACACTTCGGTAAATATTTTTTTAAACACCTGATATTCCTAAAGAAAGGCCTTTAAATTTCAGCAAAAAACTATTTTAATGATAATTGATTCATTAAAAGGTGTCTAGAAACTTTTTTACCGTACTATTAATATAATAAGATTGAATGAAAAAATTTATTGGTGCCCATGTTAGTGCTTCTGGAGGTGTGGAAAATGCACCACTCAACGCACAGGCAATAGGAGCTAAAGCATTTGCTTTTTTTACAAAAAATCAACGCCAGTGGTTTGCGGCAGAGTACACTGAGCAAAATATCGAACTGTTCAAATCGCGCTGTTATGAACTGGGATTCTCTCCTGATCATATTCTGCCGCACGCCAGCTATCTTATTAACTTGGGACATCCCGAAGAGGAGGGTGTGAAAAAATCCCGCTCTGCTTTTAATGATGAGATGAAACGTTGTGAACAGTTGGGATTGAACCGGTTCAACTTCCATCCCGGGAGCCATCTGAATCAGATACCTATTGATGAATGTCTTAACAGGATAGCCGAATCAATTAATATCTCACTTGAGAAGACCAATGGAGTAACCGCAGTGATTGAAAATACGGCTGGTCAGGGGACTAATCTGGGACACACTTTTGAGCAGATTGCGCATATTATTGACAGGGTGGAAGATAAAAGCAGGGTGGGTGTCTGCCTCGATACGGCGCACACATTGGCTGCCGGCTACGAAATAAGGACCAAGGAGAGTTTTGATGATACTTTTAAAAAATTTGATGAAATTGTCGGATTTAATTATTTAAAAGGCTTACATATCAACGATTCCAAGAAAGAGCTAGCTTCAAGGGTTGATCGTCACGACAGCCTCGGAAAGGGGGTGATGAACATGAATCTGTTCTCATTTATTGTAAATGACCCGCGATTTGACGACATGCCTTTAATTCTTGAAACTCCCGATGATACCATTTGGGCGGAAGAGATTAAGACGCTATATAGCTTGATAAAACAGGAAGACCCTCAAAAATAATAGAATCCTTGAGTCTCGTCCGATAAGTCTTTTTTCTTGAAAATTTCACAAGATGAACATTGATTATCAATAAGTTACAAACCGATAAAATTGGGTTTTGAGGTTTTCGGAGAGGGCTCAATCCTTTAAAAGCAGGAAAAAACCAGATAAAGCAGGAAGAACCAGATAAAGCAGGAAGAACCCCGATAAAATAGTATAATCATCAAAAAAAAGCGCTACTTCCCGAAGGAGGTGGCGCTTTACTTTATTACTAATCTGTACCAATATCATCTGATCAGGTACATCTGTTTTAATTCAGTTTTATCTCATCCACGAAAATAAAGGCTCTGTTCCCTTTTCCCGGATGCCAGTCCGGCATAACCGAAGGTCTCACCGTTACCTTAAAGTAGCGTGCCGTCACCGGCTCAAATGAAAGGTTGTGGGTAGAGATATCTGACCAGTGTCCGTCTTTCTCATCTGCAATCTTAAGAGCCGACACCTCTGCAAAGATTTTGTTATCATCTGAAGATTCAATGATGATCTCAGAAGCATCAAAAATCCAGTCGCCTGTTACTACAGCGTTGCATACCTCAAGCGATGAGACTTCTGTAGGCTCCAGCATGTCAATTACAGCAATCAGATCCTCTCCCTGGAAACCTATCCACCTTCCGGTACGATAGTTAGTGCTGTTACCGTTAAGCCCGTCGACAAGCATCCCGGCGCCCGAGTACTCGTAACTTCCTGCAGGGGTAGTAAGCAACTGGGCCGGTTTAAAGCTCGACTTGCTGAGGGTGATGTTTTCTTTGAATACCTTGCTGTCTTTTACTCCTTCACGAATGGCTACTGCTCTAAGTTCCGCATTTTCCCTGATGGAGAATTTATCTTCGTACTTCGTGGAAGAGACGGTAGGGTCGCTGCCATCAAGCGTGTAGAATACCGGAGCATTGTCAATGGTGGAGAACTCAACGTCAAGGGCGTTATTGTCGAAGTTGGGAGTGAGCGATGCCTGTACATCGTAAACATGATTAGCATAGTTATAACCAAGCTTTTCGTATAGCGACAACAGCTGAGGCAGCCTGGTAAGGAACTGTTCATAGTTCTTTTGTCCGGGCTGCATCCACTGTACTTCACACATTGCAGCCAGTCGCGGCAGAGTCATATACTCAACATGCGATGGTTCTCTGATATATTCCGTCCACAAGTTGGCCTGTGGTCCTAATATATGCATTTTCTGATCATCTGTCAACGTGTTGGGCGCAGGCTCAAAGCTATAAACCTGTTCAAGAGGCAGGAAACCGCCGATAGCAAGAGGCTCATCACTAGTGTCCTGTGTCTGATAATAGTCGAAATAACAGTAAGTGGTGGGGGTCATGATCACATCGTGACCCATCTGTGCTGCCTGTATTCCTCCTCCCATTCCGCGCCACGACATAACGGTGGCGTTGGGAGCAAGCTCACCCTCAAGTATCTCATCCCAGCCGATAATGCTGCGGCCGTGATCGTTAAGGAATTTCTCCACGCGAGCAGTAACATAACTCTGTAGGTAGTGTTCGGCAGTATGTCCGTCACGGTCTTTCAAACCCAGCTCTCTGATACGTGTCTGACAGTCGGGGCATTTTTCCCAGCGTACTTTTGGTGCTTCGTCACCACCTATATGAATATACTTTGATGGGAAGATCTCCATTACCTCTGCCAGCACCGCCTCAAGGAAGGCGAAAGTCTCTTCTTTTCCGGGGCATAGCACATCGTCGAAGACACCCCATTCACGTGATACCTCATACGGGCCACCAGTACAACCTAACTCGGGATAGGCTGCCAGCGCGGCTAGCATATGACCGGGCAGGTCCACCTCGGGGATTATTGTAATATAACGTTCTTCGGCGTATTTCACTATCTCTTTCAGCTCATCCTTGGTATAGAAGCCCCCGTGAGGGGTGCCGTCATATTTACCGGTGTTTTTGCCTATCACTGTCTCTTTCCGCATGGAACCGATCTCGGTAAGCTTCGGGTATGATTCTATTTCAATTCTCCATCCCTGGTCTTCTGTCAGGTGCCAGTGAAAGCGGTTGATGTTGTGCAATGCCAGGAGATCGATATACTTTTTCACAAACTCCGCTGGCTGGAAATGGCGTGCCACATCCAGCATCATTCCGCGATATGCAAATCGTGGAGCATCGTTGATGGTTACCGGCGAATACGATACGGTTCTCTGTTTTTCAACAGGCGTGGATTTTCGCAATGTCTGTATACCGTAAAATACAGCTGCTTCGGAAGCACCATTTATTCGTATGGCCTGGTTGTCTATAGTAATCTCATAGGCTTCGGAATTTTCATGGTTCAGCCCCGTAGAAAGGACTATGGCGTTCTGATCGGCAGGAGCTGATGTAACAGCAGGTTTAATCCCGGTGGATATCTCCAGGTAATCTGCCAGAAACTCTGCGTTTCTCTGCATTTTTTCATTTCCTTCGGGGTATACAATCTTTGTCGATCCTGAAAGAGTGAACGGTGTGCCTTCAGTAATAGCAATTTCTCCGGGCAGAGGAACCACGTTGTAATTCACTTCAGCCTGGCTGCTGCTACCGGTATTACACGATGTCATACAGCAGATGGATGCAATAAGCATACTTAATTTAATTATTCTCTTCATTTTTCTTTTTTAATTTGTTTGACTTTATCTTAGTACTTTTTTCAGTTCCAGCAATGTATTTTTAACAATCCCGGCGCCAGTGATCTCTTGCGCGTATTCGTTTATTACGATGGTTTTACCACCCATTTTAACATCGGGGTTCCTGTAAACCATTTTGCTTTCTATCTGCTCACGCGCGGAGAGATGAAATTCTTTAGCTCCGGTCTCTTTTGCAATCTTTGCAATATTTTGCGCATTAACGCCGCTCCCTGGCATGATGACAATGCGGCCGGCGGCTTTTTCCACTAGTTGTTTCAGTAGAGGAATGCCTTGTTCAGCTTTGGGTTGCTGGCCGGAAGTGAGGACTCTATCACAGCCTAAAGATACTATTTTTTCGAGACTTTCAAAAGGATCCCGGCACATGTCGAATGCCCTGTGAAAGGTGATGCTCATCCCGCTTGCGGCATCAATAAGCTCCTTATTACGTTTCATATCTACTTCACCTTCAGCTGTCAGACAGCCTATTACCACACCGTCGGCGCCCAGCTTACGGGCTATCTCAATATCCTTGAGCATGATCCTCTGCTCAAGGGCGGAGTATAGAAAATCACCTCCCCGGGGACGGATGATTACGTTTAGTTTGATATCGAGCAGTTCGCGTGCCAGGGCTATATCACCGTAAGAGGGTGTTGTCCCCCCCTCGGGAATGGCTGCACATAGCTCTACACGGTAAGCGCCACCTTTTTGTGCTTCAACGCAACTGGCTACCGAGTTGGCGCATATCTCTAGTTTATAATCTGACATGTTTGTATTGAATTTCACGTAGTTCTAATTTTGTTAAACTAAATTTATTGCGAAACCAACAGCCCGGTAAAAGTATTGAAACGCCATGTAATCCATTAATTAACAGCAAAACAAACCCACCCAAAACCCAGTAGCACTTTCGCTGATTGTCAGGAGTTTAAAAAATAATTACCGAAGCATTGGCAAAATGATATTGCAAATGTAATAATATTAACAACAAAATTAAACCTTTTCAAAAAAATCAGTTGTTCCTTGTCGACCGTTACAATATTGTACAGCCTTAGAAAATATTAGATAATAGGATGATATAAAGCATAATGAGTGGCCCTATAGTGAACAGATTTACAATTATATAAATTAAAAATTTATATTATATAACATTTTGAGTAATTATGCCTGATAATTATTTTCACTACCTTTACATCATAAAACATATATATGACTTAAATTTAGCTTTAAATGGAGAAATTTAAGCATGCGAAACTAAAATCAAATTTTAATGAAAAAGTATTTTGTTCTTTCACTACTTCTAGTTTTATTCTCGTGTAAACAAAAAGAGGGTACTCAGGTAGAATTAAACCTCATTCCCAAGCCCAATAATACTGAATTTGGTAAGGGAAATCTTAATATCTCAAGTGGGTTTAATGCTGTGACAAAAAATATTGATACCGAATCAGCAGAGATACTATTAACTTTCTTAAAAAACAGTGTAACAATATCTCCTTCAGGTAAGAAACTGCAATTGGTGATGGAGAACCCAAGCGAATTACCTGCTCCGCATGAGTCTTACATGTTGACAGTAAATAGTGATGGTGTGTTGATTTCGGCTTCGAGCGAAGCTGGACTGTTTTACGGAATCCAATCGCTCCTGCAGATGGTTGAAAACAGGACCAGCATCCCTTTCGTGAAAATCGAAGATGCTCCGCGTTTCAGCTACAGAGGGGCTATGATCGATTGTTCGCGTCACTTTGTATCGCTCGATTTTCTCAAGAAACAAATCGACCTGATGGCATACTATAAGTTAAACCGTTTTCACTGGCATTTGACCGATGGGCCTGGATGGCGTATAGAAATCAAAAAATATCCCGAACTTACAGGTATTGCAGCCTGGCGAACGCACGCCACATGGAAAGAGTGGTGGGACTCGGAACGAATATATCTGCCTGAAGGCACACCAGGTGCTTATGGCGGTTATTATACACAAGACGAAGCACGGGAGCTTGTATGCTATGCTGCTGAACGACATATCACCGTGATCCCCGAGATAGAGATGCCGGGTCATTCCGAAGAGGTGCTGGCTGTTTATCCGCATCTTTCGTGTACTGGAAAACCATATACAAGCAGCGAGTTTTGCATAGGGAACGATCAAACGTTTGAGTTCCTGGAAAACGTGTTGACTGAAGTTATCGATATCTTTCCGTCGGAATTTATTCATGTGGGTGGCGATGAAGCCAGTCGCGAACATTGGAAAAAATGCCCTGAATGCCAGGCGCGGATAAAAGCCGAAGGCCTGAAAGATGAAGCCGGATTGCAAAGCTATCTTATAAAGCGCATAGAGAAGTTTTTGAATTCAAAAGGGCGAAAACTGCTGGGTTGGGACGAGATTCTCGATGGAGGATTGGCACCAGATGCTACCGTGATGTCGTGGCGTGGCGAGCAAGGCGGGATTACTGCTGCGCAAAGTGGGCACGATGCTGTGATGACGCCAGGCGAATTTTGTTATTTCGATGCTTATCAGGCAAATCCCGGAACTCAACCCGAGGCCATAGGCGGTTTCTTGCCCATAGAAAAAGTATATTCCTACGATCCTGTCCCGGCTGCTCTTTCGGCCGAAGAGGCGAAACATATATTAGGTGTACAAGCCAACTTATGGGCTGAATATATTCCTACGGAACAACATGTTGAATATATGCTTTACCCACGCTTGCTTGCTTTGGCAGAAGTGGCATGGACACAGCCCGGGAACAAATCGTGGACAGATTTCCGTACACGTGTAAACAGTGCTATACCCGTGTTGCAGCAAAAGGGTTATAACCCGTTTACATTATCCAACGAAGTGGATTTTTCACACGATACCGATTCCGTGGAAAATGCCATTACCGTAACACTTTCCACAGAAAAAGCGCCGGCGGATATACGTTATACCACCGACGGATCACTGCCCGATGCTCAGTCGCCTGTTTATAGCGGCCCTGTTCAGGTGCCTGATTCTGTCATTGTTACTGCACAGTTGTTCGACGGTGAAAAGCCATCAGGCCCCGCTGTAACACGCCGGTTCGACTACCATAAGGCTATCGGGAAACCGGTCTTTTACAATATCCCTGTTAATCCTTACTATGCTGCCGGGGGCGAAAAAGCCCTGGTAAACGGTTTGACCGGTGGATTATCTCATGGCGACGGTCGTTGGCAGGGATTTATGACCAATGGAATGGATGTAACCATAGACCTGGGAAGTACGCAGTCCGTTTATTCTGTCAATGCACGGTTTATGCAGAGTATTGGCCCGTGGATATGGTTTCCCAAAGAGGTGGTAATTGCAGTGTCTGACGATAACAAAATGTTTACTGAATTATCGCGTATCAAAAACAGCGTATCTGAAAAGGAGGCCGGAACGCTGTTCCAGAATTTCGGATGGCAGGGAGCTGCAAGAGGTCGATACATCCGTTACAAAGCCATAGCGAACGGAATAAAAGGCGGCTGGGTTTTTCTCGATGAGATAGTCGTTTGGTAAGTTCAAGGGGGAACAACGTTTTGTTCTTCCATTTGTCGTGTGTAGATAAGATCCGTTGTATGCCAAGAACAAATGATTACTGAAACACCTGCGGCTGATTGAGTATGATTGCAACCGAGGTAAGTCTATCTCCCCAATCCGTTACGACTGATATGTGCACCGTCTCTGTGTGTAGTGACAATATGCGTTGCCACTTAGGCGAACTTCTTTTTTTGACAGTCTGTGCCGGTAATTGAGCTCCAAAAACCATGGCGAACAAGAGCAGGAAAATTTTACATTTGAGGTGGTCGATGGTGATGAATGTTACGAGTTCACTTGGGTGGGGAAGAAGCAATCCATCATTGAGGGGAACCATCCTATTCGCAAAACAGTTCGACCCGGTAAGGAGGAGATCAAGGACTGGAACACTACCGAGAACCTTTATATAGAAGGCGACAATCTCGATGTGTTAAAGCTCCTGCAAAACCCCTACCTGAACAAGGTGAAGATGATCTATATCGATCCCCCTTACAATACCGGGAACGATTTTGTCTACCGTGACAATTTTAAAGTCACGAAAGAGGATTACGAGGAGGATTTGGGTCTGTTCGATGAAGAGGAAAACGATAGCTTCGGCACGGAAATCTTCATCGAGCCAACCCTGAAAGGAAAGCTTGGTGTAAATGCAATTCCGGCAAGGTAAGGGAAACATAAAAGTTGAAGAATGATTTACTGATATCGAAACTTTTACCGAGCAGCTGACAGTTATATAAATGCAGATAAATTTTGTTTTATAAAAAACGGCCTGCATATTACATTTTTTGTAAAAAAATCACTATTTTTGTTAGATATCGTGACGTGAATATCGCCATGAAAAAATTAAAGTTATGAGAATTGCCTTAGATAGTAAATTACCGAATTATCCTGAGTTCAGGGAGGGGATTCGTCGTGCACCCGACCGTGGTTTTTCACTCTCGCCATCGCAAACGGAAATTTCATTGAGAAACGCCTTGCGTTATATTCCCTCTGGACTGCATGAACAGATGGCTCCTGAGTTTCTTGATGAACTGAAAACACGTGGCAGGATTTATGGATACCGCTATCGTCCCGAAGGTGACCTGAAAGCAAAACCTGTTGATGAGTATGAAGGTAGATGCCTGGAAGGAAAAGCGTTTCAGGTAATGATTGAAAATAACCTCTCTTTCGATATCGCGCTATATCCCTATGAACTGGTCACCTACGGCGAAACAGGCCAAGTATGCCAGAACTGGATGCAGTATAGGCTGATAAAAAAATATCTGGAGGTGATGACACAGGAGCAGACTCTGGTGGTGGAGAGCGGCCATCCGCTGGGATTATTTAAATCGAGACCCGATGCGCCGAGGGTAATAATTACCAACTCGTTGATGATAGGGCTGTTTGATAACCAGGCCGACTGGGATATCGCTGCTCAGATGGGGGTGGCAAACTACGGACAGATGACTGCCGGCGGATGGATGTATATTGGTCCCCAGGGCATTGTACATGGTACGTTCAACACATTGCTTAACGCGGGGAGGTTGAAACTGGGAATAACTCCGGATAGTGATCTCAGAGGGCATCTGTTCGTATCGTCTGGTTTGGGAGGTATGAGCGGAGCACAACCCAAAGCGGCCGATATAGCCGGAGCCGTTTCCATTATTGCCGAGGTGGATGGGTCGCGTATAGAAACACGACGGCAACAGGGGTGGGTGCAGCGAGTAACAGCTGAGAAACAACAGGCATTTGACTGGGCGAATGGAGCAATAAGACGGAAGGAACCACTGTCGATTGCTTACTATGGAAATATTGTTGATCTGCTGGAATATGCGGAGAGAGAGATAATCGATATAGAGTTGCTTAGCGATCAGACTTCTTGCCATGAACCATACACAGGAGGTTACTGTCCTGCCGGCATAACCTTTGAAGAGCGTACCAGCCTGCTGCACGAGGATAGAGACAAATTCAGAAAACTGGTTGATGATTCGCTTCGCCGCCACTTTAATGTTATAAGTAAGTTAGTTGCCCGTGGAACATACTTTTTTGATTATGGTAACTCTTTTATGAAGGCGATCTACGATGCAGGCGTTAAGGAGATATCAAGAAACGGGGTTGATGAGAAAGATGGCTTTATCTGGCCATCATATGTGGAGGATATAATGGGACCAGAGCTGTTCGATTATGGCTATGGCCCATTCCGATGGGTATGCCTTAGCGGGAAGCACGAGGATCTGGTTAAAACCGACATGGTAGCAATGGAGTGCATCGACCCCGGCCGGCGTGGACAGGATCGTGACAACTGGTTATGGATACGCGATGCAGAGAAACATAAGCTGGTGGTTGGTACCCAGGCTCGCATACTTTATCAGGATGCCGAGGGACGGCAGAAGATAGCACTGCGATTCAATGAAATGGTACGTAACGGCGAAATAGGACCTGTGATGCTGGGGCGCGATCACCATGACGTGAGCGGTACAGACTCGCCTTTCCGTGAGACAGCCAACATAAAGGATGGCAGCAACGTGATGGCCGACATGGCGGTGCAGTGCTTCGCAGGTAATGCGGCGCGCGGCATGAGCTTGGTGGCTCTACATAACGGCGGCGGAGTGGGCATCGGTAAAGCTATCAACGGCGGCTTCGGCATGGTGTGCGATGGTAGCACGCGGGTTGACGAGATCCTCCGTTCCGCAATGATTTGGGATGTGATGGGTGGCGTGGCTCGCCGTGCCTGGGCACGCAACGAGCATGCAATTACCACTGCTCGTGAGTTTAATAGGATTTATCCGGAGAACTATCATATAACAGAACCCTTTTTAGTTGATGAAGATATAATCAGGAAGTATGTTTCTCATAAGTAATGAACGGCTTATCTTTCATATTTTTAAATCGGAAAAGGCGGATAACAAAAAAATAAGCAATATCATTTTAGTTAACTTTGTTTTATAGGAATAACAATTATGAATAAAATCGTGGAATGTGTTCCCAACTTTAGTGAGGGACGCGACAGACAGAAAGTGGAAAAAATAGCGGACCTCTTCCGGGGAAGAGAGAAAGTGAAACTGCTGGATTATAGCAGTGATGCCGACCATAACCGATCGGTAGTAACTGTTGTTGGGGAGCCGGAGGCATTGAAAACTGCAGTTATTGAAGCAATAGGGAAAGCAGTGGAGCTGATTGATCTTCAAAGGCATCAGGGGCAGCACCCTCGTATGGGAGCCGCTGATGTGGTGCCGTTTATCCCTATTAAAAACGTAACTATGAATGAGGCGGTGGCTCTGTCTAAGGAGGTAGCGGAGGCAGTGGCAGAACGTTACAACCTTCCGGTATATCTATATGAGAAATCGGCTTCGGCATCTCATCGTGAAAATTTGGCGAATGTTCGCAGGGGCGAGTTTGAAGGACTGGTAGAGAAAATGAAAAAACAGGAATGGAAGCCCGACTTTGGTCCTACAGAACCTCACCCTACAGCAGGAGCAGTTGCTATCGGTGCCCGCATGCCGCTGGTGGCTTACAACGTTAACCTGGGGACCAATAACCTGGAGATTGCTGAGGCTATCAGCAGGAAGGTGCGCCATATTGGAGGCGGACTGCGTTTCTGCAAGGCGATGGGTGTTGCACTGCACGATCGGGGTATCACACAGGTATCGATGAACCTGACCGACTACACCAAAACGGCTATTTACCGCGCCCATGAGATGGTGCGCATGGAAGCTAAACGGTATGGTGTTCCGGTGGTGGGCGGAGAGGTAATAGGACTGGTGCCTATGGAGGCTCTGATTGATTCGGCAGCTTATTACCTTGGCCTTGAGAATTTCTCCGTCAACCAGGTGTTGGAAACAAAGCTGATGGAATAGTTGAAATTTTTGCAATTTGAATTGGCTTTTGAATAAAGGCATAAACCAGGGGTATCACGAAAAGTTATAACTGATGAATAACCTGATTATAAAAAATGCAGAGCAGGTGGTTACTTGCAGCGGTTTCGCGGGGAAGCAAGGAAGGGAAATGTCCGATTTACATGTTATTGAAAACGGTACGGTGATAGTGACAGATGGCCTGATCTCTCATATCCTGAAAGCAGGAGAGACTCTTCCGGTAAATGAACAGGATTACAGGGTTATTGACGCAACAGGCAAAGCGCTGTTGCCGGGGTTTATCGATCCTCATACACATTTTATCTTTGGAGGATACCGGGAGGAAGAGTTCTCATGGCGGATGAGGGGCGATAGCTACATGGAGATAATGGAACGGGGAGGTGGCATTGTAAAGACTACAAATGCCACCCGTGAAGCGACGGAAGAGGAGCTGATGGAGACGGGCAGGCAGAGGCTTGATGCAATGATGCGGCTTGGAATCACCACCGTAGAGGGAAAGAGCGGCTATGGGCTGGACAAAGATACCGAACTTAAGCAACTCCGCGTGATGCATCGTCTCAACGAAACCCATCCGGTGGATATTGTTTCAACCTTTATGGGTGCACATGCTATCCCCGCCGAATGGCAGGGGAGGGAGGAAGATTATATAGATTTTAATATTAACGAAATGTTCCCACTTGTGGTGAAGGGGGAACTGGCCGAAGCGGTGGATATTTTCTGCGAAAAGGGGGTTTTCGCTATCGCCCAATCGCGCCGCTATCTGACAGCCGCCAGAGAGCAAGGGCTTAAGATAAAGATACATGCCGATGAGATAACTCCTCTCGGAGGTGCAGAGCTGGCGGCGGAGTTGCGTTGCCTGTCGGCTGACCATCTGCTGCAAGCTTCCGATGAGGGAATACGTGCCATGGCTGAGAAAGGTGTAGTGGCAACATTATTACCTCTTACTGCTTTTTCGTTGCGGGAAAAATATGCTCGTGCTCGCGAAATGATTGACGCGGGATGCATAGTGGCACTTGCTACCGATTTCAACCCGGGGAGCTCGTTCACGGCTTCTGTCCCGTTACTGTTTGCATTGGCATGTATATACATGAAGCTTACACCTGAAGAGGCTGTTACCGCATTTACCATCAACAGTGCTGCAGCACTCGGCAGGGAGGGGATAACAGGCAGCATAGATGTGGGTAAACAGGGGGATCTGGTGCTGTTGCAGTTTCCGTCGTACAAGTTTCTGCCTTACCACGTGGGAATGAATATAGTGGATAAGGTGGTGAAACGGGGGAAAATTGTATGTAGTTTGCATTAAAATTAGTTTATTCTGAAAACAGCTGGCACAATCTTATTTAAACAGTTGAAAATGAGTAGAGCTGCTGCTTTGTATTGTGGTATTTGTCGCTAAGAAATCAAAAAATCATATACAGTAATTTCCGTATTATTTTATTTATAGTTTAACAAATATGAGGCTACAAGATTTAACTTTAAAGCAATTTCTCGAAAAAACCGCGGGAAAAGAACCTTTGCCCGGAGGGGGCAGTTCATCGGCACTGAATGGAGCCATTGCTGCGGCATTGACTGAAATGATGGCTAATTTGACCATCGGCAAAAAGAACTATGCTGATGCTGAGGCGATGATGAAGCAGAACCTACATAAGGCATCTGATTTGCGGATGCGCTTTATAGAAGATATCGATAGGGACAGCGATGCATATAACCTTGTTATCAGTGCCTACAAACTTCCGAAAGAGACAGAAGAGGAGAAAGAATATCGTACCGGAAAAATTCAGGAAGCTACTAAAATTGCGTCGCTGGTGCCGATGGAGGTGGCCGAACGAGCTTCAGGTATGCTCGGTATTATCGCCGAAACAGTGAAGAGTGGTAATAAAAATGCAGTTACCGATGGTTGTGTGGCTATGCTGGCATGTCGCACCGCTATTCTGGGCGCACTGCTTAACGTACGCATTAACCTGAGGGGGATTAGGGATGATAAGTTTGTCAGTGAGCTTTCATTAAAATGCGATCTGCTTGAAAAAGAGGCTATCAATAGTGAACGGGAGTTATTTGAATGGGCAAAAAATGAGATTTAATATGAAAAATATTTACTACATAGGAAAAAAAGATCTCACCATTGAAGACCTGGAGAGGATTATTACTGGTAACATAAAGGTGGAGCTGGCTCCCGAGGCTAGGGAACGTATAAGGAAGTGCCGCGATTACCTCGACAGAAAAATGGAAAACCAGACTGAACCTGTTTACGGTATAACTACCGGTTTCGGTTCATTATGTAATCATTCTGTTTCAGGTGATGACCTGAACACATTACAGGAGAATCTTGTAAAATCGCATGCCTGTAGTGTTGGAGAAGAGGTTACACCGCTTATAGTGAAGCTTATGTTTTTGCTGAAGGCACATGCTCTTTCATTAGGTTTTAGTGGCGTGCAGGAGGCTACAGTGCAAAGGATGCTTGATCTGTTCAATAACGATATACTGCCTGTTGTGTATGATAAGGGATCACTTGGTGCTTCAGGGGACCTGGCTCCATTGGCAAATCTATTTTTGCCGCTTATAGGTGTGGGTGATGTTTTTTATAAGGGAAGCAAACGTGATATAGGGAGTGTACTCGATGAGTTCGGCTGGCAGCCGATAAGACTGAAGAGCAAAGAGGGACTGGCATTGCTGAACGGTACCCAGTTTATGTCGGCACATGGTGTATATGCCATTATGAAAGCGCAAAGGCTTTCGAAGAGGGCCGACCTTATAGCTGCATTGTCGCTCGATGCATATGATGGACACCTGGAGCCTTTCGATGAAAGGTTGCATATGATCCGACCGCACAGTGGACAGCTGGAGACTGCACGTAATATACGTAGTTTCCTTGAGGGAAGCCTGATCATTTCAAGAGCAAAGAAGCATTTGCAGGATCCGTACTCATTCCGCTGTGTACCGCAGGTGCACGGAGCTACCAAGGATGCCCTCGCTTACGTAAAATCGGTGGTGCTTACCGAGATCAACTCGGTGACCGATAATCCAACAATCTTCCCTGATGATGATAAGATAATATCTGGAGGAAATTTTCACGGACAACCGCTGGCAATAGCTTACGATTTTCTGGCTATAGCGCTTGCAGAACTGGGTAATATCTCCGAACGACGAACGGCTCAGTTGATATTGGGAAGGCGTGAGCTGCCGGAGTTCCTGGTTGCAAGTCCCGGTCTTAATTCGGGCTTTATGATTCCACAATATGTGGCGGCATCGGTAGTTAGCCAGAACAAGATGTACTGCGCTCCTTCAAGTACTGACTCAATTGTCTCTTCAAATGGCCAGGAAGATCATGTGAGCATGGGTGCCACTTCGGCAATTAAGCTGCTAAGGATTCTGGACAATCTCGATATCATTTTCTCTATTGAACTGATGAATGCAGCACAGGCGCTCGAATTCCGACGCCCACTAAAATCGTCGCAAATGATTGAAAAAGTGGTAAAGGAGTATAGGAAAGAGGTGCCATTCATTAAAGAGGATATTGTGATGTATAAAGAGATTCGTAAGACAGTGGCATTCCTTAACAGACTTCAGGTTGATGAACTCTGATTATGTGATTATATACGGTTATTTTCTGAATAAGTTGTTCGGATTGATTATCTTTGCAGATTCGAAAATAAATTAATTAACTTTCACATGTGTTACGATAAGAGCTATATAAAATCACAAAAGTCTTATATTTAGGTGTATATGCCAGTAATTTATATATGCGAAACTTAACTCAATTAAAATTTAAAATAATTTGAAATGGTAGAAAAAATCAGGAAATCGCTCAGAGATTCTGCAGCGGCACGGTGGTCCGCACTGTTCTTCGTCGCTTTTACAATGATGTGCGGGTATTTTTTAACGGATATCATGGCCCCCCTGGCCGGACTGCTTGAGGGACAACTCGGATGGTCACGTGCTGATTATGGCACATTCACAAGCTCATATGGCTGGTTTAACGTCTTTCTGCTGATGCTAATATTTGGAGGAATAATTCTCGACAAACTGGGAGTACGTATGACAGGTATTGGTGCCACAGCTGTAATGGTGATAGGTACGGCTATAAAATACTGGGCTATTTCTACTGACACACTTGCAGGAAAGGTCATTTTGGGACTGGATGCCCAGGTCTTATGGGCAAGTATCGGTTTTGCAGTTTTTGCCGTGGGTGTAGAGGTGACCGGAATTACCGTTTCAAAGATTATTGTTAAGTGGTTCAAGGGTAAAGAGATGGCCACGGCTATGGGTATGGAGATGGCGATGGCAAGAATAGGTACCGCTATGGCGTTGGGTTTCTCTATCCCTATCGCAAAAGCTACAGGTATTATTGATGTTTCGCGCCCCGTGCTGGTGGCCCTGATAGGACTATGTATCGGATTTATTTCGTTCTTGGTTTATGTGGTGATGGATAAAAAGCTGGATGCTTCGGAGGCAACGGATTCTATGGAACAAAGTAGTTCTGAAGATGAGTTTAAACTATCTGATATAGGAAAGATTCTGGGTAATAAAGGATGGTGGTATATTGCTATCTTGTGCGTTTTGTTCTATTCTGCTGTTTTCCCATTTCTTAAATATGCCACCGACCTGATGGTAAATAAGTTCGGAGTGAAAGAAGACCTTGCGGGAATGATACCTATGTTGCTGCCTTTCGGAAATATTCTCCTTACACCTCTGTTTGGCGGTATATATGACAAGAAAGGGAAAGGTGCAACAATTATGATTATTGGCTCGCTGCTGCTGATTCTGGTTCATGCACTGTTCTCCGTTCCACTATTCAACAACTGGATTTTTGCGATGGTGCTGGTCGTAATTCTGGGTATCGGCTTCTCACTTGTTCCTTCGGCAATGTGGCCATCTGTACCCAAGATTGTTCCCGAAAAGCGCCTTGGTACAGCTTATTCACTTATCTTCTGGGTACAAAACTGGGGATTGATGGGGGTCCCTCTTCTGATAGGATGGGTGCTCGAGAAGTTCTGCGTGACGGGGCAGACAGTTCGCGACGGACTGAGCGTTAACACATACGACTACACAATTCCAATGATGATTTTTACATCCTTTGGTGTTCTGGCACTTCTTTTTGCTTTCCTGCTGAAAGCAGAGGATAAAAAGAAAGGATACGGACTGGAATTACCTAATATCCAGAATTAATCGTGAAGAGTTTCATGTTTCATGGCTTGCGAGTACTGTTACTGATGACATAAAGCTGATGACAGGCTAAATAAAGCTGGGAAGAGAAACTGATCACAGAAAACTTATAGCAGGCAACTGAAAGCTGATGACTGACGGCCCGAAGTTGATTTGAAAACTACATAAAGGCGATTCGCTACAAAGGCGGGTCGCCTTTTTTGATTGAGGCTTTATTGAGAGTTAATAAAACTTTGTGTATCTATAAGGGATGGTTAGCATGTGGAAAAATGGTAGTGATTAGGGCCTTACGATCCCAGTCTTACTATAATACTATAGCGGGATCAGATATGCTGCCGTTATATGGCATGCAAGTCCCAGCAATACAAACAGATGGAATACAGCGTGTACAAACTCCCGTCTGGCAGTGGCGTATATAACGGCGCCGGCAATATAGAACAGGCCTCCCCCAAGCAGCCAGTAGATCACATCCATACAGTTTTTTGCATGAGCAATCTCTATTGACGGTTTGAAAGCGATGAGAGCCACCAGCCCCATCATTACATATGAAGCGGTTTTCAGGTGGCTGTTTTTACTGAGCTTCCTGAAGCTCAAGGCGATACCAGCAATGGCGGTTGTCCAGGCTATCCCGAACAGAAGCCAGCCCCAGAACTGTGCATCGCGAAGCAGGATAATAGTGAATGGAGAGTAGCTTGCAGCGATAAGAAGATAAATGCTTGCATGGTCGAAATGGCGTAACCTGGCTTTTAAAACTTGATCCCGCACGTAGTGATAGATGGTGGAGGAGCCCATGCAGATAGTCATACCGATGCCGAATAACCCATAGGCGATGATTGCACCACGGTTACCTGAAGAAATAGCCTTGTTAATTAGTATAACAGTTGCTGCAATACTTATCAATACCCCAAGGCCATGTGTTATGTAGTTGGCCTTCTCTTCGCGGTCAGTATAGAATTTTTCGTTTGTCACAAGATTTATAATTCAACTTTCAACGTTATTTTCCGGCTCACTTCCGACCATGGCGGAGACCCGGGTAAAAGTCTTTTTTACCTTGTGCTGTGGCTGCTTTAATCTCATTGTCCATAGATTTTTCCATTATCGGTTATTGTGAAACATCTTCAAACAAATCCATCACTGCATCTTGTGCGTCGGCCTCGTTAGACAGGTATTTCAGACATAATCCGTATACCATAGGTATATAGCGCCGGTATAATTCGTCGAAGTAGGTTGCTTGTTCTTCTTTTTTACAAAGATCAAACAATTCATCGTTCGATAGTTTTGTTATTTCTGTTCTGCTTTTCAATCCGTTGCCTGTTGATTTGTACAAAGAAGTTCCACAAAATTAAAAAAATATTCGTTCGGTTATGGAATTTGTAGTGCATTTGTATCCTTTATACAGAGCATTTAAAAAAGAAAATAGTTTAGTACTTTTTCTTAATGCGGTATAATGATATGAATATTAGCTGGATAATGGTCTATATGAAAGCGAAAAACAGAGGAGCTTGCTTTATGTAAGTTTCTCAGTTTCTTTTGCAAATGCGGAAAGCATTGACAAAAGTTGTCAAAGTATCTGTTCATCTTTGTACCATGTATAAAAAAATATTAACCATAAATTGACAAAACTGAGACAAAAGATGAAACGACAAGATGAAACGACAAGATGAAATCGAAATCAACCAATTTCAATTGGGAATATTACTCGATAAAGGACAAAAAATTTTTTACGACACAATAATTTCTGCTAACGTATTTTGTAGCCACTGCAGGAGTATTGCTGAAAAAGGAGTTTTGGTGGAAGAGATTTATCTGACTCATTTTAACGACATTCTGGTAAAGGGGAGCTGCAAAGTATGCAATGGAAGCGTAGCTCGCATTATTGAGTTTGGAAAAGATGAGACCTTTTTTAAGAAGGCTAATGAATTAAGAAAGTCAATGAAGAAGAGAGTATAATAACTGAAACAATTGGGCCATATTACCTATTAATGTACTGTAAATAAACTTTCATATATTCACAGATAAATACTCGACTGCCAAAACGTCATGATTAGTCCTTTGGCAAAGATTTTGACCTTACCATGATGTGAATCAGCGTTGAACAGGCTTTGGGTAAAGCAGCCCGGTTGAAAGGGCTGCCCACTTTTAGCTGTTGCTTCAAGTGGCTTATCCGGTGAGATATGTTCCAGATTAAACAATATTAAAAAGAAAGGATAATGGATATATGAATTTCAATAATTTTACAATAAAGGCGCAGGAAGCGGTGCAAAAAGCGATAAATCTGGCACAGGGTAACAATCAGCAGATGATTGAACCGGCACATCTTCTCAAAGGGGTTATGCTGGTTGGTGAGAATGTGACTGGCTTTCTGTTTCAGAAGCTTGGGGTGAATGGCCGGAACCTGGAAAAGGTTGTAGACAGTGAAATTGAATCATACCCCCGGGTGTCGGGTGGCGAACCTATGCTGAGCAGGGAGGCAAATGCTGTTTTTCAGAAAGCGGCTGATTACGCAAGCAAGATGGGAGACCAGTTTGTTTCTCTTGAACATTTGCTGCTTGCAATCCTGAGCGAGAAGAACAGCGCTTCGCAGATGATGAAAGATGCAGGTATTTCACTCAGCCAGCTGCAGTCGGCTATCCGGGACCTTCGGCAGGGTGAGAAGGTAACAAGCCAATCGGCTGAAGATACATACCAGTCACTGGGTAAATATGCGGTGAACCTGGCGGAGCAAGCGCGAAACGGTAAGCTAGATCCAGTTATCGGTCGTGATGAGGAGATTAGAAGAGTGCTGCAGATCCTGAGCAGGCGTACCAAAAACAACCCCATTCTTATTGGTGAGCCGGGGACGGGTAAGACGGCTATTGCCGAAGGACTCGCATACCGAATTATCCGAGGCGATGTGCCGGAGAATCTTAAAAGCAAGCAGATCTATTCTCTCGATATGGGGGCACTTATTGCAGGCGCAAAATACAAGGGAGAGTTTGAGGAGCGTCTGAAGTCTGTTATAAACGAGGTGACAAAATCGAACGGAGAGATTATTCTCTTTATTGACGAGATCCACACGCTGGTAGGTGCAGGAAAAAGTGAAGGTGCAATGGATGCCGCCAATATTCTGAAACCAGCGCTGGCACGTGGGGATCTGCGGGCTATTGGTGCTACCACACTCGATGAGTATCAGAAATATTTTGAAAAAGACAAAGCTCTTGAACGTCGTTTCCAAACGGTTATGGTGGATGAGCCGGGTGAATCTGACAGTATCTCCATTCTTCGCGGACTGAAAGAGCGGTATGAGAACCACCACAAGGTGCGAATTAAAGATGAGGCTATCATCGCTGCTGTACAGCTTTCAAGCCGCTATATCACCGATCGTTTTTTGCCCGACAAGGCTATTGACCTTATGGATGAGGCTGCTGCCAAGCTACGTATGGAGGTGGATTCCGTTCCGGAAGAGCTGGATGAGATTATGCGCAGGATAAAGCAGCTTGAGATTGAGCGTGAAGCTATTAGGCGTGAGGATGACAAACAAAAAGAAGATCTTCTGACCAGAGAGATTGGGAATCTGAAAGACGAGGAGTCTGAACAGAAAGCCAAATGGAAGGCTGAGAAAGAGCTTATCAATAAGATCCAGCAGGCAAAAATTGATATAGAAGATGCAAAGTTCGAGGCCGATCGTGCCGAACGTGAGGGCGACTACGGGAAGGTAGCCGAATTGCGATATGGAAGAATTAAGGAAAAAGAAAACGAAATAAAAGATCTGCAGAATCAGCTTCATGAGCGCCAGGGCGGAAGAGCTATGATAAAGGAAGAGGTTGATGCTGAAGATATTGCCGATGTAGTGTCGCGTTGGACCGGAATTCCTGTTAGCAAGATGCTGCAGAGTGAACGTGAGAAATTGCTTCAGCTGGAAGATGAGCTTCATAAACGTGTTGTTGGCCAGGAAGAGGCCATAACTGCCGTCGCTGATGCCGTACGCCGCAGTCGCGCCGGTTTGAGCGATCCTAAGCGTCCTGTAGGCTCGTTTATTTTCCTTGGGACAACGGGTGTGGGCAAGACAGAGCTGGCAAAGGCATTGGCCGAGTATCTTTTCGATGATGAGAATATGATGACGCGTATTGATATGAGCGAATATCAGGAGAAATTCAGTGCTACGCGATTGATCGGGGCCCCTCCGGGATATGTGGGTTATGATGAAGGGGGACAGCTTACCGAGGCTATTCGTCGCAAACCCTATTCTGTGGTGCTGTTTGATGAGATAGAAAAAGCGCACCCTGATGTGTTTAACATTCTGCTTCAGGTGCTGGATGATGGTCGCCTCACTGACAACAAGGGCAGGGTAGTGAACTTCAAGAACACCATTATCATCATGACCTCAAACATGGGATCTGAACTTATTCGTGAGAACTTTGAAAAAATAAACAGAGAAAACCGAGAGGAGATCATTGAAAACACGAAAAATATTGTGATGGATATGCTGAAGAGAACTATCCGTCCCGAGTTTTTGAATCGCGTAGATGATATTATCATGTTTGCTCCGTTGAAGGAGAATGAGATTGAACAGATTGTACGTTTGCAGCTTGGTATTGTAGGAAGGATGCTGAAGGAGAATGGTATCGAACTCAAATATACCGATGAAGCAGTTCGCAGTATCACTTTTGCCGGTTACGATCCAGAGTTCGGTGCACGCCCTGTGAAGAGGGTTATACAGCGACGGGTATTGAACCAGCTATCGAAAGATCTTCTGGCAGGTAAGGTGGATAAATCAAAGCCTATCATCATTGATGCGATTGACGACATGCTTTATTTCAAAAATTAATAGGGGAAGGCAAGCAATCAATTAACTCACGAGAGTGAGCTTTGCAGAAGTGTCGCGATTATTTACCTGATTGTCAGGAGTCTGAAAAATAATTGCATAAGTTTTTTTCAGCATATAACCATCTTAATTAAAATAGCTTTCTATGCTCCTCAGTGATTTACTTAGGAAGAATACCACAACCTGGTCGTAAGGTTCTATTAGTGTATCTCCATCTACAAGCATAGGCTCGCCGTTTCTGATAAGCGCTCCAAAAGTGATGTCGGAGGGCAGGTTAAGGTTTTTAATAAGTTTTTTTGTCACCTTCGAGTTGGGTTTGGCAATTACCTCCCCTACGTTTGCATCGGCGATGGTGAGGCTTTTTATATTCGAGGCATCGGCTTTCAACAGCAGTTCATAGATCTTACTGGCTGCAATAAGTTTTTTGTTGATAACTGTTCCAATGTCGAACCGTTCCGCCATCGATATATAATCGATGTTTTCAACCTCTGCAACAGTTTTCTTTACACCATACTGTTTTGCCATCATACAGCTCAGGATATTTGCTTCCGAGTTCCCGGTGAGAGCGAGGAATGCATCTGTTTCGGTGATACCTTCGCGTATAAGGAACTCAGTGTTGCGCCCATCTTCTACAAAAACTGTGACATTTGGAGGAGCTGTTTCGACCAGCATCTCAGCACGTTCTCTGTCCTGTTCTATTATTTTTATATTGATATTCTGGGGGAGTTGCTGTACTGTACGCATTGTTATACGGCTTCCTCCCATGAAAATGATCCTTTTTGTTTCGAAAGATTTTTTCCCCAGCAACTCGGGAAGTGAATCCAGGTGTTTTCTTAAAGTGGTGAAATAGAGAATGTCGTTAGGAAGTATCTGGTCGCTTCCTTTGGGTATAATGGTGTGAGAGTCACGTTTGATGGCTACCAGGTGGAACAGTTTCACGCTTTGCATAAGCTCATGCAGATATTTGTTCACTATGGGAGCATTCTCTCTTACTTTTGCAGCAGAAAGTATCACTGTTCCGTTGCATAGCTCCCACCAAAAGCGTGTCCAGGGTGTTTTAAGCGCCATTGCGATCTCCTTTGCGGCCATCAGTTCAGGGTAGATCATTGAATTGATTCCCAGTTTTTCGAAGAATCCGGTATTTTTAGGCAGCAGGTACTCGTAATTATCTATGCGGGCAAGTGTTTTTTTTGCTCCCAGGTTGGATGCCAGCATACATGAAGTGATATTCCTTGACTCCTCAGTGGTTACGCCAATATAAAGATCGGAATTGGTAATACCTGCGTCAGTGAGATCTTTAAGTGAAGTGCAGTTGCCGATATATGTCAATATATCTGTATTGTCGTTTATCATAGATAGACGGTCTTTGTCGTCGTCCATCAGTGTTATATTGTGATTCTCCTGTCCCAGAAGTTTCGCGAGGTGAGTTCCCACGGCGCCTGCACCGGCAATTAAGATTTTCATTTACTATGTTACAATTATTTTATTTGACTATGAAACGATTGTGTATTATGTTGGTGGAGGCTATGGGTTCTATTGTAGGCAGTATATCGCTGCTTCGGTTATTTAGTTTATCATTTATCTTAATAATATTTTCCAGGATGCTGTTCTCGTCAATTTTGGTTAGTTGCTGAAGCTCTTTAACCGACCCGTGTGTCACAAATTCATCGCCGATGCCTATGCGGTGTAAATGAATGTTACTGTAGTCGTTTTCTGCCAGAAACTCAAGTACAGCACTTCCCAAACCACCTTTAATAACTCCGTTTTCAACAGTTATAATATATTTGTATTTTTTCGCAACCTCTTCAAGTAACTCTTCATCTACAGGTTTCAAGAAAACCATGTCGTAATGTGCCACACTTATACCTAACTTCTCTGCCTCGGCAATTGCTTTAGACGCGTTGTTGCCTATAGCTCCTATTGAGAGAAGGGCAATCTCTTTTCCTTGTTTAAGTTTTCGTCCTTTTCCTATAGTGAGTATCTGAGGTTCGTTCTGCCAGTTGGTGATCTCACCTTGTCCCCGTGGATAGCGAATCACAAATGGCCCGTCGTTACCATATACAGCTGTGTACATCAGGTTTCGTAGCTCATGCTCATTAAAAGGTGCTGAGATTACCAGATTGGGTATCGGCCGCAAGTATGCCAGATCGAATACACCGTGGTGAGTGGGGCCGTCGGCACCTACCAGCCCGGCTCTGTCGAGACACATAACCACTTTCAGCTTCTGAAGGGCAACGTCGTGAATAACCTGATCATAAGCACGCTGCATGAATGATGAGTAGATGTTGCAGAAAGGAATAAGCCCCTCTTTGGCCATACCTGCAGAGAAGGTTACCGCATGCGCCTCGGCAATACCTACATCGAAAACCCGGTTGGGAAATCTATCCATCATATAGGTCATGGAACAGCCGGTAGGCATTGCCGGTGTAACACCCACAATCTTGCAGTTTTTCTCTGCCATCTCAACGAGTGTATGTCCGAAAACATCCTGATATAGTTGTGGCTGATCCTTATTATCCTTTAGAATACGTTCACCAGTCTCTTTATTGAAAAGTCCCGGAGCATGCCATACCGTGGCCGATTTCTCTGCAGGCTTGAATCCTTTTCCTTTAACCGTTTTAATGTGCAGCAGTTTAGGACCCTGCATATCTTTGATGTTTCTTAGAATGCGGATAAGTCCCGGCAGATCGTGACCGTCAACCGGACCGAAATAGCGTATGTTGAATCCCTCAAAAATATTTTGTTCTTTAGTGAGAAGCGATTTTACGCTGTTGTTGAATCGCAATACCAGATTTTTTTCTTTCTCGGAGATTAGCTTCCGTTTTTTGAAACCCTGGTAAAGGTTGTTACGGAACCTGTTATATTTGGCCGATGTAGTCAGTTTCACCAGGTAGTCCTGAATTCCTCCAACATTATTGTCGATAGACATATCGTTGTCGTTAAGGATAATAAGCAGGTTGTTGGGTTGTGAACAGGCATTGTTGATTCCCTCGTATGCCAGGCCGCCCGTCATTGCACCATCGCCAATGATTGCAACTATGTGACGGTTTTCATTGTTGAGGTTAGCTGCAACTGCCATTCCCAGCGCTGCCGAAATGGAGGTTGATGCGTGTCCGGCAATGAAAGTATCGTATTCACTTTCATTGGGATTAGTGAATCCGGAAAGTCCTCCCAGTTTGCGGTTGGTTGAAAAGAGTCCGCGCCGCCCGGTAAGTATTTTGTGGCTGTATGCCTGATGCCCTACATCCCATACGAGCCTGTCGTAAGGTGTATTGTATAGATAATGGAGTGCCACTGTCAACTCCACCGTACCCAGGCTCGATCCGAAATGCCCGGGGTTGTGCGACAGTTGTTCAATGATGAATTCTCTCAGATCATCACAAACAGTTTTCAGTTCGTCAACACTGAGTTTTTTCAGATCACCGGGACTATTTATTTTTTGTAAGTATTTCATATTTCATACACCCATCCTAATAATAACGATGAAGGTGTAAAATAGTTTATTTTTCTTTTTTAGCTCTAATTGGCCATGTCAGAAAAGAACTTGATACGAACGAGGCGAATCTCCGTTTCCGTATATTCTGAAAGCTCTTCCTGTGCACTGTCGAGATCATCTGTTTCCGCCTCCTTAAAATAGGCATACACATCCTGCATCACATCCGGGTCCATAACCTCTTCGAGAAAATAATCGATATTGATTTTGGTACCTGAATAAACAATTGCTTCCACTTCGGAAAGCATTTCATTGAAATCTATACCTTTTGATTCTGCAAGGTCGTCAAGTGCTACTTTGCGGTCAATGGCCTGTACTATAGATACTTTTAGCTTCGACTTGTTGGCTACTGTCTTCACTCGGAGGTCTTCGGGACGAGTGATATCATTCTCCTCAACATGTTTTTTTATCAGCTCCACAAATTCTTTACCGTATCGTTTTGCTTTCCCTGCTCCCACGCCCGGTATATTTTGCAGTTCTTCCAGCGTGATGGGGTAGGAGGTTGCCATTGCTTCTAACGATGAGGGCTGAAAAATCACATAGGGGGGCACGTTCAGTTTTTTCGACAGCTTCTTTCTCAGATCTTTCATCATAGAGAAAAGTACAGGATCGGCCGCACCGCCACTGGCCCCGGACGAGGCTAAAGCATCTGAATCTTCACTTTCAAGATCAGACATATCATCCTCATCTTCATCGTCTTTAGTTATCTTAAAAGACACGGGGTTTTTTAAAAACTCTTTTCCTTTTTTGGTGATTTTTAGAATACCGTAGTTTTCGATGTCCTTTCTCAGGTAGTTGTCCAGCAATGCCTGACGGATAAGCACCTCCCAGGTACTATCTTCTTCGTCTGCACCTGTCCCGAACTCTTCCAGTTCGTTGTGCCCGTAGGTTTCAATATCGGACGACTCTTTTCCTATGAGGAAATCGACAACATAATCGGCTTTTTGTTTTTCTTTAAGAGCAATAATCGCTTCTAATACAGTAATAAGTAACTCTTTTGCTTCCACTTTCTTCTTTGGATTTAGACAATTATCACAATTTTTACAATTAGTTTCATTATAATTTTCGCCAAAGTAGTGCAATAACACTCTTCTCCGGCATACTGATGACTCTGCGTAGGCGGCTGTTTCCAGCAGCAGCTGTTTACCTATCTCCTGTTCGGAAACTGGTTTTCCCTGCATAAAACGTTCCAGTTTAAGCAAGTCTTTATGGGAGTAGAAGGCAATACACTTCCCTTCGCCCCCATCGCGGCCGGCACGGCCGGTTTCCTGGTAATAACCCTCCAGGCTTTTTGGTATGTCGTAATGTATCACGTAACGTACGTCAGGCTTATCTATGCCCATGCCAAATGCTATGGTAGCCACTATCACATCTGCCTGCTCCATAAGGAAGGCATCCTGATTATAACTGCGTGTGGCAGCATCCATCCCTGCGTGGTAAGGTAATGCCCTTATATCGTTTGCTTGCAGGATTTCGGCGAAATCGTCCACCTTTTTTCTGCTAAGGCAATATACAATGCCCGATTTTCTCCCCTGCGAGAGAATATATTTGATAATCTCCTTGTCTATCTGTTCTGTTTTATTACGGACTTCGTAATAGAGATTGGGACGGTTGAAAGACGATTTAAAGACCACTGCATTATGCATGCCAAGGTTTTTTTGAATGTCGTGCTGAACCTTGGGTGTTGCCGTTGCTGTAAGGGCTACGATTGGTTTCGGGCATATTTCACTGATGATTGGCCTGATACGGCGGTATTCAGGACGGAAATCGTGTCCCCACTCCGATATGCAGTGTGCTTCATCTACCGCGTAAAACGAAATTTGAATATTTCGCAGGAACTCAACGTTTTCTATTTTTGTGAGCGACTCGGGAGCCACATACAGCATTTTTGTTAAACCTGAAAGAATATCCTTTTTTACCTCTTCAATCTCCTGCCTGTTAAGTGATGAGTTTAAAAAGTGTGCAACGCCATCCTCCTCGCTGTAATTTCTCATGGCATCAACCTGATTCTTCATAAGTGCGATAAGCGGTGATATAATAATTGCCGTGCCCTCCATAAGCAGAGCCGGTAGCTGGTAGCATAGCGATTTTCCTCCGCCAGTGGGCATTAATACAAAAGTATCCTTTCCGGATAAGACACTTTTTATGATAGCTTCCTGATTGCCTTTGAATGTATCAAACCCAAAATATTCCTTTAAACCCTTGTAAAGTATCTCTTTTTTATCCATTGCACGTATCACACTGATGTAAAAAAATTGTCATCAAAAGTTATGTACAAAATTAAAAAAGTATTTCATATTTCCAACAATAAAAACAAAATTGAGAAAAAAATAACACTTTAATTTTACTTTTTTTTTTGGTGTTTATATTCTTCTTATTGCAGGCAGTTTACAAAACCCAATTATAATCAGTTTCTTTGAAATTGTTGTAAAATGTTCGTTTCACAATTAAAAAAACGCAAGCCGGACATGCGTTTTTTATATTTCACACGGCGAATTTTCATCTACCGGCGGATTGATTATCCGAAAATTATCGGGAATATTTCAGGCAACTCTCAATTGGTGTAAATCTGAATTTTCCAGTTGATCGGAAGCGTATTTACGCGTTACGTGAAGTTTCTTCTTATCATCAGTAGGCAGAGTGAACATTGCATCAATCATTATTGCTTCAACGATAGAACGCAATCCGCGTGCCCCAAGCTTGAACTCAATAGCTTTGTCCACAATATATTCAAATGCATCCCGGTCGAAAGTGAGAGCTACTCCATCCATCTCGAACAACTTCTGATATTGTTTGATGATGGAGTTTTTCGGTTCCACAAGTATGCGTAGCAGCGCGTCTCTATCCAGTGGCTCCAGGTAGGTGAGAATAGGAAGGCGCCCGATGATCTCGGGGATGAGCCCAAATGATTTCAGGTCGAGCGGAGTAATATATTTCATCAGATTGTTCCTGTCGATAGTTGCCTTTTGATTGCTGGCGGCATATCCTACCACACGTGTATTGAGCCGCTGGGCTATTTTCTTTTCTATTCCGTCAAAAGCGCCACCGCAAATAAAGAGTATGTTTTTGGTGTTTACCGCAATCATTCGCTGTTCAGGATGTTTCCGGCCTCCCTGCGGGGGGACATTAACTACCGAACCTTCCAGCAGCTTAAGTAATCCCTGCTGAACACCTTCGCCGCTGACATCTCTGGTAATGGAAGGATTGTCGCTCTTCCGTGCTATCTTATCTATTTCATCTATAAAGACGATACCTCTCTCAGCGGCATTTACATCGTAATCGGCTACCTGCAGCAGACGGGTGAGAATACTTTCAATATCTTCTCCCACGTAACCTGCTTCGGTAAGGACAGTTGCATCAACAATGGTAAAAGGGACCTGCAGCATTTTAGCTATGGTTCTTGCCAGCAACGTTTTCCCTGTACCGGTTGCGCCAACCATAATTATGTTGGACTTTTCTATCTCAACATCATCTTTCACGTTTTTCTGTAAAATTCGTTTGTAGTGGTTGTAAACCGAAACCGATAGAAAACGTTTTGCGTTGTCCTGTTTGATGATATATTGATCAAGAAACTCTTTGATCTGAGCAGGTTTGGGGAGTGAGGACAGTGAAATACCTGAATCGGTCTTGCCGGTACTCTTGAACGAGTCGTTAACAATCTCGTGTGCCTGCTCAGTACACATGTCGCAAATAAAACCAGTCATCCCCGAAATAAGAAGGTTTACCTCCTGTTCGCTTCTGCCGCAAAAACTGCAATGATTGCTGCTGTTAGCTTTTTTTGCCATTCTTGATTACTTTTTAATAAGAACATCGTCCACCATGCCATACTCTTTGGCTTCGGTTGCGGTCATCCAGAAATCACGGTCGGAGTCTTTTGATACATCATCGATAGGCTTACCGGAGTGATTGGAAATAATGGTGTACAGTTCCTGTTTGATTTTAGCTATTTCACGGGCAGTGATCTCTATATCGGATGCCTGTCCCTGAACACCTCCCATAGGCTGATGTATCATTACCCGGGAGTGAGTGAGAGCGAAACGTTTTTTTTCAGAGCCTGATACCAGAAGAACGGCAGCCATAGATGCGGCAATGCCGGTGCAAATGGTTGATACGTTACTTGTTATAAACTGCATTGTGTCATAAATGCCTAATCCTGCGTATACCGATCCACCGGGAGAGTTGATGTATATTGAGATATCCTTGCCCGGGTCGGAGGAGTCGAGATAAAGAAGTTGTGCCTGAATCACGTTGGCTGTATAATCGTCGATGCTGGTCCCTAGAAAGATGATGCGGTCCATCATCAGGCGGGAAAAAACATCCATCTGTGCAACATTGAGCTGGCGTTCCTCTATGATTGTTGGTGAGATATAGCCTCCCCCTCCCTGACTTGTTATATTCATATAACTGTCAAGCCTTGATCCGCTCATACCCAAATGTTTTACCGCGTATTTTCTAAAATCGTTGTTCATAAATCTTTTTTTTGGAATGTTCAACTTAAGTTGTCAGATGAACAGTTGCAAAAACAGTACCGGAATATCATGGAAAACAGTTTTATGTTTTCCATTCACCTAACAAAATTATAAAGAATAATTGAAATGCAAAATAAAACAGTGAAAAACAATCAATTCTCTTCCTGCAAACGAGTGCGTTCATTCATCAAATCATTGAACTCTTTGGAAGAGATCTCTTTTTCAATGACAGTTACATTCTCTTTTAACCAGTCAATAATCTTGTCTTCTGTAGCTTTGTCGTAAAGATTTTGAACAGTCTCCTCTTTCTCCAACATGCTTTTTGTGTAGTTCTGCAGCACATCTGCTGGCAGATTGGTCATTCCGTATTGTGCAAATTGGGCTTTTGCCACCTCTGCTGCCAACGCTTCAATATCAGCGAATTCGACGCTGATATTATTTTCTTCCGCAATTTTCTGTTTTGCAATGTGGAACTTAAGATCTTCCAGAATTTTCGGATAATCATCTTCCACCTGCTCTGATGTTCTGTTTTCACCTGTTTCAAGCAACCACCGTTTCAGAAACTCATCGGGAAACTTAACCTCTTTCATCTTTTCTACGATGATATCTCTTGCTTCATGGATGAATAGATGGTCGGCATTGGGCTTAAATTGTTTTTCAAGCTCTGACTTTATCCTTGTCCTGAACTCCTCTTCTGTAGTAACCACGCCTTCGCCAAGTACACGGTCGAAAAGCTCCTGGTTCATTTCTGCCTCCTGATAACGGGTCACCTCTTTAATCTCTAAGGAAAAATCGGAATCAATATCTTTTACCTTATCTTTGGTTGTCTGTAACAGTGATGCTATCTCTGCTTCATTATTATCATATGCTTTCTTTGGGTTGAATACCACTTTGTCGCCCGCTTTGGAACCTGTGAAGCTGCTTTTTATCTCTTCATCCTTAATATATGAAGGCATAAGAATAGCGTTTTCTATCACCTGCAGGTTGTCTTTATCTTCACTGTCGCTCAATTCGGTGAGGGTCCCCTTTATCAGGTCTGTTTCTTTTGCTTCATCTTCAACAGAGAGATAAGTGCCGTAATTCTTCTTATAGGCATCCATCTGCTCATCCAGGAGATTTTCTTCCAAAAGGACCTTGTGGCAGGTCAGTTCAACACTTTTATCCAGGAGAAGGTCGAATTCGGGAGTAAGGGCAACATCGAAATAGAATTTCAGTATTTCGTCATTCTCCAGATCAACTAATTTCTCATCACTATTATCGGGAAGAGGTTCACCCAGAATTTTCAGTTTGTTGTCGCGAATGAAGTTGCCAACTTCATCTGTCACAATTTTATTGATCTCATCTGCCTTTACAGCTTTGCCATATAGCTTCTGTATCAGGCTTTTAGGCACTTTGCCCTGGCGGAATCCCGGAATATTGGCTCTTTGACGGAATTGATTAAGTGACTTATCTACATTTTCCTGATAATCTGCTTTTTCCAGCTCAATGACAATAGTTCCGTTTACTTCGTCTGTTTTATTCAGTGTTGACTTCATTATACTGAGTGATTAGTTTTTGTTGAAAGTCGGTAAAATTCAACCGATTGAAATGATTTTTTAAATAAAACTGCAAAATTAGTGTTATTCTTCCAATTTGCAAAAAATATTTTACATCCGTGTTTTACTACAAGAGGAGTTGCCTGAATTATTATTTAGTTATCTTTGCATTCCAAAACAGAAAAGATGCGACAAATTCTTACTTCGGTTACTGCTGGTACAAAAATTGTATATCTTTTTTTACTCATGTTTATCGGTCTGCTTCTGGCCGGGAGCATATTGATTGCTTTCTCGGCTGTTACAGGCGTTGAAGAGGGCGGGGTAACAATCATATATCTGAGTTCGGGATTACAGGCTTTTTTTGCATTCGTTATGCCTGCATATCTTGTAACCGGATGGAGTTTTCCCGGGGCAGCGCAATACCTGAAGATGGTGGACAAAGAGCATGCAGGGAGGAAAATTATTTTAGCAATAATGGTTTTTCTCCTTTCTTATATACCGGTTTTTCTCCTTACACAATGGAATAAAGGCATTGAACTCCCAGAATCGATGCAGATTGCTGAACAGTGGATGCGTTCTATGGAGGATGCTGCACAGGAAACAACCGATTTGCTGTTATCCGGTGAAGGTATCGGGCGCCTTTTCATGAACCTGTTTATGATAGCCGGACTTGCAGCTGTTGCGGAAGAGATGTTTTTTCGCGGCGCATTACAACAGCTTATACAGGAGAAATTCAGAAATGGGCATATGGCTGTGTGGATTGGCGCATTGATATTCAGTGTAGTGCATTTTCAATTTTATGGCTTTTTTCCAAGATTGTTGTTGGGAGCCCTGTTAGGCTACCTTTTTCTCTACACACAGAATCTGTGGATACCTGTACTTATGCACTTTGTGAATAACGCTACAGTTATTGTGCTGGCCTATTTCTGTAGAGACAGTGAATGGTTGTACAATATTGAAAACAGTGAGATCACTGCACCCTTTGCAATTATGGCACTAATTTGCTTGCTGCTGACAATTCTACTGTTCTGGTTATACAAAAAAAATTTAAGAACCTCAGTACAAACTGAAGTTGATTCTTGCTGACTAATTCAATTTTCTAACGTGTTGCGGTAACAGCTAAACAGCTATCCTAAGTCTTATATTTAGCTGTAAATGATAACAACTAACACAAGCGAAAGTTAAGTAACGAACAATAATGATACAAATTCAGAATACATTAATATCGGACGATATTTTCGAAGAACAATTTATCTGTAACCTCTGTAAATGCAAAGGGCAATGTTGCGTTGAGGGTGAGTCGGGAGCGCCACTTACTAGAGAGGAGTTTGAACAAATAAAAGAAATTCTGCCGGATATCCGGGATGAGCTCTCCGCCAAAGCGATTGAATTGATCAATGATCAGGGAATAGCATATATAGATAATGATGGAGAACTGGTTACCTCAATAATAGAAGGCAAGGAGTGTGTTTTTACCTATTTCGATGAGAATGGCGTATGCAAGTGCGCAATTGACAAAGCATACAGAGAGGGGAGGATTTCAGTTCAAAAACCAATATCTTGCCATTTATACCCTATCCGGCTTAATGAGTATAATAATTTTACAGCTGTCAATTACCAGCGGTGGTATCTCTGCAAGCCTGCACTTAATCTTGGACAAAAAGAGGGGATACCTCTTTACCGGTTTTTAAAAGAACCGTTGATAAGGAGATTTGGTGAGGATTGGTATAACGAGCTGTGTAAGGCTGCAGAACTGTTTAAAGAAAACTGTTAAAAGCAGTCAATTTCTCCTGTTTTGGATTACTTAAGCCAGCCGAAAGCACTATTTCGCTTTTTTTTACCCATTTACTTTCGGAATATTAAATCTTTGTTTTATTTTTGCACATAAATAAATGAAATGTGCAAAGTAAAGTGTCTGCAGCAATATCTAAAACGAAGAATAATCTTATAGACGTAGCCCGGCAACTTTTCGCGAAAAAGGGTGTCGAGAATACGACTATGAACGATATTGCAGAGGCTTCTCAAAGAGGAAGGAGAACATTGTACACCTATTTCAGCAGCAAGAACGATATTTACAAGGCAGTTATAGAGTCTGAGCTAAAAGTACTGTACAATAAGCTTGAAGAGGTGGTTGAGCGTGATATGCCCAACGATGAAAAACTTCTTTTGTTGGCTTTTACGCGGCTAAATGCAATAAAAGAGGTAGTTACACGAAACGGTACACTCCGGGCCGATTTTTTCAGAGATATATGGCAGGTGGAGAATGTGCGCAAGGAGTTCGACAAGAAAGAGATTCATTATCTTGAGACTATCTTGCAGGATGGGTGTGACAGCGCTATCTTTCAGATTAAAGATGTAAGGCAGACAGCCGAAATTCTGCACTATGCATTTAAAGGTCTTGAGGTGCCTGTTATCCGTGGTGTAATGAAACTAGAATATAACAAAAAAGAGGATAGGGATATTATCTCGAACCTCGTTTTAAATGGGTTATATACCAAATAGATATTTTAATAATAATCAATCAAATGAAGTTACTAGAAGGAAAAACAGCGGTAATAACCGGCGCCGCACGTGGTATTGGTAAAGCCATAGCTTTGAAGTTTGCGTCGGAAGGATCAAACATCGCGTTCACAGATTTAACTATAGATGAGGTGGGGGCAGCCACTGAGCGTGAAATTGCCTCGCTTGGTGTTAAGTGCAAGGGATATGCATCCAATGCTGCTAATTTTGAGGAGACTCACAAAATAGTTGATGAGATAATAAAGGATTTCGGCCGTATCGACATACTTATCAATAATGCAGGTATTACTAAAGATGGATTGATGATGAGGATGAGCGAACAGCAATGGGATGCGGTAATTAATGTGAACCTGAAGTCGGCATTCAACTTTATCCATGCTGTTACACCTGTGATGATGCGACAGAAATCGGGCAGCATTGTGAATATGAGTTCTGTGGTTGGTGTTTCAGGAAATGCGGGACAGGCTAACTACTCGGCTTCAAAAGCAGGCATGATAGGCCTGGCAAAATCTATAGCAAAAGAGCTTGGGTCACGTGGTATCCGTGCAAATGCCATTGCTCCGGGTTTTATCATAACCGATATGACAGGTCAATTGTCTGAAGAGGTAAGAAAAGAATGGGCAAAGCAAATTCCTCTTCGTCGCGGAGGTACGCCCGAAGATGTTGCGAATGTAGCCCTTTTTCTTGCTTCAGACCTCTCTTCGTATGTCAGTGGGCAGGTGATAAATGTTTGTGGGGGAATGAATGCATAATTATTACCACTTTTTGCCTTTATTACAGGGATACTGATTATATCAGGGATACAGAATAAATTTTGTGTCTCTGATATTTTGTTTCATCAGTGAATCCTCAATAAATAACAATACTCCTAATGTTATTGCTTTTGCAAACATAGGGATTTCTAAAAGCCTCTTTCATTGCAATCGTGACAAAACGGATGATGTTGACATCTAATGCATTAGAAATCATTTTTTTATTTCAAGGGTTTCAAAAGTAGGCTCACAAGTTTAATTATCACTATTTATTCCCGGCAAAAGGGAAGTCACATATCAGATGACAGTTCTTTACGAAGACAACCATATTATTATCGTTAACAAGGCACCAGGTGAAATTGTGCAGGGCGATAAAACGGGCGACAAACCATTGTCGGAGATGGTGAAAGAATTTTTGAAAGTTAAATATAACAAGCCCGGTAACGTGTTTTGTGGCGTTACGCACCGGCTCGACCGGCCCACAAGCGGGGTGTTGGTGTTTGCCAAGACAAGCAAGGCGCTCGCGCGACTGAACAGAATGTTTCGTGACGATGAAGTAAGCAAGATCTATTGGGCTATAGTAAAAAATCGCCCACCAAAAGAAGAGGGCACTTTGGTGCACTATCTGATGAAAAATGAAAAAACAAATAAGTCTACTGCTTTCGATAACGAGAAACCAAATACCAAAAAAGCTGTCTTACATTATAGACTTGTAGGTGCTTCAAAAAATTATTTTTTGCTGGAGATCGCTTTGGAGACCGGGAGACACCATCAGATCCGCTGCCAGCTGGCCGAAACGGGGTGTCCCATCAAGGGCGATCTTAAATATGGGGCTGAGCGCTCCAATCCCGATGGCAGCATCAGCCTGCATGCGCGTTCTATATCATTTATACATCCTGTTTCAAAAAAGAAGATATCGGTAACTGCACCTGTTCCGGAAGATGATCTGTGGAAAGCATTTGTATAAAACGTAATCGTCAGAAATGCGGTAACTTATTTGTATAAAAACTTTTTCTCAAGCAGGTTTAATAATTATTTATAGATCTATTGTGCCAATGAAGAACCAAAAAACAGGTCTGAAGAGCAATTTGAGCAATAATCTTTTCCTCGTTTTCGATAAAAATCTTACATTTGTGGACGAACTAAATTTTTAATTTTTCACGATGAAACCTACATTATTTGTATTGGCAGCAGGAATGGGCAGCCGCTATGGCGGACTGAAACAGTTAGACGGGGTAGGCCCGGCAGGTGAGACCATAATGGATTACTCTATTTATGATGCGGTAAACGCCGGCTTCGGAAAACTGGTTTTTGTTATTCGCAAATCGTTTGAAGATGACTTCAGGGAAAAGATTGTAAAAAAATATGAGAAGAAAATACCGGTTGAACTGGTATTCCAGGAGCTGGATAATCTTCCAGAAGGCTTTTCCCCCCATCCCGATAGAGTAAAACCGTGGGGTACCAACCACGCCGTAATGATGGGAAAAGAGGTGATTCACGAACCTTTTGCCGTGATCAACGCCGACGACTTCTATGGGCGTGAAAGCTTTCAGGTGTTGGCAGATTATCTAAAGACTCTTGAATACAGTCATGACAAATATTGTATGGTTGGTTATAGAGTTGGCAACACATTGTCAGAAAGCGGTACTGTGGCGCGAGGAGTATGTGAGACCGATAAAAATGGAAATCTCACCGGAGTGGTTGAGCGCACACAGGTTATGCGTATTGATGGAAAAGTGAGCTACAAGAATGAAAGAGATCAGTGGATAGCTATTGACGACAATACGCCAGTATCTATGAATATGTGGGGTTTCACACCAGATTACTTCAAATATTCCGATGATTATTTCGTGCAGTTTCTTAATGAGAACGCGGAGAATATCAGAGCTGAGTTTTTTATCCCTTTACTGGTAAACCATCTGATTGTGAATGGTAATATTACAGTGAAAGTATTGGATACACCTTCAAAGTGGTTTGGTGTGACTTATGCCGATGATCGTCCCGAAGTAGTATCAAAGCTGAAAAGCCTTACCGCTAACAAGGCCTATCCCTCTCCGCTGTGGTAATTTTATGATTACTTTTCTTCACCTGATAGGCTGATTATGTGGGTACATATTGTCGTTATACTTCTTCTTATCCTTCTTAACGGTTTTTTCGCGTTGTCGGAGATTGCAATTGTTTCGGCAAAGAAAAACAAGTTGGAAGCAGAACGCAAGAAAGGAAGTAAAGGTGCCGCGCGTGCACGAAAGTTGCAGGCCGACCCCGATAATTTTCTCTCATCAGTTCAGGTGGGAATTACTCTTATTGGTATTGTTAATGGTGCGTACGGGGGGCAGGCGTTTGCTGTCTATCTGGTACCTTTCTTTAAACAATTTAATGCTATAGGTGCTTTTGCGGACGCTGCTTCATTGATAGTAGTGGTATTCCTTATCACATATGTATCAATTGTTATAGGTGAGCTTGTACCAAAAACAGTTGCACTGAACAATTCCGAAAAAATGGCGATTGCTGTCTCGCCTACTATACACGTGGTGAGTCTTATCTTTTATCCTTTCGTGAAACTTCTCTCTGTATCAACAAGTTTTGTAAATAAACTTATAGGGTTAAAACCGAAAGATGAGGTGGTTTCGGAAATGGAACTGCGTGCAATGCTGAAGACAGCTTCGCATGAAGGTATTATTGATGTTGAAGAGAATATTATCCACGAACAGGTATTTTACTTCTCCGATAAAAAGGCAATTCACCTGATGACTCACCGAACGGATGTGGAGTGGGTGGATATAAGTAAAAGCCGTGAGGAGATAATTGAGGATCTGCTTCGGACAAAACATAGCATTATTCTTGCATGCAGAAAAAAGATTGATGATTTTACAGGAACTATATCTATAAGGGATTTTCTATTGCGTCTGAATAACAATGAACAGTTCACAATTGAAGAGCTTATTAAGGAGCCTGTTATCGTACCCAGTACCCTGCGGGCGCAAAAAGTGCTTGAGTACTTCAGGAAAAATCATATATTTATGGCTATGGTGGTAGATGAGTATGGCAGCCTCGACGGAATAATCACCATTCATGATATTTTTGAAAATCTTGTAGGTGCTATCCCGGAGGAGACAGAAGATGAATCTTATGAACCACTCATTTTTATGAGGGATGATAACTCTGCCCTGGTAAGCGGGGAGGCCCCTATAGAAATATTATCACAGCTTGATGAGGATTTTATCGTTGATTTTGATAAAATCGACTATTCAACAGTCGCCGGTTTTGTATTTGAATGTATTAACAAAATTCCCGGCGTAGGAGATAGATTTGAGTATGATAATCTTATGTTCGAGATAGTAGATATAGATGGCAACAAGATAGACAAAGTGCTGGTTACCAGAAGGTTCAAGGCGGAAAATGAAGTAATAATATAATTAATAACAAATAATGAGAGATGAGGGAGGTTGTTTTTTGCAGGTTTGATGCAGTTTATATTTAATAGTTTAAAATGTTAATTAATGAATTTATGTTGTTAAACACAAATTTTTATTAGGACGTTTCAAAAAACTGTGTTAATTTTACACCAATTATACAGAAAATCAATCTTCATCAATATCTTATTCTTAAACCCAGGAAATTACATGAACAATTTGTATAGCGAATCCGGTTTGCTTGTCAAAGCTTTTGACAAAACAGTGGATGGCAGGCAAACCGGGTTATACATTCTTAAAAACAAATTTGGAAGTGAAGTCACCGTAACTAATTACGGAGCTAAAATTGTATCGTTAATGGTTCCCGATAAAAACGGAATATTAACTGACGTAGTTTTGGGACACCCCACTATCGATGAGTACCTAACCTCGGAAGAGCCCTATTTTGGTGCTGTCTGCGGCAGAACAGCCAATAGGATTGCAGGAGGACGGTTTGAACTGGAAGGTAGGGAGTATCATCTTGCCATAAACAATGGACCAAACTCGCTGCATGGTGGCATCAAGGGATTTAACGCAGTTGTATGGGAGGTGAAAAAAGTGACAGACAACAGCATTCAACTGTTTTATCTGTCAGCCGACGGTGAAGAGGGTTTCCCCGGCAGCCTGTCTGTAACGGTAACATACACATTAACTGATGACAATGCTCTGGACATAAATTATAGGGCAACAACAGACAAAACTACCATTCTTAATCTTACCAATCACTCCTATTTTAATCTTTCAGGACAAGGCGATGAATATATTGGTGAACATATTCTTATGCTAAATGCCTCCAGCTACCTGCCTACAGACAATACAGCCATACCCTTGGGCGATGCAGAACCGGTGAAAGGAACTCCGTTCGATTTTACCCGGCCGCATGCTATTGGTGAACGTATAGATGATGATTTTGAGCAACTTAAAATTGGCCGTGGCTACGATCATAATTTTGTATTGAACAAAAAGTCAGTAAATGAATATTCTTTCGCAGGTTTATGTGAATCGCCCAAAACAGGGATCAAAATGGAGATTTATACTACAGAGCCCGGAGTTCAGGTATATACCGGTAACTGGATGAATGGTAGCTTTGTTGCAAAAAACGGTAAACGTTATCCATCGAGGTCTGCCGTATGCTTTGAGACACAGCACTATCCGGATAGTATTAATAAACCGCAATACCCTTCAGTGATTTTGAGTACCGCTGAGATATTTAATTCCAGAACTACCTACAGATTCTTTGTGTGAGATAAATATTTGAAATATAAAGTAAAATTATTCTATAATTGAAATTATTAAACAATAAAAAAGTATGAATACGACAACTCAGAAAAAGAATTACGCATTGCCTATCGCGGTAATGTTCATGTTGTTTTTTATGATCTCCTTCGTTACCGGTTTGCAGAATCCGATGGGAGTTATTGTGAAAAACCAGTTCGGCGCAAGCAATGCCATGTCTCAACTTGGAAATCTGGCAAACTTTATCGCCTATGCTTTTATGGGAATCCCGGCTGGATTAATCCTTGAAAGAAAAGGATATAAATTCACTGCCCTGATGGCTGTAGCTATTGGTTTTATTGGAGTGACAATTACCTTCCTTTCAGGAACTGTGGCTAGTTTTGGTGTATATCTGACAGGTGCTTTTATCTCAGGTTTCTCAATGTGTATGCTGAATACCGTGGTCAACCCTATGCTTAACACTTTAGGCGGTGGTGGAAATAAAGGAAACCAGTTGATTCAGTTCGGTGGTGCAATCAACTCCATTGGAGCAACTATCGTTCCCATACTTGTGGGTTACCTGATGGGTGATGTGGCACGGGCTGCTATTAGTGATGCCAATCCTGCATTGTTTCTTGCAATGGGTATTTTTGCCTTTGCTTTTATTGTTATTTTGGCAGTTAATATTCCCGAACCACGTTTGGAGATAACACGTAACCAGCCTAAAAAAGAAAAAGTAAAAGACAAGCACAGTGCATTGTCGTTCCGTCACTTCGTTCTGGGTATTATCGCAATATTCATATATGTGGGTGTTGAAGTGGGTATTCCCAACATTGCTAACCTTTATATGACAACAGGTGCTGAAGGTGGTGGCCTTGGCATAGCTGCAGGAGTTGCAGGCTCAATTGTTGGGTTATACTGGTTGCTGATGCTTGCCGGTCGTTTAATAGGTGCTTCGGTTGGTGCTAAAGTATCAAGCAAGTCCATGCTTAGCTTTACATCATCATTGGGTATCTTGTTAATATTGACAGCTATCTTTATTCCTGCAGCACTTTCGATTAATTTATTCGGTGCTGTTGTGCCTATTAAAGTTTTCTTCCTTGTTTTAGGCGGTTTGTGCACTTCCATCATGTGGGGAAGCATCTTTAACCTTGCTGTGGAAGGATTGGGTAAATATACTGAAATGGCATCCGGAATATTCATGGTAATGGTTTGCGGTGGTGGAATACTTCCATATCTGCAGGGATTAATTTCCGATAAAGCTGGCTTCCTCAGTAGTTACTGGCTTGTGATCGCAGGTATGGCATTTTTGTTATATTATGCACTTGCCGGATCAAAAAATGTTAACAAGAATATTCCTGTAAACCATGAGGAGTAAGACAAAAAGTACTCTTTACAGAACTTATTCTTACGTGATTCATATTTATTAATCAGACAATAATGACAAAAGAACAAATAGTTAAAATTTTTCATGAAAAATTCGGTGCTGAAGCACCTGAGGTATATACCTCCCCGGGGCGTGTAAACCTAATCGGGGAGCATACCGACTATAATGGTAGTTTCGTTTTTCCGGGAGCAATTGACAAAGGGATGATTGCTGCCATCAGGTTTAACGGGGCCGATAAGGTGAAAGCTTATGCAATTGATCTTGACGAAAGTTCCGAATTTGGGCTCAACGAGGAGGATCTCCCTAAAGAGGGGTGGGCGAAGTATATTTTTGGCGTATGCCGTGAGATAATTAAAAGAGGAGGTACAATTAAAGCCTTCGATACAGTATTTTCGGGCGATGTACCACTGGGCGCAGGTATGTCTTCTTCCGCTGCATTGGAAAGCACCTATGCTTTTGCGCTGAATGATATGCTTAAACTGGGTATCGACAAGTTCGAACTGGCCCGTGTGGGACAGAGTACCGAGCACAACTATGTAGGAGTAAAATGCGGTATCATGGATCAGTTTGCCTCTCTATTCGGAAAGGAAGGACATCTGATACGCCTCGATACAAAAACAATGGAATATGAATACTTCCCATTCGATCCCCAGGGTTATAAGCTGGTACTGCTTGATACGGTGGTAAAGCATGAGTTGGCATCATCAGCATATAATAAACGTCGCGAATCGTGTGAACACGCAGCAAGAACCATTGCTAAACGCCATCCTGAAGTGGAATTTTTGCGTGATGCAACAATGGAGATGCTCCTGGAGGTGAAGAATGAGATCTCAGAAGAGGACTTTATGCGTGCACAATATGTTATTGAGGAGACTCAACGCGTAAGAGATGTGAGCGATGCCCTTGAACGGGGCGACTATAAAACCGTGGGTGAGAAAATGTATGAGACTCATCATGGTATGAGCAAGTTGTACGAAGTGAGTTGCGATGAGCTCGATTTTTTGAACGATATTGCACGTGAACATGGGGTTACCGGTTCACGTGTTATGGGTGGAGGGTTTGGAGGTTGTACCATCAACCTTGTTAAAGATGAGTTACATGACAGTTTTGTAGCCGATGCCAAAGAAAAATTTAAGGCGCGCTTTGGCCATGAGCCGAAGGTGTACGACGTGGTAATAAGCGACGGTGCACGCAAACTTTAAGCTCTGTAAACACAAACCATGATAGAGAAGTAGGGATACGACAGTATCCCTCTTCTGTGTTTTTTTAACCGTTTTAACTACCTTATAATTAC
>ENA-UOOR01000091-UOOR01000091.1-fermentation-metagenome-genome-assembly--contig:-NODE-91-length-123658-cov-33.356796_pt1 | contig 123658 bp, 115 predicted proteins | sample MGYA00245780_ERZ724029 | MGnify/ENA primary metagenome ERZ724029 (study PRJEB28704, sample SAMN03018315) | fermentation metagenome | biome: anthropogenic terrestrial biome; feature: soil...
AATAAAAACGCAGGTCAAATAAAGGGCTGCAGCTCAATTTTAATGGAATAAGATGAGTGCAGCCGCCGGGATTCGAACCCGGGCGACGAGCTTGGAAGGCTCGAATCCTAACCAGCTAGATTACAGCTGCAACAGGTTCCCTTAATTTTTCACTGGTATATAATCATGATGTAGGTTCCGTCATATCATGGCTCCACGCCCCACGACTTCCGTCGCGGCCCCCGGGGCGATCAGAATGGTCTTGGAGGAAGACGTCTAGGTCCCGAATCTGCTTACTCTACCTACTTTTATTTACTGAATCCCTCATATCGTTTTCGATGGGTTCAGGGCCGGTATTCCAGAGTTCCTCGGATTTAGCTATGTGGAGGAGACTTTCGGGGTCTGGGTCTGCTAAGTTTGCACTCGGAAAGAAGGGCAATCCCGCCGAATCGGTGGCCGACGAGGTGCTGGCCTCCAAGGGCCCCGTGAATTCCGCAGTACTTGTCAGGCTGATGGACTCCCTGTTCGACAGCGGTAGCCAACGCCTTTCTTCCATACTTCCGGACCTGGTATCGAAACGCCGGTCCACGGACTGCGCACCCGCTCTGGAAGCCGCGATACTGTACCAGAGGATGGGCGATCCCGAATCAGCCGCGGAGATGTTCGAAACGGTACGGGACGGACTGGATATACCCCTCAGGAGCAGTGTGCACGCACGTCTGCTGCTTGACAGGGGCGACAAGCCTTCGGCGAAGAAAGTGCTTCTTCACGGCAGATGCAGCGACCCGTTGGATCAGCAGACATACAAGCTCCTGGAGGAGTCCGATCCGGCCGGCGGTTGGATGTATTACAGGAACATGGAGCTTCTTTACGCTGGAAGGGCCACCGTACCCTGCGGAGAGGGAGATGGAGAGGAAGATGGCCCCCAACAGAGATTGTATCGCATCTATTCGGATTGGTTCGGCGGTGACCATGATGTAGCCACAGACGCACTGGTGGGTGCGAAGGAATATGCCGCAAAACACCCCGACTATGTGCTCGCCGCCGCACGGATGTCCGCAGACGAGAAAGATTGGTATTCTGCAGAGGTGCTGTACAACGGTCTCGTCAAGCAGGGTTGCACTTACATCACCTGCGAGGCGGCCAGAGTATGCCTGAACGGCGGCAAGATCGACAAGGCGCTGGAGCTTTACAGGGACGCGGAAGCATCGGACCCGCATTCCCCGATGGTGATGGAGGGCCTTACCGATGCATACACCAAAATCGGCCGCAGGGACGACGCGGCCCAATGCATGCTTGATTTCCTCGATACCGAGAGGGCGGACCTCGACGCGTATCTGAAATGCGCTGAGAGGCTGGTCTCGGACTCAATGAACGCCCATGCGGAACCGGTCGTCAGAAAGATACTGATGAACTATCCGGAAAACACCAAGGCGAACATCCTGAAATCCATGAACGATTCGGTGAACGGGAATTACCCCGGTGCCCTGGAGGCCGCCACCGCAGCGGTAAAATCAGATCCCAAGGACCCGGAGTCCCGTCTCCAGCGCGCAAAAGTCCTTTTCGCAATGGGTAAATCGGATAAGGCAATGAAAGAGGCGCAGACGGCGCTCAAGCTCTCCCCGTCCGACATAGGTATAATGGTCCTCGTCAAGGACATATACACTTCCCAGGGGAACAACCGCGCATCCCTTGAGATGTGCGAGAGGATATTGAAGCTGGACCCCGAAAACGCGGACATAATGTTGGATTCGTCCGAAGTGATGATGGCCATGGGAGACACGGAAGGCTCCCTGTCCTCTTACCGTAAAGCCATAAGGGCTGACCGCAGGCCGGAAAATTTCATAACCGTTATTGAATCCATGATCAGGGACGGCATGTACAAAGAGGCCGCCCTCCTATGCGAAGAGATGGATGCGGAGTACGGCAGCATATCTCTCGTACGAAGGCTCAGAGGCAACGCCGAATACGCTCTGGGAGAACATCTGAGGGCTTCAGTATCATTTGCCGCCGCCGCTGCGGCCGACCCATTCTCATCGGTGATCTGGCATTCCAAGGGGATGGCCGACGAGGCCGCAGGGGACCTGGATTCTGCCGAGGAGGCATACAACCGGGCGGTGCTGATGGACCTGGATGAGCCCGAGTTCTGGATTTCCAAGGCATCGGTACAAGAGAAGAAAGGCGACCTTCACGGCGCCATCGAATCGCTGAACCGCGCGATAGAGCTGAAGCCGGACAGCGCATACGCGCTTGTGAAAAAGGGAATGATCTTCGCACGCGCGGGAAGATACAGGGAATCCCTCTATTTCATCGACATGGCGATAATGGTCGACGTCTGGAACAAAGATACCTATGTCGTGAAGAAAGAGATATGCATGCACGCGGGGATGTACGAGGAGGCTATCGGCGTATGTTCCGACATATCCACAATAGATTCCAAGGACACCTACGCTATAACCGATGCGGCGGAATGTATGATGAAACTCGGGAACCGCAGCGGAGCACTGTCATTCATCAATTCCAAGCTTGTCAAGGACCCTTCGTCAATGCCTCTTCTCCTTTCTAGGAAAAGCATACTGACCTCGATGGGCAACTATCCCGAGCTGATAGCCACATGTTACCGGATTTTGGAGAAGGATCCGAAAAACAGGTCTGTAAAGAACGATCTGGCACATGCCTTCCTCTCCAATGGGGACAAGGTATCGGCCGAGAAGATATTCGCCGAGCTGGAAGAGGATGCCGAGGCCGTTGCGAAGGTCGAGAAGGAACATCCTGTGATAGAGGAGGAAAATACCCACGAAGAGCCGGCCGATTCCGATGACGACGAGGCTCTGTTCGACATCGCCCGCTCGCTTTATTCCACAGGGGACCTGAGGGGGGCCGCAAGGATGGCCGACCGCGCATTGGAACTGGAGCCCGGAAACACGGAATATGTTCTTTTCAGGTCCGAGGTATACGCCGCGGACGGAGACGTCAGGGGCGCGGAGGCCGTGGTTGCGGAAGGCCTCAGAGTATCCCAGGAGGACCCGGTCCTATGGGTGAAGGATGGAGATCTGAGGTCACTGTTGGGTGACATACCGGGGGCTCTGGCAGCATATCAGAACGCGATGAAATATTCCGATGGCGGAAGCTGTGAAATTTACATAAAACACGGGGACCTAAGGTCCAAGATAGGAGATATCGAAGGTGCGATATCGGATTACTCAATGGCGGTATCCAAATGCGGGTCCGACAACACCGCACGCAACCGTCTGGCATCGGCCCATTACATCAACGGAGACATAAAAGATGCAGACAGGGTCGCCGACACGGTGCTGTCCGAGGAGCCCGATAACCCGGAGGCGCTGGTTACGAAGGCCAGGGTGTTTTCGGAACGTCGCAACCAGGCGGGAGTGCTTGAGATGTACAAGCGCCTCCTCAGGACACAGGACCCCGACCCGAAGCTTCTTGAGGAGATGTCGGACATTCTTTCGAGGAGCGGACGGTCACAAGAGGCGACGGTGCTGTCCCAGAGGGCGGCCACCAAGTCGGGGGCCGAGGAAGACGAGGAGGATGCTTCCGAAACCGTCAAAAGATTTGCAGAGAGGCTGCTGCGCAGAGCTTACGTGAGCAAGCGCTCCCTGGACGATCCCGGCATCGAAAACATGCTGGAGCTGGACCAGGCCACCTCCGAAGCGGTCATGGAATATCTCTCTGACATATCCGAATACGGTGAGATAATCCCCGGAACGCCGGAGTTCGTTAGGATGGAAGAACTGTCGCACAGCGCGGTCTTAAGAGCCGGGCTCACGGACATAGATACAGAACCTATAATCACGATACCATGCGCGTTCGTTGCGGGAGGCGCAAAGGACGCGGACGAGGCCAAGATGCTGGTCTCATACATCTACTCCGCGATCAACGGGAAAATGAGCATGGATATGCTCTCCGATGACGTAAAAGATCTTGCATCCAAGGTTGGAAAGGACATGTCCGTATTCGACATAATGAAGGAACATGATCTCGGGGTCTACAGCGCCAGAGCGGTCAAGTTGCTCAGTAATTGAGCATCTGGGACTTCATGAATTCGCGCATCAGTGTCGTAGCGTAGTTCCCCTTTGGAAGTGAGAACTCCGCGTCGTAGAAGTCTTGCCCCATCTTATATCCTATCTCTTTCACCGGGCAAAGTATCTCGCGCCTGCTGCCTCTGGAACTGCATCTGGGAAGTCCGGGTATGATGAAATCTGAAGCCTTCAGCTTCTGCGACTCTAAAACCCGGGACTCTATTTCTCCCATCTCTCCCTCCTGTGTAACGCTGTCGCTTCCGAACAAGGTTATAGATACGAATGCGCGTCCGGATCCGACCTGTGCTGCGACAAGGTCAATATTTCTGGATGTGGCACATACGGGATGATCGTGGTCGGGAGTACCGTCGGCAGATACGGGTATCACAACGTCGCCGGCAACCGGCATGTTTAGAGGCAGTCCTGCTTCCATCCTTTTGCTCAGCATCAGGTTGAACAGATACGACTGATAGGCGTGGACGAGCATCATCTGCAGATTGTTAGGCAAGGTCTCTATCGCCCCGGTCCAATCTCCGGGCGACTCTATCAGGTGGCCGACCATGGATTTCTCGAATCCCATCGATTCCGGCATGATCTTTATCAGGGATTTCCAGTCATCGCGATGTGCCAGCTCTTCCCTTGCGGCAGAAACCCCATCATTCTCGAACTCAGAGGGGGAAGAAAGATACATTCTGACGGCGCCCTCTGTGTCTCCGCGTACCAGGCTCTCTCCCACCAGGTGGGTCACCGGTCGTACAACTCCGAAGCGCTGGACTCCGAAATAGTTGGGGAATCCGCCCGCCTCTCGGATGTCAGAGATTATAGAGTCCAATGTGCCAGGTATTTCATCGATCGGCATATTCGGCTCTCTTACCTTTATCGAGAACCGGTTCCCGATCAGGTCTCCTATCTTGATGGGGCGTTTGGAACGATAAATGTCGGTGATCTCAAGGTCCTTAAGACCCACAGATCCGAGGCTGTCGGGTGGGCATTCGAAAGACATGAGCTGCGATGTGACGGCGCGTTTGTCCTTCGTTCCCGCGAAACCGATTTTTTCACGCGAAATCCCCAGGCTCCTGGAGAGAAGACGGACCATACGGTTCGTCTCCCAATTCGTGCTGGTTACTTTGACGATGGTGAATTTTCCTTCGGGCTCTTCAGGGGGCCCGCGGGACACTTCCGTGACGCTGAAATCTTCCGGGAATACTTTTATGCGCCCTCCGGTCCCCTCGGCACCGCTCAGATAATAGAGCATACCGATCTTTGTCTCGTCGGTATGGCAGGGCCTGTAGCTCATTTAAGAGACGATCTCCGAGAAGTATCCGGCGACATCTTCGGCCGCCTTCTTCACGGCAGCCAGAGCATCGCCGTTTTTGACCTGGACATAAAGCATCGTGTCATCAAGTTCCGGGTGCTGCTCCTCGTACCTTACTATGAGAACATCTTTGTTGTTATACAGGGCATCCATGATCGGCTGTAGAAGTGTCACGTCTGCGTCTTTTAGCCCGAGGGTGACTGAATCTTCGGTCTTCTCGGCAACATAGGTCTTCATGCGCTCCCCAACCCCCACTCATATCTTAAACTTTGTGTGCCCGATATGCCGGTCACGCCAATCCGTCCGAGTCGTGCTCCTGCAGGGAGTAAATATCTGCAAGTTCGGAATATGTCGTGCATTCGGTAGGGTCTTTGTCGTCGCGCACTTTTCCGGTGAACCTGGGGAACCTTATCCCGAGTCCGGAATCGTCCTTCACGTAACCGGCGGCCGCGGTGTGGATCGGGCTGACGCTTATCTCCGCGCCGGTCACCTCCAGTACGATATAAGGGTTGAACCAGACGTCTGGAACCATCTGTGCGTCTACTGACGGCGGTTTGTCTTGGCTTATGTGTGGTTCAAGCATCTCCGGCAGCCTGTCCAGGAACTCGTCGTCAAAGCCTGTGCCCAGTTTGCAGGCCGTTCCGAAGCGGTCGGTATCCTGGTCGTAGGCGGCCATGAGCAACGCCCCGTATTTTCCGGCCCTCTTTCCCATGCCGTAGAATGCGCCCACTACCGCAAGGTCGAAAGAATCCACCAGCGCCTGCTGGTAATCTTTCTTGTATTTTATCCACAGGAACCCTCTAGAGCCTGCTCTATAAACTGAATCTTCCGAGATGGATTTGGCCATTATCCCCTCGCATCTCGCTGAGACGGCCTCGTCGAAGAACCTCTGTCCCTCTTCCGACGAAGAGACGATCTTCATGGCGGTCATTTGGATATTATCGGATATTTTGAAACCGGATTCTATCGCCGAGCGTCTATCGAGATACGGTTCCGGCGTCATATCCTTCCCGTCGGCGTAGAGCATGTCGAACAGGAAAATGCGGACGGGATAATCCCTTATGGCATCCGAAATGCCGTGTTTCTTCCTGCGGTGCGTAACTTCCTGGAACGGCAGCATGTTCCCTGTTTCCGTGTCTACAGCGACGCATTCGCCCTCTACTATTGCCTCTTCGAAGCCGCAATGCTCCCTCAGCGAAAGTGCCACATCAGGGAAATTCGGTGTAAGATCCTCCAATCTTCTCGAGTATAGTATCACCGAATCCTTCTTTATGTGAGCCTGGACCCTGATGCCGTCGTACTTGTATTCCATGGCGCACTTCCCGCCCAGCCTTTCCACGACCTCCGGTATGGACCTGAGCCTCTCCGCAAGCATTACCTTCAAGGGGCTCCCTATGCTCACCTTGATCTTACTTACGGCCTCCATGCCACCCTCGCCTATGGTCTTGGCCACGAGGCCCAGGTCGCAGGTTATGTTGAACGCCCTCTCTATCTCGGGCCTGTCATCCTTGCCGGCAAAAGCCTCGGCGAGAGCATCGAGTATCGTCATCGTGCCGGCCCCGACCCTCATCCTGCCGGTAACGATCCTGCAAAGATATCTGGCCTCGATGGGATTGGAATCGTGGAGCATGTTGGAAAGGATCTTTGTCTTCTTGTCCTGTGAATCTTTGCCTTCGGCCTCCTCTATGGCTGTAAGGCTTTTGACGACCCTGTCGAGGGTAAGGGGGTCGGAGAACAGCGTCATCTGCTTCTTGCCTTTGATCAGTTTTTCGGCCGCGGTTCCGGGGTCGCCTTCCTTTACGACCATATCCACCACCTTCGACTCTTTTGTACCCACCGTAGCGGCTATCGCCCTGATCACGAGCTTGTCCGACATTCCAAGGACCATGGGATGGAAATCCGGGTGAAGCTTTCCCTGGGACAGGTAGACCACATACGGAACGTCTCCCGGATCCACATTCCTCAGGAACCCAGCCAGTATGGAAGTCATCCCGAGACGGCTGGGCTCGGCCTCTATACGGTCGAACGTTTCGGCGAGCTCCGAGAAAAGCATATCTCCTCCATATAGGAGAAACTATTAATCGTTTTCAAAAATCCACGAGCCGCATCTGCCCCTGTTCCTTCCTCGGAGGTACACGGTCACGGAGGGTCCTGCCGAGTACTTCGAGCCGGGAGCGCATGAGCTCCTCCTTCTTTTTACTGGACTTCTCGAACACCTCGTCCACCGTCCCGCGGGCCACCAGAACGTAGACCTCTCCGTCCCTGCTCCTTCCAGTACGTCCTCTTCTCTGTATCGTCCTTATCTCCGAAGGCACAGGCTCGTAGAATATCACAGCGTCCGTGCTGGCCACGTCCAGGCCCTCTTCCCCCACGGATGTGGATACCACCACGTTGAAGACACCCGAATGGAAGTCGCCGAGAACGCTCATCTGCTCCTTTTGTTTCAGGCCCCCCCTGGACTGCCCTATGAGCTTGCCTACCCTGGCACCCGGTATCGTGGAAAGTTTTTCCACCAACATGTCGCAGGTGTCCCTGTACTGTGAGAAGACAATGATCTTCGAGTCCGCGGAGGAGATAAGGACGCGGCTCACTATGCTCATGACCCTCGATATTTTTGGGTGTTCGACCGGAGAAGTCATAGCGATATGTGCCATGTCCTTGAACTCTTTAAGGTCCACAAGCTCTTTCGTACCCTTGCTGGCACTTGCTTTTTTAGCTTCGCCGTCTATCTTTAGCAGATAGGAGCGGAGAGCGCTCATGCCCTGGGTCTCGGCAAGACCCACAGCATGGAGCAGCTTGAGACATATGGCCTGCACGGTGAGGCCCCTGAAAACGATGGCCGTCTTCTCTCCGCGCGCGAGCCTTCTCTGAAGGGTCTCCCCCACCACCAGCAGATGTTTCGTGGACGGAGGCCAGTTGGGGTCGAAGAGGCCGAGGCGGGTAAGCTCGACTATGTAATGGTCCAGCATGCCCTGCAGAAGGGAGATTATGCTTACCAGGTCCTTGGGCATGCTGACCTCGATCCTCTTTACATACGTATCGAATACATAGGGTGAAACGTCAGGGTCCTCATCTCCGCGTATATCTATGCGGGTAAGTGCCAGGTTCCTGCATATCTCCTCTATCCTGTCGAGGTCGCTGCTCGGCGAGGCGGTCATGCCCATTGAAAGCATATGTTCGCCGCAATGTTGTGCCACCGTAACATATGCGTAGTTGCCGGTTCCTCTGTGCGCCTCGTCGTAGATGACGAGACCGAAATCTTCCAGATCGTATCTGCCGTTCTCCAGGTCGTTGGCTACGGTCTGAGGCGTAGACACTATCAGGTCGAATTCTTTCATCATCGCAGTCCTGACCTCGGGCTTCGTGTTGCCGTTGACGATCCCGACCTTGGTCCCCACAAGGTTCTCCTGGAAGAAAGCGCCGTGTTGGTCAGTCAGAGGCTTGGTGGGAGCGACCATAAGTACCTTCTCACTGCGTTCCAATATGCATGCCGCGACGTAAAGTGCCACTACAGTCTTTCCGAGGCCGGTGGGGAGGATTATGAGAGTGTTCCCTCCGAGACATCCTTTGGCCATGGCTACCTGGTACTCTCTTTCTTCGATCTTTCCGGGCGCTATCCTGGGATGGGAGAGATATTTCATTCCGTCCGAGAATAAGACGGGTCAGGATAAAAGGATAACAGGGGGATGTCCGAAAGTGGGACAGGCTTAGATATACAAGACAGGTTTGAAAATATTACAGGGGGCCGGCAGGCCCCCTTCGAAGTTTAGTGGCAGCCGCCGCCACATGACGCGCAGCCGCTGGCGTTGGGATCGCGGATCGTGAGTCCGGTACCGAAGTTGGGGTCGTCGATGAACTCTATGACGCAGTCCTTCAGAGGCTCCGCGGTCTCGTTGTCGTAGAACATCTTGAACGCTTCGGCAGTGGTGTCCACGATTTCGCCCTCTGCCTCCTTCTCCTGGAAAGACATTCCGAACTGGGGCCCGGAACATGCGAAGCCTGCGAGGTAGATCTTTATTCCATAGCCTTTCTTGTTGTTCTTGTCCATGAGGTCGACTATGAACTTCTCAGCTTCTGGGGTTATTTTTACCATTTGATCGCTCCTTGAATCTTATCGGGGTATATAATCCAATCTTAGTACTTAACGATTGTTACTCATTCCGTCTTTATATCGTAAAGCTTGGCGAACTCCCTTAATGCATATGATTGGGATTTCGTCAGCGCCATGTATGAGCCGATGACCATGGCTTCCAGGACCTCGTCCCTTGTGGCGCCCTCCTGTATGGCGTGCTCGGCCTGAACTTTTATGCAGTACTCGGCGCCTTCGGCCGCCGCCGCGGATACGGCGCACAGGAAACGGGTCTTCTTCTCCATGACGCCGCGGCCTTCCAGGGCGGCCCTTCCGAGGTTGGCAACGGGCACGAACAGGTCCGGACGTTCGGAAAGGACCTGGTTGATAAGAGGTATCGAGCCGTACTGCTTCTTTATGGCCGCCAATATCTTTTCTGTGATCTCCCTCTGTTTGGGATCTTCTTCCATGGCGTTTCGAAGAGCATTATCGTAAAAATAGCTGTCGCACATCGAAGATAGCCAGATAAGCTAACTGTATCTTTCCCGTTATATTTCGGCCGTCGCACTATTTTTCATCACGCCCCGACGGACGGGGCCCAAGGAGAAAAAAGATATGGAAAATGACGGACTTCAGGAGAGATTCAGGAAAGTCGGAAAAGAGCACGGATACGAGACTGTCAACGCCGAATTCGTTTCGTTCAAAGAATTCAAGGTTCGATGGCAGCGCTCCTACAAATGGGCGGACTTCAAAGTATCCGATTACATGGCGGACGCCCCGCCCGAGGTGATCGAGGGTCTGGCATCGACGCTTTTCGCAAGAATATGCGGAAAGGGAGACCCTGATTTCTCGGAGGAGATGTGCAAATGGGTCACATCTCCGGATTTTTCAAAATACAAACAATCTACATACCTTAGGAGGAGCAGAAACCTCTCCAGGTCCCGTCAGGGACAGCACAGGGACCTGGGCGAATGCTACCGGAGGCTTATAGATGCGGGATTGGTGAAGGAGGATCCCGGCATATTCATGTCATGGACGAAGGAGCCCAACGTACGGAAGGTGGGCTACTGCTCGGTCCTCATGAAAGTGGTCGCGATATCGTCTGCGTTGGACAACCCCGACATACCAGAATTCGTAGCGGACTATGTCATGTATCATGAGCTTTGCCACATTGTGATAGGCTTCGATCCGTCCTCGGAAAAACACGGAAGCGAATTCGCGGACCTGGAGTCCAAATATCCACGTCAGAAAGAGGCCGAAGACTGGCTGCGGAGGTTGTGCATGTACTTATGAAGAAAGGTCCCGGGGGAAGTTGTCCCCCGGGCGCTAACACGCCTTTTCACAGTCCGGCGGTGACGCCGGCCTCGAAGCACTGACTTACGCCGGGGGTATGTGTCGGACCCTGCGTTGTCTTCCGGTCATCGCAACGATGACACATCGCATCTCCCGCAAGTTCCCAAATTTGGTACAGGGCCGCTGTTCGCCGATCCGTGCTCATGGCGTTCACGCATCGCGCCCCTCCGCCGGTCCGGCAACCTCGCTAAGATATCTCCACTTATAAAGGACTATGCCGGGCCCGTAGTTCGAAGACGGTTATATACGCACCCTGCCATACTTTTACAGGCGGAAACGCCAGGAGCAGAAGCATGATATCAGAAAAAGTGATAAAGGCCGTTAACGACCAGATAAACATGGAGTATTATTCTGCGTTCCTGTACCTCGGGATGTCCAACGAGATGGATGCGAAAGGATACAGGGGATACGCCAAGTGGCTGTTTTTCCAATACAAGGAGGAGATGGAGCACGCCGAAAAGTTCATAGGCTTCCTGCAGACCAGGGGCGCCGGGCCGGTTCTCTCGACCATAAATGCCCCCGGCAAGGTGCCGTTCGTTCCTTTGGACGTAGCCAAGGCGGCGTACGAGCACGAAATGAAAGTCTCCGCGTCCATAGACAAGATATATGAATTGGCGAACAAAGAGGGGGACCATGCTTCGGCATCCTTCCTCAAGTGGTTCATAGACGAGCAGGTCGAGGAAGAAGAGAACACGAGGAACATAATCGATATGTTCGAGGCGGCGGGGAAGGACGTGAGTGCACTGTTCGCGATCGACCACCATCTCGGCAAGAGAGAGGACGAGTAACTTCACAGCAGTCACCGTGTTCAATGCCCTTAACGCTCGCTGCATTGGCAGGCAGCGAGCGACTACATTTTTTGCCGTATCTTCGTTGCGTTAAATGCCGTTGTACATCATTTTTTACTACAATTGACGTATAATTACCACTTTTTGCAGAAAAACAGCACTTTTTCTACGATTTCCGAATATATAATACTGTAATTCGTACGCATAATCCAAAAATACAGTAAGGTTTATAGCGATTAATTATTTACTCCTCCCCTATGAGCGACTTTCTCAGTCCCAAGTCGGTGGCCATCATAGGCGCTTCCACCGACGAGACAAAGCTTGGCGGAATGCTGTTGAAAAACATGATAACCGCTAAATTCGACGGCGAACTGTACCCGGTCAACCCGAAGGGCGGGCTGATACAGGGAGTGAAGGCCTACACGTCCTTCGATGAGATCGGAAAGGCGGTGGATCTTGCCGTGATAGCGGTCAAGGCACCCTTTGTGGCCGAAGAGATAGAAAAAGTAGGAAAATCCGGCACCAAGTATGTGAGCATCCTCACCGCTGGCTTCAAAGAAGCAGGTCCCGAAGGCGAGAAGCTTGAAGAGGAACTGAAAGCCACCGCCAAGAAATACGGCGTCAGGATCTTCGGTCCGAACAGCTTCGGTATAATGAACCCTAAGGGAAAGGTCAACACGACCTTTGCGTACCTTCTGCCCAGGGTGGGAAACGTGTCGGTCATGTCCCAGTCCGGTGCCTTCGGTTCTTCCATCATAGACTGGGCCATAGGTCAGAAGATCGGGTTCAGCAAATTCATCACGTACGGCAACAAGTGCGACATGAGCGAGGCCGATATGGTGCCCATGCTCTGCGATGACCCGGACACCAAGGTCATCGGAATGTACATAGAGGGAGTGGACAACGGAAAAGAGCTTCTGGAGTCCATGCAGAACGTCAAGACCAAGAAGCCAATAGTCGCATTCAAGTCGGGAAGGACCGCGGCGGGTTCCGCGGCGGCCTCTTCGCACACAGGCTCCCTCGCTGGCGCAGACTCCGTGTACGACGTCATATTCGAGAAGCTGAACGTCTACAGGGCCATGGACGCTGACGAGTTCTTCGACGCGCTCAGCGTATTCAGCACCTGCAGCGAGATGAAGAAGGACGGAATAGCGATCATCACGAACGCGGGGGGCCTCGGCGTCATGTCCGCGGACGCGACTTTCGATGCACCCCACATAGGGGCGGCGAAGCTGAAGGAGGAAACACTTAAGGAGCTGGTCGAAAGAGTTCCGACCATCGCAGGTCTCACAAACCCGATCGATGTGAGAGGAGACGCCAAGCCCGAGTACTTCAAGCACGCCATCGAGGCCGTCATCAAAGACCCCAGCGTCGGAGGGCTGGTCATAATGGGATCTCCTCTGGACTTCGCAGACCTCGAGGCTATCGCCGAGATGCTGGTCGAAATGAGGGACGACATACCCGTGCCCACAACCGTGTGCTTCGCAGGCGGATACAAGTGCGACAAGGCACTCAACATACTCAGGGAAGGCCTGATCCCCACATTCCCGACTCCCGACAGGGCGGTCCGCGCGCTGTCCATACTCAGAGGGTACACCCTCCGCAAGGAAGCCGTGGCCACGCCTCTCAAGATGCCGAAGATATCGGGCGGAAGGGACGCCGTCAAGAAGATAATCGCAAAGGCTGAGAGTGAAGGAAGGAAGGCCCTGACCGAAGCGGAAGGAAAGCAGATCTTCAAGGCTTACGGAGTCCCGATCCCCGGCGAGGCTACAGTCAAGGCCGCCGAGGAAGCCGTCAAAGAGAGCTCCAAGATGGGATATCCTGTGGTCATGAAGATCCTTTCCCCGGACATCGCCCACAAGACGGACGTCGGAGGAGTCGTCGTCGGCGTCAAGAACGATGCGGAGGCCAGAGCGGCCTTCGACAAGATCATGGTGTCATGCAAGAAGGCCAAGCCGGAGGCGAGGCTTGACGGCGTCTCGATCCAACAGATGGTCTCCGGAGAGGAGGTCATCCTGTCCATGATACGCGATGTGCAGTTCGGCCCCGTGGTCTCCTTTGGCCTGGGAGGGATATTCGTCGAGATACTGGGCGAGATATCCCAGTCCCACGCGACAATGACGGAAGAGCAGATGGACAACATGGTCCGCTCCACGAAGGCGTACAAGCTTCTTTCGGGCGCGAGAGGCGCCGAGCCGTCCGATATCGATGCGATAAAGGATGCTATAAGGAGGATCGCCCTGATCGCCCTCGAGAACCCTGAGATCCATGAACTGGAGATCAACCCGGTCATCGTCGGAAAGAAGGGCAAGGGCTGCTGGGCCGTCGACGCCCTCTGCACCCTGAACTGAAATCATTTTCCCCGGCGCGAGCCGGGGAGCCCTATATTTTCCGCGGAACAGTTTAATTCAACGTGTGAGATGCACGTGGGATGACTTCAGAACTTGTATTCGTGGGACTCGGCATGAGCGGCACCGGCGGAATGACGGTCGATGCATTGGCGGCTCTGAAAGAATGCGACAAGATCTATGCCGAATTCTACACATCGACGCTCATAGGTGCCAAAGTGGACGATCTCGAGAAGGTCGTAGGCAGGCATATCGACGTCCTGTACCGCTCCCAGGTGGAAGAGGAAGAGGATATCATCGAGGATGCGAAGAAGATGAGAGTGGGGTTCGTCACCGCCGGAGACACGATGCTGGCTACGACCCACGTCGATCTCAGGATACAGGCCAAAGAGGCAGGCATACCGGTCCGCATCTTCCACGGAGTCTCCATATTCACGGCATGCCCCAGCTCCATGGGGCTCCAGCCTTACAAATTCGGTCGCACCGTGACGCTGCCGTTCTACGAGATGAACTATCGCCCCAAGTCCCCGTACGACAACATAATGGAGAACAAGAAACGCGGGCTCCACACAATGGTCCTGCTGGACATCAGAGAGTCCGAGGGAAGGTATATGACCGCCAAGGAGGCAATTGAGTGGCTTTTGGAAGGTGAAGCGCAGTGGGGCGAGGGACTCATCGACGACAGGACGCTTCTGTGCGTGGCATCCAGGGTCGGTTCGCCCGATGAGAAGATCACCGCCGGATATCCCCGAGACCTACTGAAAATGGATCTGGGCTCTCCATTGTTTACCCTGGTAATGCCTGGGGACCTGCATTTCATGGAAGCTTATTCGCTTGTGTACTTCGCAGGCGCGCCGGAAGAAATAATTGATGAAGTGTGAAATGCGTGCCGAAATGCATAAGGGTACATAAGAGGGAAGGAGAAGAGGTTAGGAAGCGTCTAGCCGACTCAGGCATTCTGGACACCGGGTATAAGATTTCCAGGAACGGAGAGTTTCTCGACATCCCCGTTCTCTGCGATTCATTCGAAGGCCGTGAGGCCATCGATTCCGAGGCCGAAGAAACGGAAAGTCGTCCGACAGACTACAAGGAGATCTTGGATTTTCCCGATTGGCTCAACGAGGAGCTTCCCAGCTCGTATGATATCATAGGGGACCTGGCGATCATCAAACTGTCCGATGCCCTGGCACCTTACAAGGAACGCATCGGAGAGGCGATGATGGAAGCAACGCCAAGCATCCGCGCGGTGATGATGGACTCCGGCGTAAAGGGGGAGTTTAGGATAAGGGAGCTCGAAAAGATAGCCGGCACCGGAACCTCCGAGACCGTCCACAAGGAGTTCGGCGTCAGAATATCGGTAGATCCCTCCCTGGTGTACTTCAACCCGAGGCTGGCCACCGAAAGGGCCAGGGTCGCTCTGTGCGTTAAGGACGGGGAGAAGGTAATAGACATGTTCGCAGGAGTGGCACCGTTTCCGCTCGTGATATCGAAATTGGCCCGTCCCGAGGTCATATACGCCATAGATCTGAACCCTGAGGCGGAGAGGTTCATGAAGGTGAACATCGAGAGCAATCATGCGGCAAATATCGTTCCGATCATAGGCGATGCCCGTTCTGCCGTCAAGGGGCTCCCCAAGGCCGACCGCATAATAATGAATCTTCCCCAATCGTCCGATGATTTTCTCGACTCTGCGCTGGAGGCGGCAAAGGACGGCGCCGTGATACACATGCATCGTGTGCTCGAGAGGGACGAAGCGGAGGCATTCGTCGCCGAACTGACGGAGAGGATGAGGTCGGCAGGCTATAACATCCGAATAGCCAGGACATCCGAGCTGAAGACTTACTCTCCCAGCATGAGCGTCTATGTCTTCGATATAGTGAAGTGTTAATTCTTCTTCACGGGCTCCAGCGTCACGCCTGTCTGTCCCTGGTAGTTCCCGCTTCTCTTGGAATAGTCCTTCCCTGAATTCGACGACAGCGTCTCGAATATCATCTGGCAGAATCTCTCTCCTATGGGGATCTCCACGGCCTCGTCGGTGGCGTTGTATGCCCCCAGGGTCAGGGTGCCTTCGAATCCGGCGTCGATTTTCCCGAACGCGCCCATTATGCCCTTGCGTATCCAGGTGGTCCTAAGCCACAGCTGCGCACAAAGGTCTGAGGGCAGACGGACCCTCTCAAGGGTGGACACATAGAACATTGTCCTTGGAGGTATGACCGCCGTGCCATGGGCCTTCACCTCCGGATTCCCGCGTATGGAGATCTCGGATATCCTGAGGTCGTATCCGTTGGGGGTAAGGCCCCTCTCGGAGAACTCGCTGATCCCGAGATAGCCTGTGCTCAATCCGTGTGCGATGTCGATGTCCGAAAGAACAGTCATGATACAGGAAATGCGGAGCCAATATTAATGTGTGTTAGAACGAGTCCAAGCTGCCCCTGTTCCTGGAGATCTTTTCGAAGAAACCGAATATGAACCAGGCTGCCGTAAGATATATCGCTCCAAGCAGTACCATCATAAAAAGGGGCTCCGCCATCGTCCCCAGGGCGGACCCGCCCACCGCCGACCTCGTGGCCTCCACCGCATACGTCAGGGGCATCCCGTAGGAGAGAACCTGCAGCCATCCCGGGAGATAAGAAACCGGGAAGTTGACCCCGCATATTAGCAGCCCTATGTATCCGAAAAGATTGGCAAGGATCGCAGAGGTCCTGAGATAAATCCCTATGCTGCCTATCGCAAGCCCCATTCCCGCCAGCGAAAGACATGTAAGAACGCAAATCAAAACTATGGCGCCGATGTTCGCAGAACTGAAATCGACTCCGAAGATGAAAGCTGCGTAAAAAAGCGAGACAGAAACGGAGACGAACCCCATAGATATGCTGAACAACGACTTCCCGAAGAAAATGAAGAACAGCCGGGAGGGAGAGGAGAGTATCGGTTCCAGCGTACCGGTATGCTTCTCCGTGCCTGATATGTTGGTGGCCGAATACAGCGTCGAAGTGGACACGCTTTGGACCACGTTTCCTATTATCACGTACTCCGGACTCACATCAGGATTTCCAACGTATGATGCCAGAAGGAAGAAGAAGTACATGCTGAACAGATTCGTGCACATTATCACCAGTAGCCTGATTACGGGATGGACAAGGGTGAATTTTGATATGAAGTCGCTCTTTGCGGAAGTCGCTACGATCGTGAAAGCTCCGCCCATTTCAGTACCTCGTTGCAGTCCCGTCCCTCAGGACCTTGCGTTCGACGTATAGCATCACCACATAAGCGGAGACAATGAAGATAATCGAAAGTGCCAGACACATTAAAACGTCTGTAATGAAAGACATCCCTAGCATTCCTTCATATCCCTCGAGGGCAGAATACTTTATCGCGTCTACGCCCCATGTGGGCGCAAGAGCCAACGATACGGATTGCATCCATTGCGGAAGCATAGATATGGGCACAAGTGCGCCGCTCATGACGTAGATCGGATATTCGAGCACCGAAGATACGGTGCCCCCTTTTCTTGTAAGGACGAAAAGCGTGGATATCAGAAGTCCGACCGATGATAGGGAGAGCATGGCCATCAGAAGTGCCAGGAAGAACAATATTGGATTCTGTACGTTCAGTCCGGCCCCGAACATCACCTCTGCTATTGCGAAAACGATGAAAGCGTTGAGAAGACCTATCAGAGTGCTCCAGAGGGATCTTCCGATTAGGACATATATTATCCTGGTCCCGGATCCGAGCATGGGCTCGAAAGTACCGTTTATCCTGTCGAAAGAAACGCTGGTACTTGAAGAGAACAGTGAGTTGGCCCACATGCCCAGGACTCCTCCGCCCAAAACAGCCTGTAGCACAAGTGGCCCCTCTATGGACGTTCCGCCGGAGCTTAGGAATATCATGACCATTGAAAGAAGGAATGGAGATATCAGGCTGGGAATTATCCATTGGGGGTCGGCGAAGAACTGTACCGCCTGTTGTTTGAATCCGGCGGATATGGCCCTGGCACTCATCATTCATCTCCGCCTGTCAGTCTGATGTACGCATCCTCCAGCGTGGGCTCGTCCAGGCCGATAAGCCTTATACCGAACGGGCGGAAAAGGTCTTCATGTGCACCGACATCCGTCTTTCCCGAAGCGGAGGCGAAACGCGTATCGTATCTCCCTCCTACCGTCCTGCTTGAAACCACGGTCATGTCCGGGTCGGAAACGAATCCTTTGAGCGCCTCGGAAGGGTCGCGATCGGTCACTATGTGCACCACTGACGAATCCGAGACCATGTCCTTTATCTCGGCAACGGTGCCCTTGCCCACGATATTTCCTCTTGAGAGGATTATCATGCGGTCGCATAGCTCCTCTGCTTCGTACATATAATGGGTGGTTAGGATTATCGTCTTGCCGGATCTGGAAAGGTCTCTTATCACGGACCTTATACTCCTAGATATTTCCGGGTCTAGACCGATTGTGGGTTCGTCCATGAAAAGCAGCTCAGGGTCGTTAACCAGGGCTCTGGCTATGTGAAGACGCTGTTTCATCCCACGTGAGAAATCTTCTACCTTTATGTCGGCCGCATTCATGAGGCCGACCATTCCAAGAAGCTTCTGGCACATTTCTGTCTGTTCGCGTTTCGGTATTCCGTACAGGTCCGCAAAAAATTCAAGGTTCTGTTTTGCGGAAAGACGATAGTATAATCCCCTGTCCCCTCCCGATACGACGTTTATCCGTTTCCTGAGGTCCATCACAGTGCGGTCATCGGTAACGTCATATCCGAGCACACGGGCAGTGCCGGAAGTAGGAATCAGCAATGTCGAAAGCATCTTTATCGTGGTGGTCTTCCCTGCGCCGTTGGGGCCTAGGATACCGAATATCTCTCCCTGCCCTACATCGAAAGAAATGCCTCCCACTGCTGTTTTCGTGGGTCGGCCCCGGGTCGAGAATTTTCTGACAAGGTCATTCACTTCGATGACGGTTTTCATCGCGACATGTATCGAATACGATTATGAATTGTTATCTATCATCCGGAAGATGTGGCGGACCACTATGGAGGGATGAATCATCCATATTATTATATCCGATACTGGGGATACTCATGGGATGTTCGATCCGGGTGCTGCCGCAAGAAAAGAATTGGCGTCCCTTCCCAAGACCGTTCACGGTGGGCAGGGATGGAAGTTGAAGGACATCGAGGATTTCAGCCATAACCTGAACCCGCTGGGCCCTCCGGAGGATATAGCCGAGATAATGGGTTCAGCAGCGGCAGGCGTCGGCCATTACCCGGACGATTCCTGTTCCGAACTGAGAGAGACTATAGCTTCGGCCTATGGTGTAAGATCCGATAATGTAACGGTTGGGTCGGGGTCTTCCGACATAATAAGGAATTTTCCCCACACTTTCATATCCCCCGGGGAGACCGCAGTAATCCAATCCCCTTCCTTCGCGGAATACGGTCATCAGTGCAAAATAGCCGGAGCGGGCATCAAGAGAGTCCCGCTACGGAAGGAAAATGATTTCAGGATCGACAGGGCATCTTTGAGCGACCTGATCCCTCTGGCCAAGGCAGTATATATCTGCAATCCCAACAATCCTACCGGCAGGGTAGAGCCCAGGAAAAAGATCCTGGATGTGGCCAAGGAATGCCTGGATCACGGGACTATGCTTTTCCTCGACGAAACTCTGCTGGAACTAGTCCCGGACAATGAGGACATATCATGCGTACGATATGTCGACAGGTATCCCAATATGGTGGTCGCCGGTTCGCTGACCAAGTCGTTCGCCATTCCGGGGATACGAATAGGTTTCGGATTCGCATCGGAGGAAACTGTTGAAGAGATGGAGAAGGTGAGGATGACCTGGAACGTCGGCAATATGGAGCAGGTCGTTGCGAAAACCCTCATCAGCGAAAGGATGGGCTACGTTAGGAAGGCCGCAAAGCTGATGGCGGCCGAATCCTCCTTTATGAACCGCAGACTATCGGAGATAGGATTTTCGGACGGAAACGTATCGGATTCCTTCTTCTACTTCAGATCCGTGGAGCACCTGGGCGTAAAAGCCTCCGAAGTCAACAGGTTGATGCAGGAAAATGGTGTATCTCTGCGGGACTGCTCCTCTTTCGGCAGCCCCTATGAGAACTATGTGAGATACAGCGTGAAAGACCGTCTGCGCAACGAACTCTTCATCGGCGCCGCCTCTTCAGCGGTAAAGGCCCTTAGGTGATATCATGCCGCTCTGGGCCGACGCCATAATCATAATGGTCCTCGCGTTGCTCATAGACAGGTTCATCGGAGAGCTTCCCAACAGGTTCCATCCCCTGAGGTGGATGGGAAACGTGCTGGGATGGATCGACCGCCGTCTAAGGAAGAGGAAAGGATTGTGGGCAGTATCCCTGGGCTTCCTGTCGTACATGCTCATCCTTTCTATATTCGGGGGGGTCGCATTATTGCTCACCGCATGCCTCCGCACATATGTGCCAGAACCTTACGGGGAAATACTTTGGATAGTCGCCACAGCATTCATCGTCAAGATATCCTTCGCAGTATTCTCGTTCAGGAAGCATTGCGACCCCATCCGAAAAGATCTGGATGAAGGAAAGGTCGCCGAGGCGGCCTCAAAGGTCCAGATGATAGTCAGCCGTAATACTTTGGGCATGGACTCGGAACATATATCCTCTTCATGTTGCGAGACGGTATCGGAGAACTACGCTGACAGCGTGTGTTCCCCCATGTTTTTCACAGGTCTGCTGGGGTTACCCGGGGCCTTCATTTTCAGGTGCGCCAACCTTATGGATGCCATGTGGGGCTATAAAAACGAAAAATATGGAGATCTGGGTCATTTTCCGGCAAGGCTCGACGACGTACTGGGTTTCCTCACGTCAAGAATGTCAATTCTATTCATAACGCTCGGTGCCATGTTCCTCGGGATGAACTGGCGCGATTCGATACCGGTCGCCCGCCGCGAGCACAGGTTGACCCCCAGTCCCAACAGCGGATGGCCAATGACGGCAACCTCCGCGGCGCTGGGCATAAGCATGGAGAAGAAAGATGTATACATCATGAATCCGGGGAAACCCCTTCCTACCACCGAGGATGTCAGGAAGTGTCTGCGGCTCATTGAGCTTTCTTCTATACTTTTCCTTATTATCGTAACCGTGCCCCTGTTCACATTCGCGGGCATACATATTCAGATCATGGCGGAGGACCTGATCGTTAGAGGGATCGAATGGATTTACGGGATGATATTATGAGATATGTCCCAGACTGCGAAATTTTAAGTTATGAAGGTCGCGATGTGGCAGTCATCCGCCTTAAAGACAGGATGGAAGTGCTAAGTTCGGCAATACTGAATGGAGGCGATAGGTCCACCGACTGTCTTTTCATCATGGAGGTGGCCAAGAATTACTTGTGCGACGACCCGGCAGGTCACGCCGAACGCGTCAGAAAAGGTCTCGGACTGCCATCCGGCTCTGTGGGTTTCATGACTGCCGCCGAGGTGCGTTACGTCTTCAACACGGAAGTAACAGAGTATTCAGGCGTATCGGCATTTGCGGCCGCAACTGCAGGGCTCAGCAACCAGGTGGTCGCAGGAGAGCTGCTTGAAGACTGGGAGAGGCGCTCGAAGCTTTCTCATGAAAGGTCCAAAGCGCTTCTTGCAGGCACTATCAACATCATCGGGATATCTCCTTTACCGATGACCTGTGCGGCGAAGGTCAACATCCTGATAGCAATGACGGAGGCCAAGACCGCCGCCATGAATTCTCTGGGATACGCCGAGACCGGTACAACATCGGATGCCATAGCAATCGTCTCTCCACCCGGTGAGGCCAGAGAAGAATATGCAGGGACAGGGACTCCCTTGGGGATAGCTATGGCCCGTTCGGTCAGGGAATGCGTTAAGAACGCCCTCGTCAGGAGGGGCGACGATTCCCATGGCAGTTATGCTGATATGCTTGCGGAGGCCGGAGTGAAGATGGATGATATCTTAGACCATGTCTCCAAGGAGCTTCACCTCGATGAAAACGGTACGGCGATACTTTCAGATGAGGTGGAATCCCTGAAAGCAAACGTCGGATTTTCGATACTTATCCAATGTGCCATAATTGCAGAAGACCTGGGAAAGAAGGGGTTGCTCTCCGGTATTGAAAAAGGCGATTACTTCACAAGCGGAGAGGTCTTGAAGATCTCCAGATCCCTTTCCGAGGACGTCGCCGGGGCTGTTTTCGGGCAAATAGGTATTAATGTATTACGCCAATCCTGCAGTAGCGATTTACGGACAACGGCAGGGATGGGGCCTTTCCTCGAAGGGGCCAGAAGGGGTCTCGTTGCAGGCCTATCTGCTTCCGTGGCCGCCCGGTTGTCCAGTGAGGAGGCGCCTAAATGACAGACGAAGAAGGAAGAGAAGAAATTCCCAAATTGAAGGTAATGTCTTCATCCGATGCCGCGAAGGCTAGGGCGAATACGATGACCGAAGAGGAGAGCCAGAGTGGGAACGCAACGCAGGAGAATCAGAGCACAGACGGCCTCCAGCATGAACCTGCAAAGCCGGAAGAATCCGTGTGGTACTATCAGCCGAAGAAAGAGCCGGAAGTAAGGACTTCCGGTGGCATAGAACCTTCAGGCGACTGGTCTGAACCCGAGGTCAAGGCCTCCCAGGAGATAGAACCTTCAGGCGACCGGTATGAACCCGAGGTCAAGGCATCCCAGGAGATAGAACCTTCAGGCGACCGGTATGAACCCGAGATGTCGGCCTCGGGAGCGATCGGACCTTCCGATTATTATCAACCAGAGCCCGAGTATGCGGCCCCCGTAGCAGAGGAGCCCAAGAAGAAAGAGAGGAAGCAGAAATTCAGCGCACCCTCTTCGGGTTCGTTAAATTCTGCATTCAGGGGAATGATCTCATTCTTCACGATCAAGAAAGAAGACGTGGGACAGGCGGAGATGGATGCGATGGAGGAAAACTTCCATTTTGCACCCCTCGTCGGTGCCGTTTTCGGACTGGTACTCTTCATAGAGATGCTTATTCTGTATCTTCTCAACTATTTTGTGAACTTCCCTATGGGCCCGGTTATAGGCATAACCGTACTGGCCACAGTGTTGCTGGGGAGCAAGTTCCTTCACTTCGATGGATTGGTTGACTTTGGGGACGGAATAGTGGCTTCCGGAGACAGGGAAAAGCATGTGGCGGCCATGAAAGACACCAGGGTCGGCGCCGGCGGAATAGGCTTGGCGCTGATCGTCACGCTTATGGCATTCTCGATATACTCCGTTGCGGGATCATGGAGCGATCCACTGTTCTTCGCCCTGTTCTTCATAATCCCCGCTACCGAGGTGCTCGTCAAGAACGCGATGGTATCGGCCGCGTCCAACGGTACCGCCGGTGACGGAATGGCATCCGGACAGGTATCCAAGGCAGGCACTGATACGATGTTCAAGTCATCTACGGTTTCGGCTGTGGTGCTGGTCATAGGTCTCGTGATCGTGACGATATCGATCTGGGCCATGAATGCGGTTCACACCAGCTACTGGGCCGGCGATCTGATGCCTTGGAGCTATGCGTTCTATGCCGTGTCGATGTTCATCGCTCTGATAATCGGAGTGGTGGTATCGATGGTAATAGGCAAGATGGTATCTCAGTTTGCAGACAAGACGTTCGGCGCGACCACAGGAGATGTCCTGGGAGCAACAAACGAGATAGCCCGCCCGTTGGTCGCTGCAGCGATGCTGTTTGTATTCCTCATAATCATCTATATCCTCATGAGGGTATGATGAAGTTCGAGGCGCTCATCAACGCCGGGGGCAAAGGCTCCCGGATGATGAACGGCGGTATAGAGAAGCCGATGCTGACGGTGGGCGGAATGCCCACCGTCATGCACGTAGTATCGGCTCTGCAAGGCTCAAAACACATTACCTCTATTCTTGTTTCCGTCAGTTCGAACACTCTTCAGACGGAACGGTATCTTAACGATATGGGCATCGAAACGGTCAGGACCAGCGGGGACAGTTACATGAACGACATCCATTCCGCTCTGGATACGATGTCTTCCGACTACGTCCTAACGTCTCCCTCGGATATACCGCTTCTATCATCTAAGGCCATAGATCTTGTCGCCGAGGCCTTTGAACCCGAGATGCAGTCCATGATAACCGTTGTTGACGAAGATGTGGTCACCAAGTTCGGCATCGTGCCTTCTTACACCATAGCATTGGACGGAAGGACCTGGGTCATGTCCGGGATCAATATCATGGACAGAAAGCTCACCCTGGACGGAGAGTATTTGCAGGAATACTACTGCAAGTGCTCCTGTATAGACCTGGCGGTCAACGTGAACACCGTGCAGGAGCTCCAGATGGCAAGATGGCTTACTGGATACCCATGATTCCGCGGTAAATGCCGTGTACCCGGTCCAGGATGTGGTCGCAGGTTATCTTGCCCTCGCTGCCGATGACCGCCGCCACGGAGGCACCTCCGCATCCCACTCCTTCCTTGATGTATCCCCACTCGTATGCCTGGAGGCCCTCGTAGGGGCTTTTGTTGTAATCCATATTGACGTAGACTATAGGAATGCGGTCGGAGATGGATCCCATCAACCTGACCATGCTGGAGTTGGGGTCGTTCATGAGCCACCTGGTGGTACCCTGGAAAATCCTGCCCTGAACCGAAGGTTCCAATGCGACCGCGGCGGCCATTACGGCAGCCATCTGCGTGCCGCCGCCGATAATTGCGGGTATGCCCGCCTCAGCGGCGCCGATGATCATACCGACATTGGCGGGCATCATGGGGTCTCCCACGCACTCGATGGCACGCAGAGGGTCGTCCCTTAGATCGCCTGGCTTGATACCCGCGGCATCGAGTCCCTCCATGACGGTTTTCGTCTTTAGCTCCCTGGGATTGTTGGGAGAGCTGCTGCTCACAAGATTATCCTTGACGGTGCCCATGGCCATTAGGACCGCAAGGGCCGTGGTAGTGCCTCCGGCGCAACTTTCGCTGACAACTATGTAATCATAACCGCGTGCCAGAGATGCGCCGAGCATCCTGCCCTTTTCAAAGCTGGCTTTTACGTTGGAAACCGAGTCGCCGGTCGTGATGTCCCTTCCGCATTCTCCGCCCATGTCGAAATACGGGACATACGGGGCGATCTTAGTGCCCCCGTTGACGATATAATAGGGCATCCCGGACAGCTCCAGGGCGGCCTTGGTGAGGGTAGCGGGGGTCGGTATCCCTCCGGGATTGATGGGAATGCCCTTCATGCATGTCGTCTTGCCGCTCACGAGCAGCTCGGCGTCTGCGGCGGGAGTGAACAAGGTAAGGTCGGGGGTATCTCCAGCATCGGAGATCCCGGGCCGCACCGAAGTCATGGTGTTTGCCACGGTGCAAGTGAACACCCCTCTTTTTCCCCACATCTCGCCCAACAGACGGTCTGCGATCTTTCTGTCTCCCCAAACGCTAAGCGACTCTGGAATATCTCCGTTATATGCCATCCGATCTCCTCTTAACCCAGTAACCCTGGGATGACTCTGTTCAGGGGTATGAGCTCCCCGTCCCTGAATTCAGACTCGAACGTGGTCCAGACGGGCACATTGGTAATAATGTGTTCCCCTGTCACGCATGAAGTGCCATGGTCCGCAAAGTATACTATGCGTTCGGCATCCGAGAAATATTCTCTCATGAGCTCGTCCGTATGTTCCAGCACCCATATCTTTTTGAAGGGGTCTTTCTGGTGGCTGTATTCGTCCACCTCGTCTATGTGGAGGAATACGTTGCCGTGTTCCAGGGCTTCGGCCGCCACAGGGAACCTGGCATCCAGGTCTTTGATCAATCGTATCTCCTGACCAAGCGAGGCACAGATGCCGAGCGAGGTCGGGCTGTCGGATATCGCCGTCATCTTTCCAAGGGATTTGAAGCCCGGGTACAACTCGCCCAGACGTCCGCATCCCCACGGATAGTCCGTTATGCCCTCCATTATGTCCGCGACACGCATGACCATCCTCCCCAGGTCTCCCGGCACTTCGACGAAAGGCGCGTTAACGGGAGGCCCCGGCAGATCCGGAACGTCGTCGCATTCCATCGTCAGAACGGCCCGTCCGTTAAGGAAGAAATCAATATCCGGCGAGTATGATTCCAGGATGTCAAGGTTGTCCATCACGTTCCTTTCCAACTCGTCTCTGAAACTTTCAGTGTTGTAGGACCACAGTATCATATTGTCCCTTATTTCAGCGGGACTCAGGCGATACGCGGTCCTTTCGCCGTCCATGTTCAGGCCGAGCCCCATCGCTTCGATGGCGGCCCTGGAGCTCTCAGGAGGGTGACCGGTGAAAAATTCGTTGAGGAAAAGATGTGTATAGGCCCGCCCCGTGGTCTTGTGGTGATATGTGGCTCTAGACCTGAGGAAAGGCATTTTTGCTACTTCTACCGGTTTTTTACCGCCGAGGAGCGGATTGGGGTCGTCTTCGGCCCCGTCCAGAAGTACGAACAGAGTGTTATTCATCCTATCATCATTTGTGCGATGGCAGCCTGGCCCGTGGAAATTCCGCCATCCCCATTGGGTACTCTGTCGTGGAATATTAATTCATGGTCCGACCTGCGCCCGATTTCCTCGAATATTCTGGATATCGTTGAATTATAGGATACCCCGCCGGACATCCCTATGTATCTGTATCCCTTCCTATCCGCACTTTCGGTGGCCGCTTCCATCAGTTTACCCATTACATTATATACTATCGAATAGGCCGTGTCCTCAGGCCTGTCCCTGCGCCCGATCCTGTCGAACAGATGTGCTGTTTTCACCACTCCTTTTACAATCTCTGTCTCGTATCCGGGTATGAGCTTCCCACGGGCCAGCAGAGGTTCCAGTTTCATGGCGGGCTCTCCGTCGTATGTTCTCACCGAGCAGATGCCCAGCGTGAACGCGAGAGCGTCCAGAAGCCTGCCCATAGACGAGGTCCTCACGCTTGTGCGCATCAGCTTTTTCATCACCGAAGACTCCTGGTCAGAGAACAGTTCGTTTTCCCTTCCGTTGATTACGTCCACGGCGAACTTGAGTCTCCTCAGATCGTAAAGCGCCCTTTCCGAGCCGAGGAGCGGTATGTACTCCAAATGGGCATCCCGTGAATAGCTGGAAAGGTCCGTTGAGATCACTTCTCCTCCCCATGCGTTCCCGTCGCTTCCGTAGCCGGTCCCGTCAAGGGATAGGACGGTACCTTCCATCTTGTTGTTGTCGACCAGCAATGAAGCGGCATGGGCCCAGTGATGCTGGACGTCCACATACGGGATGTCATATTCTTCCATCAGCTTTTTTCCTATTCTGCGGTTCGAATAGCCTGGATGGAGGTCGCCGGCTATGATCTCGGGCGTTGAGCCGGTCAGGTCCATAAGGCAGCGCAGCGAGCTCTCGAGATACTCAGGCACCCCGACACTGGCGCCATGTCCGATGTACTGGGTCTGATATATCCTGCTGCCCTTGGACACCGCACCGACAAGATTCTCCTGGGCGCCTATTCCGATAACATTTCCCCGGAGCTCGGGATTCGTCTCGATGAAAGAGGGGATGTTGCCCCGTGACTTACGGATGAAGAAGGTGTGGCCGCGGTAGATGCGCAGCACGCTGTCGTCCGCGCGGTTGATTATATTCTGGTTGTGAAGAAGGTATGCGTCGGCGCCCATCTCCATAACGTCGGAATCGTCCGTGATCATCGGTTCACCCGGAGGATTGGCGGATGTCATCACGAGGGCGTCTTCTTCTAAATTGTCAAACAAAAGATGTTGCATCCCGGTGTAAGGCAGAAAAACGCCTACGTTGTCCAGACCAGGGGCGACAATTTCAGGAATATCTTTCTTTTTCACGAGCACAATGGGGCGGTGCGGGGACGTGATCGCCAGCTTCTCGTCGTCGTCCGGCATCGCGTACCTTTCCAGCGCTTCCATGTCGCGGACCATTATCGCGAACGGCTTTTGGGGCCTGCCGTACCACGTCCTCAGCCTGTCCAAGCTGTCCAGCGTGCAGCAGATGTGCATTCCGCCCCAGCTCTTCGCTATTCCGATGCTACCTTCCGAGAGCATTTCGGCAAACTTGGGAATGGGATCCCCCGGTATGGTCGCACCCTGCCGGTCGGAAAGGCGGTAAGAAGGTCCGCAAACGGGGCAGCATACGGTCTGATGATGGAATCTTCTTTCTGCGGGTCCATTGTACTCCCTTTCGCACTCCGGGCACATGGGGAAGCCCGACATCGAAGTGTTCTGTCTGTCATAAGGAAGGTTCGAGAGCAAAGTGAAGCGCGCTCCGCAGTCCGTACACGACGTAAACGCATACTCCGAACGTCTTCCCGGAGACCGCATCTCCATCAGGCAACGTTCGCATATCGCCGTATCGGTGGGAATAGAGACGCTCTCTCCGCCCGAAGAAGAACCTTCGATGGAGAATCCCTTCACGGGAGGCATCCCTATATCCGTTACCGACACATCCTCGATCACGGCAAGGGGCGGCAGGCCGGCATATATCTCTGCGAGTAGCTCTTCGCCACGCTCCGCCTCTATTACGACGTCGGAGCCTCTGTTCCACACTCTGCCACTGATGCCCAGCTTTGAAGCCGCGCGGTACACCGCGGGACGGAAGCCCACGCCCTGGACGGTCCCTCTTATCAGTATCCTGGATCCGCCGGTTTCATTCATGGCAGGAGCTTCAGGTGTTCGAGGGACCCGGCTGATTTGGCAGAGTCGGAGCATCCGCATCTGCCCGGGATTATATTGGGAATTCCTGTCTCGAGCAGCTTGGATATGTAGTGCAGGCATCTGGCCATGGTGTCTACGACCATCTTCGTATCGACGGGCTCATCCTTCCACATGTCATAATCGGTGACCGTCGCAAGGCTGCAGTAGCACATGCCCAGTTCTTTAGCCAGCTGGCATTCGGGAACTACCGTCATCCCTATGATGTCGGCATAGTCCCTGAACATGTTGCTCTCGGCCTTGGTGGAGAACCTGGGCCCCTCGATACAGAGATAGGTGCCTCCGCGGTGGAAGGTTATTCCGAGCTTCTTCGCGGCGTCCGCGAATACTTCGGACATATGGGGGCAGAAAGGCTCCGGGAGGCTGATATGGACCGCACCGTCGTCAATGAAGGTCAGGTCGCGCTTTTTTGTGAAATCCATGAAGTCGTCCACGATTACGAGGTCCCCCGGAGCATACTCCTCCTGAAGAGATCCCACTGCGCAGGCGGAGATGACCATCTCTACTCCGAGCATCTTCAGTGCCCACATGTTCGCCCTGTACGGCACCTCTGTCGGATTCAGGTGGTGGTCTTCTGCGTGACGGTACAGGAAAGCGACGTCCACGCCGTTCATTTTTCCAATGAGTATGTCGTCCGAAGGTTTTCCGTATGGGGTGTCGGGGCACACTTTAGACTCCACTTTGAAAGTATCTTTGCTGTAGATCCCTGTTCCGCCGATGATCGCAATTTTAGGCATGCTGGTATATTGGAATTAAAGTATAAATCAACGCAGTATCGGCCACTGTAATCGGCTAAGTAGTCCCTCGGGCATCAAAGGTTCCTGATGGCCTCGTAGGGGGTTACGCGTATGGCCTTGTGGGCCTCTTCCTTTGTAAGTCCGGCCCCGAGAGCGACCTTCATCGCCATCTCTTCCGTCATCAGGTTCTCCGGCGCATGGGCGTCGGAATCGATAACCATCTTGGCCCCGACCCTTCTGGCCATGCACGCGACATGCCCGTTGGTTATGTTGTGCCACATACGGCCCGTGATCTCGATTATGACGTCGTTGTCGGCCGCAGCCTGCGCCTCTTCCTCGGTTATCAGCCCGGGATGAGCCAGTATATCTATGTCAGGGTTCTCCGCGGCCGCCAGGTTCGTGCCCTCGGCAACCGGCTCTGCCACGGTCTCGCCGTGTACCACGATCCACTCCGCCCCGAGCTTCCTGGCCTCCGTGGCTATCCTGGCTATTTTAGAAGGGGGTACGTGGGTTATCTCCACGCCCGGTATAACTTTGATGTAATCGTCGCTGAGTTCCGTGGCTTTCACCAGGTTTGTTACTACGTATTCAAGGTTGGTCATATCCACATGGTCGGTGATGGCTATGGCGTCGTGACCAAGGAACATGGCCCTCCTTACAAGCTCTGCGGGGATCAGCTCCCCGTCGCTGAAAACCGTATGGCTGTGAAGGTCTACTCTCATTGTCTCCTCTCCGAGAGCTCTTCGTAGGTCTTCTCGACCGGAAGTCCTTTTGCCTCTACCACGACCATTATATGGTATATGAGGTCGGCAAGCTCCGTGGAAGCGGAATCGATGTCCTTATCTTTAACACTGAGCACGAACTCTGCCGCCTCCTCGACAACCTTTTTGCACATCTGGGTCTCGTTATTCATGAGCTTGCAGGTGTAGCTTTCATCGGAAGGGTTCTCCCTTCTGTCCCTTATTACCCTGGCAAGGTCCGGTATTACGGCCATCGTCCCATCGGTTGTGCCGTAGAGGACCTCGTCGAAGCAAGAAGGTCTGCCGAGATGGCAGGCCACCCCTGTCTGTTCCACTCTTACAAGAAGGGTATCCGCGTCGCAGTCCGTCTGTATCGATACGATCTTCTGAACGTTTCCGGACTCCTCTCCCTTCTTCCAGAGCTTCTGCCTGCTCCTGGACCAGAAGTGGGTATAGCCCGTGCTCTCCATGAGTCCCACGGCCTCCTCGTTGGCCCATGCGACCATCAGGACCTCGTTGGTCGTCCTGTCCTGCACCACCACCGGTATCAGTCCGTCGGAGTCGTATTTCAACGCCTTCATCTTACGGCGACCCCCCTGTCTCTGAGATACTCCTTAACCTCTGAGACAGTGAACTCCCTGTAGTGGAATACCGATGCGGCCAGTGCGGCCGCTGCGCCCGTCTCGGTAAGAACTTCGTAGATGTGTTCCATCGAACCGCAACCGCCCGACGCTATGACCGGAACCGAAACTGCCTCCGCAACCGCGGCGGTCAACGGAACATCATATCCGGTCTTGGCACCGTCTGCGTCCATGGAAGTGAGCAGGATCTCTCCGGCCCCCAGGTCGGCCGCCCTGCAGGACCATTCCACTGCATCCAGTCCCGTCGGCCGGGTACCGCCGTGTGTGAAGACCTCCCATCTTCCGTCTATCTTTTTGGCGTCCACGGCTATCACCACGCACTGCTTTCCGAACCTTTCGGCGCATTCCGATATCATGTCCGGATTCGATATGGCGGCCGAGTTTACCGAAACCTTGTCTGCACCGGCGTTTAAGGCCATCCTCATGTCATCCGCATTTTTTATACCCCCTCCGACACACAGAGGTATGAACAGATTCTTTGCCGTCTTCGAAACGACGTCCAGCATCGTGGACCTGGATTCAAGGGATGCGGCGATGTCCAGGAAGGCGACCTCGTCGGCGCCCTGTTTTTCATAATCCGAAGCCATCTCCGGAGGATCGCCCACGTCCCTGAGGTCCTTGAAGTGCACCCCTTTGACGACCTTTCCGTTCTTCATGTCAAGGCACGGTATTATTCTTTTTTTGAGCATCATGCCACCTCCGCTCTGTCCTTCGTGCTGAGTTCGGAATCCCGGGCGCGGGTCGCCTTGTGGAGGGCCTTTCCCAGAGCCTTGAAGGAGGCCTCCACGATGTGATGTTCGTCGAATCCCCGGATAACTGACACATGCAGCGTCAGCCCGGCGGACATGGCGAAGCTCCTGAAGAAGTGCGCGTAGAGGGCGTCAGGGCAGTCCACGTCGGCGAAAGGTCTGTCCACTATATCTACGGACACCATCGCCAGTGCATCGTCCATCGGTATGAATTCCGTGGCAACCCTCTCCACAGGCCTGTCTCCCAGCGCCTTTCTGAGGGCTGTGCCGAGAGTAATGGCGACATCCTCTACGATGTGATGCTCGTTGTCCCCCTCGGCGGAAAGCTTCAGATCGAAAGAGGCGTACCTTGTCAGTGTTTCGACCATATGCTTTAGAAATTGGATGTTGCAATCGACCTGGAACACTCCGGTGCCGTCGAGTTCCAGCTCCGCGGATATCTTTGTCTCTCTGGTGCTTCTCTCCACCTTTGCCCTTCTCCCGGTCATCGGTTCTGAGAGCGCTTGGCCCTATAATAACTGTTGCGGGTGCGATTAGCTGAATATAATGTTGAACCGCGGGCACTCTGAACAGGTGGCAGGCATCCCGCTGTAACCTCTGGCACTGTACAGCTCATTGATCATGCCGCTCGCCTTCACGAAGCCGCAGATAGCGCAAAGGACTTCCGTAACGTTGTAGCCCTCGGTTATCATGGCCGCCGCTTTTCTGATCATCATGTAAAAGCCTTCACGGTGGGGGCTGTTCTCGATTAGTTCGTTTCCGCCCCTGATGCCCTTGAGGTACTGGGAGACTGCCGATCCGGTGACTCCGAAAACTTCTGCGACGCGGACCTGCGTATATCCGTGTTCTTCGACCAGACATCTAGCTATCGATCCGCGTGCGGTAGGAAGAACATCAGCAACGATAAGTTCGCATGGAAGGAACACGGTTCATAGTAGTTAACTTCAAGTATATTTAGGATTGGTTTATTACGTTCAGACGTGCCATGGCTTTTCCCATTCCCATGGCCTCAGATCGAAAGTGTATAGTGCCAGACCCACGACGGCGGCAACGGCGCCTGCGTCCCTTAGTATTTCGGCGTCCTTTCGTTCAGTGACTCCTCCGGAAGCGATCACGCTGTGCGGGCATGAAGAAATGAAGTCTCTCGCCTGCCTCTCGTCCACGCCTTTCTTCTGCCCTTCGACGTCCACGTTGGTGTTGAGGACCGCTGCCAGCGGAAGGTCTTCTATTATCCTGAACATCTGCTCGACGGTGACCGAGGCGGACTCCTGCCATCCTTTGACGACTATCCTGTCGCCGCGTGTGTCCATCGCCAGTGCGATACGCCCCGGGTACTTGAGCGCCATGCGTTCCAGCCACTCCGGTTCCTTTATGGCTTTAGTTCCCAGCACGATCCTGTCTACCCCTGCTCCTGCAAGGGCGTCCACGGTTACCTCGGACCTTATTCCGCCCCCGGCTTCCACGGGGACTCCGGAGTCACGGGCGATCTTCTCTATGGAATCCAGATTGTCGCCCTTCCCGAACGCCGCATCAAGGTCGACGAGGTGCAGATATTCCGCACCTTTGGATACCCAGGATGCCGCAGTTTGGAAAGGGTCCGGTATCTTTATCTGCTCGCTCCCGAGCTCTCCGCCTACCAGCTGGACAACTTGCTTGTCAAGCATATCTACTGCGGGTATGATAATCATCTGCATTCCTCTGCGAATCTTATGAAGTTTTTGAGCACTTTCATCCCCGAACTGCTGCTTTTTTCGGGATGGAACTGAATTCCGTAAGTGTTGGATCTGCGGAATATCACGGGTATCTCCCTGCCCTCGTATTCGGTGGTCCCGGCGATTTCACATCTGTCATCCGGGCTTCCGCAGTAGGAGTGTGCGAAATAAAATTCTCTGTCGGGGGCCCCATCCAGAATCGGGTCGTCAGATTCGACAGTGTTCCATCCCATGTGCGGAAGCCTCTCCGCCTCGAGGCCTATGACCTGTCCCTTGAAAAGACCGAGGCCTTGTTTTTTGCCCTCTTCGCTGGAATCGAACAGTATCTGCGCTCCAATGCATATTCCCAATGCCGGCACCCCGCTTTCCAGACGCTCCAGTATCTCTTCCCTGTAGGGGGAGACTCTGTCCATTGTGCTGTCGAATGCCCCGACTCCCGGAAAGACCATGCAGTCCGCATCGGCAAGTCTGGACATGTCGCTGACCGCTTCGACTTCCGCACCGCATTTCTCCAGTGCGTTTTTTACCGAATGGAGGTTTCCCACTCCATAGTCTGTAAGGTATATCAGAGGCATTCCTCGATCACCTCGGCGGCCTTCTCCAAGAGCAGGGCGTTGAGCTCTTCGCTGCCGACGGTTATGCGGACGCAGTTCTCAGTCCTGCGTTTGGAGCCGAAGTCGCGGATCATCACTCCCTTCTTCTTCAGGCCTGAAACCAGCGCTGTGTGGTCAACCGGCGATCTGGCCAGTATGAAATTGGAATCAGAGGGGTGCGTCTCGAATCCGAGGGCTCTCAGGCCCGCATCGAGTTTCGGGCGTTGCTCCTTCACAAGGTCAACGCTTCTCCTTATGAACTCCTGGTCTTTCACGGCGGCAATGGCCGCCTTCTCGCTGAGCATGTTCAGGGAATAGGGTATCTTCACGCAGTTCATCATGCCGGCTACGTTCAGGTTGGATACGGCATATCCCACTCTGAGGCCTGCCATGGCATATGCCTTGGAGAATGTCCTGACCACGATGAGGTTTTCAAACTCCTCCACTCTGCGGACCATGGAGCTTTCGCTGTATTCGCCGTAAGCCTCGTCCACAACGACCATGCCGTCGAATCCGGAAAGGATCTCCTCCAGGTCCTTCTCCCTGAACGAGTTTCCCGTGGGGTTGTTCGGAGACGGCATTATGGCCACTTTCGCCCGGGTCTTCAGAAAGGCGTCAACGTCCAGCTGGAATTCTTCTGTAAGGTCGACTTCGATCGTCCTTCCTCCGTTCATCTTCACGAAGAAGTCGTAAAGTACATAGGATGGGACTGGTACGGCGCAGCCGTCCCCACATTCCGTGAACGTCTTGAAGGTTACATCTATGACCTCGTCGGAACCGTTGCCTGCCACAAAGTTCTCCCTCTCAAGACCGTAAAGGTCCGCCAGAGCATCGCGGAGGTCGTCCGAGTAAGTGTTGGGATATCCGTTGATGTCTCCCTTCCAGGATGAAAGGAAATTCATGGCGGCGGGGTTTGACCCCAGGACGTTCACGTTCGTGTCCAGCCTGACCTCGTTCCCGACCCTGGGGTTGTAATATCTCTCGAATCCTCTGGTCGTGCTCCTCATTATTTCCCTGGACACCATCACTCCACCAGCCTCTCCATCGAGAGAGTCAGTATTCCGGTGGCCCCGATCTTTCTGAGGTTGTTTATTGCGTCGTAGAGCTGCGAGTAAGATACCACGGCCTGCACCGCGACCATTTCACCGTTCCCCGCTATCTCCAGAACGGTGGGCCCGCCTATGCCGGGAAGGAACTTCTCCACCTCGGTGATCATGGACCTGGGCACGTTCGCCATAAGATATTTGCGGTTCTCTGCGGCGATGACGCTGTGTATCGCCTCGGTGACTTCAAGCATGGCCTCTTTCTTTTCTCTGAGGGCCTTCGAGCTGGTAACAATGGCCGCCTGGGACCGGAACAGAACCTCAGCCTCTCTGAGACGATTCATCTTCAGCGTCGATCCGGTGGACACAAGGTCCACTATGCAGTCGGCCACTCCCAGATAGGGCATTATCTCCGCGGCCCCTGATATTACGATGACGTCTACCTTTTTGCCGATGGATTCGAAGAAGCGCTTCGTGATCTTGGGGAAGGAAGTAGCAATGCGGCTGCCGTCCGGTATGTCCATCCCGGACTTCACTGGCGACCCGTCCGGGACGGCGAGCGAAAGGCGGCAGTGGCCGAACTCCAGGTTGAGCATGTTCTCGAGGGCGTATCCGGATTCCTCCACCTGGTCGAGCCCGGTGATACCGAAATCTATCGCTCCGGAGTGGACGAACTCCGGGATGTCCTGTGCACGGACCAGCATGACCTCTATGTCGCGCCCTTTAACGCTGACGTAGAGCTTGCGCCCCCAGTCCTCTCCTATGTCAAGGCCCGCTTTCGAGAGCAGCTCCACGGACCTCTCGCTGAGCCTTCCTTTGTTCGGGATAGCTATTTTCAATGTCATCTTAAGCCTCACGTACCTGAACGAAACAGTTTCAGAGCAGACCTTTCGCCTTGGCAAGTTCCGCGTTGAGGACGGAGCCTCCGGCACCGCCTCTGATCGTGTTGTGCGAAAGCGCGAATGCCTTGTAGTATCCGTTGCTGGACCTGAGCCTTCCCACCGTAACAGCCATGCCTCTTGCCCTTTCCGGCGTTCCGGCATACACGTCGAACACAGGCTGGGGGCGGTTTTCCTCACTCCTCACTATCACGGGCTTGTCCGGCGCCGAAGGAAGCCCCAGCATCTGAGGTTCTCCGCGGAATCCGGACAGCGTCTCGCTCAATTCTCCGAGGGAGGGGGCGTCTCTCAGCGCCAGGACAAGCGATTCCGTGTGCCCGTCTACCACGGGCACGCGGGCGCAGTTTGCCATGAGCCTCATGTCAGCGAAGCGGAACACGTTGCCATCGAACACACCCAGCATCTTGCAGAGCTCTGTCTCCATCTTCTCTTCCTCGCCCTTTATGAAAGGCACGACATTTCCCACGGCGTCAAGCGATGGGACTCCGGGATATCCGGCCCCGGAGAGCGCCTGGTAGGTCGATACGAAGGCCTCCTCGAGCCCGTATTTGGAGTCTATGGCCTTTAGCGGAAGCGCTATTCCCGTTGTGGAGCAGTTGGCGTTGGTGACTATGAACCCTCCGCTCTCGGCGTATGATCTCTGTCCCGTCACGGACCTCAGGTGCCCGGGGTTTACCTCGGGTATGAGTATGGGCACGTCCGGGTCCATTCTGTGTGCGCCCGCGTTCGTGAATACCGCCACGCCGGATTCGGCCAGGGCGGATTCGGTGTGTCCGGCCAGCTCGCTGGGTATCCCGCTGAAGGCCACCCTTGCCGCGGACGATATCTTCTCGAGGTCCATGACCTCGATCTCCCTCTCGAGCGTCTCCTCTCTGAAGCAGTAATCTCTGACCTTCAGGACGTCCCTGAGCTTCTTTCCCCCCGATCTCTCAGATGCGTAAAGCCCCTCTATGTCGAAGTAGGGGTGGTCTTCCAGCATCTGAACGAACCTCTGCCCGATCATCCCCGTTGCCCCGAGGACAGCGACGCGCGTCTTGTTCATCTGTACAATTCTCCCTGGCTCATTCTGATTCCGATGACGTATATAAAACCGCGCGTTAACCCTCGAAGAGGTGCTTCTGCCTATCCTTCGAAATCCTCAGCAGAACTTCGGCGATCTGCTTCGCTTCGCCCTCCGAAAGGCTTACCTCTTCGCAGAGCTCGTGGTATCTCTGTACTACTTCGCGCTCTTTCTCTTCGTTCCAATAGCTCTGGGAAGACTTCTTCTTGGCCTTGGCCAGTTCGTCGGTTATCTCCATCCGCGTGGCGATAAGGTCTATTATCTCGGCGTCGATCGCCGCTATCTGCTCCCTGAGCTCTTCGGTATCAGGCATCTGAACCACCTGACCCGTCATGATGTTATCTGTATAAAACAACTGACGCCTGCCCCGAACTGTGGAAAATATTAAAACGAGGTATGTGTCTTAGCGCCGTTTAAGGAGAATCCCGAATGGCATATGGATTAGGAATCGATACGGGCGGCACCTACACAGACGCAGCCGTAATGGATATTGATACCGGGGAGGTTCTGGCATCTCACAAATCGCCTACTACCTATGAAGACCTCACGATAGGGATAAGGGGGGCGATCGAAGGCCTCAGCGATGAAATGCTGGCCAAGGTGGGCGTCGTATCCCTGTCTTCGACCCTGGCCACCAACTCCGTAGTCGAGGGGAGGGGATGCCGCGTAGGGCTCGTGGCCATAGGCCACGATTTCAATTCCAGGTACCATGCCAACGAGGAGGTCGTCATCAGCGGAAGGCACGACCTCTGGGGCAGGGAGACGGAACCCCTGGATGCGGAGGCGGCGGAGAAATTCCTCAGAAGCGTGAAGGGGAAGGTAGACGGCCTTGCAATATCCGGATATCTGGGCATCCGCAACCCCGAGCATGAGATAAAGGTCAGAGAGATGGCCTATGAGATACTCGGCGTGCGTGCCGTGTGCGGCCACGAACTCTCTTCAACACTCGGCTTCGACGACAGGACAACCACCTGCATAATGAACGCCAGGCTCATACCTGTCATCGACGAGCTCATCGTGGCCATGAAACAGGTCATGGCCGAGAGGAACATACTCGCCCCCCTGATGGTGGTGAAGGGAGACGGCTCGATGATGGGGGAGTCCGAGGCATCCATAAGACCCATCGAAACGATACTCTCAGGACCAGCCTCAAGTCTCATAGGCGCCAGGAAGCTCACCGGGATCGACGACGCGATCGTAGTCGACATTGGTGGCACAACGACGGACATAGGGATCCTGAGGGACGGACGCCCCGACATCGTGGAATACGGAGCGATCCTGGGAGGAATGAGGACCCATGTCAAGGCCGCGGACATTTCGACAGTAGGCCTCGGAGGGGACAGTCATATCGTAATCCTCGACTCCGGCATCAGGATATCGACCGTGCGCTGCATACCCTTATGCTTCGCGGCAAGGAAATGGCCTGAAATAACAAAAACGCTGAGATCGGTCTCCACCAAGGGACCCATGTTACGCAGCGAGTTCAAGGATGATACCAGAAACTATCAGGAGACCGATTTCTTCATCAAAATCAGGGACAACAAAAACAACGTAGATCTAAGCGTCGAGGAGAAGATGTTTCTCGACTTCCTCAAAAATGGTCCCCACAACCTCGCACAGGCTTCCAGGTTCCTCCAGGTCCATCCGCTGGGATTCAAAGTAGACCGCCTGGAAAACATCGGCCTGGTTCATAGGATAGGATTGACCCCCACAGATATGCTCTGCGCAGCAGGGGACTATAACGAGTTCGATCCGGAACCGGCAAAGCTGGCGATCAGGCATTTCAGCCTGGCTTACGGCGTATCGGAAGAAAAGATAATATCAATTTCGAAAAAACTCGTTACCGAAAAGATGGCCACCGAGATAATGGGAAAGGTGCTGGACTCCGACATAGGCTCCCGTGAAATGGGGGAGGCGGGGCGTCACCTTCTCACGACGGCGATTTCACGCGAGCAACGTAAAGATTTCAGCTGCACCATAAGGCTCAGCAAACCGATCATCGGCATAGGTGCACCCGCCGGTGCATACCTTCCCGAGGTGGCCAGGCGTCTGGGGACCGATTTCGTTCTCCCAAGATATTCTGACGTCGGTAACGCCGTCGGTGCGGTCACGGGCGGCATAATCGAACGCGAGGAGATACTCATCAAGCCCAACATTGAGAACATGACCGGAGATATCCCATGCACGGTGTTCGCCAAATTCGGACGCTTCCTGAAGGACAGCATATCCGAGGGGATAGAGTTCGCCAGAAAGCAAGGGATCGAATACGTGAGGGAAATGGCGCTCAAAGACGGTGCTGAGGACATCGTCGTTTCGGACGACGTCAAGATCAGCAAGATACGTGCCAAGAACATGCCCAGCGAGTTCGTGGTGATCGACGTGACGGTGACCGTCACGGCGGCCGGGAAGCCCAAGATGTTCGAGGCGTGATCAGAGGACGTGGAACTCCTTCATGCTGCGGACGCCCAGCTTCTCGCCGCGTCCAACGCGTATCGCCCCGACCGCGATATTGGCTCCCTGGACGGTGGTCATGAAGGGTATCTCCAGTTCGACCGCGAGCCTGCGCATCGTGTATCCGTCACGCCTGGAACCCGATTTCATGGCAGGCGTGTTGATGATCAGGTTGATCTTGCCGTCCCTCATTAGGCCGATAGCATTCGGCTTGAGCTTCTCGTCCAGTTTGAAAACCGTGGTGGTGTCGACTCCGTTCTCCCTGAGGTAAGTCGACGTTCCCTTTGTCGCGTATATCGTGAACCCCATATCTTTCAGGCCACGTGCGGCATCCAGGATCCTGGGTTTGTCCTGGTCGTTCACTGTGATGTATACTCCTCCGGACATCGGAAGCTTGTTTCCCGCAGCGATCAGGGCCTTATAGCACGCGGTGTGGAAGTCCTCGTCAATGCCCATGACCTCACCGGTGCTCTTCATCTCCGGCGTAAGGATGGAATCAACGCCGGGCAGCTTAAGGAACGGGAACACGGACGCCTTGACAGCGAAGTGGTCGATAGACCTGTAACCGGAAAGCCCGAAGTCCTTCAGCTTCTTGCCGAGCATGATCTTCGTGGCGACCTTGGCCAGCGGGACGCCGGTCGACTTCGATATGAACGGGACCGTTCTGGAGGCGCGGGGGTTGGCCTCGATCATGTAGATCTCGTCGTCCTTGACGGCCAGCTGTAGGTTCATCAAACCTTTGATGTGAAGTGCCAGCGCAACTTTTTCTGATATTTCCACTATTCCGTCGATAGTCTTCTTGCTCAGAGTGAACGGAGGCATCACCATCGTTGCGTCCCCCGAGTGGCACCCTGCGTATTCGACATGCTCCATTATGCCGCCGATGTAGACGTCCTCGCCGTCGCTGAGAACATCTATGTCGATCTCGATCGCTTCGGTGAGGTACTTGTCTATCAGTATCGGGTGGTGCCTGGAGACTTTGACGGCGGTTTCCACATATGTCCTCAGCTCATCTTCCGAGTAGACGATCTCCATCGCCCTTCCTCCGAGGACATACGAGGGCCTTACAAGCACCGGGTATCCGATCTCGGAGGCGATGATCCGAGCCTCTTCGAAGGAATAGCCTGTGCCCGAGCGGGGCTGGAGTATCTCCAGCTGGTCCATCAGTTTAGAGAACCTCCTCCTGTCCTCCGCGATGTCCATGTCGTCGGGGCTGGTACCGAGGACCTTTGTCTTCGTACCCTTCAGGGCCTTCTCCAGGTCGACGGCGAGGTTGACGCTGGTCTGTCCTCCGAACTGCACTATCACGCCGTCCGCCTGCTCTTCCTCGATGATGTCCAGCACGTCTTCGAGTGTCAGAGGTTCGAAGTAGAGGCGATCGGAGACGTCGTAGTCTGTGGAAACGGTCTCGGGGTTGTTGTTAATGATGACGGCATCGACGCCTTCCTCCTGCAACGCGAACACTCCGTGCACGCAGCAGTAGTCGAACTCGATACCCTGTCCGATCCTTATCGGGCCTCCCCCAATCACGATGACCCTTTTCTTGTTTTCATCCCTGAAGGTCTCGGAGGACCTTCCGTAAGTCGAATAGAAATACGGTGTGACGGCGGCGAACTCCGCGGCGCATGTGTCGACCATCTTGTATACGGCCTTGATGCCGTCGGCCTTGCGATCCTCCCGGAACTTCAGCTCGTCGGTCTTAGTCAGCTCTGCGATGACCGGGTCGGCGAAGCCCATCTCCTTCGCCTCCCTGATCAGTTCCGTGTCTCCCGGATTCTTCCTGAGGCGTTCCTCCATCCTCACGATGTTCCTGATTTTGATTATGAAATAGCGGTCCCAATCGGTCAGCTTTGCAATCCTTTCGACGGTCCATCCCTTCCTCAGGGCCTGGCCGATCGCGAATATGCGTATATCTGTGGCGTCCCCCAGCTCTTCCTCTATCTGCTCGTCGGTGAGGTCGACGGGGTCCAGCCCCCTGACGCCGATCTCGAGGGACCTGAGTCCTTTAAGCAAGGCCTCCTCGAACGTGCGCCCAATGGACATGACCTCGCCCGTGCTCTTCATCTGGGTGCCAAGATGGCGGTCAACGGTGCGGAACTTGTCGAACGGCCAGCGCGGAATCTTCACGACGACGTAGTCGATCGAAGGCTCGAAGGCGGCGAAAGTCGTGCCGGTGATATCGTTCGGTATCTCGTCGAGAGTGTATCCAACCGCTATCTTGGTGGCAACTCTTGCGATGGGATATCCCGTCGCTTTGGACGCCAGAGCCGAAGAGCGCGATACGCGGGGATTGACTTCGATCAGGCGGTAGTCTCCGTTGGCGGGATTGAATGCGAACTGTACGTTGCATCCGCCCTCTATGCCCAGGGTCCGGATGACATTGATCGCCGCCGTTCTGAGGCGTTGGTGGTCGCGGTCCGAGACCGTCAGCAGGGGCGCGCACACTATGCTTTCTCCCGTGTGTATCCCCATCGCGTCCAGGTTCTCCATCTCGCAGATGATTATGCAGTTATCCTTGGAGTCCCTCATGACCTCGTATTCGAGCTCCTTCCATCCGAGGACGCTTTCCTCGATCAGGACCTGGTGTATGCGCGAGTAAGCAAGTCCGCGGGCGCAGATATCCACCAGCTCGTCCTCGTCGTAGGCAACTCCTCCGCCGGTGCCCCCCAAGGTATAGGCCGGGCGGACCAGCACGGGATAGCTTCCGATTATGTTCGCGGCCTCGATGGCTTGGGTCACCGAGTTCACGCTGCGGCTGATAGGCACGGGTTCGCCGATCCTCTCCATGGCCTCCTTGAACAGTTCCCTGTCTTCCGACATGGCGATGGCATCGGGCTGGGTCCCCACAAGTTCGCAGCCCAGTCTGGCCAGCGAGCCGTTGTCGTATAGCTCCGAGCATATGTTCAGCGCAGTCTGTCCGCCCATTCCGGACAGGACGCCGTCAACGCCCTCTTTTTCGATTATGGCGGCGACCGTCTCGGCGTTCAGCGGCTCGATGTATACGCTGTCGGCCATGTCGGTGTCCGTCTGGATGGTGGCGGGGTTGGAATTCACAAGCACAGTCTTGTATCCTTCTGCGCGGAGGGCACGGCACGCCTGGGAGCCCGAAAAGTCGAACTCCGCCGCCTGCCCTATTACGATGGGGCCGGAGCCTATGACCATCAGCTTCTTGAAGTCCTTCCTCACAGCCTCCCCTCCCTCATGACCTTTCCGAACCTATCGAAAAGGAAAAGCGTGTCGGCGGGGCCAGGCTTGGCCTCCGGATGATACTGCGTGGAGAAGATGGGAAGGTCCCTGTGCCTGCACCCCTCCACCGTTCCGTCGTTTACGTTGACCTGGTTCGCGAACAGGCCGGTGCCTTCCAGAGAATCGGTGTCCACGGCGTAGCCGTGGTTCTGGGAAGTTATGTACACCCGGTCCTCGAATTTGACCGGCTGGTTGTTTCCGCGGTGGCCGAATTTCATCTTGTAAGTACTTCCTCCCATGGCAAGAGCCAGAGTCTGACTTCCGAAGCAGATGCCGTACATGGGCAGGCGGGAAGCCAGCTCTTTCTCCGTCTTGACGACCGTATCAAGTATGCTTTTATGCGAAGGGTTCCCGGGACCGTTCGTGATCATTATACCGTGCGGCCTGTACCCCAATATTACGTCGGCAGGCGTGTCATAGGGGAATACTATGACGTTGAAACGTGATGAGAGGTCGTCTATGATGGCGGACTTCGTGCCGCAGTCTATAACGCCCACGGTAAGGTCCTTGCCGGTATCGGAGACCGAAATCTCTTTGCAGGAGACCTCTCCGACCAGGTTGCCCGCCATTGGAAGAGGCATTTTTCTCAGTTTTTTCAGTGTTTCCTCGGGGGGAACGTCCGAATCCGTGATGGCACCCTTCATGGAGCCGGAGTCCCTGAGCTTTATGACCAGGTCGCGGGTGTCAATGCCGGAGATCCCCGGCACCTTGTTCTCCTTGAGGAAAGAGTCAAGGGTCCTGCCGCCGTACATGTCGGTAGGCTCGGTGCAGTTCTCCCTTACCACTAGTCCCCTCACGTGCACATGGCCGGACTGAGAATATCCGTCTACAATTCCGTAGTCTCCGGCCAGAGGATAGGTCATAACAAGGATCTGTCCGCGGAAGGAAGGGTCTGTGAGACTCTCCTGATATCCGCTCATGCCGGTTCCGAAGACCACCTCGCCGTCGGCGGACGAGCGATATCCAAAAAGGCTGCCTTCATAAACAGTTCCGTCCTCAAGGACCAAATAACCGCGTGCCATCGGAGATTAATCACATTTCCGTTCCATATATAATGTCTTCCATTTTCGTGTTACACACCAGAACCAACCTTGTCTGATTATGGACATATGACCCGCCATTAAACGAAAGATGATTATCCGAGGACGCAATCGGCCAATCATGCGGATAATCGGGCGCGACCAGCAGTCGAACGGCATAAAGGTGATGCCTGAGACGGACGAGGACCTCTGGCATCTGTACAACGTTTTGGAGGAGGGCGATACGGTAACAGCCTCGACCACCCGGAGAGAGGAGAAGGCCGCAGACAAGATACGCGCAGAGCGTACCGAGAAGAAACGGATGACCCTGGGGGTAAGGATCGAGAAGGTAGATTTCTCGGAGGAGGACCTCAGGCTGAAGCTGCTGGGCATCATCGAGTCGGGGCCCCAGGACATAGGCCAGCACCACACACTCATGATAGAGCCTGGCGACAGTCTGATCGTCTCGAAGCAGAAGTGGCGCGCCACCCAGGTAGAGAGGCTAGAAAGGGCGGTCAGGGATACCAACAAGCCAAGGATAGTGTTCGTATCGTTGGATCAGGACGAAGCGACCGTCGCGGTCCTAAGGCAGTACGGCCTGAAGGAGATAGCATTCATCAGGTCCGGACGTTCCGGTAAGCAATATGATGAAAAGAGAAGAGGGCCCGACGGATACCACGAAGAGGTGATATCCAAGGTGAGGGCCTGCGCCGAAAAGGACATGCCCGTGGTCCTACTCGGCCCCGGATTCGAGAAGGAGTTGCTGGCCGAGACCGGAAAAAGTTCGGATCCGGACCTGTTCTCCAGGTGTTATGTCTATCATACGGGCCAGTGCGGGATGGCGGGCATAAACGAACTTATGAAGGCGGGAATGGGCGCGGAGGTGCTGAGGGAATCGACTGTAGGTGCCGAGATGGAGGCCGTCGAGCGTCTAATGACCGAGATAGCCCGGGACGGCCCGGCGACGTACGGGCAGGCAGAAGTATCGGCCGCTGCATCCGCGGGAGCGGTGGAAACCCTGCTGGTCCTGGACTCCAAGGTCAGGGAGCAGGACCTGGATTCCGTGGTCAGAGATGTGGAGTCGCAGAGGGGCAGCATACTCGTGATATCCTCTCAACACGATGCCGGAAAGAGGCTTGCGGCCCTCGGCGGGATCGGGGCGATCCTGAGGTATGCTGTCTGATGACAATAGCACGAAACTGCTGGTTCTGCACACCCGATAGAAAATATTAATAAATATTATAGGATAACCCGACTGTCAAACAGGTTTAGTTTTACAAGCGGCATGCCGTGAACTTGGGGAATTTAAATGAGAAGTAAAGAGGATATAACCCAGGCGCTGAGCGGGAGGCTCAACGTCTGCGACACCACGCTTAGGGACGGAGAGCAGACGGCGGGCATTGTCTTCTCCAATCTGGAAAAATACAAGATCGCCCAGATGCTCGACCGCGCAGGAGTCCAGCAGATCGAGGCAGGCATTCCCACCATGGGTACCGACGAGAAGATGGCCGTCAGGCACATAGCGCACATGGGCCTCAACGCATCTATTTTGGGATGGAACAGGGCAGATATCAACGATATAAACACCAGCATCGACTGCGGGGTAGACTCCGTGGCAATATCCATGTCTGCATCCGATATTCATATCGATCACAAGCTCAAGAAGAGCCGCCAATGGGTTCTGGATAAGATATACGAGGCGGTATCTTACGCAAAAGATCACGGATTCTATATATCCTGCAACGGGGAGGACTCCACCCGCGCCGATATCGATTTTCTCATCGAGTTCGTCAAAACAGCCAAAGAAGCGGGCGCGGACCGTTTCAGATACTGCGACACCATCGGAAGGGAGCAGCCGTTCTCCACATACGATCGCATTCACAGGATTATTTCCGAGACGGGAATGGATGTGGAGATGCACATGCACGATGACTTCGGAATGGCGACCGCCAACTGCATCGCGGGCATCCACGCAGGGGCGAGGTTCGCAAGCACGACGGTTATGGGCATCGGAGAAAGGTCCGGTAACTCTCCGCTCGAAGAGGTGGTCATGTCGTCGAAGCACCTGTTCGGTATCGACTCAGGTATAGACACGAAGCAGCTAAGGGACCTGTCGATATTCGTATCTAAGGCCTCCGGCCGTCCGATAGAAGTGGCCAAGCCATTCTTGGGTTCCAACTGCTTCGCCCATGAGGCGGGCATCCACGCCGACGGCATAATAAAAGATGCTATAAACTACGAGCCTTACGACCCTGAAGAAGTGGGCCTCGAGAGGAAGTTGGTCATAGGGAAGCACTCCGGAAGGAACACCCTCATAACGGTCCTCGCCGAGATGGGCGTCAACATCGACAAGGATATGGCATCAGCCCTCTTGGACATGGTCAGGCGCGCCTCGGTCCAGATGCACCGCAGCATCTCCCACGAGGAGTTGTTCTCGCTTTACGAGGACATGCAGAAGAAGACCAACATATTCGACGATTCCGCGGCTTAAACATCAACTGCCGGTATCTGGACCGGCACTCTCTTTTTCCTTTTACAGATACTTTCAGCATTCCTCTCAATCGCCGGGCAACGCATCCTTAAGACTTTCTGGCGTATTTGTAGAGGTACACGAACAATATCACTACCAGGCCGGTAATCATTATCACCAGGTGGTCCAGCAGCGGTAACGGGTTGGGAACGACGAGCATTATTACGAAGTCCAGCGCCATGATCAGCAGGATATTGCTGATCTCTATGAATCTGGAGTAGGCCGAACGTGCGTCGGAATCATCTTCGATATAGTAACCGCGCTTGCGCTTGCCTCCTTCTATGAGCATCCTGTCGATGACCTTGAGGCTGAGCACCACACCCGCGGTCGCCGGAACCAGGGCTGCCAGATTCAGTGACAGGACGATGATGTTGGAAACCCTGAGGCTCGTGCCCAAGTTGGATATTATTATGTCTGCGAGCAGAGGGCCATAGATGTAGAAAACTATCTCGACCAATGCCATTATAAGGACGCACACGTAGACGATTACGAACCGGTTCCTGACGCGTTTCGCAGATTTGGTTGAGAATACTATCCTGGAATAGAAATCGGACCTCTTCGACTCCAATTTCTCTATTCCGCCGACTATGACCCTCGGAGTATACTTCTTCAATATGTCGTAAGCATTGGTGCTGTGAGTTGCGAAAAGCGGCATCAATATCATCGACATCAGAGCCGCCAGCACAACTGCCGTATAGAAATCGTTACTGACGGCACCGGCATCCAGTGCTGTTTTTGATATTATGAACGCGAACTCACCCATCGCCAGGAGGCTCATGGCTGACACCAGAGACGTCTTGAAATCCTTATTTCCGATGAAATATGCGAATACAACGGTTACTGTCTTGGATATCAAGAAGACGATGAAGATGTATATGGCCAGAGTCAGACTCGAACTGATATCGGCAAGATGTATTTTCAGGCCCACGTCTATGAAGAAGATTGCCATGAACGTGTTCTTCATCGGCTCTATGTCCTTTTCTATCATATGTGCGTCTTTGCACTGCGAAGTTATGAGCCCCATAATGAAAGCGCCTATAGCCATCGAGAGGCCCACATAAGTAGAGAGCAATGCCAGGAAGAAGCACAGTCCGAGAGCGGTGATAAGGATGATCTCACGGTTGAAGCGGCTGCTGACCCAGTTCAAGAAGCGTGGAAGAACGAGAAGGCCCAGCACAATGGACGCAACCATGAAAATGACGATGCCCAGCACGAGTCCCAGCATACCCGAGGCTGTTGGGGACTGTCCGACAAGGAGAGGGGATGCCATCGTGAGTATGATGACCTGCCCAATATCCTCCATGACCGTTACCAGTATGACCGTGTCGGCCGTATCTTTGGAAATCTTCTTGTTGGCCCTTAGGACGGCGGTAACCACCGCGGTGGACGATCCCGATATTACTGCGCCGAGGAAAATGGACTCGACCATGTTCCAGCCGAGCAGAGATCCGGCTATGTATCCGCATAGGACCATCAGAGGAAGCTGTACTGCGGCGACCATTATCGTGAAGGCGCCGCTCTGTTTCAGCTTCTTGATGTTAAGCTCCATGCCGATGGCGAACATGAGCAGTACCAGACCGATGTTGGACAGAAGATCTATGACGGTATTGCTCTCTCCCTCGGGGATGCCCCAGAAATTTGCGATGAATATGCCGGCCGCCAGATACCCGATGATGGCCGGCATCCTAAGTTTGCTGAACAGGATAGACGCCACGCTGGCAAGCACCAGCATCAACGCCATAATAGTCAGAAAGGCTACTTCGTCCATCCTTTTTCCTTGCACGCGTATATCGGTATGATTTAAAAAAGTGTCCAATGAACAGCATCACTGTTTATTTTCATCCTTGCTGACTGTAACTTTTTTCCTCTGGCTTCCGCCGGTCCTTTTCATCTTCTCCTGGTCTATGGCCCATTGGAAGCTCTCAAGCTCTGCAGGAGTCACAAGCACCCGTTCTCCCTTGTTGTATTTCCTGCCTATGACCCAGTTCTTGAAAGGTGCCAGGACTCTGTATTCGTCTGCGTCCATGACTATCTCCCGGATGTTTTTCACACCTTTGCGTTCGGAGTAAGTTCCGGCCGACCTGCTTATTTGGCCGTCCTTGACCTCTATAGTGCTGGTGCACACCGAGTCCAGGAAATAACGGTCGTGGGTCACAGTGATGAGGGTTCCCCCATATTCGTTAAGCGCCGACTCCACCGCGTGCCTGGAAGGTATGTCGAGATAATTGGTCGGCTCATCTAGTACCAGAAGGTTCGTCTCCTTCAACAGAAGCATCGCAAGTGCAACTCTGGCTCTTTGTCCCCCCGAGAGAGTTGATATGGGGCGGTCCACCTCGTCTCCCCTCAGAAGCAGACGTGCCAGCATACCACGTGCCTCGGCACGCCTGTCTGTTCCTATGGCCTGAAGTATCTGTTCCTCAGCGGTCAGACGGAGGTCGAGACCCTCGTGGTTCTGGGAATAGTACCCTATCTTTGCACCCGGCGCTATCCAAAGATCTCCTTTGCTGGGTATTTCGCCAATGAGCGCCTTGACCAAAGTGCTCTTCCCTTCTCCATTCGCACCGAAGATCCCTATCTTCTCGCCCCTCATGATGTCCAGTTCGACATCTTTGATGATCGTTCTGCCGCCAAGGTCTACCGACAGGTTACGAGCAGTTATCACATTCTTACCCGATTTCTGTGCCGTCTGTATCCTTACGGTGATGGACATTTCTTCTTCGGGTTTTTCCTTTGCATCCATCTTCGATATCAATTTCTCTCTTGTCTTGTGGACGGCAGAAAACCACATGTCCTTATGCATCTCTTCTGCGATCCCTTCCTGTGTCCGTTTCTGGCTGGAATACCTGCGGTACTCTTTTTCCATGCGGTCCAGGTCGATCGCCTTCTTTGTTATGAAATCAGAATAATTTCCCTTGTATTCGCGCGTCTTGCCGAAAGATATTTCGGACACGCGGGTCACGATCTTATCCAAAAAATACCTGTCATGGCTGATCACCACAAGCGCACAGCCCGACTTCAGAAGGAAATCCTCAAGGAACTCGACCGTACCTATATCCAGGTGCGAAGTTGGCTCATCGAGTATCAGCAGATCACATTCTTCGGCCTGGACCAGGACACGGGTCAGCATAACCTTTGTTCTTTCTCCGCCTGAAAGGGCATCCATTGTGCGGTCCATCACATCTGCCGGAAGTCCCACTTTTCCTATGGCGGCGACAATTTTACTTTCGTCGTCCGCTGCAGAACTGTTCAGTTCAGATTCGAGCCTGGAATATTCCTCGGCGGCCGCATTCCAATCGATATCCCCGCCTGCCGCCATCTTCTGCTCTATCTCGAACATTCTGTGCCTGATCCTTTCCACATGCCCGTAAGGCCTCCCCAGGACCTCTCTGACGGTTACTTCGGAAGAAGATTCTGCAAACTGAGGCAGGTAGCCGATTTTACTTGTATTCCTTGTAATTTCGCCCGTGTCCGGCCTAATCTCGCCGAGAAGTATTCTAAGAAAGGTGCTCTTCCCTGCACCGTTGACACCGATAAGCCCTATGCTGTCCCCATCGTTTATCTGAAGGCTTACGTCTTTCAGCACTTTCACAGGACCGAAGGACTTGGTGACAGATTGCGCTTTGAGGAGCATGTCTTGTCATAACAGTTCGATTAATATCTTTTGCCGTATCCTTTAGGAGCATCGAGTCCTTCAGGTTCCATCCGTGTCAACTTCTTGATGCGGGCTACATGCACGTGGATTCGTGCCTGAAGATAATACCGACAATTGTCCCCCGGATTTATATGTTGGATGTAACTTTCATCCATTAGTTCGACGAATGCAAAAAAAGCGACTTTTATATATCAGATACACAAGAAAACGGCGGTTTCCAATCATTTTGCAAGTACATTTAAATATAACAATAAAAAATAAACAACGTTAATACAAGTTGTTTACACTTTTTATATTTAAATATTGTTATTTGTTCAACGACAGGATAAAATACTACAAAGTAAATCGTCACTTCGAGCATTAGCTCGATGCGGTCTACCCGCAAAGGAGGTAAGTAAATGACAAGCAAGACGGTATCGGAGGAATCGCTTTGAGTGATTTTGCCAATGAGAGGAAAGCCATCGCGGCCGCGATGGTAGCGTACAAAGTCCCCGGCATACAGAAAGCCGCCGCGGACGCTAAAACAGCCGGAATGGAGGCCACGGACATCATCGAGGCCATGGGCGCCGGGATGAGCGAGGTAGGGGTCCTCTTCGAGAGAGGGAAGCTGTTCCTCCCCCACGTCCTGAGCGCGGCGAACGGCATGTCCGCCGCCGTCAAGGCGCTCGAGGGCGACCTGCCCAAGGAGCAGATAGGTGTCAAGCTGGCGAAGGTATGCATGGGGACCGTGGAAGGCGATGTGCACGACATCGGCAAATCGATCTGCTCCACGATGCTCCAGTGCGGAGGCTTCGACGTGGTCGACCTGGGAAGGGACGTCCCTTCCAAGGACTTCATCGCCCAGGTCAAGGACAACGGATGCACCATGATGGGGCTTTCCGCCCTGATGACAACGACGATGACCGTCCAGAGGGACATCATCGGGATGCTGAAGGACGCCGGCCTCAGAGACAAGGTGAAGGTCATGGTGGGCGGAGCCCCCGTGACCCAGACCTGGGCCGACAAGATCGGTGCGGACTGCTACAGCGAGTCCGCATCCGAGCAGGTCGGAAAGGCTAAAGAACTATTGGGGTGAACGCATATGGTTGAATTTTGCACACGCAGGGGAGACGGAGCGACTCTGTACCTCTCCAAAGAAAAAATAAGGCAGGACATCGCAGACGGTGCGGCAGATGCTGCCGACATGGGCGGAGTAAAGTCAATCTCGTCCGACGAGATGGAGCACATCCTAGAGATTATATGCTCAAAGGACAGGGTTGTGGGAGTACAGCGCGGAAAAGAGGTCGTCCTTTCATACGACATCGGACAGCTGGACATGACCGGAGACAATGGTAACAGCGGAGGCGGAGTTCCCGCGAGCAGGCTCAACGGAGCCCTTGTCCACGAGCGCACCCTCTGTGCGGACACTTTCGAGCTCGCCCACTCCGACTACAGCATAAAGCCCGCCAAGCCGGTCATCGCGAACGAGATGAACGACATGGAGGTAATCCAGAACAACATCATCATCCCGTACTTCTATGGAGCTATGCCCAACATGGGACTCTATTACAGCCCCGATGGACCATTCGGAAACCCCGCGGACCTGATGAGGGAGTTCAAGATAGAAGAGGCACAGCAGCAGGCCGAGGCAGCTTCCAAGCACCTTGCCAGGGATATCGCATATGTGTCGACCAAGATATACAGCGCCGGTTCCGATGGTTTCAACTTCGACACCACCGGTTCCGCCGGTGATGCGGACTTCGTTGGAACACTCCACGGAGTGGAGCAGCTGAGAAAAGAGTGCCCCGACGCCAACATAATGGTCGGTATGGCCGGAGAGAACGTCATGGGTATCCACGGAGAGATCGAATACAACGGCCAGGTCGTTGCGGGAATGTTCCCTCACCAGCAGGTAAAGCTCGCTGAGAAGGCTGGCGCAGACGTCTTCGGACCGGTTTCGAACACGAACACCGGAAAGAGCCTCGCGTGGAACCTCGCTCGTGCGGTCACCTTTGTGAAGGCATGCAGTGAAACCTCCAAGCTCCCCGTCCATGTCAACATGGGCATGGGAGTAGGCGGAATCCCGATGTCGGAGACCCCGCCCATGGATGCGGTCACCCGCTGCAGCAAGGCTATGGTCGAAGTTGCGAAAGTCGACGGAATATAGGTAGGCGTCGGCGACCCCGCCGGCATGGCTATTGCCCACTTCGTCGCCTCCGGAATGGGAGGGATCAGGACTGCAGGGGATCTTGTCGCAAGGATGGAGTTCACCAAGCGCATGAAGGTCGACAAGGCGAAGGAGTACGTGGCTAAGAAGCTCGGAGTTACATCTTTCGATCTGTCCGATGAGTATGTGTTCAGGGACCTCAGAGAGGAGAGGGGCCTCGGTGTAATAACCGGAGTTCCGAAGACGCCTAAGGGAATCGCGGCCAAGATGAATATCGAGGACCTCCTCGGTATAAAGATCAACAGCTGCGAGAGATTCAGGCAGTATCGCGCGAAGAGGTAAACATAAACCATAAAGTCCGGGCTCACGCCCGGACAAAATATTATTTTTAAAACGGGAAACGGAGGTTCAAAAATGTCAGTTCTAGCGGATGCTATGAGCTGTGTTTTTGAAACGGGGGGTAGAGATATTGGAAGCAAACGCAAATTATGATGATACAAAAGCCAGCATGGTAGAAAAGATAAATGCTAGGCGCAAGCTAGACAACAAGAGGAGAGTACTATTCGGTTACGCGATGGCGCTTTTCTGTGCAGTGCTCTGGGGACTTTGGTATATCCCAGGGGACATGGTATGGTATTTGGACCCGTTCGTCACGATGCAGGCCGAAATCACTGCAATGACCGGGAGCGAGACGACATCTTTCATGGTCTTCGCGGTCATGATCACAGGAATCAACGCACTGCTGATAGTTTTGACACTATGCATCTGGAATCTGTTTATGGGTAAGTTCAGTGAGATGAAAAGGACCTTCAAGGAAGTCAAGGCTGCCGACAAATGGTATTTCCTTGCCGCAGCATGCGGTGCGACCGCGGTCCTGGGAAGTTTCATGGCAATGGGATTCATAGGGGCGGCCTTCGCCGCAGTTACAGCCCTGATGTACCCCGTCGTGGGATCGATAGTATCCAGGACATGGCTGGGCCAGAAGATATCCAGGCGTGCAATGATGGGAATCATCGTCATAGTCCTCGGAGGCATAACCGCTTATGTCTCGGGCTTCATCGATGAAGTGTCCTCGGGTAACATACCGGTATGGGGATTCATAGGAGGAATAATGGCAGCCGTCGGATGGGGATTCGAGGGATGCTTCGCAGGAAAGGCTCTGGATGTTTCCGAGCCTGATGTCGGTCTCCACATGAGATTCATTTTCGAGACCCTCATTTGGTGGGTAATTGTAATACCGATCCTTGCTATCGCAGGGTTCCCGATGTTCGATTACCTCGGAATGATCTTCGAGCCCACAATGTTGACGGTCCTCATAATGCTGGGTCTGACATTCGGTTTCTGCTACGTCGCCTGGTACAAGTCGTTCCCGCTCATAGGTGTCGGTCGTGGACAGGCGGTCGGAAGCGTTTATGCTATAATGGCCGTCGTGTTCATTTACATGTTCACGGGAGCCAACCCCGGATGGCTGCTGGTACTCGGAGCAGTCATTTGTGTCATCGGAGGAGGATTGATGGCATCTGAAGGGTCCGAAGAGATATCCAGTCTTCGTGAGACGGGGGCGGTAGAATGATGGAGGGACGCCCTGTAAAATTCCGCCTGCTCGAGATCTTCGCAGAAAAGGGACATCTTTGGAACTATGAGATAACCGATATCATGGCTAATGAGTACAAGGACAGGAAAAGCAAATATGGACAGCAGGCCACGAACTGGGACCTCATCGAGCTCGCAGCTTCAGGTTTCATCAAAGAGACCGACGCATCTATCGATGAGAACAAGAGAAACGGCAACCTCCTTATCGAGTATGGGCTCACGTCCATCGGAAGGGGCGAGCTTGAACGCCTGAAGAACACCATCAGCCCAAGAGGTGAGTGAAATGTGGACAGACCAAGTTAACTTGGCCGATAACTGGAGAATAGCCGTCGAGTACTGCGCCGGCGGGCTTCCCGGTTCGGAATATCTGTGGATGGCGGCAATACTCGTTTCATCGGTTGCGGCCTTGCTGGTATCCAGATGGATGGTCAGCAAGTTCTGATTTGATAAAACCGTTTGGCCACTGACTGTAAACCTCTTACCAAACAATTTACGGTTTGCAAAAACCAGCAAAGTCCTGCATAACGCAGGAATAAAATATATGGGGGGATAAAATGACAGAAACATCGCACCTTCAGAGGACCATTGACTGGAAGCAAGGTATGCTCATAGCGTTGGGCGTACCTATTCTCATTTTGCCGTCAATCGGTTACTCTGCAGGATATTTGTGGGGATTTTCCATAGTAATGTGGATATTGTCCGTTCTTCAGGGATTTGTTCAGAACGCTGCGTTTGGCGAGATGACTACAACTTTCTCCGACGCTACCGGCCTTCCGGGATGTGCGCAAAAGGTGTTCTCTAAGAAAGGAGATTCAAAATCCAAATACGATCGCGGTAAATTCATCGGTGCATTCTGTGCTTGGTGTTATTGGTTCGCATGGTGCCCGGTAGTTGCGATATTCACACTGACGATTGGTACATATGTGAGGGGATTCATTCCAGATCTGGCCGATGCTGGAGTATGGCTTGATCTTCTAATCGGTCTTGTAATCGTCGTAGGGATGATAATCATAGGTGCCCGTGGACTCACAGGTGGGTCGGTCACGGCCCTTATATTAGCACTTGTATCCTTGGTACCTCTGATTATAATCCTTGTAGCTCCCTTCTTCACGGGAGATTTCACAACAGCAAACATAACAGGTAACTGGTTACCCTTTGACTGGAGCTGGGGTTCTGGTGACATTGTTATATTCCTCGGGATAATGGCTATGGCACAATGGAGTGCCTGCGCATGGGAAACAGCTGCGGTCTATGGTCCTGAATACAAGAAACCCAAGTCGGACGTACCCAAAGCGCTCTTCTCCTGTGGAATAATCTGTCTCATGCTCTACGCATTGACCCAGATGTCTGTGGTCGGAACTCTTGGAATCGATGGGATTGCAAACGCACCGATAGATCCGCTGAACCCGATGTCTCAGATTATCTTCGGCGATGCGGGACAGATTGTTGCGATGATAATGTTGATATGCGCGATGCTTATGATCATCCAAACCGGTTTCCTCGGTTCCTCCAGGACGCTGTACTCCATGAGCCTTGAGGGCAATATGCCTAATTGGTTCGCGAAGACCAACGCACGCGGAAATCCCATCAACGCTATGATATTCGTGAGCGTGTTCAACTTGGCGCTTGTGCTAGTGCAGAACCCAGTGGCGGTTTTGGCTGCATCGTCGATGGGATATACACTGGCGGTCGGTATCGCACTTGCAGCGTACTATAAGTCCAAGACGGTGGAGCCCTTCAAAAGCATGGAAAGGCCGTTTGGTCTGCCCGGATGGTACCGGTATGTGGCTCTGATAATGGTTGTCTATGAGATCGGTGTTCTGCTCCCGTGCCTGGCATATTTGAATTACGTGGACTACGATGCAATTTCCGTGATTCTCGGAGTTGTAATACTGACGGTATTCGTACCTATTTGGATGGTTACACAAAAATATCACAAAGAAAACAGGTCGCAAGAAGAGCCAATTTCGCAAGCTTAAGAATAAAACCTCACGGGGCGCATGCCCCAATTTTAATTTTTTTTCAAAATAAAAATTATTATATATACGTTTCACGAATTAAATTTTACATAGGTAAGTTTTAAATACTATTTACCTACACAACTTTTCGACACGACATAAATTAATATATTACGTGAGAACATGTAGTTTTAACTCTATAAGTGATAGGCTGGTGGAAGGTTACATCCACCAACGTGCTATCAATTTGTTGCGTGGCCCATTGGGCGCGTACAGAGGAAACCGCTTCAAGGAGGAGAAAATTTGACACAGAAAGATCTGAACGAGAGAGCGAAAAAGGCCGTCATGGCCTACGACCAGAAAGCATCCGCGGAAGTAGCGAAAGAAGCGATAGCCGCCAAGGCAGACCTTGTGAACCTCATACAGGAAGGATACACCGCGGGGATCCAGGAGGTCGGAGACCTGTACCAGGCGAAGAAGCTGTTCCTGCCCCACATCATGTCGGCGGCGAACGCCATGAACGTCGGGGTCAACCTTCTGACCCCCGAGCTGGAGAAGGCCGGCAAGTCCGCAGGCGAGGGGCTCGGCAAGTTCCTCATATGCACCATCGAGGGGGACATCCACTCGATCGGAAAGGACATCGTGGCCATCATGCTGAAGGTCGCCGGTTTCAACGTTATCAACATGGGCAGGGACATCCCCGTCAAGGACATCGTCGCCGCCGTGAAGAGCGAGAAGCCCAAGGCCGTAGGCACGTCCGCCCTGATGACCTCGACGATGGTCAACCAGAAGACCTTCGAGGAGCTCCTCAAGGAGGAAGGCGTCAGGAACAAGGTCATCACCAACATCGGGGGGGCACCGACCACGCAGCAGTGGTGCGACGAGATCGGCGCCGACGTGTACTCCGAGAACGCCACCGACTGCGTCAACAAGATGGTCGCAAAGGTGAAAGGCTGAAAAGGGCCTCTATTACAAGGAGATATAACAAATGACAGCAAAATCCCACTATCCAGGAAAGAAATCCCACCAGGGAACATCACTCGAGCTCTTCACTGAAGAAGACATATTGAAGATCGACCATGCGACCATCGACGTCCTGTCCACATTCGGAGTGCAGGTGTCCGACAAAGAAGGCCTCGAGGCCTTCAAGAAAGCCGGATGCGAAGTAAACATGGAGACCATGATGGTCAAGATCCCCGAGTGGCTGGTCCGCAAATCCCTCGCAACCGCCCCGTCCAAATTCTATCTGTACGGAAGGGAAGAGAAGAACACCCTCGAGCAGGAGCACAAGGGACGCGTACACTTCACCTGCTTCGGAACCGGTATCCAGGTATGCAGATACCTCGGAAACGGCCAGTACAAGACCACCGACTCTGACGAAACAGACCTCGCCAACTGCGCGAAGCTCGTCGACTGGGCCGACAACGTCGATTACTTCTCCCTGCCCGTTTCTGCAAGGAACTGGGCCGGAAAAGGAGCTCAGGACGTCCACGAGATGCTCACATCTTTGAAGAACACGTCCAAACACTTCCACCACATCGACCCTGTGGCAGAGAATGTAAAGTTCTACTGGGACCTGGCCGTCGCATACTACGGAGGAAACGCAAAAATGGCTAAAGAAAAGCCCATATTCTCCATGCTCGTATGCCCCACAAGCCCCCTCGAGCTGAGCCACAACGCGGCCCAGGTCATAATGCAGGGTGCCAAATACGGAGTGCCGGTCAACGTCCTCAGTATGGCTATGGCAGGCGGATCCTCCTCGGTGTTCCTCGCTGGAACGCTCGTTACCCACAACGCAGAGGTCCTTGCAGGAATAGTACTGTCCCAGATCGTGGCTCCCGGAGCCCCGGTATGGTACGGAAGCTCTACCACGACCTTCGACCTGAAGCGCGGAACCGCACCTGTCGGATCCCCTGAACTGGGACTCATCAGCGCGGCCGTCGCAAAACTCGGACAGTTCTACGGACTGCCTGTTTTCGTCGCCGGTGTTTAGTCTGACGCGAAGGTCCCCGACGACCAGGCCGGACACGAGAAGACCATGACGTCCCTCCTTCCGGCGCTCTCGGGTGCCAACACGATCTACGGCGCGGGAATGCTTGAACTGGGAATGACCTTCTCGTTCGAACAGCTGATCATCGACAACGACATCATAACCATGGTCAAGAAGGCCATGGAGGGAGTCCCTGTCAACGAAGAGACGCTCGCAGTCGAAGCGATAAAAGCCATCGGTGTGGGCAACGACTTCATCGGCCACCCCTCCACCATGGAAAACATCGACTTGCCCTCCGACCCCAAGGTCATAAGCCGTGACATGCTCGGTGACTGGGAGAAGGCAGGCAAGAAGGACCTCGCCACTGCAGCTCATGAGATCGTCGTCGATGTTCTGAAGAACCACGTCGTCCTCCCGATACCCGCAGACAGGCTTAAGGAAATGGAGAAAGTAGTGAAGAAGGCAGACGAGGCTTTCGCAAAAGGTGCTTGAGAATGGCTGACAAGAAAACAATATTGGAAGACCTGAAGAAATCGATTGAAACCTGGAACCCCCAGAAGGCGAAGGATGCCACGAACGCGGCCGTCGCGGCCGGAATGTCCGTCTCCGAGATCATCGGTGACGGACTCGGAAAGGGAATGGAAGTCGTCGGTGTGCGCTTCGACAAGGCAGAAATCTATCTGCCGCAGGTCGTCGCCGCATCCAAGACGATGACTGCCGCCCTAGAGATACTCCTGCCCTTGATCTCCAGGGGCGAGGGATCTCTTAAGGGAACCGTCGTAATGGGGACAGTCGAAGGAGACATCCACGAGATCGGAAAGAACGTCTGTGTCGCAATGCTCCAGGGAGCAGGATACAAGGTAGTTGATGCCGGATGCGACGTATCTCCCCAGGCCTTCCTTGATGCGGCTGACGAGAACGAGGCGCAGGTCATAGGTGCTTCGGCCCTCATGACCACGACACTCGAAATCCAGAAGGAGCTCGTCGACGCGATCAAAGAGGTCGATGGACCTTACAAGTGCATCGTCGGAGGCGCCCCCTGCAGCAGGGAATGGGCCAAAGAGATCAATGCCGACGGATATTCCGAGACTGCGAACGAGATCATCGGCCTTGTCGCCTCCCTCACGGAGTGATGAGATGGCAGCGACAAGACCCCTGACCGTTTGCGACGTCTACGACAGGTTCGTCAAAGGCAAGAAGGTGCCCGAATCCGAATGGGACTACACCGTCATACCCCAGAACGCGACCAAGCTGAAAGAGAAATACAAGCTCAAATTCGGCTCGGAGACCATTCCTGAGGACAAGCAGACGATGAACAACCTGTTCTGCGCGGGACTCGAGATGCTCGTGGAGACCGGATACTACTGCCAGGACCTCGGACGCGTCATGAAGGTCACCGAGGAAGAAGTCTGGGAAGGGATCAAGAAGACCCCCACCAAACTGATCCTCGGAGAGGGCAGGGATATCGCAAGGTTCTACCCCAGGCACGGCAACAGCCCTGTAAAGCCCATCATCCAGGGAGGCCCCACCGGGTCCCCCATATCGGAGGAAGTGTTCGTACAGGTCATGCAGTCCTATGCCCAGGAAGGTATCGTCGACGACCTCGTCAACGGTGTCTTCACCTCTATTGAGGGAAAGAAGGCCAAGACCAACACCCCTTACGAGATCCGCGCAACCATGGCGGAGCTCCGTGCCACCAAAGAGGCGCGCGTCAGGGCCGGAAGGCCCGGACTGGGTGTTTAGGGACCCGAGACCCCGCTGTCCGCGGCAGGACGCCTCGCGGCCGACATGACCAATGCCGGCCACAGGATCACTGACGCGCACGAGTGCTCCCAGCTCAACGAGCTGAAGATGGACATGTGCGGGCTCAACATGCTGGCCGGATGGACCACCGAAGGCGACACCATAATGGTCGAGCAGATGCCGATATTCGGCGGATACTGCGGCGGGATAGAAGAGACCGCGATATGCGATGTTGCGACCACGCTCGCATCCTTCGCACTGTTCAGCGGAAACTTCCACCTGGATGGTCCGATCCACATCAGGTGGGGAACCACGACCTCGAAAGAGACCCTGCAGATCGCAGCCCATGCAGCAGCAGCAATCGATGCCAACACCGACCTGCTTCTGGCTAACCAGTACTACCCCATGGCCGGACCCTGCACAGAAATGTGCCTGATCGAGACCGCCGCACAGGCGATCTCGGACACTGGTTCCGGAAGGGAGCTCCTGTCCGGATCCGCCGCCGCAAAAGGTGTCGTCCAGGACAAGACAACCGGAATGGAAGCCAGGATAATGGGAGAGGCAGCCAAGGCGGCCGCAGGCATGAAAGTCTCGGACCTCAACGAGATCCTTGCGAAGATCGTGCCGACGTACGAAGCGAACTACACCAACGCACCCGCCGGAAAGACCTTCCAGGAGTGCTACGATGTGCTCTCGGTCAAACCGACCGCCGAGTACCTCCAGGTGTACGACAACGCTGTCAAGGCCCTCAGGGACTTCGGACTCGACATAAAGCACTGATCCAGACCCAAACCTCTTACAGGCCCACGCCTGGAAACCTTTTTATAAAATTGCCAAATCTGGCACATATGCCTGCCCGGGCTGCTAAGTTGTTTTTCCTCCGCTTCGGGCGGGCCCCCAACACTATGTTAAAGTAATCGACAGGATATAGGGGAGAACAAATGGTCGCCAAGAAATATCTGGACATATACGATTCGTACGACCGTTTCCATAACGGAAAGAGGGTGCGAGAGGACAGCTGGGACTATGTCATCGTGCCCACGAACGCAATGGCCATGAGGGAAAAATACGACATCAACTTCACAGACGACATAATACCCGAAGACGACGACCTATGCGACAGGCTGTTCCAGGCAGGCATAGAGATGCTCTGCACAACCGGGTTCTACAACACCGACATCGGCCGGGTCCTGCAAGTATCCGAAGAAGAGATATTCGAGGGCATAAGGCGTGCCCCCAAAAAAGTCAAGATAGGGTCGGGCAAAGAAGAGGTCTGCTGCGCTCCCAGAAAGGGTAATCCGAGCAGTCCGCCGATCATCGAGGGAGGTCCGACGGGAGCCCCGGTGACCGAGGACGTATTCGTCCCCATGATGCAGTCCTATGCGCAGGAAGCCACCGTCGACGTGCTGGTAAGCGGAGTTCTGAATACGATCAAGAAGCACCCATCGATCACCAACACTCCATGGGAGATACGTGCCACTCTTGCTGAGATCGGATTCGTGAGAGAGGCCGCCAACATGGCAGGCAGGCCGGGACTGGGCATATAGGGCCCGGAGACACCCCTGTCGACCGCCGGACGTATTTCCTCCGACTTGACGAAGTTCGGCCTCAAGCCTCACGATCCCCATGAGGTCTCCCAGCTCAACGAGCTGAAGATAGACATGTCCGGCCTGAACATGATAGCAGGCTGGATGGCCAACGGCGATGTGATCATGATGGAGCAGATGCCCATCTTCGGAGGATATTCCGGCGGCAAAGAAGAAACCGCCATATGCGACGTCGCGACAATGGTCGCATCCTTTGCGCTGTTCAACTGCGACATACATCTGGACGGACCGATACACATCAGATGGGGCACCACCACGACCAGGGAGACCTTGCAGATCGCGGCCCACGCATGCGCCGCATTGGACAGGAACACAGATCTGCTTCTCGGAAATCAGTATTACACCCTTGCAGGGCCATGCACCGAGATGTGCCTTCTGGAAACCGCTGCCCAGTCGATGACAGACACTGCATCGGGAAGGGAGCTCATATCCGGAGTAGCATCGTCCAAGGGAGTCACCCAGGACAGGACCACGGGGATGGAGGCCAGGATGATGGGGGAAGTTGCAGGTGCCACCGCCGGCATGGATGTCGCCGAAGTAAACGACGTGCTGAAAAAACTGGTCGGACTGTACGAGAGGGACTTCTCCCATGCCCCTGCAGGCAAACGCTTCCAGGAATGCTATGACGTGGGCACGGTCCTTCCGACCGATGATTACATCAATGTCTACAACAGAGCGGTCCGCACGCTGGGACGTTGCGGACTGGACCTGAGCATATTTTGAAGCCGCGAAGAATTCCCCCACACTGGTACATTTTGACCCTCATGTTTTTTAGGACATAGATTGAAATACTATGATTCAAAATTAATGCAATAGTTTAGATAGTTATTTCATGCTTACAGATAGCTAATCAGTGTGGGGGACGGTCCGGCGACCAGCTGGCCTCTAGAGCCTCGCTAGCGGGGATCGACACCCCGGTCTCTCGCCACTAACGGAAAACAGTGATCAAATGGCCGTACGCTACACAGAATCGCAGATACAGAAACTGAGAGAATATGGCGACGGCCCAGTTGACCTTTCGGAGTTCTCCGATGCGGCGGAGAGGGACAGCTCCTTCGCCAAGCTCATGGCGGCAGAGATGTCGAATAACGACGCCGACGTGAAGGACATGATATCCAATCCCCGCGGTCACGACCTGGTCCAGCTGGAGAGGGATCTGAGCAAGGCGCTCATCGATGCCGGTTTTGCGGAGGTCAGGACGCCCACTATGATGTCAAAGGCCGCACTGGCGAAAATGACGATAACGGAAGACCACCCACTATACAAACAGGTCTTCTTCATAGACAGCAAAAGATGTCTCAGGCCGATGTTGGCTCCCAATCTCTACTATTACATGAGGAAGCTCAGAGACCACACGGAAGGCACCATAAGGTTTTTCGAGATAGGTTCCTGCTTCAGGAAAGAGTCCCACAGCGGCAGGCACCTGGAAGAGTTCACGATGCTGAATCTCGTGGAGCAGGGTCAGATAGAAGACCCTATGGCGGACCTCCGGGAGTTCATCGACATTGTAATGGACACGGTGGGCCTGAAATATGAGACGGTGCGCGAGGAGTCGGACGTATATGTGGAGACCCTCGACGTGGAGATAGATGGAATCGAGGTCGCATCGGGCGCCGTCGGACCTCATATACTGGATGCGGCGCATGACATTCATGAGCCATGGTGCGGGATAGGCTTCGGCCTCGAACGCTTGTTGGCTATGAAAAACGGAAAGAACAGCGTACGTAAGACCGGGCGCAGCCTGACATATCTTAACGGACGAAAAATAGACTGAGGTGATTTCACGGATGTACAGGGAATATTAGACAGGTCGGTAGCCGGGGAGGGGCTTACGCACAGTGATGTCGTAAGGCTTTTCAACTCGGATGCGGAAGAGCAGAAGGTCCTTTTCGAGGCCGCACGGAACGTAAGGGACAGGGAGTACGGGAACAAAATATTCACGTATGGTTTCGTATATTTTTCGACATATTGTAAAAACAACTGTTCGTTCTGCTATTTCAGGAGGACCAGCGGGCTCGAGAGATATAGGAAGTCAACCGAAGAGATCGTGGAGCTCTCCGAAAATCTGAGTGATGCCGGCATAAACCTTGTAGATCTGACCATGGGAGAGGATCCCGTGATGTACAGAGACGAATGCGCCAGATTGATCGACGTCATACAATCTGTCAGAGACGCGGTCGATATAGGCATAATGGTCTCCCCCGGAGCCGTGCCCAGGTCTGTTTTTCCAAAGATAAAGGAGGCGGGCGCAGACTGGTATGCATGTTATCAGGAAACGTACAATCTTGAACTTTTCAAAAAGCTGAGGCTCGAGCAGGATTATCAGACACGCATCGATGTAAGGAAATGGGCCAGGGAGGCAGGGATGCTGACCGAAGACGGTATGATGGTAGGGCTCGGGGAGTCTCCCGAGGACCGTGCCGATTTCGTGATGAGGATGGGCCCGCAGAGATGCGAGCAGATCAGGGCGATGACGTTCGTGCCCCAGGAAGGCACGCCCATGAGCACGCTGAACGCGACGGACTCGACAAACGAACTTCTCGCCATCGCGATCATGAGGATAATGTACCCAGATAGGATAATCCCCGCAACTCTTGACGTGGAGGGGATTTCAGGGATGGTGGACAGGCTCAACGCGGGTGCCAACCTGATAACGTCGATCGTCCCCCCGCACAGAGAGCTCGCGGGAGTGGCGCAGCACGAACTGGACATAGAGAATGGCAACCGTTCGGTGGACAACGTGTTCAAGATACTCGAAAGCATAGGCAAGCGCCCCGCTACCAACGCCGAGTTCCAATCTTTCATGGACGGCAAGAAGGCAGAGCTGAGGAGGCGCTAGAATGAGACTTGCTATAGTGGGCGGTGCCCTTCAGGGCATGGAAGCGGTCTACCTGTCTAAGAGGGCGGGATACGAGACCGTAGTGATCGACAGGAAACAATACGCTCCGGCGCTGGCACTTGCCGACGAGGCATATGTGGCGGACCCTGTCAAGGACCCCGACTCGGCAATGAAGATATTTGCCGACTGCGACGCCGTCATACCGGCATGCGAGGAGCTGGACCTCCTAAGGCTATTGGATTCGAAGCTCAAAGACACGGGCATACCGTTGCTTTTCGACATGAAATCATATGAGACATCATGCTCGAAGGAACGCTCCAACATCCTGATGGAGAAGGCCGGCGTGCCGCTCCCTAGGCCATGGCCCGAGTGCGGTTTCCCCGTCATAGTCAAACCTTCTTGCCAAAGCGGCAGCATAGGGGTGACGGCGGCCAGGAACGAAGAGGAGCGTCAGGCCGGGCTCAGGAAGGTTGCCGAGCTGAACGACGTGCCGATCGTGCAGGAGTTCGTTTCAGGGAGGAGCATTTCTATAGAGGCCATAGGGAACGGCGAAAAGGCCCGTGCCTTTGTCACAACCGAAGTTGTTCTTGACAGGAAATATGACTGCAAGATGGTGAGATGCAATCCCAACATCATCTCCGCCGAGGAAGACAGGATGTTCAGGGACGTATGCAGAAAGACCGCCGAGATGATACACCTCAAAGCTCTTATGGACATGGAGGCGATCGATACTCCCAAGGGCCTCAGGGTGCTGGAGATCGATGCAAGGATCCCCAGCCAGACCCCTGCGGCCATCGAAGCTGGTTCCGGCATAAATCTGCTAAAGGAGCTTGTCGACTGCGCTATGGGAAAAGCCTCTTCAGGCAAAGATTCTCGCAGAGCGGGCGTTTACGAGCATTTTGTGTTCAAAGACGGCGTACTGAGCACCAGCGGCGAAAAGGAGTTCGGACACATCAGGAATCCCCGGATATGCGAGGGGCTGTTCGGATCAGACCGCATGATCACCGACTACGAACCGGGAAAGACAGAGTGGCATGCAACGCTGATAACCAATGGCCGTGACGAGGCCGAAGCCGACAGGAAACGTCTTGCGGTGCGCGAGCGCATGATATCTGAGTCAGGAGCGAAGATATTCGACGACGGAAGCCCGGAGCTGGTCTGATGACCAGACTGACAGAGGACATGATTGATGAGATTCCCGGCACCGCGGGGAAACGGAGCGACGACCTCCAAAAGGCCGTTGGGATGGATCTCAGGACGCTTGCGTTCAGGGCGATAGGCGAGGACCCGGAGGATTTCGACCTCTCGCATTATGTTGCGGCATCCGTCCCCATCACAGCCGGTCTGGGCGTAATAGGAGGTTTCTCACAGAGCGTCAGCGCTATACTGGCGAATATGGGGTTCACCAGCTTTGTTACGACAAAGACCGACATAGACGGAATATACGAGGCCCTCGAAAAGGAAGCTGACATCATATTCACCGCAGACGATGTCAGGTACATAGCGTACAACAGGAGGACAGGGACATATTCCGACAACTCCTTCGCCACCGCCGCAGGGTATGTGGAGGCGCTGGAAGGCGCGGCCGGAGGGCTCAGGGGTAAGAAGGTACTTGTTATCGGTGCCGGACTGGTAGGAACGGAGGCGGTCAGAATACTCACGTCGAAGGGAGCAACGGTCAGTATCACGGACGTGGTTCCAGGAAAGGCGGAAAAATTGGCGCAGAAATACCATGCTTCCGCAACAGCCAGCGTCGAGGCCGCGATTTCATCACATAAATATATTCTTAATGCGTCTCCCGGACTTATACCAGGGCGCCTGATAATCGAAGGTGCGGTGATATCGTCGCCGGGGGTACCGTTCAGCTTCGACGCGGAAGGAGTGGCCAAGGCCCGAGTGATAATACACGATCCACTGGATATAGGCACCGCCGTAATGGCGGCAGAGTGTGTAGTTTCAAGAAAAAAGGTAGGCAGAACATGACCAGATACTGCATAGCATTGGATATAGGGACAAGCGGCCTCCGCTGTCAGGCAATAGACATGGATACCAAAGAGACCGTTTCCACATCCATCACGCAGCGGCACCCTATACCGGGAATGAACGTCATAGATCACGTCAACTTCGCCATTAAATCCGGCGAGGATGCCGCGACAGGCCTCCTGAGAGGTGCCATCAACTCACTGTTCAAGACCTTGAACATCGACCTGAACAAGGTCGAAGCCGTGGGAGTATGCGGAAACCCGTTCCAGCTTTCGCTGTTCCAGGGCATAGAGATAAGGGACCTTGCCTACGCCGGTAAGAACATGTTGGACGACCTAGGGGTGGTCCCGCCGAAGAGGGACGGTGCCGTGATAAGCGCTGAAGAGGCAGGCCTCGAAGGGATGCCTAATGCCAAGGTGATAATACCTCCGGCGGTGAGGCATGAGATAGGAGCAGACGCCATAGCCATGCTGATGATGACGGACGTCCTCAACGAGAAAGAGCCATGCCTGGTCGTGGACTACGGTACCAACGCGGAGATGGCCCTGATATACGAAGGCAAGATAATAACCGGGTCCGCCGCCGCGGGGCCGGCGATGGAAGGACAGGAGATCGAAAGAGGGATGCTGGCCGCTCCGGGTGCCATATCCGATGTGGAGATCACTCCTAACGGATGGAAATGTTACGTTCTCGACGAGACCATGGCAGCCAAAGAAGGCGATACGGTCGATCCGGCGTCCGGAGAGGTCATTAAGAAGGGGCCGATGTCCGGCAAGGCGATCGGAATCACGGGAACCGGGGTCGTGGCTGCGCTATACTGCGGCATCAAGTCCGGAATCATAATCCCTCCTGAAATAACGTCAAGCGATGGCAGGATGCACCTCCAGGACGGCATAGATATAACTTCGAAAGACGTCGAAGAAGCAGGCAAGGCCATCGGCGCCCTGAGGGCGGGATTCCTTACACTGCTCCGCGAGGCGGGGCTTTGGACGCAGGATATCAAAAAAGCGTACATGTCTGGAGCATCCGGCCTCTATGTCGACGCGAAGAAGGCCCTGGCGATCGGGATGGTCGTGCCGGGTGCCGAAAGGATCGTACAGTTCGGAAACACCTCCATCGGCCTTGCACGCAAGGTCGCAATGGACGAGATGTCTCTGGACGAGCTGAGGGAGTTCGCGAAGAAACTCAGGGCGGACCACTGCATGTTCGCAACCGCCCAGGTGTTCAAGGATATCTATTCCATCGAATACGCAATCTGGGCACAGGGCATGCCGATGAGCGAGTACAACAACATGCTAGATGTCTATGACCTTCCTCCGATCGAAGAGTTGGACACAGACCCGGAAGTGAAGCGCTTTGCGGAGAGAGATCTGCCCGATACCGACAAGTCGCCCATACACGTGCTCGAGAATCCCGGGACCCTCCTCAGGGGAAGGGTCGAAGGGTGCATCGCATGCCGTAAATGCGAGCACGTGTGCCCCGAGCATGCTATGAAGATAACAAAGGAAGGCGACGGGAACTATGCCAACGTACGTACGGACCTCTGCGGAGGATACGCATGCAGCAGGTGCGAGCGCGAGTGCCCAGAAAGGGTCCTCAACTACAAGCAGCTGAAGCTGAGCGACTGACAGAATCCGACCGAATGAACGCAGAATAAGGAGGTTATAATCTTGCAGGGCGATATCATGCCATGACCTCCACGGTTATAGTCAGGATGAAGACCTGCGACAAGACCCACAGAGTGGTAGCGAAGCTTAGGGACGACGGGGATGTGGACATCAGAATAACGTCCGACTGCGAAAAGGCAAGGCAGTTCGGGGAACGTTGCACCAGGGTCAGCCTGGATGACGTGACGGATTTCTACGGCAGCAGGGTGAACAGCAAAGAAATCCGCGGGAACCTGTGGATACAATGCCTTCTGCCCATAGGCGTGTTCGACGCTGCCTGGATGGAGCTTGGGATGCTCTCTAAGAGCCTCTGCAAGAAGGTCGGGGGGGACGAGATAGTGCTGGACAGGTGCGATTCCGAAGAATGATCAGCGGATGTTGATGCCTGAGACCCCGCGGCATTTGCGAAGCAGAGGTATCAGCTCGGCCGGTATCTGGCCGTCTACTACGATTATCAGCTGTGAATCCTTCCTCTCGCCGTTGTCATCCACCACTGCCTGTCTCACCGACATTCCGGCCCCGTATATGACCGATGTAACATCCGCAAGGATGCCAGGCATCGTAGCATCCGATGGCACGATTTCGATCACAGAGCAATCTATCTCCGAAGCTATCTTATCCAGCATCAATATGGGCCTTAGCTTTGAGAACACGGCATCGAGCTCGGACGTGGCCGACATCCTCTCCAATGTGGACCTCACCACACGTCGGTCGACGCCGGCCGAACGTGCCAGCGCCGAATCGGCGATCTCCACGTCCCCGCAGAACGCCTTGCCGTTCTTCTCGCATATGCCGTATCTGAGCATAATGTCGGCAACCCTTCCCTGGGACGGGTATCGGTCGAACATTTTCCGGATGTGGTCCATGCTGTGTAATGGGCAACGAGCATAAAATGCTTTATCGCCTCGGAGGGGCCCGCAATGCCAGCCCTCAAGGTTGCGGATATATCACGGTCATGAACGCGCCAGCATCTGCATCGTGCTTGTGTATAGTGAACGTTATCGGTTCTGAAGACGACATCCACGTGATGCCCTCCAAGGTGGTCGAGGAGTACGCTACCCCGTTGACGAAGGAGTAGTAGTTGGTTCCCGAGCTCACGGAGTACGAATAACCTCCAGATTCGATGGTGATGCTCTTCTGCAGGGTGAACTTGAAGCAGAACGTCCCGTTGAGGGTAGCATCGAATGTGTTCCATCCCGTCTGGGCAGGAGCCGTATAGTCGATATCGTATGCGGGGTACTCCAAACCGCCCGAAGTGACAGCCGTCGGAGTCACAGTGGCCACGGGGGTTGCGTCGGGGTCTCCCGGCACTGTTGTGTCAATCACTATCGTGGTGTCGATATAATTGAATGACAGCTGGTTGCCGGAATTCGTAACCACGTTGCCGAGCCCCGCGAAGGATACGTTGACAGAGAATGTCAGACTCATGCTCACTGGCGGGGCTTCTGTCAGTCCATCTAGGATAATGTTCAGAGCCTTTCCGTCCAGGTCTGAAATGGTCGTTGCAAGGCCGTAAGAAGGTATGACGGTCTCATTTCCGTAGCTGTCGGTGATGGTGAAATGATAGGAAAGGCCAGCTTCCGCCGCGGTGTCCTCGAGGACGACGGTGAAAAGGCTCGGGTCCTTGCTTTCCCTTATGTATTCCATCGCCTTCATGTTCTTTTTGCGCCGGGCCGCGTTGAATTGTTTCACCGCTATTGCGAGAGACGCCCCCTCTATCGCCATCGCGATGACCAGTATGACGTAGTTCACAGTCAGGTCCCTGAACATGTGTTTTCCTGCGGCGGACTCCATAAGCGCTTCATACCCATGAGAAATGGACATTCCGCCACCTATTGCGAAAATCAGGATCGAAACCACAAGCGTCCAGAAATAGAGTTCCTTCCCGTATCCGAAAGGATGCTCACGGTCGGCCGTTTTATCGGCTTTCTTCATTCCATAAAGTACAAGGATACCATTGCCCGAATCCACCAGGGAATGTATGCCCTCCGACATCATGGCGGCTGATGCCGTGATGCCCGCCGCGATGAACTTGACGATGCCTATCGACACGTTAGCCGCGATTGCGGCGATAACGGAGACCTTCGACGAACCTTTCTGCATTTTTTGGTACCGGCAGTAGTGATGAGGATCGCTGATATTATAAATCCGCGGGAGGGGCATTTCAATCAGAACGCATGATAGGAGACAACTTGCCCGTCTTATGCAGGAATATTTCCAACGATTTATTTCTTCGACGATAACAGTTTCATCGCCGATCCTGGGCGTCAGAACGAATGAAACGATGTTCACCGAACAGTAGGTACCGCTCATATTCCGCAAGGGGATGGGACGGAAACGATGAAAAAATCAGATCAAGGCCACACCGTGTCTCATATAGATTCTCTTTCCCGAAGACAAGGGGATTGTGAGCCCGACGGTACCGTCTCAACTCAGCCATCAATTTGGTACCGATCCATAAACGTTGCCGTGCGAACATCATCAAATTAATCTGAAACTGTGACGGATCACACGTACTGTAACTTTAGTGCTGAAATTCTCGGACCATGTAGGCACACAGGGTCTTCTTACAAGGACCCACGGCTATGCGGTCAGTCCGAGTACGCCTCGTCGATGACCGCCTTAAGGATGTATCGGCGGCCCATCAATGCCATCCTCTTCTCCAGCCGCCACACATCGAACAGCTCCAAGCTCTTCCAGTTGCGCTTGGCGATATCCCGAATCTTCCATTCGTCCGCCATCCGACCGCGAGGACATCGTCCGTCTAGAACGCGAAGCGGGCGCCCAATCCAATCTTCTTTAGGGTCTCAGGATGAGCTCCTCTTTTGCGTGCTGCTTCTCCAGGAGGACGACATTAAGTCCGAGCTCCTCGCAGACGGCGTCGATGGCGCTTCTGACATCCTCCTCTTCAGCGAATGCGATGATGAACACCGCGGTGTAATCATTCTTCACGAGATTTCCGTCGATGAGAGAGCCTCCAGATGCGAGGTATGTCGTATATCCGGTGTTGCATTCGGCGGCGACGATCTCGCCGATCCTATTCTGGGAGATTATCGCATTCGCCTCGTCGGTATCGTTCAGACCGAAGTACACGGTGTATTTTTCGACGAGTTCATCACCGGGCGCGGGAGACTCATTGGTCGTTGCGATGTACACGGATGCCGCGGAGCATACGATCGCGAGGACAGCGACGATGAGGGCTGCCTTGGTCAGGGTCTGTTGATCCATGGAGGCCAGAACACATATGATGGATTTACGGTTTGGCAGGGGATCAGCGTCAGCGTTCTGCGTAGTTTCATGGGGATATCTGCTGAGACACTCCATAGCGAAATTCTCGGACCATGTAGGTACACAGGGTCCGCTCACGCGGACTCATGAACCGACGCCGGTCCGAGCATGACTCGCCGATGGCCGCCTGTTGAATATTCCGGAGTCCTTCAACGTCATCCTCTTCTAAGGTTGCTTCACATCGAACAGCTCATGCGCTTCCTGTTGCGCTTTGCGATATCGAGAAGAAGATACGAACCACCGAAAAGTCTGCCTGTGAGCATGTCGTCATCTGATTTTTCTGCGGGTCGCCTTTGTTCTCATCGGAATCGACTTTCCCGCCTTTTCGTCCGATACACCGAATGCCCGTTGCCGGTCTTCGGATACTTCTTTCCCGGCCAGTGGATGGATGTGCTTGTGTACGCATACTTCTTCTTTCCGCGCCAGACATAGGCACTTCGGGCACATGTCAATGTCGTAGATATAGTGTAAATGACCCTTCTTTTATATACCGTATTTAAACCAACGTCCATGAACATATAAAGAAAAACGTAGCGTCAGCGATACTGCCGCTGATGTCGGACGCTGTTTAACGGAAAGAACGGAAGAACGGCAACGAGGGAAGAACCGAGCGCGTTTTTCGTGAAGAGATCCACTTTCTATGACGAATCAAGGGCGTCGAAGAGAATTATACAAAAAAGTAAGAGGTTTAAGTCCGTGTCACTTCGACACGGGGAACAGAGGCAGGACTTCCTTCCTGTTGACCTCGTTTATCACTTCGGCGAGTCCGGTGTACATCGCTAGCAGGCCGAGCACGATGCCTATAGCGGCGGCGGCGACGGTAACATCGCCGTTCTGGAGCAGCGATCCAGCACCCAGTCCGACGAAGACGACCGTAAGCAGCCCGAAGACGGCCTGAAGGGCCCTGTTGGTCTTCAGCGTTCCGAAGAACAGCATGAATGTCAGGAAGCCCCATCCGAAGAAGTAAACTCCCTTGAACACGTGGTCGGGGGCAGCGAAGCCGAGTGCGACTGCGATGTTCATGAACGCGAACGACATCCAGAAAGCACCGTAAGAAGTGAATGCAACGGTCCCGAACGTGCTGCCCTTCTTGCATTCGATGATTCCTACGATGAGCTGGAGAAGTCCGCCGTAGAAGATCATCATGCCCCAGACGAGGCTGTCCGCGGGCCTTTCCGTAAAGTCAAGGAACATGGCTAGCAGAGTGGTCATCCCGAAGGCGCAAAGGCCCAGGGCACCGGCGTTGGCGAAATTTGATTCCGTCATTTGATCGTTGCAGTAGAGTCACGTCGATATTAAATAATCGACGGTGCTACACTTCGTCAATTGACGGAATAATTGGTTTCTGGGAATGTTCAGTCCGTCTTGGCCTTGCCCACGTAGCTCTGCCAAACCTTCTTCAGGTCGGGCCTCTTGACCGTTTCCATCACGTAATCGGCGAACTCGTCCCCGGTGGCCCCGGTATCTCTTCCGGTCATCACGAGCTTCTTCTCGAACTGGCAGCAGACGTCCAGGGCCATTGTCAGCCTCTCGCCCTTCTCCGCCTCGCCTATGTGGCTCATCATCAGTGCTACGGCCTTGATCATGCTGCTCGGATCGGCGTACTGTCCGCGGCCTTCGTTGACCATCCTCGGTGCAGAACCGTGTATTGCCTCGAACATGGCGTATCTCTTTCCGATGTTGGCGCTTCCCGCCGTGCCCACTCCGCCCTGTATCTGTGCCGCCTCGTCGGTAATTATGTCGCCGTAGAGGTTCGGGAGAACGAAGACGCGGAAACTGCTCCTTCTCGCAGGGTCTATGAGCTTTGCGGTCATGATATCGATGAACCAGTCGTCCCACCTGATCCCGGGGTATTCATTGGCGACCTCTTCGGCTATACTCAGGAACTTCCCGTCGGTGGCCTTTATGATGTTGGCCTTCGTGACCAGCGAGACGTAGTCTATGCCGTTCTTTTTGGCGTAATCGAATCCGGCGCGGATGATCCTCTCGGTACCCTGGGTGGTTGCGACGCAGAAGTCCATTGCCAGGTCCTCCGTGACGTTGATCCCGTCGCTTCCCAGGGCGTAGCTGCCTTCGGTGTTCTCCCTGAAGAATGTCCAGTCTATGCCAAGCTCGGGGACCGATACGGGCCTAACGTTAGCGAACAGGTCGAGTTCCTTCCTCATGGCCACGTTCGCGCTCTCGATATTGGGCCAAGGGTCTCCCTTCTTAGGCGTGGTCGTAGGTCCTTTGAGTATTACATGGCATTTCTTCAGCTCCGCCAGGGTGTCGTCGGGTATGGCCTTCATGACCTCTACGCGCCTCTCGATGGTCAACCCGTCTATCTGGCGGACCTCCACTTTGCCGGCCTTTATCTTGTCGGCGAGAAGGAACTCCATGACCCGCTGGGCCGAAGCGCAGATGTAAGGTCCTATCCCGTCTCCTCCGCACACTCCCACAATCATCTTGTCAAGTTTGGAATAGTCCACCCAGTCCCCTTCATTCTTCAGGGACTCGACCCTCTCGAGCTGTTTTCTCAGGAGCATGCCGTATTTTTCCTGGGCATTTTGAATTGCCTTTTCGTCAACCATTGTAATCAGCTGCTTATATTGACTGACGATAAAGTATTTTCCGATGGCAATAGACGGTTAAGTAAATCGGGAGCGATAACGGCCGGTTTAGAGACAGAATAGTCCCCCGGACACAAGCCGGAGTATGCGTTTTAAACGCCAAAAGAAACGATGGTCGGAATCATCGGAACCACGGGCACGGGCGCTCCGTGTCGTTCTCCTGGTTTTTGAACACCGATGCAAAAAAGATAACGTTAATATACTATCGTTCGTAGACGCGGTTTGTATAGATCGAAGGACCATGATGGGGACGACGACAAGGAAGGCCTTATGGCCATTCTTTTCTATGTTACGCCGAAGGTTGTTTAATTCTGGGGGTCAAATGTACAATTCAAACAATAACGGAATGAATTACAAGGCGATCCTGGTAGTTGTCGTAGCGTTGTTGATTTCCTTATTGGCCCTGGGCGGGCTTGCATATTCCGCACCCGAAGCGAGCATGGCCAAGAACACAGCGAACGTTATCGGCTTCGACGGGCTCGAGGCCAAGCTGCTCGATGAAGAAGGAGACCTTCTCACGGGAGCGGGATTCAGCAACGGTATGCAACTAATGTTTTTCTACAGTCTAGAGGGCAACGCATACTTCCTGTTTAATGCAGAAAATGTAAAAATCGGAGGGGCCACATTGTTTTTGAGGTCCGACTACATCACCTCCCTGAACATCTCATACGATGTCGATTTCAGCGTGAATGGCGTTGAGACAGAGAATCCTTTCGGAATGACGATCACTCATGAGCTCAGGGAGTACGGAGCCGCCAGCGGGCATCCCTTTGATACGGCTTCAGTAGATGAGGACGGAGTAGAATACGACATAGAATTGTATGCAACCTTCACGGCCGTCGGAGGTCTGAGCGACAGGCCCGAAGGGCTAACTTACACCATCACCATAACCGTTACGCCGGGGTCAGAGGGACTTTAAAACCGTATAAAAAGACGGAGGCGCACCTCGGCTCCTTTCCTTATTGAAAGTGAAGGTCCCTACCATAATCTCTATGTCGGACAACTTGCACATGCGAATCATCATCAATCCTGCGCTGATGCGGCGTGAGCGTTCGTCTGTACAGATAGCACAAACAGGCTCCGGATAAAATCGTCCAATCACTTCAGTTCGAAGCCTTCAGTTCGACTCCCGAACACAGTATTTCGGTATACTGCATATTGGCCGGAATGCCCCCCGATATGCTGACCGTGTAATGTCCCGGGGCAGGAGCAGAAACTGAAACAGCGGTACCGACAGAGATATATTCCACTCCGTTCAGGAAATACCGGATCTCGATCTGGTCCGATGATAAATATGAACTTGGGTCCAGGTTGATCCTATCGGTGAATTTGGGCATCAAAAGAGTGGTTTCCTGCACCTCGGAACCCGTAGCAATCTGGAACGTAACACTCATGCCGGTTATTCCATCCGTGTCAAAGCCCGGAACAATTTCAATATATTTCCATCCGGTCTCTACGATATCCTCATCGCCTACCACGACCACTGCGCTGCCTGTTATCGTGGGTGCAGGCCATGTAGAATCAGCCACGAAAGTTCCGCCCTCCACAGTTATGGACGAGCCCTGAATATTTCCGGTGACCGCAACGTTGCCGTTGATGGAAATTTCACCTCCGGCGTATACGGACCCAGCTCCCAGGGTTCCGTTTACTGTGATGGAGCCCCCCTGCGTTTTTTCTTCGGAAGATGCCGTCCCGTTGATTATCAGCGCACCGGCGGTATAGATCTCTTCACAGTTCAGAACCGTACTTTCGTTGATCGTGATGGAGCCGCCCTGTACCTTTCCTTGGGAAGATACAGTGCCGTTGATCACCAGCGCGCCTGCGGTATAGATATTATCGCAGCTCAGAACCGTTCCTTCGTTTATTGTCACAGAGGACCCTTGGACTATTCCGCCGGTGTTCACGGTGCCGCCGTTCAGGATGACGGATCCGCCGGTGGAAATCTGATCCGTCTGCAGATTTCCGCCGTCAACGATAAAACTGCTGATGCCCCAGATTGAACTAGAAACAATGTTAACGTCCCCCGTACTTGCGGAGGATAAGCGTATTGTCTGATTGGACCCCTGGATATTCATACTGTCTATCTGATTTTCGTTCTGCAACAAGATCGTGACGTTGGTGGAATTTTTCGGAGTCAGACCGCTAAGGGTTGAATTGTTGAGGACGAGCAACGGGGCGCTAGATGCGGAGACCGAAACAGAAAGGTTCGTTGCCCCGTTTATGATATAACATCCCGTACCCGTCACATTTACGTTTCCTGACGTTGCAGTGTAATTGCCCCACACAGCGTATAATGTGGTCACGTTAGGAGGTGCGGTGTCCCCTGCATTGTATAACTTGGAGTAAATAGTAGGACTTTCGCTCCACACGACGAACGCATTCTTTCCGGAAGGGATTGTGGAACCCGACGCATCTGGGAGGCCGGTCGCGTTCAGCTCGCCTACGGTCTTCACGAAAGAGCTCTGACCGTTAATCGATCCGCCGTTCAGGTCGAAGGTGATGTCGTATGTGGCCTCGGCATATGCATCCTCGGGATATTCGAAAAGGGCGACGAAGCAGACCGCCGAAAGTACAGCGACCGCCACGACTGCAGAATTTGCCGCGTTACTTCTTCTCATCCATCTCTCCGAAATCGTTGTGCGCCGCCCAGTTTCAATAGCTTGATGTTATTGACGGTTCACAAACACCATTAATTTTCACTATTTCTATCTGTTATATATAATGTTCGATAAGTAGGGAGCGGCAGGCGCTCAGATGCTTCGGGTAAACAATTACATAATAAAAGCAACGTTAATAAAAGGGTCTGCAATCGAGGTATCCGATGGCAAAATTTTTTGATAGATTGGCTAGAAGCATAATCAAGTACCCCAAGCAGATAATCTTGGCTTGGGCGGTTATATTGCTTTGCGCCGCGCCGTTCGCTATCGGTGCGGGAGGAGTTCTGAAATACGATACTTCGGAGGTTGCCCTGGACGATTCCGAGTCCATGCAGGGGCTGGGCATCATCGAGGAATACTTCTACCAGTCCGAAGTGTCCATGTCGGCAAGCCCGATACTGGTCCTGGAGACCTCCGCCGACAGAAGTCTGGCCGGGAGCTATTTCCAGGAGTTTTCAGAATCATATCTAAACGACCCAGAGAGGCTGGCGGGGTTCACGGACTCCGAAGGCAGCCCGAAGGTCGTCAACTTTGTATACAGCGGTGTGAGCGAAAGCGAGTCCGACAATTCCTTGGCGATGCTGTTCGTGATATATTCGCCGGAATTCACCGACATATATGATGACACACCAGAACTCAGGAACTATGTTTCCGCCGCGTTGTCCGAATTCAAGTCGGACAAGCTGGCCGATGGCCAGGTGGTCGCCATCACCACCTTCGTCACCGGCACCGCTGCGATAGGATACGACGCTGAGGTCGCGACGATGGAAGACCTCTCGAAGATCGACCCGTTCACCATAATGCTGATCCTTATTCTGGTCGGCCTGTTCTTCAGGTCCATAATCTCCGCCGCCACTCCGCCTATGACGATCGGGTTCGCATTCGGGATCACCCTCTCGCTGGTGTTCGCGCTGGGCCAGATGATGAGCATATACTTCATCACGGAGATGCTGATACTCGTCACGATGATGGGCGCGGGATGCGATTACTGCATCTTCATATTGGCCAGGTACCGCGAGGAGCGCCGTTACGGGAAATCCCACGAGGAGTCCCTTCACAATTCTGTTGTATGGGCGGGGGAATCGATCACCACCTCAGGAGCATCTGTGATCATAGGGTTCGGGGCCCTCTCCCTATGCTCTGTGCCGATGGTAAGCACAATGGGGATCGTGCTTGCCGTCGGAATACTTATTGCGCTGATCGCGGCCCTCACACTGATAACGTCCATGCTCTCCCTTGTGGGGGACAGGATGTTCTGGCCGTCCAAGGCGGAAACCTTCCGCGAGGGCAGCAAAGCGATGAAAGGATGGTACGGAAAGGTATCCAGGTTCGGAGCCGGCTATTTCCGTAAGTCGGCGAGGTTCTCGCAGAAGCATGCGAAGACGATAGTCGCTGCGGCGATATTGGTTACCGTTCCCGCGGCATACATCGCAACCACCGCCGAGACGTCCTACGACTTCACCAGCACTCTGAGCACAGGCGAGTCGTATGATGGACTTAAGGAGATCGAGGGCTACGTCGGCGGGGGCTTCCTCATGCCCAATTATGTCATCATCGAATTCGATGACAGCAACGCCGTTGCGACGCTTTCGTACGATACAAGCGGTGCCGAGCCTGTACCCCTTCTGACCTGGAACGATAACGGAAGTTACGGTAAAGTAGTCGGTCTGACCGGCCAGATGGGAGAAATAGACAACATAAGGGTCTCCACAAGCGTGGCGAAATGGTATGATGCGTCTTTGGAGGACGACAGCATCCTGGAGGCGGCGCTGGCTTCGGATGGGTACGCTGCGCTGACCTATGCCTTCTCATCGTATCCCGACGAGATAAGGGAGGCGTTGCTCGCCCACGGAGCGGCCGGGATAGCCCTGGCATATATGCCTACCGAGGCCTCGCCATACGCCACCGCCGCACTCACGGGCATGGGTATGGACACGTTGCTGCTGGAGAGCATGCGCACCATGATGTCGTCTGGATCCACGGAGGCTATCGACAGCTACATCAACACCCACCCCGAGATGCCCCTGCTGACCCTGGCGGCAATGGAATCCCCCTACACCGCGCCGGTCATGGATGCGATGATCAACTACATGGGCGGGGCGCTGGGAGGAGACATCGTCGCCGGCACCGGAGGCCAGCTGACGTTCGTAAAGGTCACGGCCGTAACGGTATCTTCGGCAACTTCCAACGAGTCCATGGACACTATCGCCACAATAGGCGGGATGGTAGGAACCTTCAAGGCGGACAATCCTGAGGCGGTGAGCTCGTGGGTGACAGGCTCGCCCGCGGTCACGTACGACCTTTCAAACTCGGTCGGCGAAGAGTTCAGCTATATCGAGCTGGTCGTCGTCATATTGATAATACTCCTGCTTTTCTTCGTCATGAAGTCATATCTCATACCCATACGCTCGGTTCTGACCGTGGTTATGAGCATTGTCTGGACCTTGGCCCTGACCCACCTCGTATTCAGCAACATGCTGGGCATCGGAGTGGTCTGGCTCATACCGATAATATTGTTCGTGATATGTCTGGGCCTCGGAATGGATTATGACATTCTGCTCACCACCCGTATCAAGGAGAACGTGATGCATCTGGGGATGGACAACGACAAGGCCATATACGAGGCGGTCACGCACACCGGTTCCGTCATAACGATTTGCGGTCTGATCATGGGAGGCGCGTTCGGAACGCTGATGCTGTCTTCGATGCCTATGATGCAGGAGTTCGGATTCGCCTTGTGCTTCGCCATAATGGTCGACGCCCTGCTGGTGCGCACCTATATCGTCCCAGCCGTCATGCACATTCTAGGCAGATGGAACTGGGTGGGCCCCAAGTGGATGCATAGGGGAACAAGGACCGGATAATCAGAAAACAGGAGGGGCAACCCTCCCCCTTTCCAATTTTAAAAAAGTTAAACAGTTTGATTATGCGTTTACTCGGAGATCGCCGAGCTGGGGCACTCGTCTACGCATGCTCCGCAATCAACGCATTTGTCTGCGTCGATGACGGCTACGTCGTCGACGGAGATCGCCGACTGGGGGCATACGTCCACGCACGCGCCGCAGGCGACGCACTCTGCTTCTATTATGGATACCATCTTGATAACCTCGCCCCCTGATAAACGAACTAATTTAAATTCGTGACTGTTTCAAAGGGAAACCTGATGGCCGTATAAGGAGCGTTTCCATGAAAACGATATATGGTTGCGGACCCATGGGGCCCCATGGAACAGAGACCGGCAGACTTCTTTCGATTCGGCGATCCGAAAGGTGCCGAGGGACGAGAATCCCTCGTATCCATGAACGAGCATCACCGAGAACTCAGCGAGTGGGCGCTGTCCCTGCTCCCTTCCGATATGAGTCCCAGGAACATCCTCGACGTGGGGTGCGGAGGGGGGATGCAGCTCCTGATGATGGGAAAGAAGTATCCGAAGGCGCTCCTGCACGGGGCCGACCCCTCCGATGAGGCGGTCAGGCTCACATCCGAGACCAATGCACAGGGGATCGAGAGCGGCAGGTGCAGGATAGACAAGTCTCAGGTAGAAGACCTTCCCTATCCTAACGGTTCTTTCGACCTGGTGTCCGCTTTCGAGACATATTTCTTCTGGAAAGACCTCGATGCGGCCCTTGGGGAGATAAGACGCGTACTCTCCACAGGCGGAAAACTGGTCGTCGTTTCCGAACAGTATCCCGACCCGGCATTCGATAAGAGGAACGCAGAATATGCAAAAAGGACCGGGATGAGGCTTGTTAAGAACGAGGAGATGATCTCGATGATGGGCGTTCACGGCCTCAATGCCGAGTTCAAAACGGTACCCGAGAAGAATTGGGTCTGTTTCATTGCAACAAAATATTGATTTTATAATTTACTATATATTATCAATATATTGTATAGATCAATCTTGTTCGAAAAGATTAATCATCATGCATTACGGTCTGCCGAACATGGCAGACCAAACCTCGGACCAGAAGAGACAATGGAAGACCAAGCACCTTCGCACGGTGTGCGCGTTTGCCAACTCGTATGGAGGGCGTCTCATAATAGGCAATGCGGACTCCTTCTCCCCCGAGGAGGCGCTGGACGAGGCCAGAAACATCTATGACGAGATATCCAGGGAGCTGGACATACACCCGCATGTGCGTCCCGTCGAGAACAAGGGCAAGGCCTGCATAGTCATGGACATAAGGCCCAGCCCTGAGCCGATCTGTCTGGAGGGACAGTATTACAGGCGTGTGGGGAAGGAGGACCGCGAACTTGTCGGGGACGACCTCGAGAAGTTCATCCTTCTGAAGGACAGGAGGGCGAGGCTCGATCTTCTGATGCCCGGAGCATCCGTCAAGGACCTTGACAGGAATGCTACTGACGCCTTCCGTTCCATGGCGAAGGTGTCCAAGAAAATCGACGACGCGAAGATGCTCCAGTCCCTCAACCTCATGCAGAAGGACATGCTGAGGGGCTCTGCAGTCTTATTGTTCCACTCCGACCCCTCGCATTTCATGGTGGGGACAGACATCCGCATCGGCAGGTTCTCAGCCTCGGGGCTCATGGACGACATGGAAGTGGTGTCCGGCCCGGTGTTCCTTCAGCCCCGCAGGGCGGTGGAGCTCCTTTCGTCCAAATACCTGCAGGACGGGGAGTATCCGATGGACGCGGTCGAGGAAGCCATAATCAACGCGGTTGCACACAAAGACTACTCTTCGGGCGACCCGGTGAGGATCAGGGTCTACAAGAACCGTATTACGATATCCAACGCGGGAGGTCTCAGCAAGAAGGATATATCCCTCGATATCGAAGGCAGGTCCAAGCTCGCTAACCCGGGACTCGCCGATATTTTCGCGAGGGCAGGCATGATGAGGCTAATGGGCACGGGGATACCGAACATGAACGCCGCCTGCCTAAGGACAGGCATACCCGGTGTCACAATAGATGCGTCGAAAGACGATTTTGCGGTCACGTTCACGCTGGCTCCCCGGGCGCCGGAGCATGGGCACAGGGCAGAGGAGATCGAAGCCGAACCGGAGGTCGTCCTTGGGGGACGTCCCGGTTTGTCGGCCGGAGAGATAAAGGACCGCGGGACCAGGACCAGGGACTTCCGTATATCCAGCCTGCTTGCCGCGGTGGGAGACGAAGAGGTCTCCGCCAGGGAGCTGATGGACCGCTTGGAGTTCAAGCACAGGCCGACTTTCATGTCCAACTACATGGAGCCCGCCATCGAAGGGGGTTTCATAGAGAGGACGTGCGACAAACCGACCAGCAGGAACCAGCGTTACAAGGCGACGGAAAAGGGATCAGCCCTTATCAGATGAATCAGAGCCTGTAACTCCTGATAATTTCCAAAGGCGTCCCGGCAGGTCCCCGCCGGCCGGAGTCGGACCCTTGCGGGCATACGCTTATGCAGATCCCGCAAGGCGAAATCCCCTCTGAGGCCAGGTCGTCCTGCCGTTTTACGCAGGCCTCGACATCAAATCCAACCTCCTGATACAAAGAAATGGAAAGGGCATTCGCCGGACAGGACCTAACGCAGAGTCCGCATCTGTTGCAGGTCTGCTTATCCGTCACGCGTCCCTCGGGGAGAACGGCATCGGTCAGTACGGTCACGAGTCTGATCCTGGGGCCGTAATCCTCGGTCAGGATCGATCCGTTCATTCCGAAGGTGCCGATCCCGCACAGATACGCGGAATGTTTATGGGAAAAGAATGCCGAGGGGTCTTTCTGAAGGCCTTTGATGCCAATATATCCGTCGCGGGGCACGGCCGCAGCAGACCTTCCGCGCCGCTCGAATTCCAGGACAGCCCTTTCCGCCGCCATGTCCAGATATGAGTTGAGCACCTTGTAATGCTCCCTGTACCAGATCGAAGGCGACGTATCCGATATGCATTTCTGGACAGGTATGCCGAAGACGAGGGCCGACCTGCATCCGGGCATAAGGGCCTTAGGCCTTCTCTCGGGAGGTACCGCCGATGAAACAAGCGGATCCGTGTCCCAGGCGTCCGAGCTGCAGGACCCGATGATTCGGATGCCCAGGCCGGCGAGCGATGATACGGCCGCCGCATAATCGGATTGCATGGTCTCTAAGGAACGTGCGGGTACTACAACTTTTCCATATAGCATACTTAATTACTTCAGCGGACCATCCTAAACTATGCTGATATGCTATTCCGGTACAGGCAACTCTTACTATGCCAGCAAGACCATACAGAGCGAGATCGGAGGCTCCGTCGTCGACATAGCGCGCAGACTAGACAAAAACAACTTCAATCTGGCGCTGGACCTGGACGAGCCTCTCGGGATAGTCTTTCCGGTGTACTTCGGAACCATACCCAAGGCCGTGAGGGAATATGTTTCTAAGATGAAAATCTCCAATAATGGGGACCATTACATCTATGCGGTAATGACATGCGGTTCCGGATGCGGGTCCGCACCAGAGGACCTGGACGAGGTGCTGGAAGATGCCGGGTATATGCTGGACGCGTATTACACTCTGATAATGCCCAACAACGCCCTGGTGTTCATGGACCCGGAGGACGACATCACCGTGGAAGAAAAGCTGTCCGCGGCCGAAGATGAGTTGGAGGCGATCGTCAAGGACATCGAGGGCCGCAGGAGCGGGGCTATACGGACCAACCGGGGCGACTTCCATCCTGAAAGGTCCGAGGAGATGAAAAAGGCATACGCGGCCGCCTGCGATACCAAGCTGTTCGCATCCACCGACGAGTGCATAGGATGCAATTTCTGCGAACGTCTGTGCCCGGAACGGGTCATAAAGGTCTATGGCAGGACTGCGGTCTGGGAGAAGGACTCCTGCAGCCTCTGCATGGGTTGCCTGGACATGTGCCCCCACAGCGCCATAACGTATGACGGCAACAAGGTGCGCGGACGTTATCACAACGATTCGTTCTATCTCAGGTCCATAGGCATCGCGATGCCCTTCGGCGACAAGCGCCCCGATGGCTGGATTTAAGTATTCAGTTTCACTAGCATTGTCTGCGGTATTCCGCTGAGGGAAACGATGACTTTCAAGGACGACATAAATGTTCCCGGTGGCCCGGGCAACAGGAAGGGAATGAAGTTCGAGACGATACAGCTCCATGCAGGGCAGGAAGAGCCCGATCCCGCGACCAGGGCGAGAGCGGTGCCGATCTACATGACCACGTCCTATGTTTTCGAGAACTGCGACGATGCAGCCGATATATTCATGATGAGGAAGCCCGGAAACATATACGGAAGGCTCACCAACGATACGCAGGCGGCGTTCGAGAAACGGATAGCTGCGCTGGAAGGAGGAAGCGCCGCATTGCTTGTCGCATCGGGGGCAGCCGCCATAACCTATACGATTCAGAACCTGGCCTCCGCCGGGGACAACATCGTGTCTGCCACGACCCTCTACGGCGGAACATATAATTTCCTGGCGCACACGCTACCGCATTTCGGGATAACCACTAAATTCGTCGACCCGCTCGGCAAGGGTGCGATCGAGAAGTTCGAAAAGGCCATCGACGGCAATACCAGATGCATATTTGCGGAGACTATCGGGAATCCAAACGCCAACCTGCTGGACATAGAGGCTTTGGCGGAGGTGGCGCACAGGCACGGGATCCCGCTTGTCATCGATAACACGTTCGCCACACCGTTCCTGTTCAGACCTCTGGAGCACGGGGCGGACATTGTAGTCGAAAGCGCGACCAAGTTCATCGGCGGTCACGGCACCGTGCTCGGCGGGGTCGTCATCGAATCGGGGAAGTTCGACTATACCCAGGGAAAGTTCCCGGCGCTTTCCGATCCCGACCCCAGCTATCACGGCATGAGCTTCGCGAAGGACGCTCCGGAGGCACCGTTCTGCTCCAGGATGAGGGCGATAATCCTCAGGGACATGGGCGCATGCATTTCTCCCATGAACGCGTTCCTGCTGTTACAGGGCCTCGAGACGCTGTCTCTGAGGGTCGAAAGGCAGGTTGAGAATGCCGAGAGGGTCATAGAATTCCTGTCAGCTCACCCCAAGGTCAGAAAGGTCAACCACCCCATGCTTGAAAGCCACCCGGACCACAGGCTTTACAGGAAATACTTCCCCAACGGGGCAGGGTCGATATTCACATTCGAGGTCGAGGGCGGAAAGGACGAGGCGAAGAGATTCGCGGACAGCATGGAGCTTTTCTCCCTCCTGGCCAACGTGGCTGACGTAAAGTCGCTGGTAATACACCCTGCGAGCACGACCCACTCACAGCTTTCCGAAAAAGAGCTGGCGGAACAGGGCATCACACCGTCGACGATCCGTCTTTCGATAGGATGCGAGCACATAGACGACATCATCTCCGACCTGGACCAGGCACTCAACAAAGCGTGATCCGAAGCCGTGACGCATCGCACGCCTGAGGGGATGAACAGGTTGGATATATGGCCCAACTATTGAATACCAGTAATGAGGTCCCCCGTTTGATGTCAGACGGCGGCAGGATGGTACCGGTGTTCCTCGACCCGGCCGGACGGAAGATCGTGGTGTTCGGCGGAGGCGCTGTGGCGCTGAGGAAGTGCAAGCATTTCGAGGGGTTCAGGATCGAGGTCGTTGCCGAGGAGACGTTGCCCGAGGTAGCCGAGGCGGCAGAGGCGGTCGTCAGGTCTACCGTAACGGCCGGGAATGCAGGTTTGTTCATGGACGGCGCGGACATGGTCATCGCTGCGACAAGCTCCAAAGAGCTCAACGGGGCAATCCGTGATGCCGCGATGAAAAGAGGCATACCGGTGAACTCCGCTCACGGCGGAGGGGATGTACTGATACCGTCCACCCTTCGCAGGGGAGGATTCACAGTCGCCGTGTCCTCGGAGGGCAGTGCGCCGGCTTTCCCACCATACGTCGCGGCGCAGATCGATGGTTTTCTCGACGAATCGTACGAAAAGATGCTCGGCCTGCTGGTCGAGCTCAGGCCTGCAGTCATGGGGCAGATAGGAACCCAGCCGGAAAGGGCGGAAGCCCTGGAACGGATAATCAAAGACCCGGAAATATGGAGGATGTTGCGTTCCGGTGACGAGGAGGGCGCATTGTACGCCGCCAAAAAGAAAGGAGGTCTGGAATGATAGTCAGCCTCCATGCCACACATCAATCCGCCGACGGAACGGAATGCCTCCACGACATAGTGCCCAAGCTCGGCGAAGGCATAGGCTCCACGATATCCGCTGTACCGTCGATACGGGAGTACGTGACCATAAGCACCTGCAACCGCTTCGAAGTATATGCAGCGACAGACGACAATGAAGAGGCGGTCGAAGCGTTCGTCGGGATGATAAGAGAGATTTTTCCATACGACACCAGGAAGATGACCTATATTCTCGAGGATTCGGACAGCATAGGCCATCTGTTCAGGGTCGTCTGCGGCCTCGACTCCCTGATAGTGGGAGAGAACGAGATACAGCACCAGATTAAAAAGGCGTATGCGAAGGCCAGAGAGGAAGGGCACGTAGGAAAGATGATGTCTCGTCTTTTCGACCGCACACTGGCAGTAGGCAAGCGCGTAAGATCGGAGACCGCCCTCAACAGGGGCGCGGTGTCCGTCGGGTCTGCGGCGGTGGAGCTGGCCACCAGGAAGCTGGGCACTCTCGGCGGAAAGAACATAACCATCCTGGGGGCGGGGGATACGGCCACCGTAATAGCCAAAAATCTCATCGGCAAGGACCCGAACATTATTTTCGTATCGAACAGGACGTTCGAGAGGGCCAACGAACTGGCCACGGCGCTGGACGGAGTTGCGATACCCATGAGCCGCAGGATAGAGGCCATGGAGTTCAGCGACCTCGTGCTGGTGGCAACATCTGCCCCGCATGCGGTCCTGAGGCGTGAGCACGTGGCGGAGGTGATGTCCCGCCGTCCCGAAAAGAGGCTGCTGATAATCGATGTGTCGCTTCCGAGGAACGTCTCGGAGGACGTGACCGATGTGCCCAACGTAGATCTGGAGACCATGGACTCTCTGGAGCGCATCGCCATGGAGAATGCGAACAGGCGCAGGAGCGAGGTCAGCGAGGCCGAGAAGATCCTGAGCCAGGAGCTTGCCAGGATCGACGAGGAGCAGATGGAGCAGGACGCCGACGAGGTGATACGCCTGATAAGCCTCAAACTGTTCGGCATCCGCGACGGGGAGTTGGAAACCGCTATATCCAGAGCTAAATGTGCAGATCCCTGCAAGGTCCTGGAGGACATGTCCAGGGCACTGGTAAACAAAATAACCGCCGAAGTCTATCGCAACCTCAGGGAAGCGTCGAGGAACGGCCGCAGAGATGTCTGCGAAACGGTTGCAGAATTGTTCGGAGTAAAAGAAGATGTACCCAAATGTGCGCATGAGAAGGCTGAGGAAGAGCAAGAGAGTGAGAGATCTCACAGCGGAGACGAGGCTGCACCCGGACGAGTTCGTGCTGCCGATATTTTTTGACGAGAGGCTGTCAGAGGAAAAGGCCACAGACTCGATGCCTGGCGTCAGCACGTTTCCGCTGAAAGGATACGACGGGATCGCCTCGGGAATACAGGGTTCCGGGGTCAACTCCGTTCTGGTCTTCGGAGTTCCCTCCCGGAAGGACGCCCGCGGCTCTGGAGCATATGCAAAGGACGGCGTGGTACAGAAGGCCATATCCGGTCTGAAAGAGAGCTCCGACCTGCTGGTGATATCGGATCTCTGCCTGTGCGAATACACCGACCACGGCCACTGCGGAGTACTGGACGGAAGCGGGAGGGTCAAGAACGACGAGACCTTGGAGCTCTATGCGAAAACGGCGGTCTCCCAGGCCGCGGCCGGTGCGGACATCATCGCTCCGAGCGGGATGATGGACGGTCAGGTCTCCGCAATCAGGATCGCTCTCGACGATGCGGGGTTCGAAGAGGTCCCGATAATGGCGTACAGTGCCAAGTTCTTCAGCGCGTACTACGGGCCGTTCAGGGACGTAGCCTGCAGTGCGCCCGGCCACGGCGACAGGGCCGGTTACCAGATGCCCTGCGGAAACCGGAAGGAGGCGGTCAGGGAGATTGCGCTGGACGTGGAAGAGGGCGCAGACATCATCATGGTCAAACCGGCAGGGCCTTATCTCGACATCGTACGCGATGCGGCGGACATGTTCGACCTCCCGCTGGCAGCATATCAGGTATCGGGCGAATACGCGATGATAAAAGCGGCGGCGAGGAACGGCTGGATCGACGAAGACCGTGTGATGATGGAATCGCTCCTCGGAATAAAGCGGGCGGGCGCAGACATCATAATAACATACTACGCCAAAGAGGCGGCAAGGAAACTGATGTAAAATGAACGACCGCTCATCAGAGCTATTCGAACGCGCCCTAAAAGTGACGCCCGGAGGGGTCTCGAGCCCTGTGAGGGCGTTCGGACCCAATCCTCTCTTCATCGAAAGCGCGAAGGGCAGCAGGATAAAGGACGTCGACGGCAAAGAATACGTCGACTACTGCATGGCGTACGGGCCGATGGTGGCGGGACATGCCTGCGATGATGTCCTGAACGCTGTCAAAAACTATCTAGATAAAGGCACCCTTTTCGGCGCTCCCTCTGAACCGGAGCTGCAGTTGATCGAACTGATATCGTCAAGGGTGCCTTCGGCGGAGATGGTCAGGCTCGCATGTTCGGGGGCCGAGGCAACTATGCATGCGGTTCGGGCCGCCCGCGGGTTCACCGGGAGGGACGGGGTCGTCAAGATGAACGGCGGGTATCACGGTGCCCACGACTCGGTCTTGGCCGAACGGGATGAAGGATACAACAGTCGCCCCGGTTCCGAAGGCGTGCCGAGGGACGCAGTGAAAAACACGTTCATAGCCGAATACAACGACATCGAGGGCCTGGTAGAGGTAATCGATTCGGAAAGGCCTGCATGCGTGATAATGGAGCCCGTAATGGGCAACATGGGAGTGATCCCTCCGGGAAAAGGATATCTCCAAGAAGTCAGGAATGTTACCAAGGAGACGGGGACGGTCCTCATTTTCGACGAGGTCATCACGGGCTTCAGGCTGACAAGCGGAGGCGCGCAGGAATATTACGGCGTGACCCCGGATATGACCACATGCGCAAAGATCATGGGAGGTGGGCTCCCAGGCTCTGCATTCATGGGAAAGCGCGAGATAATGGAAAAGGTAGCCCCTTCCGGCAAGGTCTACGCCGCCGGTACGTACGCGGGTAACCCGATCTCTGCGGCGGCCGGGATGGCACAGATCAATTACATGAGCAAGGGGATCAGATACACGGAGCTGAACGGACGCTCGGACACGCTGAGGAAGGCGCTTTCGGACATGTTGGAGGACAGTAAGGTGAAGGGGTGTGTCAACGGGGTCGGTTCGATGATGACAGTCTTCTTCGGCACGGAGTCGGTCGCCAATGGTTCTCAGGCCGCAAAGGCGGACCGCGAAATGTTCGGTAGGCTCTTCAGACATATGCTTGGCAACGGGATATACCTGGCACCTTCCGCTTTGGAGGACTGGTTCGTTTCTGCGGCCCACAGCTCCGAGGATATCGCGGCGACGGCGGAGGCATTCGGTTCATTTCTCAAAGGGGCGGTAAGATGATAGTCGGAACAAGAGAGAGCAGGCTCGCCATGAGGCAGACCGAGATCTTCATGGAAAGGCTTCAGGAAAGATGCTCAGGTACAAGTTGCGAGGTCGTCACCATAAAATCTCTGGGAGACAAAGATCTGAGGTCTCCCCTCAGCGGGATGGGCGCGGTCGGCGCGTTCGTCAGGGAGCTCGACGACGCGCTGCTCAGAAAGGAGATAGATGTTTCCGTCAACTCCCTGAAGGACATCCCCACTACCTTGAGGGAGGGCCTCAAGATAGGTGCAGTCCTAAAAAGGGACAGCCCGGAGGATGTTATCCTTCCATGTCCACTGGAAGATCTTCCCGAAGGGGCCGTCGTCGGAACGGCTTCGGTGAGGAGGGAATACTTACTGAGAAACATGAGGCCGGACCTTAAGATAAAGCAGCTTAGAGGCAACATACACACAAGGCTCTCGAAACTGGATGGCGGCGAATACGATGCGATCGTACTTGCCAAGGCAGGACTCGAAAGGATGGGAATAGACCGTCCGGCCTTCGTCCTGGACCCCCGGGTTTTCGTGCCCGCACCGGCACAAGGGACGATTGCCGTAGAATGCAGGGACGACGACGAGGAGACCATATCGAAGCTCCTGGAGGTCAACGACTATGTTTCGCGCCTCGAGACCGGAGCGGAAAGGGGCATCATGAAATTCATGGGGGCGGGCTGTTCTTCTCCCGTGGGAATAAACGCGAAATACGAAGGCGACGAGATCAGGGTCAGGGCCGTATCTTTCACATACACTCAGGAGCCCGTCCGTGTGGACACGATGATACCGGAGCTCTACATCATGGACGATCTGCTCGACATCGCAGACTACCTGACCGGGAAGAGGCCGAGGTTGAAATTATGAAAGGCAAGGTCTATTTGATCGGTGCGGGACCCGGGGATCCGGGGCTAATAACGGTAAAGGGAAGGGAGATCCTGGGGCAGGCGGATGTCGTGATGTACGACGCACTTGCAAACCAGGAACTGCTGGCACTATGCAATGAAAGCGCAGAGCTCATCGATGCGGGCAAGAGAGGCGGCGACCACCATCTTAGGCAGTGGGAGACCAACGAGCTTCTTGTGAAGTACGCCAAAGAAGGAAAGACGGTAGTCAGGCTCAAAGGCGGAGACCCCTTCTTATTCGGTCGCGGTGCCGAAGAGGTACAGGAACTAAGGGAGGCCGGGACCGAGGTACATGTAGTACCAGGCGTATCATCTTCAATATCAGTTCCAGAACTGGCGGGGATTCCCGTCACACATAGGGACCATGCTTCGATGGTAACTTTCGTCACAGGCCACGAAAAAGATGACCGTAAAGGGGACAGGGTCGACTGGAAGGCGCTAGCTGAAAGCCACGGCACGATCGTGGTACTGATGGGACTGGGAAACGCCGGCTGCATATCCGAAGGCCTGATCGAAGGCGGTATGCCGCCTGATACCCCGGCAGCGGTGATAACCGACGGTTCAACTCCCGAGCAGCGCGTAGAGATCACTGAAGTTTCGAGGCTGGCACATACTATCGAAGAGAAGAAGATGCTCCCGCCGGGAATAATAGTGATCGGCAGCGTCGCATCGCTGCGCGAGAAGCTGGGGGACCTGCAATGACGAGGATAGGATTCACCAGGCCGGTCGAGAGGCTGAAAGATTCGATTAAGGAAGCCGAGGAAATGGGGTTCGATGTTATTGCGGCCCCCTCGATGAGGATCATACCGGGAGATAAAGGGGAATTCAAAAGAGCCAGAGAGCTTATTTTGTCAGGCAGGGCATCATATGCGGTCTTCGGTTCGATAACGGCGGTAGAGGAATGCATCAAGGCATACGGCGAAGAGCTCGTCCCTCTTTTCAGCAGGGTGAAGGTGATATCCATAGGCCCTGGCACCAATAAGGCCCTCATGTCCGCAGGCTTAAGCACAGAATCGCTTCCCGAGGAGTTTTCTTCCGCTGGCATAGTAGAACTTCTTAAAGATTCCGTCAAAGGTAGGACGGTTCTCCTCATGAGGTCGGACAGCGGTTCGGATGTGCTCTGCAAAGGCCTCGTCGATGCCGGCGCGGAAACCTTAAGCATCGCGACATACAAGCTGGAAGAGTATGGGATGAACAGCGCGCTTCTTCATCTGATCACCGCCATAAAGGGCGGAAAGATTGACGTTATGGCTTTCACCAGCCCGATGTCTGTCATGATATTTTACTCTCAGATGAAGTCCCAGGCTGGAGATGCCGCGACCGCGGAGATGATGGGAAATCTAAAGGTCGCCGCCATAGGCAGACCGACATCCGAGGCCCTACGCTCTCTGGGCAGGGAACCCGACATCGTGCCGAAACAATCCACCTTCCGCGACCTTCTCGATGCGATCGCGACCGAGACACAGGCCTGATCATTCACCGTATCTTGTGCATGCCGACAGGAAGGAGTAGGGCAGTTCAGGATTCGAGTAATAATATACATGGGGGAACCCGGCCATCATGCGGTCTGAGCCGTTGATGCAGTCGTATCTTTTCCCCGAGGTCTTCTCGGCGGTCCATCCGCTACCGCAGCTTTCACTGTCCCAGTAATGGAATTCGTGTCCTTTTACTATGCTGTTGTTCGGCAGCATCTGGTCATTTCCGGCGGATAGCTTCACGTATCCGAACCTTGTGAGCCTGCCGGTGTTGAACGTCTTGCCTTTTATGTATCCTACCATCGGCCAGAATTTGCGGTCCTGATCTTCCAGCTCTTCGTGGAGGTACATGAACCCGCCGCACTCGGCCATACAGGGCATCCCGTCCTCAAGTTTCGAACGTATGTCTTCCAGCATCGTAACGTTGCCGCTGAGGGCCTCGGCATGGATCTCCGGATATCCTCCGGAAAGGACGAGACCTCTGATCCCGTCCGGAAGCTTCGGGTCTTTCAAGGGAGAGAACCTGACGATCTCGGCCCCGCACTGTTCCAGCAACTCCAAATTATCCTCGTATGTAAAACAGAATGCATCATCGTCGGCTACGCCGATCCTCACCCTTTCGCTCAGTTTCTTTATATCGGGTGTTTTCGATTCCATGTCGGGTGCGGAGCCCGCGATCTCGACGATCCTGTCTATATCGATCGTCTTTTCCAATAACTTAGCCAGCTCTGAAAGTTTCGCCCTGAGCCCTTCGACCTCGTCGGGCAGAACCAGTCCGAGATGTCTGCTTTCCAATATCAGTTCGTTAACTTTGGGAACGTACCCAAGCACTTCCGTGCCGGTCTCGCGCTCGATAACGGGCTTCAGCTCCCTGAATATCCCCTCGGACATCTGATTCAGGATAACTCCGCGGATGTTGTTTTTGCGGAATTTCAGGAAACCATCGATCATCGGAATACATGATATGCTGGTCCCCTTGCAGTCGATCATAAGCACCACCGGTGCGCCGATCATTTCGGAGAGGTCGTAGGAGCTGGCTTTCGTGGAAGCAGCCGCTATCCCGTCATAGAAACCCATTACTCCCTCTATGACCGATATGTCCATGCCCTCTGCCGACCTGGTAAACAAGTACCTCAGCGTTTCTTCTTCGCAGAAGAACGCGTCAAGATTCTTCGACCTGGCCCCTATGACCCTGCTGTGGAACATGGGATCGATGTAGTCGGGACCGCACTTGAACGAGGCGACCTTCATTCCCCGTTCCACCAGGGCCTGGAGGATTCCGCATGTCAAAAGGGTCTTACCGCTTCCGCTGGCCGGGGCGGCGATCATGAATCTTGGAAGGCTCATGCCGAGCTCCCCCTGCAGACCGTTATGTACACGGGATTCTGAGCTGTCATAAGATGATAGCTGCCTGCCATCCTGGCTTTCGATATGTTAACGCACAGCGTCTCTTCTTCGAACATATTCTGGTCCCTCATGCAACGGGCGGTATCTGCCAGTGTCTCCAATGTGACGGATGTGACGACCATTCGTACCTTGGGGTTCTTTTCGAGCAAAACATCGACTATCTCCTTCAGCTTTCCTGTCGAACCGCCTATGAATGCATGTGTCGGTGCCGGGAGCTCCGCCAGAGCTTCGGGCGCCTCTCCCCTGACGACGGTGACGTTCGGCGTTCCGAATTTCTTGCAGTTGAGTGAGATCAGCGAAGCTGCCGCACCGTCTTTTTCGATCGCATATACATGCCCTGACACAGCCACGGACGCCATCTCTACAGAGACGGAACCTGTTCCCGCCCCCACGTCGTACACGACGGAATCCTCGCACAGTTTCAGCTTCGCCACGGAAAGCGAACGTATCTCGCTTTTCGTCATAGGAGCGTCGCCCCTTATGAAGCCATCATCCGGCATGCTTATTGGATTTTTATCTGAGGCCTCCATGTTCTCGATGAGAGCCACGCACAATTCTCCGAACTCTCCGTCTGCCAGTTCATGGGGTTTTCCTGCAGTTATCTTCTCTTCCGGAGATCCCAGGTCCTGGCCCACTGTGACTGTCACGTTTCCGAGATTGTATCCGATGAGGTCCGAGCACATACTGCGTACGGAATCGCCGCCGCTCAGCAGGGTGAATACCTTTCTGTGGCGTTTCGAAAGCCCCACGAGGTTGCAGCCCCTGCCATGGGCGCTGGTCAGAAATGCGTCGTCCCAGGAAGATCCGATCCTGGAGAAGAAGTATGAAACCGACGATATTCCGGGAAGTATCCTGACGTCATACTTCTCGCGTTCCAGTTTGCCGAGCAGGCTTTTGGTCCCGCTGTAATATCCAGTATCTCCCGACATCAGCACTGCGACCTTCCGATAGCGGGGATTCCGGTCGATATAGTCTGCAATCTTGTCCGAACGATATTCGACATATGTATCGGCGTCGCCGACGTCCACCGACTCAAGCATCCTGGAGGCGCCTATGGCCAGGTCTGCGTCGGCGATCGCATTCAGAACTTCGAAGGTGATCCCGTCTGTATTTCCGATGCCGATTCCGGCTATGGTCACGAGACGTCTGCCGGCAGCCGGCTCATGAATGGAGAAAATTTTTGACAGGATATCTTCTGCCTCATCTGGTGACACGCCGTCTTCCTCTGTCGGACGCCCTATGACGATAACCTTCACTCCTGCCCTCGCGGCCGCCGCAATCTTCTCATCAAAACCTCCGGCGCTTCCTGAATCCTTCGTCACGAGATATTCTGCATTAACATGCCTGAGCATGGCGTAGTTGAGCTCCTCGGAGAAGGGTCCCTCCATGCAGATCAGGTTTTTACCCTCGAATCCGAGGCGGGAGCATTTCTCCGCTACTGATGGGATGGAGAGGACCCTCGCGAAGACCCTTTCCCTGTAGCCGGGGACCGATGTGAATTCTGCAAGCTCGTTGCTTCCCGTGGCCACCAGGATGTTGCCGCTTTTACCGGCCAGGTATTCGGCGGCCGACCTTGTGTCCGGCACGGTGACGACGTCCTTCAACTCTGTGCTTCCGGGCCGGTCGATGTGGATCAGGGGGCAGCCGCTGATATCGCAAGCCTCCTTTATGTGGGCGGATTTGCGGACAGCGTAAGGGTGCGTGGCATCGACGACAACATCGTATTCCCGCATCTCCTCCGCCATTTCCATCACGCCGCGTATGCTGTCGACCCTGACGTTCTCGCTTTCTTCAATAACGGTCATTCCATATTCCGTCGCCATGCTGACGGTGACCTTTATCCCGTTGCGGGCGAGGAATTCAGTGACCCTCCGCCCTTCGGTGGTACCGGCAAACACCAATGCTCTGCCAATCATTTCATTCATCTCCGAAATCCACCAGGACGGGTTCCCTAACCACGGCTACGGTTACGCCTTCGCCCCCGGTCTTCCTGACGATCAATTCTCCTCCGGCCGAGGCGGCCATCGCCGCCCTCTCGCACACGCAGTCCACCCCTGTGGTGTTTTTTACAAAATCGGATTTAGAATATCCGATGTCCGGAAGCATATCGAGTTCCGATGAAGAGTAGAAAAAAGTCGGAACACCCGTTTCTGCGGCAAACTCCACAAGCCCGGTCTCGTTCTCTTTGAGATCGATGCTCGCAACCGCTTTCACGCTTTCAATGGAAATGCCCGCAGAACACAGAACCGACATCGCCATCTTCTTTATTTCCTCCTTGTCGGTGCCCCTTCTGCATCCAACTCCCAGTATGTGGTTTTTCGGGATCAGCCGCAACGTTCTGAGGTATGGCCCTTTGCCGAAACCCGATGTGATATGCACTCCAAGGTCGCCGGTCTCCGACGTATCGAGGCATGTAGGCACTCTGCCGCAGACCGGGTAATCGCTTTTCAGTCCCACGAACCTTCCGTCGAGGACGGCGGCGGACACATCCTTGGCAAGTGCCATGCTTCCGATGCACATCCCTCTTGAGGCAGCAAAGGAATCGACCGAGAACTTGCCGTTGACGTCTGTAGCGGTGGTGATCACCGACGTTGCGCCTATTGCGGATGCTATGCGGCACGCAAGATGGTTGGCGCCCCCTATATGTCCCGAAAGGATCGGGATCGAATACCTGCCAAGCTCGTCGACGCAGACAACGGCCGGGTCTGACGTCTTGCCTTTCAGGTGCGGAGCGATCGCCCTTACCGCTATACCAACTGCACCGACGAATACGATAGCATCAGATTTTTCGAAGACCCGCCCCGTCCATTCCGAAATAGGAACATCGATGTTCTCGCAAACGGACATGCCGGAGGTCTTCGAGAAAACACGGACGTCCTCGTCCCCAAGCGCCTTGGATATCCCTATGGCCGTAGAACATCCTCTGGCCGAAAATGACACGATATTGATCATAATCCCCCACCCATCGCCTTGAGCAGGCACTCCGCTTCAGGGGTCCTGCCTATCATACCGTATTCGGATGAAAATATGAACGCTCCGCATTTCATTTTTCCGCCGGTACGGCGGTTCATGTAGAACTCCATCTTTTCGGACATGATTTCCATGGTCTTCAACATCAGATCTCCGTCCAAGAAGTCCAGGGCATCGTCGGTGGAAATGCAGCCCATTATTCTGCGGACGGTTTCGGCGGACGCTCCTGCCAGTGCCGCGTTTGCGGCTAGTATCTCCATCCTGGCATCCGCCTCGCGAGAATGGGTGTTCATTATGCCTCCTGCCAACTTAACCAGTTTTCCAAGGTTTCCGACCAGAAGAAACTCCTCGAACCCGAGTTCGCAGGCGCAGTCCAAGGCTTCGCCGATGTAGTTGCTGCATCTCACCGCCGAATCCGGATCTAATCCACCTATAGTTCCGATATAGCCTGTGCCGTAGTTTCCCGGGACCACAAGCAGAGATTTTCTCCCCTCTTCCTTCCTGATGCTTATTTCGGCCTTTATGGTGTCCACCACGGCCTTTTCGCTCATCGGTTCTACTATGCCCGACGTCCCCAGGATAGAGATCCCTCCTTCTATCCCGAGACGGGGGTTGAACGTCTTCTCGGCAAGTTCTTGACCATTAGGTATAGATATTACTACGTCGAATCCTCCGTCATATCCGAGTGTCATGCGAATGCCTTCCAAGGCCTCGGATATCATACTTCTCGGTACACGGTTGATCGCTGCGGATCCCACAGGCTGGTCCAAGCCCTTTTTTGTCACCCTGCCCACGCCGGGCCCGCCGTCGATTTTTATCCCAGCGTCTACGACGCCCACCCGTGAGTATACCAGATGGCCGTCCGTCACGTCTATGTCGTCTCCTCCGTCTTTACGGACCGCGCATTGCACCCATCCGTCTCCGCGGGAGATATCTTCCACGGGAAGATCGAGGGCGATGCCTTTGGGTGTGACCACCTTGACCGAAAGTACGTCCTTGCCGGCTATCAGCATCTCTGCAGCCGCCTTGGATGCGGCTGTCGCGCAGGTTCCCGTTGTGTGCCCTCTCCTCAGAACCTTTCCTCCGACACTGATGTACATCCCGTTATCGCTCTCGTTCCCCGCCATAGTTAATCAGATATGGTTGGATATCTTATCCAAATTATAACAGTTGCCTTTGAATATTGCATGTTGGGTATTATCAAATTGTCCCGCTTCATGTAGTTACTATTTTTTAAGTTGGGTATTCCATCCAACTTAAATATCCGCAATCCCTGCCTGTGCAACAGGAAGTCGCGGAAGTATTCGAATGACAGGAAAATTGTATGGCATAGGTGTCGGCCCGGGAGATCCGGAACTATTGACGGTCAAAGCGAAAGGTATGTTGGAGAGCGTTGCCGTCATCGCTTATCCGGTTAACAGGAGAGGAGACGAAAGCACGGCGCTTGAGATCGTTAGGGAGGCGGTAGACATATCGGGTAAACGCGTGACCGAATTGTTTTTCAGCATGGACCCGGACGATAGCGTCCGGAAGAGATGCAGGTCCGTCGCAGTGAAGGAGCTCGCCGAGATACTAGACGAGGGGCTGGATGTCGCAATGGTGACCCTGGGGGACGTGGGGGTTTACAGCACGTACATGCACGTCGACAAGGAGATCAAGGATCTTGGATACGAGACCGAGGTCGTTCCCGGGATACCTTCCTTCTGCAGCGGCGCCGCGAAGGCCAGGATACCGCTGATGATAGGCGATGAGGGGCTGGCAGTGGTATCGATGGCGAAAAACAACGAAGAATCCCTGGAATCGGCATTATCGGGATTCGACAACGTGGTCGTCATGAAGGCCTGGAACTCCATGGGCTCCCTTCTTGAGTCGATCGAGAGGCACGGGATGGGGAAAAATAACGCAACGGTGATCAGCAACATAGGTATGGAAGGGGAATACATCGGCCCTCTGGACCCGGAAAGGAAATACGGCTACTTCACCACCGTGATCGTTAAGAGAGGGAATGGTGAGGTCGAATGATAACATTCATAGGAGCGGGGCCCGGCGACCCGGAACTGCTGACGATCAAAGGGAAGAAGGCTATCGATTCGGCCGACGTCATAATTTACGCAGGTTCCCTGGTGAATCCGGCGGTCCTCGGCGGTGCGAAAAAAGGTTCCAGGATATACAACAGCGCAGAGATGGACCTGGACGAAGTCATAGAGGTCATTAAGGATGCAGAGGCGAAAGGGCTCTCCACCGCCCGCGTCCATACGGGAGATCCGTCCATATACGGTGCCATAAGGGAGCAGATAGACATTTTGGACCGTCTAGGTATAGAGATCGAAGTCATCCCGGGGGTCAGCTCGGCATTCGCCGCCGCGGCCGCACTGAAGAAGGAGTACACTCTGCCGGATATCAGCCAGACGGTCATATTCACAAGAATGGAGGGCCGTACGCCCATGCCCCCCGGGGAAAAACTGAGCGATCTGGCTAAACACCATTCTACCATGGTGATTTTCCTGAGCGTAGGCTTCCTGGAGGAGATGTCCCGACAGCTGATCGAAGGCGGTTATTCTTCGGAAACGCCGGTCGCCGTTGTTTACAAGGCAAGCTGGCCCGAACAAAAGATTGTTACTGGCACATTGAACGACATTGCGCAAAAGGTCAAAGATGCCGGGATCAAGAAGACTGCTCTGACGGTCGTCGGGGACTTCCTCGGAGACGGATACGGTCTATCTAAGCTCTACGACAAGAGTTTCACCACAGAATACCGCAAAGGAAAGGAGGAATGAGATGAAGGGAAAACTCACGGTGATAGGTTTCGGCCCGGGTTCGAGGGAGGACATGACATTCAGGGCGGCCAGGTCTATCGAGGACGCCGATGTGGTCACAGGATACGCTACCTATGTGGATATCCTCAGGGAATATTTTCCCGATAAGCAGTTCAAGGCGACCGGTATGATGAGGGAGGTCGACAGATGCAGGTCCGCTATCGAAGACGCATCGTCCGGTAAGAACGTGGCGATGGTCAGCAGCGGTGATTCCGGGATATACGGGATGGCAGGAATCGTTTACCAGCTGGTCGATGAAATGAAGGCCGACATAACTGTGGAAGTCGTGCCCGGAGTGACGGCCGCTTCCGCCGCGGCCTCGGTGCTGGGCGCTCCGCTCATGCACGATATGGCGATAATCAGCCTTTCGGACCTGATGACCCCTCTGGAGCTGATAATGAAGAGGGTTGACTGTGCCGGGCAGGCCGATATGATAGTCTGCCTTTACAATCCCCGCAGCAAGACCCGCAAAGACTATCTCTCCAGGGCAGCCGAGGTGCTTATGAAATACCGTTCCCCCGGAACTCCCGTGGGGATAGTGCGCAACGTGGGGCGCAAAGGCCAGGAGAAGACAGTCACCACGTTGGGAAACATCGATTACGAAAAAGTCGACATGTTCTCCATCGTTACGGTCGGCAACTCCCAGACATATGCGTCGGACGGACTGATGATCACTCCCAGAGGATACAACATCTAAGGTGTTACTATGGCATTTGAAATTGTAAAACCGGAAGACATCGAGAGGAGGAGCATGGAGATGATCGCGTCTGAGCTCGGAGTCCGCACATGGCCGGAACCGGAGTCTTCCATCATAAAGAGGTGCATACATACTTCGGCGGATTTCGACTACGCAGACAATCTCGTTTTTTCGGAGGATGCGGCCAAGATAGGCATAAGGGCCATAAGGGCGGGGGCGAACATCGTGACCGATACCAAGATGGCCCACTCGGGGGTCAACAAGAGCCGTCTGACGTCTTACGGCGGAAATGCGTATTGCTTCATAAGCGACGATTCTGTAGTCGCCGAGGCAAAGGCCAGGGGATGCACCAGGGCTACAGTCTCAATGGAACGCGGGGCCGCGCTCAACGGAGATACTATTTTCGTCGTAGGGAACGCACCCACGGCACTCATCCAGCTTAATGAGATGATAAAGAGCGGGCGTGTGAAGCCTGCGCTTATAGTAGGCGTTCCTGTGGGATTCGTCAACGTGGTCGAGGCGAAGGAGCTCATCATGGAGGCAGGCGTCCCGTTCATAGTCGCCAGGGGCAGGAAGGGCGGCAGCAACATTGCGGCGGCGATATGCAACGCCATGATCTACTACAAGGGTGAGGTGTGAAAACAGGTAGTTGGATTACCAATCCAATATATTATAAACTTGGCTGGATATATCATCCATCACGATTTGGTAGCGGTTTATCCGTGGACTCAGGGACTTACGTTCCAGGAATCAAGGTGAAATAAAATGCACATAATGGAAGGATACCTGCCATGGCAATGGTGCCTGGTATGGTTCGCAATAGCGTTGCCGATCGTGTTTTTCGGGATAAATAAAATAACCAAGATCATCAGGGAGAATCCGGAGCAGAAGATGATCGTCGCCCTCTCTGGAGCGTTCATCTTTCTGCTGTCGTCTCTGAAGCTGCCGTCCGTGACAGGTTCCAGTTCGCATCCAACGGGCACGGGACTGTCGGCGGTGCTGTACGGTGTTTCTTGCACAGCATTCCTCGCGACTATAGTGCTGGTGTTCCAGGCGCTGCTTCTTGCGCACGGCGGCATAACCACTCTTGGCGCAAACATATTCTCCATGGGGATCGCGGGACCTGCGGTCGCCTTTGTCATATGGTTCGCCCTCAGGCGTGCGAAGGTGAGCGTGCCCGTTTCCATGTTCTTCGCCGCCATGTTGGCGGACCTTGCTACCTATGTTGTAACGGCTTTGCAGCTCACAGCAGCCTTCGGAGGGGCCGCGGGCTACGGGACAGCGTTCATAGACTTCATGACGATATTCGCCGTCACCCAGGTGCCTTTGGCGATTGTGGAAGGCGCAATATTCTCGATGTTCGCTAAATATCTCGCCGACACAAGGCCGCAGATCTTCGGGCTTGAGCCCAAGTACGAGGGGGCAGCATCCGCATGAACATCTCCAACAGAACGTATTACATGGTTGGATTTGCTGCTATAGCAGCGATAGTCTTCGTGATACTGGCATATGGAGCATACAATGGATTCGAGTTCGCGGGCGCCGACGACCAGGGCGGAGACGCCATATCGGAGATCGATCCCAGCTATGAGCCCTGGTGGGACGGGATATGGGGAAGCTATGAGCTGCCCGGAGAGACGGAAAGCATGTTGTTCGCCCTTCAGGCGGCCATAGGCGCGATAATCATAGGATATGTGATAGGATACTTCCACGCCGTAGATAAGGCCAGGAAAGGAAAGTTGCCCAATAGGCAATGAGGTCTGATATCCATGTCGGAGCAAGTTCAGATGGACGTCCTCGCATACGGTTCGAGGATGGTCCGCTGGGCGCCGCTCGGTAAACTTCTTTATACCTTTTCACTTTTGATACTGGCACTGTTATCTGAAAACATATTCGTACCGATGATCACCTTCTGCGTCGGCATGTGTCTGATGGCATATTCGACAAATTTCAGACTGCCTCCGATAATAGGATTGGCTATACTCGAGGCCATACTGATAATGGTCATCGGTTGCGGCATGGTTTCGATCCTCGGCAATCCTTCCGAACCGGCCGTATTTCTGAAAGGCAAGGGCGAGTTCCTTTGGATCGGAATACATATCACCGAAAACAGTTTCAATAACGCCTGGCTCATAATGTTCCGCGCGATAGCCGGAGTCACGCTGATGCTTTCATTCGCGTCTTCAACTCCGATACCTCATATAGCATACGCCCTGAGGCAGCTTAGGATCCCGAAAGAGGTCATCGATATCGTAGTCCTTGTCTACAGGTATGCATTCCTTCTTCTGGAGAGGACGGAGGTGATGTGGAATGCGGCCAAATGCCGCCTCGGTTTCAGCGGGGCAAGGCGTTCCATGTCCACGACCGCTGGAATACTGGTGAACGTTTTCATTACTTCTCTGGAGATAGCCGAACGTTCTCAGCCTGCGCTCGAAAGCAGGAACTACAACGGCAGTTTCCCCATTTATAGGATGCCCAACAAGATCGGTCTCTACTGGTTCGCCATCACGGCCGCCGCGTGCGCCTCGCTATACATCATCGGATACTACATCTCGACCCCGAACATGGCGGCAATACTCCTGGGGGCGGTCTGACGGTCTGCGACCTTCGTACGGATAAAGTGAGCTACAGGTACGGCAATTCGAATTACAATGCTATCGATTCTGTGGATTTCACAGCCTCCCATGGCAGAAGGACCGTCATCCTGGGAGAGAACGGGTGCGGCAAGTCGACGCTGATATATCAGCTCAACGGAGTATACAAGCCTGTTTCCGGTACTGTGTTCTATGGAGATATGCCCATATCATACGACAAGGAGTTCCTTACGGAGCTGCGTTCCGACGTTTCCGTTGTTCTGCAGAATCCAGACGATCAGATTTTCTCTTCCACCGTCGAGGAGGACGTGGCATTTGGACCGTTAAACTTGGGCCTTTCCCGGGAAGAGGTTGGAGAAAGAATCGGCCGGTCTTTGGAATGCGTGGGGATGTCGGGATTTGCCGAAGTGCCTGTTCAGCGCCTTTCATACGGTCAGAAAAAAAGAGTGTCACTCGCAGGCGCCCTAGCATCACATCCAAAGATACTGGTCCTGGACGAGCCTACCGCAGGCCTGGACCCGCAGATGTCCAGAGAGGTGATGGAGATCGCAAATTCTCTCATCAGAGAAGGGATCTCCGTCGTAGTATCCACCCATGACGTGAATCTGATCTACAATTGGGTCGAGGACCTTTACGTGATGCGGAACGGACACATGGTCTTCTCCGGAGATGCGGACGAGTTCTTCTCCGACCGTCCGTCCGTTTATCTTTCAGGTCTGGAACAGCCCTCGATATTCAGCATAAACCACAATATGGAGACGTTAAGAGGGACGATTCCCGCGTCATATCCCAAGACCATGAGCCAGATGGTCAGCAGATTATTCCCTTCAGGATCCTCGGCCGGAAGGATATTCATCTATCAGACTGAAGGCGAGCGCATCGACCAGGATGCGATCGAGGAGGCCGTGGGAAAGAAAGGGATGCCCATTGCAGTATACGGCCCCTCCGCGCGCAGGTCGGTGACCCGATCGAAGCTCAGGGTTGATTTCTATTTTAACGGCATAGAGTGTTGCATCAGGGAGGCCATGGTAAACCATGATTCCCTGATAATAGTCGACCGGGGCTTGAAGGGGATCGTCACGGAGGCGGTTGAAGAGCTTAGGGCATACGGAACCCGGATCAGTATCAGGGAGTTGGTTTTTTGAGCGCTCCCCTTTTCCGCACCGAAGGTCTTTTCTTCAGATACGAAGGCGGCCGGGGGGACGCGTTGGCAGACGTGAACATCACGATCAAAGAGGGTGCCAGAACTGTCATCATGGGAGCCAACGGAGCTGGAAAATCCACGTTCTTCTATCATCTTAACGGAGTCTTGAGGCCGTCGAAGGGCTCGGTGTTTTTCCGGGGAGAAAAAATACCGCACAGGGGAAAAGCTCTCAGGAAGCTGCGCTCGGAGGTCGCGGTGATGCTCCAAGACCCCAACGACCAGCTTTTTGCACCAAAAGTATCTGACGACATAGCATTCGGCCCGAAGAACCTGGGACTCGACGCTCAGACTGTAGGGGAGAGGGTCAGGGACGCCCTCTACATCACAGGCATCGAATCTCTGGAGGGTCGCAGCGTGATGCAGCTGTCGTTCGGCCAGAAGAAGAGGGTGGTGCTGGCCGGTGCCTTGGCGATGCATCCGAAGGTGCTTATAATGGACGAGCCCACCGCAGGTCTCGATCCCCAGATGTCCAAGGAGCTCATCGAGCTCGCGGACGAGCTGCACCATCTTGGAACGACCGTTATTTTTTCAACCCATGACGTGGACCTCTCATATTCTTGGGCGGACGAGGTCCATGTCCTAAGAGGGGGCCGTAATGTATATTCGGGGAGCTCAGAAAGATTCTATGACGATACTTCGGAAGTTTATCTTTCGGGCCTTGTCGAACCGGCCATGTACGACATCAACGTCAGCATCTCCGAGCTTGCCGGATGCCCCGTCGAACCTTTTCCTAAAACCTTGCCTCAGCTTATGGCCAAGGCAGTGCCGTCAGAGGGGCCGGGCACGGTTCACATCCTTCCCGTGGAAGGTCCGGTCGACCGGGAGCTGTTCTCCTCTCTGACGTCCGGGTCCGGGATGTCCGCAACAGGCGTCTACGGTACTAATGCAAGAAAATCTGCGGAGGCTTCCAAATTGCCGATAGATTATTTCTTCGGGGCCGACGAGGGATGCATAATAGAGGCTTTGCACGGCAAAGACACGCTGATATGCTGCGACAGGTCCCTTACAGATCTGCTGATATCGAAGATAGGCAGTATGTCCCGGTTCGGGACAGAGGTCCCTTATTCTCTGCACTGAACATTTCTTTTTTCCGGGGGTTCGAACCCCTCGGGCCTTCCGTCGGGATATTCTTCGCGGCCGTCTGCGTACCTGACGAACCTGGGGGCCCCACGGGGCTGGGCCTTGTCAATGATGTTCCAGGGCCAGACCCCATATTCGTCATTTCTGATGTCTTTCATAGCTTGTCGCACCGCCATATCGTCCTTCAGGACCACCGGTCCGAAGGATGACATCTTCTGTCCGATGGGGGCCCCCTCAAGGAGCCACATGCGAGAAGCCTCGTCGCCGTTCTTAACGGTAATTTCGACTTCGGGGCGGAGTTTCAGGCGGTAACCCGATACAGCATCGAATCCTGCGACAACGGCGCTTCCGCCCGAAACGAAGTAAAGGTTGCGAGATACGTTTTTCATCGAAGGCGGAAGAGATATCTCGGCACCCGGCTCCAGGTAGAATTGGACGATCTTCACTCCATGCTCCGGATCGGCGGCCCAGGAGTGCGGGTTGGGCACCCGGGTGTAAGCTCCTCCATATGTGCCAGCATAAACGATTATTTTTGTTTTTTTGCCGGAATCATCCTCGTGGCAGAGTGTTTTAACTTCTTCGGACCAAAGCATATCCACCCTGTTATCAGACCCCTTCATTTCCAGTGGAAGATTGATCATGATCTGGGTAATGTCATTGGGGTTGGGGCGGTCTTCAAATGCCAGAGGATACATTTCGCAGTGTTGGTATTTGCTTGATGCGGTGACCCACTGAGCATCCCCGAAACCGAATCTGGACTGGTTGCCTTCCGTATCGAATGTGTCTATGTATCCGATCTCGGCGACGGTGAATGTTTCGTAGCCCCAGTGGGCATGCATCGGAAACCCGGGAACGACCTTCCCGTGGTACATGCGGAAACCGTCATGCTTTTTGTAATCGTGACCGAGGTCCCTCCATCCGATCATGTCCAGAGGAGGGGCCTGCTGCCGGTTGCCCTTAGGATACTCGTCGCGGTGATGGGAAGCGAAAAGAAACGGGTCCTCCGTGTCCCAGTGCGAGCCGAAGTCCACATATCTCAGCACGGCCCCGGACGATTTTTTTCTGAACAAGCCCATGTTGGATGATGATGAGTATAGTAAAAAGACCTTCCCGTCCGGGAATATCCTTAATAGATGTCCCGTCATCATACGGACATGAGTTCTTCCGACGATGAGGAAAGGGGTGCCCGCCTGAACAAGTATATCAGCGACTCGGGTGTCGCATCGAGACGCGCCGCGGACCGGATGATCGAAGAGGGAAGGGTGACAATCGACGGACGCACAGCCGTGCTGGGGGACCGTGTGCTCCCCGGGTCGGACGTGAGGGTCGACGGAAAAAAGATATCTCCCGAGAAAGAGGACATCATCCTTGCATTCAACAAACCCGTCGGTATAACATGTACTTCGAATCCCGAAGACCCAGATAACGTCATCGATTTTATCGGATATCCCAAACGTATCTATTCCGTCGGCCGTCTGGACAAAGATTCCGAGGGTCTTATCCTTATGACCAACAACGGAGAGCTGGCGGACAGAATAATGCACTCCAGCAGCGGTCATGAGAAAGAATACATCGTAACAGTCGACAAAGACATAACCGACGGCTTCCTGAAGAACATGGCCACCGGAGTGCCGATAATGGGAGGCAGCCATGTGACCAGGAAGTGCGAAGTGGAACCCATCGGGGCCAGGGAATTCAGGATCATACTCAAGCAGGGGCTCAATCGTCAGATAAGGAGGATGTGCGAAGAGCTTGGATACACCGCGACCGGAGTGAAACGCATCAGGATAATCAACGTCGAGCTGGGGAACATGAAGGTCGGACGCTACAGAGATATTACAAAAGCAGAGCGTGCGGAACTGTATAAGCAGCTGGGCCTCTGAGGATAACGAGATGGATTACCCATCCATTTAACACGAATTGAATTGAAAGTATTATTAATTATAACACTATCACCGAATCATTGCGCAGAATTGCCATTTATGGAAAAGGCGGGATCGGTAAATCCACGGTATCGTCCAATGTCAGCGATGCGTTGGCCGAGAAAGGGTTGAGGGTCCTGCAGATAGGATGCGACCCCAAGGCGGACTCCACCAGGCTGTTGATGGAAGGCAAGACTCCCGCAACGGTGCTGGACCAGGTAAAGAGAGGGAAAACATCGTTCTCCGGCTCGGTACATGACACCGGCCGAGGAGTCTTCTGCGTCGAGTGCGGAGGTCCCAAGCCCGGGACCGGTTGCGCCGGGCGGGGCATAATAGCGGCCTTCGGCCACCTTGAGGCCCTCGATGTCATCGGACATTGCAGCCCCGACGTGATAATTTACGACGTTCTGGGGGATGTCGTCTGCGGAGGGTTCGCAATGCCTATAAGGAACGGATACGCCAGAAACGTTTTAGTGGTGACATCCGGAGAGATGATGTCGCTCTACGCTGCCGATAACATAAGGCAGGCGGTCGAAGGATTTGCGGGCGACGGTTACGCTGAATTTTCAGGCATCATACAGAACTCCCGGGGAATAGACCTTGAAAACGAAACGGTGGACAAGGCCGCCGAAGAAATGGGCACGGAAGTGATATTCCGTCTGCCCAGGGACGCAGAGGTTCAGAGGAGCGAGGATGCCGGACGCACCGTCGTAAGGAACGCCCCGTGCTCCGAGATGGCAGATAATTACAGAAAGCTCGCGGACGAGATATTGCGACGTTCGGACGATTCCGTCGGCGGAATGAGACTCAGTAAAAAAGAAAAAGAGGGAAAGTTATGAAAAAAGGCATTTTGTTCATCGGTCACGGCTCGAGGCTGAACCACAACAAAGAAGTCATCGAAGCCCAGGCCGAGGCCCTGAAGGAACGCACAGGCGTCCCGGTCTGGACCGCTTATAACGAGACCACGGAACCGCCGGTCGATTCCGCGGTTGAAATTATGGTCGGATCTGGGATAGAGGAGATTATAGCGATACCGTTTTTCATTGCCTCGGGACTGCACATAACGAGGGACATACCGAGGAAACTCGGCATACCCGAGGGTTCGCCCGGCGGAAAAACAACGGTCGCCGGAAAGGATGTGACCATCCACATGGAGCAGCCGTTCGGCGAGGACCCCAATCTGACGGATATCCTGGAGGAGAGGATCGCCGAGGTCTGCGGGAAGGGGGAGCCCTCCATAGTTGTGATAGGTCACGGCTCAAGGCTAGGTTACAACAAGGAAGTCGTGAAGACCAATGCGGAAAGGCTTTCCGAAAGAGGGTACTCGAACGTCTATTACGGATTCAACGAGTTCAACAGCCCCTCGATAGAGGATGCGATGTACGACGCTGTAAAATCGGGAGCCGATGAAATAGCAGTCCTTCCTATGTTCATAGCCTCCGGCGCCCACCTCGCAGAGGAGATACCCGAAAAATTGGGTATACCCATGAACAGCGGCGGAGGTGTAAGCGTCCTTTACGGAAGGGAGGTCAAAATACACTATGCCATTCCCGTAGGAAACGACCCCAGGCTGGTCGACGTGCTCGTTAAAAAACTGGAAAAGTACGGCATATGAAGATATTGATATTGGACACGGTTCACGGAGGCGGGGTCCTGGCCGATAAATATCCCCGGCCCGGCGACGACGTCACATGCGTAGATGTGTACAAGGTGACCCCGAAGGAAGAAATCGACCGTCTGAAAGGAAAAGGGTTCTCTGTTTCGACGGAGGTCCCCACGGGAGAGTACGACACGGTGCTGATGCCCATCCATTGTCCAGACCGTTTCCTCGAGGGCATCGTTTACGGGGAAAGGAAATTCTTCAGCCAGGCCGTAGGGGAGCTGATCGAAGACGGCAGATTCAGGATAGAAGTGACAGGCGTCAAGGGGAAGACCGGATTCTGCTGTCTTCTGGCACATATGCTCTCAACTGCCGGGAAGAAGGTTCTCGTCCAGACATCCAGAGGCAGAGGGGAGTGGACCGACGGAGAACTTAGCCATGAGGAGGCCGTCAGCATTGCACCGCCGTCGATGCTCACCCTGCCCGAAGGTGACCATGATGCCGTGATATGCGAAGTATCCCTCGGAGGGTCGGGCAAGGCGGACATCTCCTGCATCACGAATCTGATGGAGGACTATCCGATAGCGGCCGGGACCAGGAAAGCCTCCGAAGGGAAGATGTCGATATTGAACGGGAAGATCAACATAGTTCCCAGGGAAGAGGTCGAATTCTGGAAGAGTTACGGGACCGGGAAGTTGATCGGATACGGCGGCAGGATCGCAGTAATAGGGAAACCATCGCTCGGAGATCCACTCAGGATACGCGTGGATTACGGAAACGGTTTTGAAACATGTTTGAAGGGGAGTTATCTCGCACTCGAGTATTTGTACGCCGCGGAGATGGCGCTCGAGGTCTGCGATGCGATGGACATACCCGAATCGTCCGTGGAACTCGGCCTGTCGTCTTTCAAAGGCGTTCCCGGAAGGGGAGAGGTCTCCTTCTCCGAAGGAAGGTGGAAGGTGACCGAACGCAATCCCGGCATCTCCGTCCGCTCGGTGGAACGCACTCTTGCGATACTGAGCAAAATGGGCTCTCTGAAGGGGGCGGTGGCCGTCCTCGATCCGGTGAACAGGAAGGTCTGCTGCAAGATGGACCAGAAGGGGATAGAGAGGGTAGCAGCCGGATACGGCGTATCTATGACGGTCACCGATGCGTCCGGAAGGATGCCGTCGTTACCCGAATCCGCAGGCACATTGATTTTGTTCGTCAAGGAGGGCTACACCTGAAGATAATCCACCCGCGCCCCAACCCCATAATCGCAGCCATGTACACTCTTAGGGACATGGACGTCGACGTAATCGTCGTCCACGGACCTTCCGGTTGCGGTTTCATGGCCTCCAGGTCGCTGGAGCAGGCCGGAGTGAGGGTCGTCACATCGGCCATGTCCGAAACGGATCTCATCTTCGGAGGTTCGGATCAGCTTGTAGAGACCCTTATTACAGCTTTTGAAAAATTCCATCCTCGTTCCATCGCGGTGGTGGGTACATGTGCCAGCATGATAATAGGGGAAGACATGGCCTCTTCGATAAAAAGGGCAGATCTTGATTGCACCGTTTTCCCCGTCGAGTCCCACGGATGCATGGGCGACAACACCCAGGGTGCCATAAAAGCTATCGAGGCAGGTCGCGAAGCCGGAATCATATCCGTCAAGGAGACCGAAAGACAGGTCGGACTTCTGAAAGCCGCGACTGCGATGGAAAAGGACAGGGGACTTGCCAGCAGGTCATACATGAAGCCTGCCCAGGGTGCAACCAAGCTCAGAGTATGCCGTAAGATCTGCGACGTACTGTCTTCGGGGGGAAAGGTTGCCGTGGTAATGAACGCAAAAAAGGAGCTGGCATATCGCTTTTCCGATATTTTCATAGCAGTCGACGAGGCACGCAGGAAGCTGGGGGGAAGTACATTCTTCGTATCCAACACGGATGAGCAAAAAGGTCTGCCGAGAATCCGCAAATATTCTGAAGACATAATGTGCCAGCTTAAAGAGAGTAACGTTGTGATAGATGCCGTAGTGGGCGGACTCGACGAATATGCCGTCATCGGAGGAACCATGAAGGCCGAGGTTGACCGTTACTCTCCCGACCTCACCGTTATCGTGGGAATATGCCACGCATACCCCGGCATAGGAGAGGACGACATCCTCATCACAGACCAGCCCAGGCAACTTTCGAACTACCTCGACGAAGGTTTCCTCAATTCCGTAGGGGAGATATCCTCCCATTCGATGGTCATGGGCACCCGAAGGATAATCCCCATGGAAACCTCGGAAACACTCAGGGAACTGGTCAGAGGCATCTGAATGAAGGGAGTGGTGATCGCCGGGACGGGAAGCGGGGTCGGAAAGACTTCGATAACCACGGGCATCCTTTCCAGGCTTTCAAAGGATTACAAGGTCCAGGCCTTCAAAGCAGGCCCCGACTTCATCGATCCGATGTACCATACGTTGGCTTCCGGAAGGGCGTCCAGGAACATCGATTCCTTCATGATGGACGACGATACCATCAGGAATGTGGTCGGGTACGCCTCCAGAGATGCGGACCTCTGCATCGTGGAAGGCGTCAGGGGATTGTACGAGGGATTTTCCGCTGATTCGGACATCGGTTCCACAGCCAGGCTCGCCAAGGTGCTGGGCTTCCCCGTCGTGCTCACATTGGACGTCAGGTCTTTGAACAGGAGCGCCGCCGCAATCGTCAACGGTTTCGCGGCTTTCGATCCCGAGTTGAACATCGGAGGGGTGATACTCAATAACATCTCCGGCAGGCAGCATGAGGATAAGCTCGACGAGGTCATCAGCAGATACTGCAGGCAAGAGATAGTTGGGAAGGTGCGCAAGATTCCCGAAAGGCCCACGAAGGAGAGATATCTCGGCCTCATCACACCTAATTCGAAGTATGTGCCAGACCTCGAGCCTCTGGCCGAGATGGCCGAAGGGGTGGATCTGGACCGACTTATGAAGGTGGCGGAATCGTCGGACCCGGAGCTTCCGCAGGGATGTCCCTACGTCCGCAGGGATTCCGGACTGACGGCCGCCGTGCCCATGGACGATTCTTTCTGTTTCTACTACAGGGAGAACATCGAATGCCTGGAAGCCTCGGGCGTCAGTGTAAGGACTTTCGCGCCCACGGAGGGGGAACCGCTCCCCGATGCGGACATGTACTACGTCGGAGGGGGCTATCCGGAGCTTCACGCAGAAGAGATCTCTTCCAATGGGGATTTCCTGGAAGGCATCAAGAACGCTTCACAAGAAGGGAGGCCGATTCTGGGGGAATGCGGAGGGATGCTCTCCATGTGCAGGAGCCTGAAGGACGCCGGCGGACGCAGTTTCGAGATGGCCGGCATTTTTGAGGCGTGTGCGGAGATGACCGGTATCAGGCATGGGCCCGCATACGTAATGGCGAAAGCCACATCGGAGAATCCTCTGTTCGGATCGGACGTCCGTGCCCACGAATATCATTATTCCGACGTTTTCCCGGAACAAGGCGGCCGTTTCGGCTATAAACTACTCCGCGGGTCAGGCATATCAGGCGGGATGGACGGGTTCGTAAGCAACAACACTCTGGGAACGTACATGCACCAGCACGCTCTGTCCTCTGCGGACTGGGCTTCCGGCTTCATATCGAAGTGCGGATGATCACGCCTTTCCGATCCTTCTCATAAGTTCCTGCGACGTTTCGACCTCGCCGTCTGAGACGCTCAGGTCGCTTTTCAGGCCGTATCCTTTCGTCTGACCCATACATTCCACCTCTGCGGTTATCGTGCCGTCCTCGGCAGCTTTGAAGGTGACTTTGATCGGCGTGTCCATACTGATGCCGTCGGGCAGGTCCATCTCGAACTCACCTACCGAATTGCCGTCGATGAGGTCTGTCCTGGGCACATTGTCGGAGCGCAAGGCGGAATCCTCGAAGATCTCCACCAATACTGAAGGCTGCCCCTCCTCTATGGGATAGTAGAGCTTCACGCTCTCGATGGGCAGCGTCTCGTTTCTGTAGATGATGTCGGAGATCATCTCTTTTCCATTGTATTCCACTCTAACGCCGAAAGTCTTGCTCAGGACGTTTTTCACCGTGAGCTTCTGCGTATCGACCCTTTCGACGGATTCCAGGTCTTTCGACCTTGCGAAGATCGCCGCGCCTTTGGCTATGGACCTGTCGGGGTCGAACAGCCTGACCTTGGCTCCGGGGTATTTCGCCGATATGCCGTTCTTGATCTGGGGCATCCTGGAGGAGCCGCCGACCAGAATGATGTCGTCGATATCGTCCAGATTGAAGGATTTGGATGCCAGGACCCTGTCTATGATCTCTAGGGTCCTGTTCAGCAACGGTGCCGTGGCGCTTTCGAATTCTGCTCTCGTCACGGAATATACGGTCTTAATCCCTCCGACGGTCAAAGTTCCTCTCGTGGACTCGGCGGTGGTGAGCCTTTTCTTTATCGATTCTGTATCGATCTCAAGCGTCACAGCCACATCCCTGTCCTCTTCTATCTCTGCCATCGGGATGCCGGAAGACTGCGAAACCTTGTTCTTGATCACGGCGGCCAGAGCCCTGTCCCAATCTTTCCCTCCGAGGAGGCGCTCGCCGTCTGTGGCCACGGCTGTGAAGGAGTTCCCCTCGATCTCAAGAACCGTTACGTCGAAAGTCCCTCCTCCCAGGTCGTAGACGATAACCCTTTTCTTGCTCCCGTCCCCTCCGTAGCCGAAGGATATGGCCGCGGCCGTGGGCTCGTTGATTATCGTCACATCGTCAAGGCCAGCGATTTTTCCTGCATATTTGGTCGAATCCCTTTCGTTCTGACCGAAATACGCCGGGCATGTGATGATGGCCTTCCTGACATCGCAGCCGTGAGCCTCGTTGAAGTCATTGATCATCTTCTTCAGTATCGCGGCGGAAAGGGTAACCGGAGTGTAGATGTCCCCGTCGATGTTGACTTTGTAATCTGTGCCGATCTGCCTTTTTACCGCAGTGATCGTCCTGTTTGACGGATACATGACCGCCATGTCCTTAGCGGGAGAGCCTACGATTATCTCCCCGTTCTCGTTGAAAAGGACCACCGAGGGCGTGGTGTCCTCCTGCTCGAAGTTCTTCTCAACTATCGGGTTTCCTTCCCCGTCGATATATGCGAGACATGAATAAGTGGTACCAAGGTCGATACCTATGCAATAGTCGTCCTTCATTTTTCATCCCTTCTCTTTCGTCTGTATCCGTATGTAAGTGGGTATTAATTTTTTCTTGCCGGGTACGCTGTCCTCAAAACGGTGTCTCCGTCTCGTAGCATCCCAGCATCCATATCAGCGGGTCTTCGACCCTGAACGGGGATATCCCTCTGTTCAGTATGCTGCCCTCCGGGTTGCATCCCAAAGCCGAAACGGCAAAGAAGCTATGCCTCTCGAACCCTTCGACGGTGTCAATGAATTCTCTCGATACGGCGCGACGCAGATATTCGTTCAGCTCTGCATCGATCTGCCTGAAATTGTCGCGGTCTATCCTCCCCCTCTCCCTGGGCATGCGGACCGAGGAGCTGGCGTCAAGCAAGACCTTCTCCTCCTCGTCGTTCTCTGGAGACTTGAGCAGGATATCGCATTTGGTAAGGACCACTGCCAACGGGATCGGGATCTTGCCTGTCGGGGGTATGCCCATAGCGGACCTTATGAGGTCGCTCATTTCCGATATGGACCTTGCCACATCCTGGGACGGTTCCGGTATGTTCTCGGCACGGACCCTCTTGTTCACGTACGGTATCTGAAGCGGGTCGACGAGATACACTATGCCGGATGCGCTTGAAAGGAATGTGTTAAGTCCAACCCCGGTCAGATTGTCGGAAGACCCCTCTCCCGCAGTATCGAAGAATGCCAGTGTGGCGCTGTTCATCCCTTCCCTGTCGGGGAATCTCACGTAATAGATCATCGGCTCCCTGAAATCCTTGATGTTCTCGTACGTTCTCGTGGGAGGAAGCTTCCTCCCTTCCTCGTAGAGACGTCTGTAATAATATTCGCGATATTTCAGAGTGGTCCGGTCGGACGCCGGTGCGACAATGGCATTGAACTCAGGTGCGAAAGAGTTTTTCAAGTGGTTGATCAACACAGAGATATAGTGGCTCTTGCCAGCGCCCCTGGCGCCTATCACCACGAAAATTATGTTCCTTCCTTCCTCCGCTTCCTGCGGGATGGGGCTGTGGCAGACCGGGCATAATCTTTTATGGACGGGCCTGTGGCATATGTCGCAGATCCCTGAGGAGTTCCGGACAATGTGCTGCCTGGTCCTGACGGAATCTTTTCCGTCCGGGTTTCTTCCCAGGAACGTGCTGTTCTCCATGTCGATCTCCTCGTCTTCGGATTCGGACCTGAAAGCCTTTCCGTTTTCCACCTTCCCGGCATCGATCGCCTTCACGAACATCCTGGTGCACGATTGGTTGGTGCACTGGTAGTGTATTGCCCCCAGATCGATGGCGTTGAAGCAAAACGGGCATATGTATGTGCCATCGGTTTTTTTCTGCATATCAGCACCCCCTGTACAGCGGATGGACGAACCTGAAGCTGCTGTAGTCCTCGTCTTTTTCAAAGAACAACCTCATATGCCTGACATCGTCGCCCGGTCTCGCTTCGATCCGGAATACTATGCGTCCTCTGCTGAGCCTGATGGGGACCTCGGACCTCCAGATGACTTCTCCGTCGTTCCTCCTCAGAGGTATGCCTTCTTCCCTGCATACCGCTATGACGGGAGGAATGAATTCGACGTCGCTTTCCGATTCTATCGTTACCCTGATGTTGCTGTCCTTTGACCGGCCTGATTCAGCACTGTACCTGAGTGTCCTGCATGTTCCTGCGACTATCTCGAAGGTCATCCCGCGGGAGGTGATCTTCTTGCCCTCCGCATCATAGACAGCGAATATGGTGACGGTTCTGCGGGGACGGCTTCCCATGGGCAGCCTTATCATCCGTTCCTTAGAGTATGCTTCGGCAGAGACGGTCATCCTTTCCCCGTCCAGATCGTTGGGCCCGCCGGCCGGGTTTCCAGAATCCGTTATGACCAGAACGGCGGACTCGGCACCCTGTGGCCATGACATGGTCAGGATGCAGTCGCTCCCCATAATGTCCCAGTTCATGTCCCTGAACGGTTTAAGGTCTGCCACCAGGACCTCCAGGCCCCTGACTGCGTATCTTCCCACGGGTATCATCGGATATATGTATTGGACGGCCCCGTCCGGCAGGGAGAAGCGTATCCTGCCCTTTCTCTTCTCAATGGGCTCGATCTTTGTCATCCAGGAATCCACATCTCCGAGCTTGATCAGCAGCCCGTGCATCCTGATGCTCTTCGGTGAAGAGTAAAGCACCACGTTCTCGTCGCCCGTCCATTCGGCGGTGAAAGTACCGTCCGCCTTGTTCCATGAGACCTTCATGTCTCTGACGGGGTCCGGGAAGACCGCAGTAGTGCCGGAGAAGACCAGCCCGGAGGACCTGTTGACGCGTCCGTCCGGGGACTCGTACTCGGCCACGAAAAGATAGTAGTATACGCAGCCGCCGCAAAGTCCCCGGTCTTCGATGACCGGCCCGCCGCCCTGTATCTCCACCTCCTCGTCTCCCGAACCGCTTTTCCTCCAGATCCTGACCCTGCTGCAATTCTTGGGCTTCTCGAAATAAAGGCGGAGTCCGTCCTCCAAGGGGTCTACGCTGACGTTCTGCGCCTCGGCGAACACGGTCGCCGGGCCGCACGAAGTGCCCTCTTCCGAAAGCACGCCCCATCTTTTCGACATTACGGTATAGTAGTAGTCCACGCCCGGCTCGGCACTTTCATCGATATAGAAGCATCCGCCGACCTCCGCAATCGGTATGGTCCTCTCGTCGACCTCCGGCAGTGAGAATTCCTCTCTGTAGATGCAGAATGTTACACCGCTCCTATCGCCGGGGACGGCATATCTTATCAGGACCATCCCCTCGCTGACCTTGGCCGAAGCGTCAGCAGGAGGAGAGGGAGCGTTGCTGCCCAGAAGGGACGATATCATGGTGTGGTCGGGGCACCTCTCGGCGGCCGCGACGCAAAGTTCCGTCCGTGAGCGTGAGTCGGCGGCCCTCATGGCCTTTTCGAACAGCCTGTCCGCCTCATGCAGGCGCTTCTCCGACTCCTTGTAGATGTTTTCGATCTCCGGGTCTTCTTCGATGAAGCGCTTGTAGTGCACCAGCATGTCCCGGGTAAGGTCCACGGCCTCGCTGTATCTCTTGAGCCTGTAGGATTGTTCGATCTTCTTCTTTCCGGATGTCAGATAGGCCTTTGCCGTTTCGATCTTCTGTTCAAGGTCTTCAACCGCAGGGTATGTCGAGTAACCCTCTCTTAGGTCCCTTGCGGCATCTTCCGCCGCCGAGATGAGGCCGGCGGAGGCCAGTCCGGCAGCCTTCTTTTCTATTTCTAGGGCCTTTTCCCACCCTGCTTCGAGGTCGAACCCGCATTTCACGCATGCTTTGTTGGCCGACGACTGCTTCGTGTTGCATTTGGGGCATACGGTTTTGATAAGATGCCCGCAGATCGAGCAGCACATAACTTCGTTCCCGGTCTCTACGAATGACTTGCAGTGGGGGCATCTTACCATACTGCTGTCCGATTCGGAGAAATTCACTATGAACCTCTTCCTTATGCAGAAATCCTCCAGGGCCCGTATCGCAAGGTCTACATCGACTTCAGGGTCTGTCAGGTATATCGACATCAGCTCGTCTATGTAGGCGCGGTTCTGCGGATGGATATACTCGTCCTCGATTATTTCGAATACGGGTACCAGGGCCCTCTGGCATTTGCCGTATTCCGTGAGCTCCGAAAGAAGCTCGTCGGATTTCAACGCAAGCTTGACCGCCCTGAGGGCCTGTATATAAGAGTCCTGTTTCGGAAGCACCTCCGGACGCACGTTGTTGACCCTTTTTTCGCATTGGTCGAATGCATCTCTTATCTTTTCCGGAGGGCTGCCGTCGTTAATTTCTCCGGTTTCAATCTCGAGTTTTTCGTCCGAGATCAGATCGTTCAACATTTCCGAGGGGGTGAAAGCACCTACCGCTGTCATGGCCTGGAAAGCGGTGAGCACGGTATCCGTGGCAACATACGAGGGGTCGTGTTCCATCACACCGGACATGCTCACCAGGTCACCGACGCCTACTCCGTCCCATCTGAGTTTTTTCATCAGGGATTCGGCGGACCCCGATACCCTGACGGGGGTCCCGTCATGCAGGGTCACGGAATCCTTCCTAAGCCTGGAGGCCTTGGATGCGAGCAGCTTGAGCGCCTCCTCGAGCTCCTTCTTCCTGAGATCCGGGTCGCTCATCACGTTACGGATGTCCTGAACCGCCTCCAGGTAGCACTGCGACCGGAATCTGCGCCCTGCATCGTTCTGGCGGTCCCTGCTCTCCTCGGTCCACCGTCTCTCCATATAGTCTATGGCCGCAGAGACCGACTCGTTCGAATAACAATCTTCTTTCAGGGGGTTAAGGCCCAGCAACCAGTAGTAGTTCTCCTTTCGGGCCACGGTCATCTCCTTCTGCTGTCGCTCATGCCTATTCCTCCGGAGTTCACAGCGGTTGCGATCGTCCCGAAGGTATCGCCCAGCTGGTCCAGCGTTGTGAAAAGTGCATCCTCGTCGGCGGTTGCGATCTGCCTGAGGAAAGACCTGTCGGCCTCGCCGAACCCGACTGCTATCGTAGTTATCCCGTCCTTCCTGCACTCCATGGCCTGGGTGACTGCCAGGTCCCTGTTTCCCCATTTGCCGTCCGTCAGCACGACAATCATGTTGTTGCCGGCCCTTCCCATCAGCATTCTGCAGGCCTCCTTGAAAGGGGAGGCATCGGTCCCCCTGCCTGCCATCTTAACCTTGATGTCCTCTATGGACCTGGTGACAGCGTAGCGGTCGAGGGTGAGCTCTCTGACGACCAGGTTCTTGTCTCCGAAGACTATTAGCCCGAACTTCGTGTTTGAGTCCGCGACCTCCTTTATGAATCTGGAAATCGCCCTCTTGGCCTTTTCCAGCGGGGCGTCCTTCATGCTGCGCGAGATATCGATCGCAACGACGATGTTCTTCTGCACCGGAGCGTTCGAAGGCCTTTCGTCAGGGCGTCCGCCCATCCACGATATGTCCTCGGGCAGTTTTTCTGATTCGACCGTAAGTTCGCTTCCGTTCTGGAACGCCGAGATGCATACCACCCCGTTCTCATCGTAGTTGTACTCTATCTCGATCAAAACTCCCTCGCCGTTGTTCATTATCCCGGAGATCCTCATCCTTGCGAGGACGACGCAGTCAAGAGGATGTCGTGATTCGCCCTGAAGGGTGAAAAGCTCGATGCTGTCGCTCAGGTTGCCAGGTTCGATCCTGAAGGGCTTCCTGACCGAACACGGGACGCAGGAGTTGCGCTTTATCATTATTTCATTGATGAATTTCTTGCCGTCCTCCCTCACGGACAGGGCCCCGAGGCTGTGTGAGGCCACGTCGGCCACTCCCAGCACGGCGTTGCCGTCCTTCCCGAAGTGATGAGCGGTAATGGCGGCGCCCTTTGCGACGGCAAGGTCGGTGTCCGCGTGCTTGATCACTTTCCTACCGGAGATGCTGGCGAGGCGGCCGGGAAGGCCGGGGAGCCTGGTGGAGCCTCCCACAAGGAGTATCTCGTCAATGTCCTCCCATCTCAGCCCTATGTCGGCCAGTACTCTCTCGCAGACCTCCCAGGTCGAGCCGAAGAGAGGTTCGGTCATCTCGTCGAACTGGTTCCGCGTCAGGGTGTAGTCGGCGCAATCGTCCCCGTATTCCAGATGGGCGCTGACGCATTCGCTTTCCGAAAGTTCCTTTTTCAGGTCTTCGGCGGCGACTATCAGGCTGTTTTTGGATGACATGTCATCCCTCAGGTCGATATTGAAATCGTCCTTGAACTTCCCGCACAGATAAGACATGATGGCCTGGTCCCAGTCCTTCCCTCCGAGGATATGGTTCCCGTCGGTCCCCAGCACGATGATGTTCCCTCTCTCGATGCGCACGACCGTGGTGTCGAACGTCCCTCCGCCGAGGTCGTAAACCATTACGGTCTTGTTCCCCGCCTTGTTGTATCCGTAAGAAATCGCCGCTGCGGTCGGTTCGTTTACCACCTTCAGTATTTCAATTCCGGATTTCTGGCCTGCCCTGATGGTCGCCGTCCTCTGAAGGTCGTTGAAATATGCAGGTACAGTGACCACTGCGGAGTCGATCTTCTTCCCGGTCCTTGCCTCGGCTCCGGCGATGAGGTATTTTAACAATATGGCAGAAAGGTCCTCTGCAGAGTATGTCCTTCCGTACGCGGTCAGGGAATATTGGGTATCTCCCATGGCACGTTTGAAAGAGGCCGCGACGACCCCCTCTCCCCTGGACTGCATGCTTTTTGCGGTTTGGCCCACGCTGATCGTGCTGTCTGCAGAGAAGCATATGACAGAAGGGGTCAGGAGACAGCCGTTCGCATCCGGGATGACTTCAGCACCGGAGCTGCCTCTGTCGTAAAAAGCCACTGCAGAGTAGGTCGTTCCCAGATCTATACCTACCTTCACCTGTGCATCCCGCCATCGGCAATGCCTTAGAATAATTTAATACTTGTCAGGTTTGTACGAAATTCGAAAAATGACCCATTCCTCAAGGTGTTTCAGATTTCCTGAAAAACGCATTTACGAATTCGGCAGCAGACGGCGAGGATCAAAATAACCTGCCGTATGCCCTGGTTCCGTTGATTATCGCGATCGCCGCGACGCCCACGTCTGCAAAAATTGCAAACCACATCCCTGCCAGACCCAAGGTGGCAAGTGCCAGAGCTGCGAATTTGAAACCGAGGGATAACGTTATGTTCTGATATGCAATGCCGCGCGTCCTCCTCGATATCCTGATGGCCTCCGGCAGTCTCCTCAAGGAATCGTTCATTATGACCACATCAGCAGCTTCCACGGCGCTGTCGGAACCAATGCCGCCCATGGCCACACCCACGTCCGCCCTCGCGATGGAAGGCGCATCGTTGATGCCGTCTCCAACGTAAACCAGCGAACCCTTGCCCTCGCGTGCGCGCAGATAGCCCTCGAGGATGTCCAGTTTGTCCTCCGGAAGAAGGTCGCTGCGGAACGTGTCGATCCCAACAATCTCCGCAACACGGCCGGCAGACGTCATGTTGTCTCCGGTAAGCATGACAACGTTCTTCACGCCGAGGTCCTTCAGTTCCCTTATCGCTTCGGCGGAATCTTCCTTCGGCCCGTCAGAAATGGATATGTGCCCGCTGTAAGCGCCGTCGATCGCCACATGTATGCTTGTTGTGTCGTCGTGAGCTCTGCAAGGCTCCAATCCGATCTCCTCCATCAGTCTGGCGTTCCCCGCATGGACGATGCGGCCGTTGACTTCGGTTCTTATGCCTTTTCCGGCAAGGTTGACCGAGTCCCCTATCTCTCCCGGGTCGATCTCACGTCCGTAGCGGTCTATTATCGCGGCAGATATCGGATGGTCGGAGCGGTATTCGGATTTGGCAGCATATTCAAGCAGATAATCCTCTGTTACGCCGTGTGTGTGGATACTGTTGAACTCGAAGGTACCCTTGGTGACGGTACCGGTCTTGTCCACCACTACGGTGTCGGTAAGCGCCAGTCTGTCCATTACGTCCCCTCCGTTGATCAATATCCCCGATTTCGAGGCCCTCCCCACTCCGCAGAAGAATGTCAAAGGGACCGAAAGCACAAGGGCACAGGGGCAGGAGACCACGAGGAACACAAGCGCATGATACACCCAGACTTCGTAAGGAAGTCCGAACAGCAAAGTAGGCACCGCCGCGACGGCGATAGCGGCTACGACCACGGAGGGAGTGTAGTACTTTGCGAAAGCTGTTATGAACTTCTCGGTCTTGGCCTTTCTGGCACCGGACTCCTCGACAAGCTCAAGGATGCGTGCGACCGCTGAATCCGAGTAGGCCCTGTCCGCTCTTAAAGTAAGTGCGCCGGTCATGTTTATGCATCCGCTCAACGCGGACTCCCCCGGAGCCACGTCCCTCGGCATCGACTCGCCGGTGATCGCTTTGGTATCCAGGGACGAATAGCCCGACATGACCGTGCCGTCGATCGGAATGCGTTCTCCGGGAAGAACGATATAACATTCCCCCACGGCAACGTCCTCCGGCCTGACGCCCATTTCTTTACCGTCCCTTACGACCCTTACCGATACCGGCTGCATATCAACAAGCTCGGAGATGGACCTCCTTGTCTTCTGAACCGCCGCATCTTCGAACATCTCCCCTATGCGGAAGAAAAGCATCACTGCGACACCTTCGACGCTGGCGCCGATTATGAACGCGCCGGCGGAAGCTATCACCGTAAGGAAGTTTTCGTCGAGTATCATACCATAACGCAGGCTCTTCGCTGCAGATATCGCAATGACATATCCGGAGATGACGTATGCGACGGCCAGGATGACCGTTGATGCCGTCCCGTGACCGGTATAACGGAGAACAGCGCCCAGAGCGAAAAGAATGCCCGAGATCAGTACTTCCAAGGTGCCCCGACGCAAGCGGACCTCACCTCTTCACAAGACGTGCATCGGGTTCGATGCTTTTTACTATTTTTGCGGCCTCTTCTTCAATGCGGAGCATCTCGCCTTCATCTGCGTCGACGATCAGTTTTTTAGACATGAACATCACAGAGGCCGATCTGACCCCTCTGATTCCGCAGATCTTCTTTTCCATTTTCATGGCGCAATTGGCGCACCCGAGATTCTCGATCGTGAAGTCTGCCTTCATTTTTCTGCCTCCGCGAGATGCTCCGAGGCGAGATCGATTATGGACCCGACGTGTTCGTCGCACAGCGAGTAAAAAACGAATTTTCCTTTCCTGCGGGATTTGATCAGCCTAGATGTTTTCAGTGCTTTGAGCTGATGGGAGACTGCGGAATCGGACATTCCCAGCGATGCACCGATATCGCATACGCACATCTCGCTGGCTTCCAGTGCGATCAGTATCTTCAGCCTCGTGCTGTCGCCGAAAAGGCTGAAAAACTCGGAAAGCCTGAAGATGTCCTCTTCCGCAGGCATGCTATTTCTGACGAGGTCAGCCACGTCGTCATGCGCCACATGGATTTTGCATCCGTATCTTTCCAGTTTTTCCATAATATCACTTAATTGATTATATGTTCAATTGAATGATTGTTCAATTATATAAAGATGTAGAAACAGGGCCATAAGAATATGCCGGTCCAGCGGAGCGGCCTTTGTCATAGCGCGGAAAATCACAGTGTTTCAGGCAATGAAGCTTCGACCTCGAACCAAAGCTTCAGGAGACAAACCGTTTATGGAAGAAAAGCGAAGTATGATGAATAAAAAGTGCATCCTGCCCTCATGAACTCCGAAGAAGCATCAGAACTTTGCCGCGAGGCCGTGATGTACATGACAGGTACGGGAGGGTACGAGAGACGCCCCGACGAGGCCGTCAGCATCTTTTCCCGTGTCGCCGATGAAGGATTCCCGCAAGGTATCTTCGGCCTTGCGGAGGTGCTCATGGTCGGCTACGGGGTGGAACAGGACCAGAAGGCGGCCAAGGACCTTTACGAGAAAAGCGCCTCCATGGGACACGTCGAATCCTGTTTCAGACTGGGGATGATATACACGGGCGACTACGGGTTCCCTGCTGACCCCGAGGCGTCCTACAGAAATTTTTTGATCGCCGCCGAGGCCGGAATGATCGAGGCATATGCATACATTGCGGAATACTCCTTCAACGGTTACGGCACTGAAAGAGACATGTCGGCAGCTTTCAAATGGTTCCTCAGATCGGCCGAAGCCAACGATGCGGTATCAATGTTCAAGGCGGGATACATGTACGAAGAAGGGGTCGGAACCGAAAAGGACCCGGACAAGGCCTCCGAAATGTTCAGACGCTCGGCGGAAGCAGGCCTTCCGGAGGCCCAGATGAAGATGGCGGACCTGTCATTCTCCGGGAACGTCCCCGGAGGCGAAGAGGAGGCGTTCAAATGGTACCGGATGGCCGCAGACGCAGGCTTGACCGCGGCGAAGGTCAGCCTGGGAACGATGTACTATGAGGGCAGAGGGGTCCAGAAGAATATGGAAAAGGCTTACGAGATGTACTCCAGCGCGTCCGAGGACGGGGATCCCGATGCATCCTTCCTGAAAGCCAGGATGGAGATCAGCGGTGCCGGAACCGACTGCGATCCCGACAAAGGAGTGAGGTCCATGTCCAAGGCGGCGGAGCAGGGCAGCGAGGAAGCCAAGCAAGTGCTGGAACAGATTCGAAGGGCTCAGAACACCCAGTTCGTCCGCATCGACGGCGACGGGGAATGATCAATCTTCGCAGTATTGGAAATCAGACTTGGAGGAACCGCAGTCCGGACAGACCCAGTCATCGGGCAGCTCGTCGAAGGGAACACCCTCTTTTTCCTCGTCGTAGATGTAGCCGCATAGAAGACACTCGTATTTCATGGAACGTCCAACGCCTTCTCGGTTTATCTATTTTTAGTCCTCCTTAAGACAACCCGTAGGCTCAGGTGCGGGGGGACGCGTCCTGGTCCGTTCCTTTCGCATCCGAGATCTCTGACGGGTCAAAGTCCGAATATCTTATGTCGGAATCCTTCACGATGAAGGACAGTACAACGGTCACTGCCGATAGGACTATGGCCAACAGCAGGGACGCAGAATATCCGTTGGTGAACTCCGGTATCGTGAGCATCGAGAAGCTGATCCCCGGAGCTCCGGAAGTGATCGAGAAGAATGCGGCGAAAAGGGCGGTTCCAAGGCCGCAGCCCAGATAGATGAACATGGACATGACCGACGATGCCATCCCCTCGTTCCCTCTGGGGGCATGCTCGACCACGCGTCCGGCCATAGGGCCTCCGGCCAGGCCCCACGATATTCCCATGAGTATGACCACCGGCACCAGCATCCAAAGTCCGAAGTCCATGTTTATGAGCCACAGCAGCACGTTGAACGTCAAAAGGCATAGGCATGCGCAAACTGCGAACCATCTCTTGCCCTTCCGGTCGGACCACCTGCCGAGAGGAAGACATACGGCGGCGGTGATGGCCGAAGGTATCAGCAGATAAAGGCCGGTCTGACTCGGAGAGAATCCAAGGCTGATGTCCATGTAGAATGGCAAGAGATAGAAAATACCCATGAATGCAAGATTGTAAATCAGGAACGCCAGTATCATCAGGTCGAAGGCCTTCGTCTTGAATATCCTGACGTCGATGAGAGGCAGATGGAATCTAAGCTCCCTCAGGACGAACAATGCCAGAAGGACCAGGCATACGGCCATCGAAGCGGCGAAATGCCATCCGGCACCGGGGTGGGCGCTTATCTCCAGGCCATATATTGCCGACGCTATGGAGCCGAACAGCAGCGCCGTACCCGGGAAGTCCAAAGGCCTCTTCTCCGTCGGGCCGTCTTTGGGCATTGCGTACATGGCTATTGCGATCGCAGCTATGCCTATGGGTATGTTGATCAGGAATATCCAGTGCCACGAAAGCAGGTCTGTGATGATACCTCCCATCGCGGGCCCTATGGAATATCCCAGAGCGCTGCCCAGCGTGGTAACGCTCAGGGCCAGTCCCAGCTTGCTTCTGGATATATATTTCACGCATATCATCGGCGAGGCCGCGGCCATCATGGCCCCCCCTACCCCCTGGACAACCCTTGAGACCAGCAGCATGCCCAAAGAGTCCGATATTCCGCAAAA